>CXWL01004620.1_pt1 | contig 22165 bp, 22 predicted proteins | sample 590931 | NCBI WGS metagenome assembly CXWL01 (sample SAMEA3498368, study PRJEB10139) | groundwater metagenome | biome: water well; material: biofilm material | place: Germany | collected 2015-04-27 | reverse complement strand
CCGATCATGGGCCTCTCTCCGATGGATGGGGTGACGGATGCGACCTTCCGGCGAGTGATTGCCCAGCACGGCAGGCCTGATGTGACCTTTACCGAGTTTACGCACGTTCATGATGTGTGTCGGGGGCCGGAGTTTCTGCTGAATACGCTGATCTACAGTGAGTTGGAGCGGCCGGTCGTCGCACAGTTGTATGGCAAGGATCCGGCGCTGTTCTACCAGGCCACGCATGCGGCCTGCGAGTTAGGATTTGATGGGATCGATATTAATATGGGGTGCCCGTCGAAGAATGTTGCCTCATCCGGGTCGGGGGCCGGCCTGATTAAGACTCCTGAGGTGGCCCATGCCATCATGCAAGCGACGCGTCGTGCGATTCATGATTGGGCGAACGGGCAGACGCTGGAGCAGGTCGGGTTTAAGCCGGCCAGGATTGCGGCGATTCAGGCGATGAATGTTGGGCGCCAGGGAGCAGCCCCGGTTCAGCGACGCGAGTTGCCGCTGTCGGTGAAGACCCGGCTGGGGTACGATTCCGTGATTGTGGAAGACTGGGTATCGCATCTGATTCAAGAAAAGCCCGTTGCGATCACCCTGCACGGGCGCACACTCCAGCAAATGTATCGCGGCGAGGCGGATTGGTCGGCGATCGCCAGGGCGGCCCAGCTAGTTAAAGGGACTGGAATCTTGTTATTGGGAAACGGCGATGTGCAAAGTCTCGATGAGGTGGTGAGTCGTGTTCGATCTACGCAGGTGGATGGAGTCCTGGTCGGACGAGCTGTGCTTGGAGCACCGTGGTTTTTTCATGCCAAAGAGCAGGCCCGTGCGTTGGCAAAGGCGGATGCGCCAGGTGCTTGCATGAAAGACCAGCCGATAGAGCTTGATGCGCGCTTCGCACTGATGCTCGACCATGCGCGGCAGTTCCAGGCGATCTGCGGCCCGGGGCAATTTCATCGCATGCGAAAGCATTTGGGGTGGTATTGCAAAGGATTTCCCCATGCGGCGGCGTTGCGCGGTCAGATGTTTCGCGTCTCATCCGCGGAAGACGTGGAGGCCATGATCGCCCGCTATCAAGCCAATCAGATCGTCGATAGTTCAGCCCCGGGTGCAGTGTCCGGTGACGATTTGTCTGATGAGACCCAGACTCTTGTATCGCGATGCAGTTGATTCTCGCCTCAACCTCTCCTCGCCGCCGCGAACTCCTCGCGCTGCTCGGTCTTCCATTCGAGATCATCGCTCCGGATTTTGAAGAAGTGCCTCAGCCGGGATGGAGTCCAAGGCAACAGGTTGAGCATTTTGCGCGTGAGAAGGCGCGGTCCATTGCGATTGTGCGACCGACCGTTCTGGTATTGGGCAGCGATACCGTGATTGAACTCGACGGGCAGATGTTGGGTAAGCCGGTGGACCTGGCCGATGCGCGTGTGATGCTCACGAAATTGGCAGGGCGGCCGCATTATGTGCATACGGCCGTGGCCCTCTGTCGGCAGGCGCCCCATCATGAATCCGTGGCAGTCGAGACGGCCACGGTACAGATGAAAGTCTATGATGAAGCCGCCATCGAGCGATACCTGGCGACTCAAGAGCCGATGGGGAAGGCCGGCGCCTATTCCATTCAGGGCATGGGTGGGGAGTTGATTCAGACGATCAGCGGTGATTTCCTTGGCATCGTCGGGTTGCCCTTGCCCAGGGTGGCGACCTTGCTGGCTGACGCCGGCGTAGCTGTGCCAGTCGATATCGATGCGCTCTATCTGGCTAAACCCTATCCGAATTGGGCACGGTTTGCGAACGATTGAAATGACCTGGCGCTTCCCCTACAATGCGACATTCTTTTCTTGGCTTTATCTTGAGGGAGGCGGTTATGCGGAGCAGAGCCTATCGGCGTCAAGGAATGGTGGCGGTTTCGAGTCTGCTGGGAATTCTGGCTCTCGCCGGACCACCGGCGGCGTCGGCCATTGACGTGAAGCTGTCCGCGGACGATGCACAGAAGGCTCTGGAGGCCGGCCGTATTCCGATGGACAAGGCCAATTCTCCTGAAGACGTCAAGAAGGTCCTGCAGCAAGCGTCCTTGGCCACCCGGGTCGGGTCGGATCCTGAGAAAGACCCCTGCGGAGCCAGCGCCATCCTCCGCACCAAGCGATTCCGGCTCGAAGCCTTCGGGCGACAGGAAGCGGCGGAATCCAAGAAGCAGAAGAAAGAGATTCGCATGCCGGACGAGTTCATCAAGAAGGTCGTCGACATGCCGAATATGGAAGTGGAAGTGCAGCTCTGCGGGGACGACGAATACTTTGCCGAAGGAGCGCAGGTTGCGTTTCAACAAGGGAATAAGAATATCAAGTCCATTGATGTAAGCCCTGCGGAAAAGGGCCGCAAGAACGATGGTCAGGGTCCCGCTTTCCGATCGCGATTTACCGCACGCTTCGCCTACGATAGTTTTGATCCGAACGGGAAGACGAAAGTCATCGTGTTCTTCCCGGACGGGAAGACCAGCGAATTCGACGCGGACTTTTCCAAAGTCCGATAGGACTTCAGGTCCGGGGGCAGCCGTTTCCTCTGTGTCGATCAGGAGTTCCGTCCTGGTTTCTGAATCGTCTGTTTGAGCCGCTGGCTCTTGTATTGTTTCGTCCACGTATATTCTTCGGGATAGACAGCCCAGGCTGTTTGGACTGACGGATCGCCCGTGGAGGATTATGATATTCCACTCACTCCACGGGCCTCCCAATCGGGATCTACGAACAGTAAATCAAGTCTAAGCTGAATTGCGTGCGCGTACAGCGCCCGTTTTCCCGTCTCATGCCGGCGGTCGTCATTCCTCTATTCAGGTCAGGCTTGTATGGCGGACAAAAGCCAATGGAATGCCTCGCGGCTTGCGATTTTTCAGGCTGCTTTTATGACGCTAGGTTCACTTTCATTCAGTATACCTATTAAGTTTTAAGTGTGCGATCCGATAACGCTTTTGGCATGCGGTAGTTGAGTAGCTCACCCTCGATCATTTGTGACGACAATGAATGAAACGTTGAATCGTAACCGGATTATTCCTTTCGGACTCGGTGTGGTTGGTGCGGTGCTTCTCTTAATGCAGCACGAGTGGCATTGGGGGACAGCCGTATCGGCTTTCGGCCTTCTCGGTCTTGGCGTTTTGGCTGGGTGGAAGTTGTCGACCGATCACGACCGTAGGTTGGCGGCGGCTTTGCGAGACCGTGATTCCGCGAGTGCCATGGAACGCGAGGCGGCGATTCAGCAAGTGGGGGCAAACCTTCAGGCGCTGGCGTCGCAAGTGCTTTCGGTGTGGGGGAAACAAATCGATGCATCCCGGAAGCGCATGGACGAAGCGTTTGTCGCGCTCACGGCACGGTTTTCCGAGATTGTTCACCGTCTGAATGATGCGGTCAATGCATCGCGGATGGCGGTCGGATCCTCGCCGGACCATACTGCCGGAAACGGTCTCGTGTCCATGCTGTCCTCGAGCGAGAACCGCCTCAATACCATCGTCACGGCGCTGAATGAGGCGCGTCAGGATAAGGAACACCTGCTGAACGAAACCAGAAAGATGGTCCAGGTCATTCACGAACTGAAGCTGATGGCGGCGGAAGTTGAAGGCATCGCGGACCAAACCAATCTTCTCGCGCTGAATGCGGCGATCGAATCGGCGCGTGCCGGCGAAGCCGGACGCAGTTTTGCGGTCGTGGCGGATGAGGTCCGTAAGTTGTCGACTCGCGCCGGCGAGAACGGTAAGCGGATCAACGGGAAGGTGGAAATGATCAATCGCGCGATCCTTTCCTCGACGGCGATGGTGGAATCATCCGTGGAGCGCGATACCCGTTCGTTGGAGTTTTCCATGGCCAAAATCAGGGAGGTGCTCGACGAGTTCGGGGCGGCGGCCAAGGGGCTTGAAGAGTCCACCGGCCTGCTGCAGCGGGAGAGCGAGCGTATTACCGTCGAGGTGTCGGATGCGCTCATCCAGCTCCAGTCGCAGGACCGGGTGAATCAGGTGCTGATGCATGTGCAGACGAATATCGACCAGCTGTGCAGCAAGCTGGTTCCGCCACACGGACCGTTGCAATCGGAAGACGTGGTGGCGGTGGCGGGGGCGCTCCGGAGTTCCTATACCATGGAAGAGGAACTGACGAACCATGGTGGTGGGGCTCCCGCTCAGGCGAAAACAGCAGAGATCACTTTTTTCTAGGGGGCGATATGGCAAAGACCGTATTGATCGTTGATGACTCGGCTTCGCTGCGTCAGGTGGTGAGCATTGCGTTGAAAGGTGCCGGCTACGATGTCCTTGAGGGCTGCGACGGCAAAGATGCGCTCTCCAAACTGACCGGGCAGAAGGTGCATCTCATCATCAGCGATGTGAACATGCCGAACATGGACGGGATCACGTTCGTAAAAGAAGTGAAGAAGCTCGCCAACTATAAATTCACGCCGATCATCATGTTGACCACGGAATCGCAAGAGGCCAAGAAGGCCGAAGGGCAGGAAGCCGGGGCGAAGGCCTGGGTGGTGAAACCCTTTAAGCCGGAAACCATGCTACTGGCTGTCTCCAAACTGATTTTGCCGTAAGGCCGTGCTCTGAGAGAAGGAGTGCCGTATGGAGGTTCGCGAAGACATGGCCGGGTCCGTGTGCAGGTTGCACGTGGCCGGAGAAATGACCATCTATTCGGCGCTCGAACTCAAAGCGCGCTTGCTGGGATCGCTGGCCCGCTGCGCCGAACTGGATGTGGACAGTGCAGATGTGACCGAAGTGGATTCGGCCGGGCTGCAGCTTCTGCTGCTGGCCAAGCGCGAGGCGCGGTCGGTGGGGAAGCAGATGCGGGTGTCCGCCCCCAGCCAGGCGATGCAGGAGGCGCTGCAGCAGTTCTGCCTCAGCCAGACCTTGGAGCATCTCTAGCGGAGTAGGAATGCCTTTGCCGGATGGGCGATCCGGAAGACCACCACGGGGATTGCCGCATGAATCTTGATTCAGCCGTACAGACCTTTCTCGCAGAAAGCCGTGAGCTCCTCGATGCGATGGAGGAACAGCTGCTGCAACTGGAGACGAATCCCGAGGGGGGGGCGGACATCGATGCCATTTTTCGTGCCGCCCATACCATTAAGGGTTCGGCCGGACTTTTCGGTTTCGACGACGTCGTCCGGTTCACGCATCGGGTGGAAAATCTCCTGGACCGGCTACGCGGGAAGCAGCTCGGGCTGGATGCGGATTGCGTCGCGTTGTTGCTGGCATGCTGCGATTTCATGCGCGCGCTGGTCGAAGCCATCGCCACCGGCGAGCCGCTGACTCCTGAAGCGAAACAGGCCTGGGATGTGCTCGTCTCCCGATTGGATATCCATCTCGGGGGGACACCTGCTGCTGAGTCTGCGCATGGGAGCGCGGCTCCGGTAGCTCCGGCGCCGGTGCTGTCTCCCGGAGAGTTCTCCGAGCAGAATACCGCCGACTATGCCTGGCATATCTCGCTGCGATTCGGACGGGATGTGCTCAGGAACGGAATGGATCCGCTCTCCTTTCTCCGGTACCTGGGCACGCTGGGCGATGTGTTGCATCTCACCGTGATCACGGACGCACTCCCGGCGGCGGACCACATGGATCCGGAAAGTTGTTACCTCGGATTTGAAATCCGGCTGCGCAGTCAGGCGGACAAAGTCCAGATCGAGAGCGTGTTTGAGTTTGTACGTGAGGATTGTCAGATCCGCATTCTGTCCCCGCGCAGCAGGCATAGTGAGTACGTGCAGCTGATTCAGGAGCTGCCGGAAGACTCCATGCGGCTGGGAGAAATTCTCATCAAAAGCGGGGTGCTCACCAAGGCCGAACTGGATCAGGCGCTGACCCAGCAAAGTGCAGGGGGGGCATCGGGGGCGTCGGCGGTTGCTCCCCCTCCGGACAACAACCAGTTGGGAGATATTCTCATTCAACGCGGCCTTGTCACCCCGGGGCTGGTGAATGCGGCTTTGGAAAAGCAGCAACAGGTCAAAGAACACAAGACGCAGGAAAACCGGTTCATTCGCGTCGAGGCGGACAAGCTCGATCAGTTGATCAATCTGGTCGGAGAGCTGGTCATCGCCGGGGCCGGTACGCAATTGCTGGCGAAGCGGGCGGGGCTGGGCGATGTGCTGGAGTCGACCTCGACCGTCTGTCGTTTGCTGGAAGAAGTCCGCAACAACGCACTGGGGCTGAGGATGGTGCAGATCGGCGCGACCTTCCAGCGGTTTCAGCGGGTCGTCCGCGATGTGAGCCATGAACTCGGTAAAGACATCGAGCTGGTGATCACGGGCGGTGACACGGAGCTGGATAAGTCGGTGGTCGAGCGCATCGGCGACCCGCTGATGCATCTGGTCCGGAATTCCATGGACCACGGGATCGAGCCGCGTGACGTGCGGCTCGAGCGAGGCAAGTCCGCGAAGGCCCGCATCACGCTCAATGCCTACCACGATTCGGGCAGCATCGTCATCGAAGTCACGGACGACGGCGGGGGGCTGAACAGGGAGCGCATTTTGAAGAAGGCGCGGGAGCGCGGATTGATCGGGGAAGCCCAGGTGCTCACGGAGGTTGAGACCTACAACCTGATTTTCGAGGCGGGGTTCTCGACGGCGCAGCAGGTATCCAACCTCTCAGGAAGAGGCGTGGGGATGGATGTGGTGAAGCGCAATATTGAAGCGCTGCGTGGGACCGTCGAGTTGCTCAGCAGGGAAACGGCGGGGACCACCGTGCAGATTCGTCTGCCCTTGACGCTGGCCATTATCGACGGATTCCTCGTCGGGGTCGGTCAGAGCCGCTATGTGATTCCCCTGGATATGGTGTTGGAATGTGTGGAGATGCCCGATGCCGAGAAACAACTCGCCGGGCGCGAGGGACATATCAGTCTGCGCGGGCAGGTGCTTCCGTTTATCCGGCTCCGTCGCCTGTTCGCCCTCGGCGGTGATGCGGGTCTGCGGGAAAATATCGTGGTGGTGCAGTACGGCGGCCAGAAGATCGGTCTGGTCGTGGACTCATTGCAGGGAGAGTTTCAAACCGTCATCAAGCCGCTCGGCAAATTATTTTCTGGGCTCAAAGGGTTCGGCGGATTCACCATTCTCGGGAGCGGTGAGGTGGCGTTGATTCTCGATGTGCCCGCGCTTTTTCAGAAAGGCGCAAATCGGGAAGGCGATCTGACAGGGGAAAGCTATCGGGACACATCATCGACTGACATGGAAGTGGCGGCATAAATGGTGATTCATACGGAGGGGGGCTCGCGATGTTGCAGAATATGAAATTGGGAGTCAGGCTGGGGCTTGGATTTGCGATCGTCTTGGCGCTGATGGTCATCGCCAGCACGATCGGTATCATGAGCTTGAGCAGTGTCAGCGAGACGACGGCGAAGATCGTGGGCTGGAGTTACCCCAAGGTGGTACTCGTCAACGATGTCATCAAAAACACACTCGACAACGGGCGAACGGTCCGCAACATTCTCCTCAGCACGAATCCAGCGGAAATCGAGGGCTACTATAAGAAGCTGGCCGATGTGCGTCAGAAAAACGGAGAGTTGCTCGACAAGCTGGATAAGTCCCTGACGCTGCCGCGCGGGCGGGAATTGTTCAAGGACATCACGGATAAACGCATGGCGTTGGGCACCAAGTTCACCGAATTGGAGAAGCTGGTGAAGGCCGGAGACCGTGAGCGAACCGCCACCTTCATCAAGACCGAATTCGCCCCGGCCAACAATGCTTTCTGGGAATCATTGGAAAGCATGGCCAAGTTTCAGGCGGAGTTGATGGACAAGGCCGCCAAGGAAACTGAATCCTCGTATGCCAGTGCCAGGAATCTGCTGGTCGGAGCCACGCTGCTGGCGCTGGTGATCGGCATCGGGATTGCCGTCTGGATCACGCGGTCGGTCATGCGCCAGTTGGGGGGGGAGCCGGCGCATGCCGCGGAGTGCGTGAAGCGGATCGCAGCGGGTGATCTGACCCTGGACATTGCGGTCAAAGAGAAGGACCGCGGCAGCCTCCTGTACGCGCTGAAGGGGATGGTTGCGAGCCTGACGCAGGTGATCGGGCAGGTGCGGCAATCGGCCGACGCCCTGGCGGGGGCCTCGGAAGAGGTGAGCGCGACGGCGCAGTCGCTGAGCCAGGGGTCCAGCGAGCAGGCCTCGAGCGTGGAAGAGTCCTCGGCCTCGATCGAACAGATGACGGCCTCGATCAATCAAAACAGCGAACATGCCAAAGTGACCAACAACATGGCGACCCAGGCGTCGAAGGAAGCGAGCGACGGCGGACAGGCCGTGCAGGAAACCGTGACGGCGATGAAGCAGATCGCGGGGAAGATCGGCATCATCGACGACATCGCGTATCAAACCAATCTGCTGGCGCTGAATGCGGCGATTGAGGCGGCGCGGGCCGGGGCGCACGGCAAGGGGTTTGCGGTCGTGGCGGCGGAAGTGCGCAAGCTGGCTGAGCGCAGCCAGGTTGCGGCCCAGGAGATCGGGAATCTGGCGGGCGACAGCGTGAGCATGGCGGAACGGGCCGGCAAACTGCTGCAGGAGATGGTGCCGGCGATTCAGAAGACCTCCGATCTGGTGCAGGAAATCGCGTCGGCCTCCAGCGAGCAGGCGTCGGGCGTGTCGCAGATCAATACGGCGATGACGCAGCTGAGCCAGACGACCCAGCAGAACGCGTCGGCGTCGGAGGAGCTGGCCGCCACCTCGGAGGAGATGAGCAGCCAGGCGCAGCAACTCCAGCAGGCCATCGCCTTCTTCACGGTCGGCAGCCATGCCCCCGGCGCGAGTCCCGTCTCCACGGTCAAAGACAAGGCACGCACGGCGTTCAAGCCGGCGGGCCGGAAAGAATCGTTGTCGGGCGCCCCATCCCAGGCTGAAGCGGTTGCGCAGCCTGATCCGGCACAGTTTGTCCGATTCTAGGAGGTTGTCATGGGAGCCGCATTGTCGTCGCAGGAACCGGCCGGCGTGGAAACGGTCGGAGAAGAACAGCATCAATACCTGACCTTTCTCTTGGGAAAGGAAACCTTTGCCATCGGGATTTTGGGTGTGAAAGAGATCATCGAATACGGCACCCTTACGGCTGTGCCGATGATGCCGCCTTGTGTGCGAGGCGTGATCAATCTTCGCGGGCGCGTGGTTCCGGTGGTGGATCTGGCGGCCCGGTTCGGGCGGCCTCTGACGGAGCCGGGCCGGCGAACCTGTATCGTGATTGTGGAAGTGGCTGCCGAGGGGGATCACCGGGACATCGGGATTATCGTCGATGCCGTCAATCAGGTGATCGAGATTCTTCCGGCGGAGATCGAGCCGCCGCCCACCTTCGGGGCCAATCTTCGCGGCGAGTTCATTCAGGGCATGGGGAAGGTGGACGGCCGTTTTGTCATCATTCTCGAAATCGCCCGAGTGCTCTCGATCGATGAAATGGCTCAACTCCGGAGCGGGCAGGACACCCGTGCCTCGGCCGGCGGGCCGGCGGCTCCAGCCCTGCAAGCGGTCGCGTAGCACCCAGGCCGGACCGGCTTGAGCGCGAGCGGCGCGGCTAGGCGGCCGGGAGGTCATTTCTTGCCGTTCCGGCCGGTGCGCTTGAACGAATCAGCTCACATTCACACACAGATTATGGGACGGCGTGGGCTACGCCGAGGACATCGTGCATGCGTCAATCTTGAATGTTCCTCCCGGCGAGATCGCGATCTCGGATCGGGAATTCGCCGACTTTCAGGCATTCGTCTATCAAAACGCAGGGATCACGCTGTCCTCTGCGAAGAAGGCGCTGGTGTCCGGGCGATTGCTCAAGCGGCTGCGCCATTATCAGCTCGCTTCCTACCGCGAATATTTCCAGTTGATCATGAGCGGGCAGGAGCCCGCCGAATTGCAAACGGCACTCGATCTTCTCACGACCAACGAGACCTATTTTTTCAGGGAGCCGCAGCACTTTGAGTATCTCCGTACCACGATCCTCCCGGCCCGGAAGCCGGGAGAAGCCTTCCGGATCTGGAGCGCGGCCTGTTCGAGCGGAGAAGAACCCTACACGCTGGCGATGGTGCTGGCGGACCAGTTAGGGACGACACCCTGGGACATTGTGGCCTCGGACATCAGCTCGCGTGTCTTGGCCACGGCGCAAGCCGGCCAGTACAGGATGGACCGCGCTGAAAAAATCCCGCAGGCCTATCTGAAGGCGCATTGTCTGAAAGGGATCGGAGATCAGGCCGGCACCTTTTTGGTCGATCCCAAGCTCAAAAGCCGCATCCGGTTTCTGTCGGTCAATCTGAATGCCTCGCTGCCGCAGGTCGGGACCTTCGACGTAATCTTCTTGCGCAATGTCATGATCTATTTCAATACGGATACCAAACGGCAAGTCGTGGAGCGTCTGCTCTCCGTGCTGAAGCCGGGCGGCTATTTTATCGTCAGCCATTCGGAAAGCCTTCATGGCATCACCGAGCGTCTGAAGATGGTCCGGTCATCGATTTATCGCAAAGCCTAGGCCATGTCACAGCCTTCGAACGTTACGGAGGTGTTTTTACAGCCGGGAGAATTTCATTTCGGCCATGCGAAGACGCGGATCAAGACCATTCTGGGCTCGTGCGTGGCGATCACGATGTGGCACCCGGTTCTGCGCATCGGCGGCATGTGCCACTATCTGCTGCCGGCACGGGATACCCGTTCCTCGGAGCGGTTGGACGGGCGTTACGGAAGCGAAGCGCTGCAAATGTTTTTGCACGAGATGGCCAGACGGGGGACGACGCTCCGGGAGTATCAGATCAAGGTTTTCGGCGGCGGGAATATGTTTCCCGCGCTCGATAAACGGGGGAAGGCGCTGGAGATCGGCATGCGCAACATCGAGCTGGCCCGAAAGGCGCTGGAGGATCTTGGCGCGTCTGTCGTGGCGGAGCATGTGGGCGATGTCGGACATCGTCAGGTGATTTTCGATGTCTGGAACGGAGACGTGTGGGTGAGGCATCAACGGCTGCCCGGCAACGCCGGGCAGGATTCGGTGGGGGGCGCCTAGCATGAAAACGATCAATGTGCTCGTGGTCGACGATTCGGCCACCGTTCGGCAGGTGATGGCTGACTTGCTCAAGAAAGATCCGGAAATCCGTGTGGTCGGGACGGCTTCCGATCCGCTCTTTGCCATGGAGCATATGAAGAAGCAGTGGCCCGATGTCGTCACGCTCGACGTTGAAATGCCCCGAATGGACGGGATTTCGTTTCTGAAACATCTCATGTCGACCCATCCGACGCCGGTCGTGATTTGCTCATCGTTGACGGAGAAAGGGGCGGAGACGACGATGCAGGCGCTGGCGGCCGGCGCGGTCAGCATCGTGACCAAGCCTCAACTCGGCGTGAAAAAATTTCTGGAAGATTCGTCGTCTCAATTAATTGAGGCCGTGAAAGCGGCGGCTCACGCCAATATGACATGTCTGAAAAGGGGCACGGCCCCGGCCGCTCCGGTGGCGCAGAAGCTGACGGCTGATGCGGTCTTGTCGGTCAGCACCCATGCGATGGCTCAAACGACCGACCGGCTGGTGGCGATCGGGACGTCCACGGGAGGCACACAGGCGCTTGAAGTGGTGCTGACCGGCATCCCGCGGGTGTGTCCGGGCATTGTAATCGTCCAGCATATGCCGGAGAAGTTTACGGCCGCATTTGCCGAGCGGTTGAACAGTATCTGCCAGATTGAGGTGCTGGAAGCGAAGACGGGAGACCGCGTGATTCCGGGCCGGGCACTGATCGCGCCGGGCGGCCGGCATATGATGCTGAAGCGAAGCGGCGCGCAATATCATGTCGAAGTGGTCGACGGGCCGTTGGTCAACCGCCATCGCCCGTCCGTAGACGTCCTGTTCAGATCCGTCGCGAAGTTTGCCGGGCGAAACGCGCTCGGGATCATCATGACCGGCATGGGCGACGACGGGGCGGCGGGGTTGCTCGAAATGCGCCAGGCAGGTGCCCGCACGGTGGGGCAGAATGAAGCGACCTGTGTCGTCTACGGGATGCCGAAAGAAGCGATGAAGCGCGGGGCAACCGAACGGGAAACCCCCCTGACTGCCATCTCGCAGGAAATTTTGGCTTTTGGATAGCGTTGTCCCCTTCTTCCTCTCTCGTCTCCGCCCGGAATTATCGCCGCTGTTGTTCTCCCGCCATCCCCGGCATTGTTCAGTATCCCGCTCCTTGTGACTGGTACGTACGCAGACGAAGCCGCTATAGTCTCCTAGCGGCCCCGACGGGGCCTGTGTGGGACAGGGAGGCTCAGGCGTGCCGAGAATCATTGCGCATTTCGACATGGATGCGTTTTACGCTGCGATTGAGGAGCGGGATACACCGGCATTTCGAGGGCTCCCTCTCGTGGTCGGGGCCGATCCTGCCGGGGGACAGGGGCGCGGGGTTGTCTCGACCGCGAATTACAAAGCGCGCGAGTACGGGATTTACTCAGCTACGCCGATTTCCACGGCGTGGCGCTTCTCTGAGGCCGCGCGCCGACGAGGGTTGCCGCCGGTCACGTTTGTCTCCGTCGATATGCCCAAGTATGCCGGCGTATCCGTAGCGGTGATGGCGATCGCTCGCCGCGCCCTTCCTGTGCTTGAGCAGGCGAGCATCGATGAGGCCTATGGGGATGTGTCCGGGGCCGGCTCTTTCGAGGCGGCGGCTGAGCTATGCCGGTCGATCAAACAAGCGATTCTTGCCGAAGAGCGGCTGACGGCGTCGGTTGGGATCGGGCCGAATAAAATGATTGCCAAGATCGCCTCAGGCTTTCAGAAGCCCGACGGGTTTACGGTAGTCACAGAAGCAGAGGCGGAAGCATTTCTTGCCCCGATGTCGGTGCGTGCAATTCCGGGAATCGGACCGAAGACCGAATCGATACTTGCGTCGCAGCATATTCGGCTTGTCGCAGAACTGAAGCGGCTGAATTTGGCTGAGATGGAGGCGCGGTTCGGCAAGCGGGGGTGTGAATGGTATGCCAAGATTCGCGCGCAGGATGATTCGCCGGTAGAAGAACATTGGGAGCCGAAGTCGATCAGCGAGCAGGAGACGTTTGATGAAGATACGCTGGATTCGCAGGTGCTGGTGGAGCGGCTGTCGCAGTTAGGCGACGGTGTGTTTGCGAGTCTGGCGCAGGAGGGATTCGACGCCTGCAGGACGGTCGCGATCACCGTGCGGTTTGCGGATTTCACCACGGTTACCAGGGCTCATACCTTTCCTGATCCGGTGCGGGATGGAGTGGCGGTGCGTCGCGAGTTGCTCAAGCTGCTGCTCCCGTTCCTCGATCGGCGGGAGAATCCGCGACGCCAACGGATCCGGCTCTTAGGTGTGCGGGTGGAAAAGCTGCAGTGAGTGGGCGGGGACGGGTCGTAATGGGATAACGATGGAGCGGGGGCTAGGACGGTTGTTCCGTAAATCGGATGGTGTAGAGATAGTGATAGAGCCCTTTGCGCTCCAGCAGCTGGGCGTGGGTCCCCTCTTCGACCACACGTCCCTTATCCAGGACAAGGATTCGGTCTGCGCGCTGAATCGTGGAGAGCCGATGCGCGACGACAAACGTGGTCCGTCCCTGCATCAGTCGCTCAAGCGCTTCCTGGACCAACCGCTCTGACTCGGTGTCGAGCGACGAGGTGGCTTCATCGAGCAGCAGGACGCGGGGGTTTTTGAGAATCGCCCGGGCAATGGCAATACGCTGCCGCTGACCGCCTGATAGGTTGATCCCTTTCTCTCCCACCACGGTCAGGTATTTGTCAGGAAAGGCCGAAATAAATTCGTGCGCGTGCGCCGCCGTGCTCGCTTCCTGCACCGCCGCCGCGCTTGCCTCGGGGTTCCCATAGCGAATGTTGTCGAGAATGGTCCCGCCGAACAGGATGGTTTCTTGGGGGACGAGCGCGACCTGCCGGTACCAACTATCCACCGTGACCTGTTTCAGATCGTGCCCGTCTACGGTGATGCGGCCTTCGACGGGATCGTAGAAGCGATGGAGCAGATTGATGACGGTCGTTTTGCCGGCCCCTGTCGGCCCGACAAAGGCGACGAGTTCGCCCGGTTGCGCTTCGAATGACAGGTGCGACAGCACCGGGGTCCGCGGGTCATAGCTGAAGCCGACCTGCTCGGCACGCACATGGCCTTTCACTGCGGAGAGGACGTGCGCATTCGGGACATCCCGGATGTCCGCTTCCGCGTCGAGGATTTCAAACACGCGCTGAGTGGCGCCCTGGGCCTCTTTGATTTGAGCGAAGACGCGGGCCGCCGAACTGAAGGGCCCGATCAGGATTCCCGCGAACAGGACGAAAGCGAAGAGATCGCCCGGGGTGACGGCGCCTTCAATGACTTGGGTGCCGCCGTACCACAGCACGGCCGCGGCGGCTGAGAACGTCAGCAGGCTGATGACGGGGACGAACAGGGCCATGATGCCGGCTCGTTTAAGGGAGAGAGCTAAGCCGTGCTGGACCTGAGTCAGGAAGCGGCTTTCTTCCCGTTTTGTTTGTACGAACGACTTCACAATGCGTATGCCCGAAATGACTTCTTCAAGAAGGGTGGTGAGTGCTGCGGTCTGATCCTGTATCGAAGTCGAGAGCGATTTCAGTCTGCGTCCAAAAAATTTGGCGACGAGCACCAACAGCGGGAGCAGGAGCAGAATGAGGAGGCACAGCCGCCAATTCATGGCCAGCAAGAACCCGATGCCGCCGATGNNCCGATGCCGCCGATGAACGTCACCAACTGTTTCGCCGTGTCGATGGGGGTCTCGGTGACGATGGACTGAATCACGGTGACATCGTTCATCAGGCGGGACAGCAGTTCCCCCGTTCGCCTCCTGGCGAAGAAACTGACCGCGAGGTTCTGCAGATGCGCAAAGAGATGGGTGCGGAAATCAGCGACGACTCGCTGGGAGATCCAGGTCGTCAGGTAGCTGTGCCCCATCGAACAGAGGCCCTGCAGGAGAACCAGGCCGATGAACAACCCGATCAATTCCGTCATGCGGGTACGATCGTGTTGGACGGTAATGACGTCCCAGAGCGTACCGGCTAGGCGCAGCAGGGCCAGGTTGATGGAGGCGACTCCCATCACGAGGAGTCCCGCCAGGATCATTCGTGAAAGATAGGGGCGTACAAATGGAAGAAAGCGTCTAAAGGGTGACATGCGTCTGGGGATTTCGGTGTAAGGGCGTTATCCCATTCCCCTGTGTGCCCTCTAGGGGTCCCAGGGTCGACGGGATGCAACCGAGAATGGCCGAAGAACAAAGTGCTAGAGCTGCGCGATGGACTCGATCAGGTTCTTATTGAGGGCCACATAGTCGGAACGATCTGTATCGTTAATGACCACGTCCGTCAGGCTGATAAAGAGCCGCACTTCCTCGTTGATCGCGTCTGAAACGCGATGGCGCATTGGCGGAACGAGAAAGTCCCCCACGTAGGTGCAGTTCACCGTACGGACGCGGATGCGAACCTTCTTGCCTTCCGGCACAATGTCCTCCTCCCGGTGAACGGGGTGAGCTAGCTCTTACGACGTAAGAATTTTTGGCGTCTGCGCAGCTTCTTGTACTTGTGCTTGCGCATTTTTTTTCGACGCTTTTTTAACACGCTCGACATGCAATCAATCTCCAAAGACGGAGGAGTCTAGAGACTTTTGGGCTAAAAAGCAAGCCAGTCGGTGACTGGCCGTGAATGCGTGAATGATTGTGGTGAACTTCTTTCCCAGCGGCGCCGCGCCTTGACCGATCCCCGGGACGTTTCTATACTGCCATTCTATGAATACGAATCATCTGGCACCTCAGTTTCGTCTGCGTGTACTCCGTTGGTGCGGAGTGGCGGTAATACTTACAGCAGTGGCCTGCTCGTCGAAGATGGTCCAGTATCCTGAAGATCATGAGCGTTTTACGCATATCGATCAGGCGGTAGAAGCGTTACGGGAGGCGTATCAGCATCGAGACCGTTCTGCTTTTCAGGACGTGATGTTGCCTGCGGAGTCGTTGGAACAAATCCAAGCAGAGGCCGCGCAGGACTTCGAATCGTTTCAATCCATTCAGCTGGATTTCAAAACCGAACGCATCATGATCGACGGGGAGAATATTGACGTGTATGTGCATTGGCAGGGGGTCTGGAAGAAAAATCCGGACGACGCCGGTATTCGTCAGCGTGGCCATGCACGTTTGCAGTGGGTGGGCAAACAATCGATTCTTCTCCGTGGTGTGCAGGGTGATTTACCGTTTGGAATGAAAGTGCGCCAGGCGTTATTCGACCTACCCGCAGTGTCGCAGAAACCGCTTCCCCAATGAAACCGTCAGCAGCTCAGTCGCGGAATACCTCCTCTATCATCCCTCAGGCCGACTTTCTGGTCATCGGGAGCGGCGTGGCGGGGTTGCGCGCAGCACTGGAGTTGAGCCGCGAAGGCCGTGTCATCATGCTGACGAAGGGGCATCCGTTGCAGAGCAATTCGATCTATGCGCAAGGGGGCGTAGCCGTGGCTCTCAGTGAAGAGGACGATGTCGCGATTCACCGGACCGATACGTTGAAGGCCGGCCACGGGTTGTGTCGGCCTGAGGCGGTTCGGGTGCTGGTGGAGGAGGGGCCGGCGCGGATTCAGGAATTGATCCGGTGGGGCGCCAAATTCGACAAGGCGGATGGAAAGTTTGCCTTTGCCCGAGAGGCGGCGCATAGCCGGAGTCGCATTTTGCGTGCGCGCGGCGACGCCACGGGTAACGAAATGGTGCGTGCATTGATGGCGCAGGTCGCGCGGCAGAAGCGCATCCAACGGCTCGACTATCATTTCACGGTGGATCTGGTGGTGGAGGAGGGACGTTGTTGCGGAGTGGTCGTGCTCGATGAATCATCGTCGAAGCAGTTCCTTATTCCTGCAAAAGCCGTCGTGTTATCCACGGGCGGTGCCGGGCAGATTTATGCCCGGACGACGAACCCTCCCAATGCTACCGGCGATGGCATGGCAATGGCGTTTCGAGCAGGAGCCATGCTGCAGGATATGGAGTTCGTCCAGTTTCATCCAACCTCGCTCTATCTTCCTTCCAGTCCGCCGTTCCTCTTGTCGGAAGCCATGCGCGGCGAAGGCGGGCAGTTGCGCAATAACAAGGGCGAGTTGTTCATGCAGCGATACCATCCCCTCGGGGCGCTTGCACCTCGGGATATTGTATCGCGGGCGATCTGGGCTGAGATGGCGGCGACGCGAGCCCGGCATGTGTATCTCGATGTGACACATCTCGGGGCCGAGTTCATCAAGCGTCGGTTCCCGACGATCTATGCGACCTGCCTGCGGTCCGATATCGATATCACTGAAGAGTGGATTCCTGTCTCGCCCAGTGCCCACTACATGATGGGCGGGGTGTGGACTGACGTGAATGGGGCCACCACGCTGCCAGGGCTATTCGCGGCCGGCGAGGTGGCTTGTAGCGGTGTTCATGGGGCCAATCGTCTGGCGAGCAATTCGCTATTGGAAGGACTGGTTTTTGGTATGCGGGCCGGCGTCGCGGCGATTGCGTTTGCTCAGGGGCATGAAATCCCTGAGTTGTCCTCTCACGCAGAGGTCCCTCAGGCCGCAGGAGAGGCTACGCTCGAAGATGTGGAGAAGCTGCGGAGTTCGCTCCGCCGGACAATGTGGGGACAGGTCGGGGTTATCCGGTCGCGTGAGTCGCTCATTCGCGCCACGGCTCAATTATCCCGCTGGACACAACTTGTTGCCAGGTTCTCTACGACTAGAGCTGAGCTGGAAGTGAAGAACATGGTGCAGGTCGCACATTGTGTTGCGGAAGCCGCATTATGGCGGGAGAACAGCGTCGGAGCGCATTTTCGCTCAGATTGTCCCGAGGCGAAACGGCCGGGCTGGAAGCAACACAGTCAGTTGCGGATCGCCAGTGATACTACTGAGCCGAAGCCGGCAAAGAAGCGGGGAGTAGTTGTGGCGCTGCAGATTCGGCAGCCGCGATCACGTGCCCGGTCATCGCACCGTCCTTAATCAGAAACGTCCGATAATAGCGAATGACTTTCCGGACGTATTGGCGGGTTTCGTCGATCGGTGGGAGCCCGCGATAGCGATCGACGGCATGTTCCCCGGCATTGTAGGCTGCAAGGGCCAACGGAAGGTTTCCCCGGAATCGATCCAGCAGTTGGCGCAGATATTTCGTTCCTCCCCCGATATTATCTTCAGGGTCATAGAGGTCCCGCACTTCGAGACGAACGGCCGTTTGTGGCATCAGTTGCATCAGCCCAATGGCGCCGGCTCGCGATACGGCCATCGGGTCGAAGCCGGATTCCGCTTTAATGACAGCCCGGATAAGGGCGGGATGTAATTGGTGTTGTCGGGAATACCGGCTGATCATCGGTTCCAGTTCCCGCTCTGACAGAACGGGATGGAGTCTGTTGGGCTGCTGTGGGGTGATTCGCCGGTAGCGTAGGTCGGTTGGTACATTGGTCAGCGAGATGGTTCCGTTGGCATCAATGTATTGGTAGATCTCAGCATGCGCTGCGGGAAGTCCTGAAAGAAGCCAGTGAGCTCCTATGAGGGCCGTTCCGAGAAGTAGTCGAATGATTTTCAATTGATCGCTCCTGTGCGCTCTTGTTGTGTTTGGCATGGTCAAACGATAGCAGCCTGCATCTGGGTGTCAAGGATCTGCACGTCTTGTGCCATTTCCTGGTCCGGGTGCGTTCGAATAAAAGCAACGACTTGAGTGGGAGCGTCAGTCGAGAGGCTCTAAAAAGCGACTTCGATTGTCGATAAAATGGCGGTGTAATTGACGGGTGAGCAGGCCCGGAGTGCCCTGTCCGATAGGTCGTTGGTTGACTGAGACGACCGGCATGACTTCCATGCTGGTATTCGTCAGGAAGCATTCGTCGGCCTGCAGCAACTCATCCGGGGTGAACCGTCCTTCGTGCACGGGGATCTTCAGCTCTTCCGCCATTTGCAACAGAATCGCCCTCGTAATGCCGTCCAACAGACCGCATTCTACGGATGGTGTGTATAGCCGGTCTTGCGCGGCGAAGAACACATTGCTCACCGTACACTCTGTGAGGTGTCCTTCCCAGTTCAGCAAGAGGGCATCGAAGACGCGCGCAGCAATCGCTTCGCGTTTCGCCAGAATATTGTTCAGAAAGTTTGTGGCCTTGATTTGCGGGGAGAGCGCGGTTGGCAGGTTGCGTCTTGTGTGTGCAACGATGAGTGACACGCCGCGCTGGTACAAATCGGCAGCGGGTGGATGGAGCGGTTTGGCCATAATGACGACGGTGGGCGTCGGGCAGAGGGCCGGATCAAGGCCGATCTCTCCCTCTCCGCGGGTCACGGTAATTCGAAGATAGGTGTCGGTCTGCTCATTTCCCAGTTCATTGCGATCCATCGCTTCATGCAAGAGGCGCGGCCACTCGTTCAGCGCGATGGGAAGCGTCAGCCCGATAGCATCGGCAGAACGTTGCAAGCGTGACAGATGATGATCACGCATGAAGATCTGTTTCCCGTATGAGCGGATCGTTTCATAGACCCCATCTCCATAGAGAAATCCGTGATCGAATACGGAGATCTTTGCGTCTTGTTCCGGGACAAATCGATCGTTGAGAAAAATCCACATAGTGCTTGCTATGACAAGGCACTCAGGAACGCCTGCGCCTTGTGCATCGTCTCCTCATATTCTTTGGCGGGATCCGAGTCTGCCACAATCCCGGCCCCGACTTGAAGGTAGCCCTGTTTTTTATGGAGCACCAGCGTGCGAATGACAATGTTAAAGTCGAGATCCCCGCTCCAGCTCAGATATCCCATCGATCCGGTATAAGGGCCTCGCCGTACCGGTTCGAGTTCGTCGATGATTTCCATGCAGCGAATCTTGGGCACGCCGGTAATGGTGCCGCCGGGGAAGACGGCCCGCAATAAATCGAGTCCGGTCACCTCGGCCCGCAGTTGCCCGGAGATATGCGAGACCAGATGGCTGACGTGGGAATACTGCTCGATCGACATGAATTCATCCACACGGACGGATCCAAATTCACATACGTGCCCCAGATCATTCCGTTCGAGGTCGACCAGCATCAAATGTTCGGCGCGTTCCTTCTCGTTCCCCAGCAGTTCTTCCCGCAGACGACGATCGTCGGCGTCGGTGCGGCCTCGGCGCCGGGTTCCTGCGATCGGCCGGGTGTCGGCTGATCGGCCGTCCAGCCGAACCAGACGTTCCGGAGAGGTGCTGATGAGGCTGGTCGATCCGATGCGCAACAGGCCGGAGAACGGCGACGGGTTCATGTGGCGCAGGCGCGCATAGGCCTGGAGTTCCGTTGGGAGTCCGGCATGTTCGGTGAAGCTCCGGCTCGTGACCGAAAAGCGATGCGAGAGATTGGCCTGATACAGATCCCCGGCGGTGATATAGTCCTGGCAGCGCCGGACCCGGTCCATATAGGAGTCCCGGGATTGTTGCGGGTGAAAGGTAACCGGGTCAAATGAAGCGGCCGGTTGCGACAGTGGTGTGGACAATTGCGCTTCTAAGGCTGCGAGTCGATCGCACCCCTCCCGATAGAGCTTTTCTCTGGCCTCTCCCAGGAATCGCTCGAGCGGGGGACAGAACATTAAGTGCCACTCGTCTGAGGTGTGATCAAATGCTGCGACCAGATCGAAGAAGGCGAATTCCAAGTCAGGGAAATGCAGATCGTCTTCTGCATGGTTCGGCAAGGATTCGAATTGGCGTACCTGGTCGTAGCTCAGGTAGCCTACGGCTCCTCCGAAAAACGGCGGGGCTCCGGGGGGGCGGGCGATGGTTGATTGTTGCATCAGGCGTGCAAGCATCGAGAACGGTGCTTGCCCGGTTTGTGTGTACCCATCGGCCGACCGGATAGTCCAGTTGCGCTGTCTCCCCGAAAAGATCTGGTAAGGATCGGTCGCGAAGAAGGAGTAGCGTCCAGTGGTCGTCGGTCCTTTGCCGCTTTCAAACAGAAATGAGGGGTGCTGGTCTGAGGCGACGCGGGCATACAGCTCGAACGGGCTCAGCCGCCAATCTCGTCGGCTGATGCGCAATGGCTGCGGTGCCCCGTGAAGAAAGGCTGTGGGGGATGGTCGTGCCGTGGTCATGAATTCAGAAAGTCCGAGCGGTTTCAGTGGAGTCATACTATACCGTAGCGCTTCAGAGAGAGACAGAGGCTCTAACGGCTTGACATTTCAATGAGGATTCTGCTTGAATTGCGCGCTCGCAATCGGTTATGCGCCTCATTCAGATCCTTGTCTGAGCACTAACCGGTGAGTAACAAAATGCCCCCTTCTCAAGATCCGTTTTATGCGGGGCTCGGCCAGGCGGTTCGGATCGGAACCGACCTGCTAGCTTCGTTGATCGTTGGGGGTGGGTTGGGTTGGACGTTGGATACCTACTTCCTCGATTCGACTCCCTGGGGAATGGTAGTGGGGTTAGTGCTCGGAGTGATCGCCGGCATACGGAACGCATACCGGTCGGCCATGCGGTGGCCCGGTTCACCGCCTGATACAGAAAGCAAAGGGTAGCCGTGGAAGAAAGTCCGCTTCATCCGTTTGAACTGCATAACTACATTCCGCTCTCTCTTGGTGGAATCGATATTTCCATCAATAAGGCGGTCATCATCATGTGGGTGGTGGTGGCACTGGTTGCGTTCCTGATGCTCAAAGCGGGGTCGGCGCGTCAGCTGGTGCCGGGCAAATTGCAGAGCCTGGCGGAGATGCTGGTGGATTTTATCCGGGGCATCATCCTCGACACGATGGGAAAAGACGGCATGCGGTTTTTTCCGCTCGTCGCGACGTTGTTTCTCTTTATTCTTTTCTGCNNTCAGATTGTCGTGACGGCCGTGTTTGCCTGCGTGGTCTACGGGCTGAGTCTCGTCATGGGATTTCTCTTGCATGGGGCCAAGTTCTTGGGGATTCTCGTGCCGCCGGGAACTCCGGGATGGCTCTTGCCCTTGATGATTCCTATCGAATTGATCAGTCAATTAGCCCGGCCGATTTCGTTGGCCGTTCGATTGTTTGCCAACATGACGGCCGGACACGTCATTCTCGGGGTGCTTTTCGGTCTGGCGATCAGCGGTGGGGTGCTTATCGGCTGGTTGCCGTTTGCCTTTACGATTGCGATGAACGGGTTGGAAGTCGGCATTGCGTTTATTCAAGCCTATATTTTTACCGTGTTGACGTGCGTCTATTTGGGCGACGCATTCCATCTGCACGGCCATGATGATCACGCGCATTGATCGCGTGTCAGCCAGACAAGGGAGGAGTAGGACACAATGGATTCAGCAGCA
>CXWL01125042.1_pt1 | contig 22170 bp, 24 predicted proteins | sample 590931 | NCBI WGS metagenome assembly CXWL01 (sample SAMEA3498368, study PRJEB10139) | groundwater metagenome | biome: water well; material: biofilm material | place: Germany | collected 2015-04-27 | reverse complement strand
CACGCAGTGCACGGAAAGCGGGTACCACCTATACGATTCTCAGGCGCTGGCGCGGCTGCGCTTTGTGCGCGCCGCTTTCGAGGCCGGCATCGGCTTGGATGAGTTGACGCGCTTCTGCCGGGCGCTCGATGCGAGCGATAGTGCCGACTTGATTAAGTTTGCCGAGCGCTTACTCCGGCAAATCGCGGCCCGGCAGGCGGCGTTGTCCGCAGTCAAGGCGGAGCTAGCAGGGCTGGCCTGCTGCACCGACGAAGTTCATGCCACTGGGTAGTGGAGTGGCTGGATTTTCAATGGAACGCGTCCGAGGTTCGGCGTGGCGGTGGCGGACAAAGCAGGGCTAGAAATGCGGCGAACGACAAACCGGAGGCGATGATATGGTGGCAAGCGCCCAACAGCTCGAAGTTTCTGCCTTTGACGGCCTTTTGAAAGGCCAGAGGTCCGTTAAGTTCTGGCTGCCCCGCGCGCTCGCGCTGGCCGCTAGCGTCATCGGGCCACTCCCGTTGGTGATGGATTTGAAATTTCACATCAGCATGTCGGGCACAGCCTTGGTTTTGTGGCCGCTCTCGTTCTTGCTCGTGATCGTTTCTATCCTACTGGCGACCCGATCCGGTGACCGCCACTTTGTCAAGACCGTGCTCGTGGCAGCCGTAGCAGGCTCCATGGCAACGGCGACCTATGATTCGACGCGTGTCGCCGCTATCAGTGCAGGAATCACCGAAATGGACGAAGCGCTGGACTTCGGTCGACGGCTGACGAGCCAGACAGGACCAGGCCACGGGGCGGCTCATGGTGGTGAACAAACGGCACCCAAGGTGCGCGAGCACAGCGATGCACAACCGTCACATCGTAGCGTCGGGCTAGTCGGGACTGTGGCGATCGGATACGCGTGGCACTACTGGGCGGGAATGATGTTCAGCCTCGGATTCCTGATGCTGTTCGGCGCGCGCCGTTGGTGGTGGGCCATTCCCTACCTGGTGCTCGTCATTTATCCCGGCATGGTCTTCACGATGGGCTTTCATTCCAGGGCGAACTTCGTCTGGGAGGCTGTCGGCCACGCCGGCTTCGGGCTGACTCTGGCTATCGTGACTTGGGCGTTACTGGGACGAGAGCATGCTGGATTGCTCCAACAGCCATCAAGAAGCAGTTGACGAGATGGAGAGTGGGCATGGAAAACTTCGACGAAGCAAAACCGAACAAGGGATCGCGCTGGGGCGCTTATGTTTGGGGTGTACTCGCCGTGCTTACCTGCCCCTGCCACCTGCCGCTGCTCGTCGTTGTGCTCGCTGGCACGACCGCCGGCGCTTTCATCGGTGAGTATTGGGTTATCGCCGCCCTTGCGCTGACTGGGCTATTCGTCCTGTCCTTGAGGCGAGCACTAAGGGCTTTCAAGGAACGATCATGACCGCTCCTCAACCGGTTGCATTGACGGCGCCCCGGTTGGTTCTGACGGTCGAGCGCGAGCAGCCTGAGCTTCAGGATCAGCCGATTTGTCGATCTGCTCCGCGGTGCGGTCGCTGGTGCGCTGGCGGCACCGGCGTCTCGGATTGTTGCCGTCGGGACAGTTTTTGCCTCTGGTCGAATCGTCCGACCTGATTGGTTCCGTCGCAGCCCATACACAGACGACGCATGAAGATTTCGGACGATATTCGGCGTGAGCGCAGGGCAGCCGTGCTGCGCGCCATGCAGAAACTACGAGATGAGTTTCCTTTGCAAAAAGTCATTGAAGAGGTCGCTCCCGCCCTGCACGCGGCTTACGTCAAAACGCTTTCGCACTGGATCCTTCAAGGGATACCGCCCCCGAGAAATTTTTCCTCCGAAGCGGAAATCCAGGCGCTGTGCGCGCTGGGTGCACTGACGATTGACGAGTGTGGTATCGGCTGCTATCCGTTTAGCGCCCGCGATACGGGCATCCATGCCCACTTTGCTGGACATGGCGTATATGCGATGTGCGCCATCGATGCCCTTGCAATTCCCCGCCTGGTGCAGCATGCGGCGCACGTCACCGCTCAGTGCGCCGTGTGCCGCTGTCGCCTCGCTTGCACAGTGGCAGCCAACGGCAGCGTCGACGGAGGCAATACGGAAGGCGTGCGCGTGGTCTGGGGGATCTCGCGCTGTGCAGCTGAGGGAGCCTGTTGTGGCATCCCGTGCCCCGGCATTCAGTTCGTTTGCAGACATTGCGCCGCGCCCCCGGGAACCACAGGCTTCTCGCTTCCCGAAGCGGCAGCTGTGGGGAATAGTTTTTTTGCGTTCCAGCGGAGTTTGCTGAACCACCATGAGCAATCATAACGCCATGAATACGCCACCATGTTCTCCGATTTTCCGAGGCTAATTTGCGGTGTCACTTCGCATGCCAACGTTCGGGCAAGGCGCAACCGTGGCGATCGGATACGCGTGGCACTACTGGCCGGGATCATGTTCAGCCTCGGATTGCTTGTGCTGTTCGGCGTGTGCCGCTGGTGGTGGGCCTGTGGTCGTCATCTATCCCGGCATGTTTTTCGCAATGGGCTGCCATTGCATGGCGAACTTCGTCTGAGAAGCTGTTGGCCACGCCCCGCTTCGGAAGCTAATCTGGCCGTCTTGGCTTGGGCGTTACGGGACGGGAGACTCCGGACGGCTCCGGCAAGCACGGATCTGGGAGGCCGGTCTGACCGACGCGATCCACCGCCTCGGTGAATGTGCCGCCCGGGAACTAACGTCGACGAAGCCAAATCGGACAAAGTCTCGTCAACGGCAGAAGCAGGGCTGCCTTCTGTCAGTACGAATCCACTCAACAAAGTACTTGACTTCGTACCCTGGTACGGCATCTATAGTCTGGTTCTCAATTTTAATTTTGGACGTATGGAAACAGATAAGCTGACAAAGCCGACATTGATCGGCGGAGCATTGGCTGCTCAGCAGCATCCGCATGCTGCCTCGGTCCTCTGATTCTTGTAAGTCTGGAGATCGGTGGCGCATGGATGTCCAACCTCCCCAGCTGGAACCCTACCGACCCGTTTTTATCGGGAGGTAGCGTTGCTGTTTATGGCGCTCGCCTACCGCAAGTTTTATTGGGCACAGGTCGCTGCCACCTGCGCACCCGGCTCTGTATGCGCGCTCCCACAGACCAACGACAGAAACCGAATCATTTTCTGGGGGGTGTCGTCGTTGGTTCTTCTTGCCTTGGCTTTTCCATATTTTGCAACGTTGCTCGACTAGGGGAGCACACTTTGAAGAAGAACGTGCTTTTCAACTGGGTTCTAGGCGCGTTAGCGGCCGCCTCGTTTTTTTACCTCGGTATTCTGGTCTTACTGGTGTCCATGCAGCGCTTGGGTTGCTGCCCTATTCTTCTCGACAAATGAAGGGACAAATTATGCTGCGCAAGATTAAGTTCAAAGGGCGTTCCGCACGTGCGTCCTTGGCCAGTTTACTGGTCGCTGTTGCGGCACTTGGAATGTCGAACGTCGTGCTTGCCTACGACTTCGCAAAACTCGAGACGGCCATCGAGACATTGGCGCCAGGGACTATGCGCGATTGGGAGCAGAAAGCGCGCGCCGGCGATCCGCTCGCGCAAAACGTGACAGGCATAGCATACAAGTGCGGCATTGGCGTGAAGCAAGACCATGCGGCATCGGTCAAGTGGCTTCGCATGGCGGCCAAACAGGGCGAAGCCGACGCACAGTTCAATCTCGGGCGTCTCTATGCTAGCGAGGTCGACGGGGTCTACAAGAAAGCGCGTGCGGTTCCCGCAAACGATGTGGAAGCGCTCAAGTGGTATCAACGCTCCGCAGAGCAAGGCCATACGCAGGCTCAAGTCAAGTTGGGACAGTTGTATGCGAAGGGGAACAATGAAGTCCCGCGCGATCACATTCAGGCGTACAAGTGGCTGAGCGTCGCCGCCTCTTCAGGAGAACAGACGGCGGAAAAACTTCTCACAACGTATGTGGCATTAATGAAGCCAGAACAGGTGAAGGAGGCTGAATCGCGGGCCCAAGAATGGAAGAGCCGGCGCCGCGCCAGCTGACCCAACCCCTGCTATTGGCGCGTGTGGGGCCGCCGTTTCTGCCCCATGTTCTTCACTAATCAAGGAAAAATCATGTTCAAAACTGTTCGTATTTTCGCGCTGGTTGTCGCCGTAGGTCTATGGTCCGCGGCTATTGCAGCTGATTAGATAGCGTAACCTTACTTCCGTACTCATGTACGGAGTCAAGCGATATGGAAAATAATTTAGAGAACCTGACTATTGGCGTTTTTGCCAAGGCGGCTGGCGTCAACGTGGAGACGATCCGGTTCTATCAGCGCAAGGGCTTGTTGCCGGAGCCGGACAAGCCCTACGGCAGCATTCGCCGCTATGGCGTGGCGGATGTGACGCGGGTGCGGTTTGTGAAATCGGCCCAGCGGCTGGGTTTCAGCCTGGACGAGATCGCCGAGCTGCTGCGGCTGGAGGATGGCGCGCACTGCGAGGAAGCCAGCGGCTTGGCCGAGCACAAGCTCAAGGATGTACGCGAAAAGCTGGCCGACCTGGCGCGCATGGAAACCGTACTGGCCGAGCTTGTCTGTGCCTGCCATGCCCGGAAGGGAAATGTTTCCTGCCCGCTGATTGCGTCGCTGCAAGGGGAGAAAGAAGGCCGCAGTGCCAGTGCGGCGTAGCGTAATTAACTCTGTTATTGGCGGCTTGGCAAAAGCAGCCAAGCCGGATGCTCTTTTCCACCTTGCATGAAGCCTGCTGTTCGCTACGACGAATTGACGCCATGTAAGCATGCCCGGGCGGATCAAAATACAACGGTTGGCAGCCGCAATAATCGATTGGCGACGGCAAGACTTTCGGCTTCACCATCATGCAAAGTTATCTGTTGCCTCCTTTATAAAGGTCCTTATAAAGGTCCGTCGTCTGCATTGCTTGACCAGAAGCTGAGCCATAGCCAGAGCTGGTACCGCCGCCCGAAGCGAGAGGCGTGCTAGAGCAAGCGGCGAGCAAAGCCACTGCGAAGATAATCGAAAGCGTTTTCATTTCAATCTCCATCACGTGTTTATCCACTGCACAGCTCTAGTGGAACAGAGCAGCCAGGCCAATCCCGGCCATACCTGTGACGCTGCTAGTGCCGCGCACTTGACGCACCAGGGAAGGGAATCTGTTTGCAACCAGGTGGTGCGACTGACGGACAGTTCCCGGCCACGGCAAGTACGATAAAGGAGCAGCTCAACTGGCATACCCTCAGCCTAATTCCGTAGTAATGTACGGAATCAAGCGGTATGAAAAACCATTTTTTGAACCGGGGTAATCGTACTTTCAATGTAGAAAGGTGCGCTTGGACCACAAAAGCTCTTTGATATCAATGGCTTGGAAGAGATCGAGTTATCCAATCGTTGCGCTTCTGCAAGTCATTGATTTTTCGACGAATTTCCCTAGCAACCGTATCAATCCGCACCGAAAGTACGATCACCCCCCTACGCGCGTCGTCGAGTTGGGCCCCGAGTGTTGCCAGCTCTGCCTGCAGGCTGGCCTGGGTAATAGCGCCGAATGGGTGATTACGCCCAACCCATACCAACGTCACGGCGCAATCAGCCCAAAATCGCTATCACATTGGATAATCCACCATTACCCAATGTTATATTTAATGGATACTCCAGATTCTTGACCTCATAAATAGTATGTACTATCATGGTATGTACTACGGTACGAAATAGAGAGGTGAGTCATGGCCAGAGCCGGAATTTACAAGTCTGAAGTGCTGCGCGCACGCGATAAATTGCTGGCCACGGGGCGCAATCCGTCCATCGATGCGGTGCGCGAAGAGCTGGGCAGCGGCTCGAAAACCACCATCCATCGCTACCTGAAGGAGATCGAGGAGGAGGAAGGCGGGGCCACCGGCAGCCGCGTAGCCGTCAGCGACGCGATCCAGGACCTGGTGGGCCGCCTGGCCGCCCGTGTCAACGAGGAAGCGGAAGAGCGGGTCACCACGGCGCAGGCCAGGCACGCCGAACAGCTGAGCCAGCAGCAGCAAGCCGCCGCGGCCCTGAAAACCGAGGCGCAGACCACGCGTCAGCAGCTGGAGCAGACCCAGCGGGTGCTGGCCGAGGAAAAGACCGCTCACGGTAAAATCAGCGAAGCGCTGAGCGGCAAGACCCTGGAAAACACGCAGCTCACGCAGCAGGTGGCCGACCTGCAGGAGCGCCTCGCTGCCGAGGAACGCCATCGCCAGTCCCTGGAAGAAAAGCACCAGCATGCGCGCCAGGCGCTGGAGCATTTCCGAGAGTCCAGCAAGGAACAGCGCGAGCAGGACCAGCGCAAACATGAGCAGCAGGTGCAGTACCTGCAGGCCGAGTTGCGCACCGTGAACGAGGCCTTGACCACCAAACAGCAGGAGGCCGTCCACACCCTGCAGGACAACGCGCGTTTGCTGGGTGATTTGTCGCGCGCCCAAGGCGATCTGCACCAGGTTCAGGAAGAGGTACGGGGCCTGCGGCCGCTCAAGGATGAACTGGGGTTTGCACAAAGGCGCGCCGAGGAATTGGGCCGGCGCCTGGTCGAGCAGGACGCGGCTGTCCAGCAGCTCAGCACCTCGAACAAGGAGTTGCTCGCCAAGGTCGACGAGCTGCTCACCGCAAAGCAACAATTGGAACTTGCTCTGGCGACAGCCAGGTCATCCGTCACGGCGCAAGAGCAGGTCGTGGCCAGCATGCTGGAGCGGCTGACTGCGACGCCGGCCGAGCCCGATTTGGCTACTGCGAAGGATGCCGAAGGGGGCGGTAGGAAAGTGACAAAAAAGCCCGCCGCGACAGGGACTTAGGTCTGTTTCTGCTGAGTTTTACATGAATCCCTGCCGACCCTCAATATGGCTGGCGACCCATCGCGATTTCCTTGTTCCGCCACGGCCTGATGCCGCTTGAAGTGACGGCACTGCCTGGGGTCGGCCACCATCCTCAGCAGCGTGCGCGCGGCGAGACGATTGGCATGTTGCAGCGGCTGCTCGGGCGCATTGGGCACAGCGCCCCGGCCAACGACAAAGAGTAAGTCCGATGAGGGGCATCAGGGCGCACGGATCCGCCGACCTCAGCCGCTTGCCGCGCCTGAGATCACGCCGGTTGCGAGGCTGTGCGGGCGATCAGGTTGCGCAAGTCAATACCAGGGTCCGCCAGCGCTGCGCGGTCGGGCTGGGCGCCGTTGGTGATTAGGCGCTTGAGCGCCGTGAAGTCACGTACGTTGTTGACGCAACTGGCGCCGACGACCTGGCCTCGGGAGAGGTGAATCAGTGAAAATTTGTCACCAGCGGCCATGTCGCCCCGCACAATTTCATCATCTCCGCTGGTGAGGCCGGCCACCTGAATGCGCAAGGCATACTGCTCGGACCAGTACCAGGGCAGATCGCCGTAAGGCGGCGCTGTCGGGTCAAGCAAAGCGCGTGCGACGACCAGGCCCTGGTTTTGCGCATTGGACCAGGTCTCGATACGCTCGAAACGGCCGCTCACCGGGTGGCGCTGGCGCGTGACGTCACCGATGGCGTAGACGTTGGGACAGGTGGTACGGCCCCGCCCGTCAACAAATATGCCGTCATCGCAGGCGATGTCAGCGGCGCGCGCCAGCGCGTCGTTGGCGGTGACGCCGATGCCGACCACGACCAGGTCGGCGTCGATCTGGCTGCCATCGTCCAAAACGATTTGGGAGCGGCTGAACCCGGTAACAGATCGCCCGAACCGCAAGTCGACACCCTGTTCGGCATGATGCCGCGCAACGAACGAGGCCAGCGTTGCCGATGCGCCGCGGCTCATCAATCGGGGAAGAAACTCGACCAAAGTAACTGCGACACCGAGGGTGCGCGCCGTGGCGGCCAGTTCGAGCCCGATCACTCCACCGCCGATCACCAGTAGCCTAGCGCCGGGTACCAGGCCGTCACGGATGCGCTGCGCGTCACCCAGCGTACGCAATGTCAGGATGGGCATCGGTGCGCCCTGCAGCGCTGGCAGGACGCGTGGTGATGCACCGGTGGCGAACACCAGCGTGCCATATTTCAGGCAGCGGCCATCGGCCAGGTGGACTTCATGTGCATGGGTATCCACCCGCTGCGCCGCCACGCCGCGCAGCCATTCGACGTCAGGCGAGCGGCTCAGATCAAGGCGAATTTTCTCGGTGGTGCCGTCACGCAGAAAATCTTTTGACAAGGGCGGGCGGTCGTAGGCNNCCAGACCGCAAGCCACCTGCAAAGGAAACACTTGCCAGGCCGCCGCCCAGGACGACCACCGGGGCCAAAGCCGAGTTGTTATTCATGTTGTCGGGCTCCTTTCGAGCCGAGTTCGAAAATCGATGATTACTTGAGAAAGCCGGCCGTTCTGATCACCGTCAGGGCACGATGGATATGAGCGGCAAGCACGGTCTTGGCCTTGGCGGCGTCTCGTGCCATGACGGCGTTAAAGATATTGCGATGCTCTTCGTGGACCTCAACCGGCGGCGGACCCTTCAGCGCCGAAAGTCGCCGATACCGTTCGGACTGTTGATAGAGTTGCGCGCGAAATTTCCGCAGCCACTCCGACCCGCAGGCGGCAACCAGCGCTTCGTGGAATTGGCGATTACATTCTTCCCATTCGTTAAAGGTGCCGGCGGCATTGGTGTGCAAGCGCCCCTCGGCGAGCGAGAGCTTGTGAAAGGCGCTGACCAGATCGGCTTCCCAGCTGTCGCGGCCCAGGCGGATGCTTTCTTCGACCGCTTCGCATTCCAGCAGGACCCGCACTCGGGTCAGGTCTTCAAGATCCGCCAGTGACATGGGCGCAACTTGAAAACCGCGTTGTCCCTGCGACACGACCAGGGAGTCAGACACCAGTAGCATCAGTGCCTCCCTCAGCGTTCCGGCGCTCACCCGATACTGGAATTTCAGATGTTCGACGCGTAATTTTTGCCCGGCAGAGTGCAGGCCGTCAATGATGTCGCGGCGCAATTGACGGTAGGCTGTCTCTATGAGGGTTCGGGGTTGATCCCCGGTGTCTGTATCGGCCAGATGATCGGGAATATCAAGAGACATGGTTGTAAGGGCTATTTATGAACGGGGAACTTGGCCTGCAAGAAGCTTTGAAGAATCTTGGAATATCGCGGCTCGGAGCTTAACAGTTAAAAATCTCGATATGTCATAGGGTTTATGCTGATACATGTATTTAGTCTTATTAATAGATAATCTCGACAATTGTTGGGCGCAATGCAGATTCAGCGCAGCCCTGCAAGCAGGACCACTTTCCATGGAGACTCGATGACCGTACAACAATCCCCCGAGATCGGCAAAAGTATCGTCGCCGCAGGGCTGCGCACCAACTACCACGACCAGGGACAAGGTTTCCCGGTGCTCATGATCCATGGCTCGGGTCCGGGAGTCAGTGCTTATGCGAACTGGCGTCTGGTGATGCCGGTGCTGGCCAAGTCGCGGCGCGTCATTGCGCCGGATATGGTGGGCTTTGGTTTTACCGAGCGTCCCGAGGGCATGGCGTACACGATGGACGCCTGGGTGACGCAGGCCGTCGGCCTGATGGACGCACTTGAGCTGGGACAGGTCGATCTGGTGGGCAACTCCTTCGGTGGCGGGCTGTCGCTGGCATTGGCCATTCGCCATCCAGAGCGTGTGCGTCGCCTGGTATTGATGGGGGCGGCCGGTGTCCAGTTCGAGATCACCCCCGCGCTGGACGCGATCTGGGGCTACACCCCGTCGTTCGAGAACATGCGCAAGGTGATGGACATGTTTGCGTATGACCGCANNCGAAGACATTCGGGCCTTGCCGCACGAGACCTTGATCATTCACGGACGGGAAGACCAGGTGCTGCCGCTGTCGAATTCGATTCATCTTTCGCAGCTCATCCTGCGCTCGCAACTGCATGTGTTTGGCCGCTGCGGACATTGGACGCAGATCGAGCATGCGGCGCGCTTTGCCCAGCAGGTGGGAAACTTTTTGGCTGAGGCCGACGCCGTCTGAGGTCGTGATGCAAAAGATCGTCACTACGCCGACCAGCCATGCGCCAAGCGGAACCAACCCCTGCATGCGGTCGATTCATTTGGAGCAGACCGGGGAAACTTACCTTTGCAGCGAGGCTGAAACGCTGCTTGAGGGCATGACCCGATTGGGAAAGCGGGGCATTCCGGTCGGTTGTGTCAATGGTGGTTGCGGCGTTTGCAAGATCAGCATTCGCTCCGGCCGGGTGCGCAAGGTTGGGGCGATGAGTCGCGCCCACGTGTCGGTGGAGGAAGAAGCAAAAGGTGTGTGCCTGGCCTGCCGTGTGGCGCCGCTTGAAGATGTGGCGGCCGAGGTGGTGGGCAAGATGACCAAGGCCTTCACCCTTGCAAGTGTTGTCGGCGCTTCATCCTGAAGTGTTGGCGTTAAACCAGTCAATAAAAGGAGATATGCAATGGGAATTATGCGAATCGGCCATGCCAGCCTGCGGGTGATGGATATGGCAACCGCCGTCAAGCACTATGAAAACGTGCTGGGCATGAAGAAAACCATGGAGGACAAGCAGGGCAACGTGTACCTCAAGTGCTGGGACGAGTGGGACAAGTATTCGCTGATCCTGACGCCGTCGGATCAGGCCGGCTTGAACCACGTGGCCTACAAGACCGAGCACGACGCCGATTTGGATGCCTTGCAAAAACGCATAGAGACCTACGGCATCACAACCAAGATGTTGCCCGAAGGCACGCTGCCGTCCACCGGACGCCTGTTGCAGTTCACGCTACCCAGCGGCCACGAAATGCGGCTGTTCGCGATGAAAGAATGCGTGGGCACCGAAGTCGGTTCCAGCAACCCTGACCCCTGGCCCGACAACCTCAAGGGCGCGGGCGTCAAGTGGCTGGACCACCTTGCCCTGGTGTGCGAACTCAATCCCGAGGCTGGTGTCAACCGCGTGGCTGAGAACGTCAAGTTTCTCAAGGAGTGTCTGGACTTCTACCTGAGCGAGCAGATCGTCGTCGGCCCCGGCGGCGCAATCCAGGCGGCGGCCTTTATGTTCCGCGCCACCAAGCCGCACGACATTGCCTTCCTGCCTGGCCCCAAAGCAGGGCTGCACCACATTTCCTTCTACCTTGACTCCTGGCACGACGTCCTGAAGTCGGGTGACGTCATGGCCAAGAACAAGGTCAAGATCGATCTGGCGCCGACCCGCCACGGCATCACGCGCGGCGAGACGATCTACTTCTTTGACCCCAGCGGCAATCGCAATGAAACCTTTGCTGGGCTGGGCTACTTGGCGCAGCCTGATCGCCCGGTCAACACTTGGGATGAAGAAAACATGTGGCGCGGCATTTTCTTTCACACGGGCGAGGCGTATCCCGCTTTCACCGAAGTCTTCACCTGAGGCCTGCCGTCACACATGGCGTTGTCCAGCGCTGTGCCCGCCTGCGCGGCTGCATCAGCAGCCGCGCAGGCGGTGGTTCCGACCGCGCCGTCATTGGCTTAGCGTTATTTTTCCGGCAACGATGTCATGAAACAAATCCTCAATTTCATTAACGGCGAACACACCGCTGCTGATCGCACCTTCGACAAACGCTCGCCCCTGACCGGGAAGGTGATCGCCCAGGTCCATGAGGCGGGCAAGGCTGAGGTCGATGCCGCCGTGGCTGCCGCTCGCGCAGCACTGACCGGCCCCTGGGGCCGGATGACGGTGGCTGAACGCGTCGAGCGTCTGCATGCCGTGGCCGACGGCATCAACCGCCGCTTCGACGAATTCCTGGCCGCCGAATGCGAGGACACTGGCAAGCCCATGAGCGTGGCGCGCCATATCGACATTCCCCGCGGCGCGGCCAACTTCAAGGTATTTGCCGATGTGGTGAAAAACGTCGCCACCGAGTTCTTCGAAATGGCCACGCCCGATGGCCGCGGCGCCATCAATTACGGCTACCGCAGCCCGGTGGGCGTGGTCGGCGTGATCTGCCCCTGGAACCTGCCGCTGCTGCTGATGACCTGGAAGGTCGGCCCGGCACTGGCTTGCGGCAACACGGTGGTCGTCAAGCCCTCAGAGGAGACACCGCAGACCGCCGAGCTGCTGGGCGAAGTGATGAACGAAGCCGGCATCCCCAAGGGCGTGTACAACGTGGTGCACGGCTTCGGACCGAATTCCGCGGGCGAGTTCGTCACCACCCACCCCGGCGTCAATGCCATTACCTTCACCGGCGAGACGCGCACCGGCGAGGTCATCATGAAGGCCGCCGCCAAAGGCACGCGTCCGGCCAGCCTGGAGATGGGGGGCAAGAATGCCGCCATCGTGTTTGCCGACTGCGACTTCGACGCGGCCATCGAAGGCACGATGCGTTCCGTGTTCGCCAACTGCGGCCAGGTGTGCCTGGGCACCGAGCGGGTGTATGTGGAGCGGCCCATTTTCGACAAGTTTGTCGCCGCGCTCAAACAGGGGGCCGAAGGGCTGAAACTTGGACGCCCCGAAGACGGCGCGACCAACATGGGCCCCTTGATCAGCAAGGAGCACCAAGCCAAGGTGCTGTCGTACTACAAGCTGGCCATCGAGGACGGGGCCACTTTGGTCACCGGTGGCGGGGTTCCCGCCATGCCCGGCGACCTGGCGGGTGGCTGCTGGGTACAGCCCACCATCTGGACCGGCCTGCCGGAGACGGCGCGCGTCATCAAGGAAGAGGTTTTCGGGCCATGCTGCCACATCGCCCCTTTCGATACCGAGGAAGAGGTGCTGGCCAAGGCCAACGACAACGACTACGGCCTGGCTTGCGCCATCTGGACCCGCGACGTGTCACGCGCGCACCGCGTCGCCCAGCGCATGGAGGTGGGCCTGGCCTGGGTTAACAGCTGGTTCCTGCGCGATCTGCGCACCCCGTTTGGCGGCGCCAAGCAGTCGGGCATCGGCCGTGAAGGGGGCGTGCATTCGCTGGAGTTCTACACCGAGTTGAAGAACATCTGTATCAAACTTTGAGTACGGCCCCCTTTTAATTAATTGTCACAGGACTTACCCATTTATGGACGCCAAACTGATCGAAACCCTGGGCGACGAGTTGTTCCAGGCCATGACCACCCAATCGGTGGTTGAGCCGCTGACCAACCGCCACCCCGCCATCACCATTGAAAATGCGTATCACATCCAGCAACGCATGCTCTCGCGCCGTCTGCAGGCAGGTGAGCGCGTGGTCGGCAAAAAAATCGGCGTCACCTCGGCGGCCGTGATGAACATGCTAAGCGTCTACCAGCCTGACTTCGGCTACCTGCTCGACGGCATGATTTACAACGAAGGCCAGTCGATTGCCGCCAACACCCTGATCCAGCCCAAGGCCGAGGGCGAGATCGCCTTCCTCCTGAAAAAAGACCTGATGGGTCCGGGCATCAGCAACGCCGACGTGCTGGCCGCCACCGAGTGCGTGATGCCCTGCTTCGAGATTGTTGATTCACGCATCCGCGACTGGAAGATCAAGATTCAGGACACCGTGGCCGACAACGCCTCCTGCGGAGTGTTCGTGCTGGGTGACTGCGCGGTGGACCCGCGTCGCATCGACCTCTCCACCTGCGGCATGGTGATGGAAAAAAACGGCGAGATCATCGGCACCGGCGCCGGCGCCGCCGCTTTGGGCTCCCCTGTGAATGCGGTGGCCTGGCTGGCCAACACCCTCGGGCGCCTGGGCATCGGCCTGAAAGCCGGCGAGGTCATCCTCTCCGGCGCGCTGGCGGCCATGGCGCCGGCCAAGGCGGGCGACAACTTCCGCATGTCGATTGGCGGCATGGGCAGTTGCTCGGTGCGCTTTCACTGAAGGCGGCTGGACCGATGAGCACTGCTGCTGCCCCTGCCGCTGGCGCGGTCACCGTGCTGGTGTCGCGCCGCGTCAAGGCGGGCCATGAAGCCGCTTTCGAGCAGGCCTCTGCAGCCATGACCGCGGCCGCGCGGCCGTTCCCCGGCTACCTGGGCGGGCAGATGGTGCGCCCGGACCCGCAGGGTAATGACGAGGAAAGCAACCTCTACCACACGGTCTTCGCCTTTGACACGCCAGAGCATCTGCAAGCCTGGCAAAACTCACCCGAGCGCGCCGAGCGCCTGCAGGTTATCGGCACGCACACCCTGAGCGGCACGCAGTTGCGCGAGGTCAGCGGCCTGGGCCACTGGTTTACCCCGGCAGGCAGCGCGGCCCACAAGCCGCCCCCGCGCTGGAAAGTGGCGGTGGTCACCTGGCTGGGCATCTTTCCCACGGTGTACTTCCTGTTCCTGACGGTGGCGCCCTTCCTGGCGGACTGGCCGCTGCTGCCGCGCGTGATGGTGATCACCCTGCTGGTGGTGTTGCTCATGACCTGGGTGGTGGCGCCCCGGCTCACCACCTGGCTCAAACCCTTCCTGTACCCGCTTCAGCGGGACAAGACCTGATAGGCAAGCAAGATGGATCTTCAACTCCAGGGCAAGCGTGCCTTGATCACCGGTTCGACCTCCGGCATCGGCTGCGCCACGGCGCGCGAGCTGGCTGCCGAGGGCGCGCACGTCATTCTCAATGGGCGCGACCCGGCCCGGCTGGCCAGCGCGGTGGCGCGCATCCAGGCGGAGTTGCCAGCGGCATCGGTGGACGGCGTCGCCGCAGACCTGTCCACCCCGGCCGGTTGCCAGCAACTGCTGGGTGCCGCTGGCGAACTCGACATTCTGGTCAACAACCTCGGCATCTTCGAGCCCAAGGCCTTCGAGCAGATTGGCGACGACGACTGGACGCGCTTCTTCGAGGTCAATGTGATGAGTGGCGTGCGCTTGAGCCGCCATCACCTGCCCCGCATGAAAGCGCGCGGCTGGGGCCGCATCGTGTTCATCTCCAGCGAATCGGGCATTTGCCCACCGGCTGAGATGGTGCATTACGGCATGAGCAAGTCGGCGCAATTGTCGGTGTCGCGCGGTCTGGCGGAAACCTGTGCCGGCACCGGTGTGACGGTCAATAGCGTGCTGCCCGGCCCGACCCGCACCGAAGGCGTGGGTGAGTTTTTTGCCGCGCTGGCCCGTGACGCCGGTCAAACGCTGCAGCAGGCCGAGCGCGACTTTTTCAAATTCGCCCGCCCGACTTCGCTGTTGCAGCGCTTCATTGAGCTCGCCGAAGTCGCGGCGATGGTGACCTATGTCTGCAGTCCGCGCAGCGCCGCCACCAACGGCGCAGCACTGCGCGTTGAAGGCGGCGTGGTGCGCACCCTTATCTAAATCTCAACTTGTGGAGTCTTCATGAAAAAAATCAAATGCGCCCTGATCGGACCCGGCAATATCGGCACCGACCTGCTGGCCAAGCTGCAGCGCAGCCCGGTGTTGGAACCGGTCTGGATGGTGGGCATCGACCCGGAGTCGGACGGCCTCAAGCGCGCACGCGAGATGGGCATCAAAACCACTGCCGCGGGTGTCGATGGCCTGCTGCCGCATGTGCTGGCGGACGGCGTGCAGATCGCCTTTGACGCCACCAGCGCCTACGTGCATGCCGAGAACTCGCGCAAGCTCAATGAACTCGGCGTGATGATGATCGACCTGACGCCCGCGGCCATCGGCCCCTTCTGCGTGCCACCGGTGAACCTGATGGAACACTTGGGAAAAGGCGAGATGAACGTCAACATGGTCACCTGCGGCGGCCAGGCCACCATCCCCATGGTGGCGGCCGTCAGCCGCGTGCAGCCGGTGGCATATGGCGAAATCGTCGCCACCGTCTCGAGCAAGTCGGCCGGCCCGGGCACGCGCAAGAACATCGACGAATTTACCCGCACCACCGCCGGTGCCGTGGAAAAAGTCGGCGGCGCCAAACAGGGCAAGGCCATCATCATTCTCAACCCGGCCGAGCCGCCGCTGATCATGCGCGACACCGTGCACTGCCTGCTGGAGAGCGAACCCGACCAGCCAAAGATCACCGAGTCCATCCACGCCATGATCAAAGAGGTGCAGAAATACGTGCCCGGCTACAAGCTGGTCAACGGCCCGGTGTTCGACGGCAAGCGCGTCTCGGTCTACCTGGAAGTCGAAGGCCTGGGCGACTACCTGCCCAAGTACGCCGGCAACCTGGACATCATGACCGCCGCCGCGGCCCGCACCGCCGAGATGTTTGCCGAAGAAATCATCGCTGGCCGGCTCACGCTCAAGCCCGTCCACGCTTGAATCCCAAGGAGAATCCCATGAATTTGCAAGGTAAAAAAGTCACCGTTCACGACATGACACTGCGTGACGGCATGCACCCCAAGCGTCACCTGATGACGCTGGATCAGATGAAAAGCATTGCCTGCGGGCTGGACGCCGCCGGCGTGCCGCTGATCGAAGTCACCCACGGCGACGGCCTGGGCGGATCTTCCGTCAACTACGGTTTTCCGGCCCACAGCGACGAGGAATACCTGGGCGCCGTGATCCCGCTGATGAAGCAGGCCAAGGTGTCGGCCCTGCTGATCCCCGGCATCGGCACCGTCGACCACCTGCTGATGGCCAAGGACCTGGGCGTGAACACCATCCGCGTGGCCACCCACTGCACCGAGGCCGACGTCTCCGAGCAGCACATCATGAAATCCCGCGCGCTGGGCCTGGACACCGTGGGCTTTCTGATGATGGCGCACATGGCCAGCCCTGCCATGCTGGTGAGCCAGGCTCTGCTGATGCAAGGCTATGGCGCCAACTGCATCTACATCACCGACTCGGCCGGGTACATGCTGCCCGACGATGTGAAAGTGCGCCTGAGTGCGGTGCGCGCCGCGCTCAAACCCGAGACCGAACTGGGCTTTCACGGCCACCACAACCTGGCCATGGGCATCGCCAACTCGATCGCCGCGATTGAGGCCGGCGCCAACCGCATTGATGCCGCCGCCGCCGGCCTGGGTGCCGGTGCCGGCAATACGCCGATGGAGGTGTTCATCGCGGTGTGCGCGCGCATGGGGATTGAGACCGGCGTTGACGTGTTCAAAATCCAGGACGTGGCCGAGGATCTGGTGGTGCCCATCATGGATCACATCATCCGCATCGACCGCGATTCATTGACGCTGGGCTATGCCGGGGTCTATTCCAGCTTCCTGCTGTTTGCCAAACGCGCCAGTGTGAAGTACGGCGTGCCGGCGCGCGATATCCTGGTCGAACTGGGACGCCGTGGCATGGTGGGCGGGCAGGAAGACATGATCGAAGACACCGCCATGACCATGGCGCGTGAGCGTAAAAACTCCAACAAGGTAGCCGCATGAAACTCGANNACACGAGCAAGATCACCGACGACTACCCCGACATGGACTGGGATGACGCCTACGCTATTCAAGACGAAATCCGCCGCCGCAAGCTGGCGCGCGGCCACCGCATCATCGGCCTCAAGGCCGGTCTGACTTCGCACGCCAAGATAAAGCAGATGGGTGTCAGCACGCCGGTGTTCGGCTTCATGGCCGACTACTATGCCGTGCCCGACGGCGGCGAGTGCAAGGTGAGCGAGCTGATCCACCCCAAGGTCGAGCCCGAGATTGCCTTTGTCACCAAGGCTGAGTTGCGCGGCCCGGGCTGCCACATCGGCGCGGTGCTGGCCGCCACCGATTTTGTGATGCCCGGCATCGAGGTCATCGACAGCCGCTACCGCGACTTCAAGTTCGACCTGAAAAGCGTGGTGGCCGACAACACCTCGGCGGCGCGCTTCGTGGTGGGCGGCCAGCCGATGGGCGTGTCCGGCGTGGACCTGCGCACCGTGGGCATCGTGCTGGAGAAAAACGGCCAGGCTGTCGCCTTTGGCGCCGGCGCCGCCGTGCTGGGCCACCCGGCTGCCGCCATTGCCATGCTGGCCAACCACCTGGGCGCGCGCGGCGAGTGCATTCCGGCCGGCAGCCTGATCCTCTCGGGCGGCATCACCGAAGCCGTGTCGGTGCAGGCGGGCGACGCCGTCACCCTGCGCGTGCAGGGCATGGGCAGCACCAGCATCCGTTTTGTTTGAAACGTATCAGGAGAACCCCACATGCCATTTGCACAAATTTACATGATAGAAGGCCGCACCGAAGAGCAAAAACGCGCGGTGATTGAAAAGGTCACGCAGGCGCTGGTAGACGCTGTGGGCGCGCCCAAGGAAAACGTCAGGGTTTGGATCCATGACGTGCCCAAGGAGAATTGGGGCATTGCCGGGGTGAGCGCCAAGGATCTCGGACGCTAGCTGGCGCGCGGCCCGAGAAAGAAATACTTTCAGGGCAAATTTTTACACTATTTTTATGGAGAATCAAAATGGCAAGTACACAAACGATCACCATCACACGCAAGGCTCCTGACGTTGATGTCGGTGCCTTGATAGAGCGCGACCGTATTCACGGCAGCTTGTACGCGAACGAGTCGATATTCGAGCTCGAAATGAAGAAAATATTCTACGACGGCTGGGTCTTCGTCGGTCACGACTCCGAAGTGCCAACGGCCGGCGAATACGTGCGCCGCACGCTGGGCCGAGAAGAGGTCTTGATGGTGCGCCAGCGCGATAGCTCCATCGCCGTCATCGCCAACCGTTGCGCGCATCGCGGCAACATGATGTGCATCGCCAACCATGGGAAGGAAAAATACTTCACCTGCACCTACCACGGATGGGTCTATGATTTGGCCGGAAACCTGAAGGACGTTCCCTATCCCGGCGGGTTTGACAAGGACAAGTCGGAGCTGAAGCTGCAGCCCTTGCGCACTGAAGTCTATCGTGGCTTCGTGTTCGCCACCTTCAATGCTTCGGCGCCACCCTTGATGGAACAACTGGGGCGAGGAAAAATCCTGATCGACCGCGCCTGTGACATGTCGCCCACCGGCCGCCTTCAGCTCACGGCGGGCTGGACCAAGCAGCGTTTCGGTGCCAACTGGAAGATGCTGCCCGAGAACGACACTGACGGCTACCACGTCAACGACGTGCATGCTTCCTTCGCGCAGGTGATTGATTCCCAATACAACAGCGCCGTGATTGCCTCTGAGGAAAGCTTACGCTCCCAAACCAAGGATTGGGGTAACGGGCATACAGAATTGTATTTCTCGCCGACCTACACCGAGTATCTCAAGTGGTTCAACACCACGCCGAATCGTTTTCCGGAGTACATCGCGCAGATGAAGGCCGCCTACGGCGAGGAAAAGGGCGACAACATTCTGCGAGATGGCCCGCCCCACGCCACGATCTTCCCTAACCTGTTCCTCGGCGAGATGAACATTGTCATTTTTCTACCGATCAGCGCCCATGAGTGCGTCCAATGGCACACCCCGATGCTGCTTGAAGGCGCGCCCGACGAAGTCAACCAGCGCATCATCCGCAACTCCGAAGCGGCGATGGGCCCCTCGGCCTTCCTGCTCGCCGACGACAGCGTGATTTCGGAGCGCCAGCAAATCGCCTTGCGCGACCGTGCCGACTGGCTGGACGTGTCGCGCGGTCTGAACCGAGAGCATGTCGATGAGATGGGCGTGGTGGTGGGGCACGTGTCCGACGATTGTACCAACCGCGGCTTTTGGCAGCACTACAAAAAGGTGATGACAGCCCCTTCGCCGTCCCCTGTTTGAGCGTATTGATCACCACCTCATCCGTCTCCCTTCGGGGCGGCGGATTCACTGAAATTTCGTGTTTAAAAAAGCGCCCTGCGAGCAGGACGCGCAAGGAGATACATCATGACAAACATCACTGCCGCTGTCGGCTCCAAGCAAAAGGCTGACGTGATCGGGCTGGAAGAGCACCGCGAAGTCTGCGACTTTTTGTACCGGGAGGCGCGCCTGGCCGACGAATCGCGTTACGCTGAATGGGAGGCGTTGGTTGAGGATGATATGACCTATTGGGTCCCTCGCGGCGAGGGTGATTACGACATGAACAAACATGTGTCGATCACCGCCGACAACCGTTCCCGCTTGCGCACCCGCATCGCGCAGTTGATGACAGGCAAGCGCCATGCCCAACTGCCGGTGTCGCCGATGCGGCGGCTCGTCAGCAACATCGAGATCGAACGCCACGCGCAGGGCGGCTACCGCGTGCTGTCGAACTTTGTGCTGTACGAATTGCGGCGCTCATCGACGGGTCAGATTGAGGTTTGGCCGGGGCGGGTGGAGCACCATCTGCGCCGCCGAGCGGATGGCTCACTGGGCATGTTCTTCAAGAAAGTGGTTCTGATCCATGGGGACGAGGCTGTTCCCAGTCTGGCATTCATCATCTGACGCGCACCATGGTCACGCGAGTGAAGAAAAAAACCAGGGCCAGGGCCGCGATTGCCGGGCTGGGTTTCAGTGCGATGTCACGCCAGCCCATCGGCACGATCCGCGAGTTGGCGGCCACTGCGGTGGCCGCCGCTGCCGCTGATGCGGGTCTGCGCCTGCAAGACATCGATGGCTTGTTGCTCAACAAAAGCCCGACAGCAGAGCCTGAAGAGTTGCCCTTGCGTCTGCAAAACGACCTGGGGCTGCGCGACCTGGGGCTGCTGGCCGCGATGGACTCCGAGGGTTCGACGGCGGTGCAGATGGTGCAGTATGCAGCGATGGCGGTGCGTGAAGGACTGGTCAAGTCGGTGGCCTGTGTGTTTGCCGACACCCCGCTCAAAGGACCGGGGGCAGGTGGGGGTGATGCCTTTGCTCTGGCGATGCCTCTGACCGGTGTCGAGGGCTGGGAGGCCCAGCAAGGCTTCCTGGGGGCCACCGCCGCCTATGCGTTGGCAGCGCGCCGTCACATGGCGCTCTATGGCAGCACGGCCGAGCAGATCGGCGCCTATGCGCTTGCTTGCCGGCAATGGGCGGCGCTGAACCCGCAGTCCTTCCTGCGCAAGCCGATGACGATGGACGACTACCTCGCATCGCCTTTCGTCGTGGAGCCGTTTCGAGTGTTCGACTGCTGCTTCCCGGTCAACGGCGCTGTCGCGCTCATCATCACCTCAGCCGACCGTGCTGTTGATGGGCCTCAGCCGCCCGTTTTCATCCACGGCATGGGCCAGGGGCACCGCGGCCGCAGTTGCCTGAGCGGCGACGATCCAGAGGTCTTCACGGGTGCCATCCAGGCCGGCCAGACCGCTTACCGTAGTGCCGGGGTGAATGCCAGTGATGTGACTCAGTGCCAGTTTTACGACGCTTTTTCTTACGCCGGCATCCTGGGTCTGGAGGCATATGGGTTGTGTCCCCGGGGTGAGGGCGGGGCCTTCGTCGCGCAGGGCCACACCGCGCCCGGCGGCAAGTTGCCGGTCAATACCGGTGGTGGGCACCTGTCGGGCTTTTACCTGCAGGGCATGACGCCGCTGTCGGAGGCGGTGATCCAGGCACGCGGTGCCGGCGGCGCGCGGCAGGTCGTGCGCAACGACTTGATTCTGGTGACCGGCAATGGTGGTTGCCTTGACTACCACACCTGCGTACTGGTCAGCCCGCACCGCACCCTCGCCTGACTGGAGCCATTGATGGATAGCACCTTTTTTCACCGCTACGACGAGGAATTTCTCGCATTCATCGCTGCTGGTGAATTGCGCATTCCCGTGCATACCGAAACCGGCCGGGCGCTGGGTCTGCATCAGCGTGCCTGGTGTGTCGCTGGAGATCACGGCGTGCAATGGAGGCCCGCGTCTGGCCGCGGGGCTGTTCTCTCTTTTACCGTGACGCGTCGGCCCTACACGCCCGAATTTCCCGTGCCTCTGGTGCATGGATTGATCGAGCTGGCCGAGGGGCCGCGACTGATATGTCGGCTTGACGGCGTCACGCCCGAGGCGGTCGCCGTCGGTCAGGCGGTCCAGGCGCATTTCGACCGACAAGGTCTGGTGTTCCGACCGGCCCTTGACGACGGTAAAAAGGCAGGCAAGTGAAACTTAAAACCAAGGAGACAAGTTATGTTGGCAAGAGACCTGGTTAAGCGCTGTGCGCGTAACTACCCGACCAAGACCGCCTACCTGTGCGGCGAACGCTCGCGTAGCTGGCGCGAGATGGATCAACGCTCCGACCGTTTCGGCGTGGCCTTGCAACAACTCGGCCACCGTCCGGGCGAGGCGGTGGCCATCCTGACGCAAGAAAGCTTCGAGGTGTATGAGCACTTCTTTGCCTGCATGAAGATCGCGGCGCCGCGGGTCGGGCTCAATACAGGGTACGTCTGGCCCGAGATGCTGCACGTGCTGAAGGACAGCGAGGTCAAGTTCCTGCTGTTGGATACGCGCTGCCGGCATCTGGTCGCCGAGCGGCTGGACGAGCTCAAGGTACTGGGCATCACGCTGATTGGCTATGGCGCAGGCCATGGTCTGGAGCGCGACTACGAAAGCTTGCTGGCGAAAGCCGAGGGTGAGCCGCACTGGCCAGCTCTGGCG
>CXWL01001470.1_pt1 | contig 22176 bp, 14 predicted proteins | sample 590931 | NCBI WGS metagenome assembly CXWL01 (sample SAMEA3498368, study PRJEB10139) | groundwater metagenome | biome: water well; material: biofilm material | place: Germany | collected 2015-04-27 | reverse complement strand
ACTGGAACTACACCATTCGCCCGCGCCTCTAAATTAGCCAGTTATTATGTGACAAGCCCTTAGGCCAGGCCCCGGGGACCCTTACTGGCTTTGTTGGCTCGTACCGGTGATCAAACGGATCTGTAGCCGCTCCAAGCGACTCAGCTTACGGTTCACCCCGAGAAATCAGTCGCTGCTCCCGCTGCCGCGCCGCCAACAGGAAGGCAAGGATAGCCGCACTCGCAGACAGAGCGCCAAGTGTCGTCAGCCTAGTCACTCCCAACTGCGGAGGACCGGACTCTGACAGCCAGCGCAGGGCGAGGCTAGTCGCTGACGCGACCGCCGTCACGATAGACGCCAGGAACGTCAGGGCATTCATTTGACGTGAGATCTGAGTCCGATTGGCGACAATCAAGGAGAGCGCGACTACGCTCAGGATCAGAAGCCAGCGGTCAAGAGTCATCGTTTGGCACCCCTTCAGAAGCAACTAGTAAACCAAGAGGCGATCGCGATCTGATGCAGGGCGATCTGCACCAAGCAGGCAGGGAGCGCTGGGGTAGCACAGACAGCCAGACCCGCATACGAGGCAAGCAGGCCGATCGTCGACCAAAAGCACCCCCAGCTCATGTTGAAGACAGCGGGTTGAGGGTTCATTCCAATGTCGAGTACGGCGCCCTGAAGCTCAACTACCGCCTGTGGCGAAAGGCCAAGGTCTGACCAAGCTCCCCCAATGGCCGAATACACAGGGTCCGCTGCGGTGAGAGGCGACGAGACCAGGCCGATCAATCCGCTCACTCCGCGCGAGTCAGCACCCCTGAATACTGTCATGGTGCCCGAAACCGACCGATCTGTGCCCTTTTCAGCACTGTAGACAATCGTACTCCTGCCGAGCCTAACCATTGTAGTCGAGGCGTCGGTCTCCTCGACTTGGATCTCGATGGTCTCGCCCGTCGTAGCGCGAAAGCTGACCTGATGAGACTTGATGCCTTTGAGAATCGAAGTCGTCACCGAGACGACGGCGCCGGTCTGAGCATGGAAAGTCAGAACATCCGACGCGAACGCCGGACCCGACAGAACCGGGCTCAACACTAGAAGTGCACATAAGCCTACGACAAGAGATGGACGCTTCACTTAGGGTCTCCTTCTGTTTCCTCGGTCCCAGCGCCGAGGCGGCTGGGACATCCATGAACCGCTAGCTTCGACAGGTCTCAACTGTAGTTCTCAACGCATGCTTGAGTCAATCCTGCGGCGCCCAGCGTGGCTCATTGGGCGCTCGACGAGGACAGGGCAAAATCCACCCGAGCAAGTAGGGGTCGGGTCGGGCCGACCCCCGCGAAGACGGTCGAGACTGACGGCGCAGCCTGCGAGACTCGTCGCAATCAGTACCGGTAGTGCGCGGGCTTGTATGGCCCGTTCGGCGAGACCCCGAGATACGACGCCTGCTCGGGCGAGAGCGTCGTCAGGCGGACGCCGAGCTTGTCGAGGTGCAGGCGGGCGACCTCCTCGTCGAGGTGCTTGGGCAACATATACACACGGTTCTGATACTTCGCCGCATGCTGCCAGAGCTCGATCTGCGCGATCACCTGATTGGTGAACGACGCCGACATGACGAAGCTCGGGTGGCCGGTGGCGCAGCCGAGGTTGAGCAGGCGGCCCTCGGCGAGGACGAGGACGCTGTGGCCGTCGGCGAACACCCACTCGTCGTACTGCGGCTTGATGTTGATGTGCTGGATACCCGGGAACTTCTTGAGGCCGGCCATGTCGATCTCGTTGTCGAAGTGGCCGATGTTGCCGACGATCGCCTTGTCCTTCATGCGGCTCATCTGGTCAGCCGAGATCACCATGCAGCTGCCGGTGGCGGTGATGAAGACGTCGGCGGTCGACAGCACGTCCTCGAGGGTGACCACCTGGTAGCCCTGCATCGCCGCCTGGAGGGCGCAGATGGGGTCGATCTCGGTGACGACGACGCGGGCGCCCTGGCCGCGGAGGGCCTCGGCGCAACCCTTGCCGACCTCGCCGAAGCCGAGCACCACCGCCAGCTTGCCGCCGAGCATGACGTCGCTGGCGCGGAAGATGCCATCGATCACCGAGTGACGGCAGCCGTAGATGTTGTCGAACTTGCTCTTGGTCACCGAGTCGTTGACGTTGATCGCCGGGAACAGCAGGGTGCCCTTCTCTTCCATCTGGTACAGACGGTGGACGCCGGTGGTGGTCTCCTCGGAGACGCCCTTCACCGCCGGCACCACGCGCTGCCAGCGCTGGGCATCCTTGGCCTGCTCGGCGCGCAGCAGGTCGAGGATGACGCCCCACTCCTCGGGCTCGGCGGCCTCGTCGAAGGCCGGCACGGCACCCGCCTTCTCGTACTCGAGGCCCTTGTGGAGCAGCAGCGTCGCGTCACCGCCGTCGTCGACGAGCAGCGTGGGGCCGGAGCCGTCGGGCCAGGCCAGCGCCTGCTCGGTGCACCACCAGTACTCTTCGAGGGTCTCGCCCTTCCAGGCGAAGACCGGAATGCCCTGCGGGTGGTCGACCGTGCCGGTGCGGCCGACGGCGACGGCGGCCGCCGCCTGGTCCTGGGTCGAGAAGATGTTGCATGACACCCAGCGCACGTCGGCGCCGAGGTCGACCAGGGTCTCGATCAGCACCGCCGTCTGGATGGTCATGTGCAGCGAGCCCATGATGCGGGCGCCGGCGAGCGGGTTCTGCCCGGCGTAGCGCTGACGCAGCGCCATCAGGCCCGGCATTTCCTGCTCAGCTAGGCGGATTTCCTTGCGGCCGAGCTCGGCGAGCGCGAGGTCCTTGACCTTGAACGGCAGGCGGGCGGTGGCGGCCCCGGGGGTGACTGCGGTGAGCACACTCGTGGTCATGCGGAATTTCCTTTCGTTGGGGTCGAACGGTCACGAACGAACGGCGGTGACGGCCTGCAGGGCGGGGCCCTTGGCGGCCGGGTCCAGGGGAAGTGGCGTGATGCGGATGCGATGGAAGCCGGCGGCGAACAGCCAGCTGGTGAGGTCGGAAGGCTCGAAGCCGAGCCAGACGTGGCCCATCCGGTCGCGGTACTCCTCGTGATCGTGCGGCGCCATCTCGACGATCAGGGCGCGACCGCCGGAACAGAGGACGCGGGCGAGCTCTGCGAACGCGATGCGCGGCTCGGGCAGATGATGCAGCACCAGCATGACGACCGCGGCGTCGAGCTCGCCGTCGGCGACCGGCAAGGCCTCGAGGCCGCCGAGCCGCAGGTCGACATTGGGCTGACCGGCGAGGCGCTCGCGGGCCGCCGCCAGCATCGAAGCCGCGGCGTCGACGGCGATCACACGACCGACGAACGGCGCCAGCACGGCGGTGAGCTCGCCGGTGCCGCACCCCAGGTCGCCGACCACCGCGTCATCGGGTAGCAAGCCCGCCAGGGCGGCGAGCGGCGCCCGCTCGCCGAACAGCTCGCGGCGGACGCGATCCCAGCCGGCACCGGTGGCCGCGAAGAACGCCTGCGAGCGGCTCTGGCGGGCGGCGAGCACCGCCATCAGACGCGCATCGTCGGCGCCCGCGGTGGGCAGCGCCGCGACGTCCTCCGCCACCACCCGCCACAGCCGCTCGGAGGCGGGCTCGAGGTCCTGCGGCCGCAGCCGGTAGAAGCGACTGGTGCCGTCGCGACGCGACGCCGCCCAGCCCTCGTCACCGAGGACCTTGAGGTGACGGCTGACCGTCGACTGCGGCAGCTGCAACACCGCGCACAGCTCGGCGACCGTCAGCTCGTGGCCGGCAAGCACCCGCAGCAGGCGCAGGCGAGTGGCGTCGGCAAGCGCGAGCAGACGCTGTTCGAGGGGGGCGATGGCGGCAGTCATGGGCGGGGCGGATCAATCATCCGTCGATCCGGATGGAATGATAGAGATCAGCTACCCCGCTGTCAAGCCTCCGCCGATGACTACGGCAGAACGACGCTCCAGCTGCCGACGTGGCCCGACTCGAGGCCGTCGCGGAAGATCGACGGCGATAGCGCCAGGGCGAAGTCGATGCCGCCGACCGGCGGGCCTTCGACAACGGTGACGGCCGCGCCACTGGTGGGGTCGCAGTGCCCACTCCAGGCCGAACCGAACGGGCAAGGAATGGCCGGATTGACCTGATCGATCGCGCCGAAGGCCGAGTCGGTGGAAACGTACCAGCCACCGGCCGGCCGCGGCAGGTAGAAGGCCCCCGCCCCATCCGTCGCCGTGTTGGCAACGTGAAGCCCCGCGCTCGACCAGGCATCGACGCCGACACCGGGCGTCGGCGCGCCACCGACTGTGACATGGCCGGTGATGCCGGGGCCCGGCCCCAAAGCGATCACGACACCGCCTACGTTGGCAGCGACCCCGACCGCGATCGGGGTGCCTCCGGTCACCGGGCAGCTTGCACCAGGACACGGAATGCCGTCAAAAAGCTCTCCGAGGTATTGGCCATCGAAGGTGCGACCGACAAGGTAGTACGAGCCCGGCCACAGGTGGTCGAACCCGAAGCTGCCGTCACTTCCCGACGGCGTGCTTTGAAGCTCGACGCCATTGCTGTCGCGCAGGTAGACCCAACCGTTGAGGCCCGCACTGCTGGCTTGGGAAACGAGGTGCCCCGCCAGGGTCCCGAAATGGTCCAGGTCGAAGTTGCGGCCTGTCACTTCTTGCCCCGCTACGACCGCAATCGTCGCCCCAATCATCGAGCTGCACCCGCCAGGGCCGCAGGGAATGTCATCGAAGATCTCATCACCGTAGAGCAGGCCTGACCACATGAGCTCGGTTCTCAACCGATAGTCGCCGCTAGCCAGCCCGGTGATCACGTAGCTGCCAGCAGCATCAGTGGACCCAACACGGGTGCTGCCCGAATCCGTACGCGTCGCGATCACAAGGGCTCCCGGTAACGGAGCGTGACTCACGGCGTCGCGCACTAGCCCGCTGATCGTGCCCCCCCAGGTCCAGGGCGAAGTCGACTCCGCCCGTGATCACTTCCGGATGAACTGGCACCGCGTCGCCCAAGTTGCATCCACCCTCGTCGCAGGGGATGCCCTGCCAGGCTTCATCGAGGTGCAGCGGGGTGCCGCTGGTCGACACCCTGTAGTCTCCTGTCATCAAGGCCGGGAGCGTCCAGCTGCCGTCGGCGGCCGTCTCCGTTGCATCTATGCCACACCCGTCGATCAGCGCCACGGTCACAGCTGCGTTGGCGATCGGGGGTGAGCCTGGAGCAGCGGCGACGACCGAGCCGCTCATGCCGCCGCGTCGCGTCAGCGCGAAGTTCACCACGCTAGCCTGCCCCAGCGTCACAGAGACACGCGTTGCCGCACTCGAATCACAGGTCCAGCTACAGAAACCTGGCGTGTCGCACGGCACATTCGAAAAAAGCTCGCTGACATGTGTCACGGCGGCTGCCCGCACGAGGTAGGCGTCGGTCGTCAGTCCTCCCAGCTCGTAGCGCCCAGCGGAATCAGCCGTCGTCGAGGTCCCGCCGAAGCCAAAGGTCGTGCTCGCAAGGACATCGGCGTATGGAAGGGCCGCTCCGGAGTCGCTCGCGGTTACCCGCCCATGAATCGAACCGAGGGGCGGCAAGGAAAAGTCGACGCCACCCCGAACCTGCCCCAGGCCAAGCACGATCGGCGTACCCCCAGCGGGATCGCAGGCAGAGCTGGGGCAGGGCGTTTGCGAGTAGAGCTCCGGCTGATACGAGCCGTTGAGGGCAAGCGCGAAGTAAGTCCCAGGCATCAGAGTGGCACCGGTCGACCAGCTACCGCCCGGCTGGGTGTAGTAGTAGCCGAGGAAGCCAGCTTCCAGGCTATGGAGCTCCACGCTCGCGGACAGAGCCGCGCCGTTGCTGTCGCTTGTCACCGTGCCGCTGATCGTCGCCGGTCGGGCGAGCGTGAAGTCGATACCCGCAACGCCATTTGGGCCTGGCAATGGCAAGGGAGTGCCGTCCAGAGGCTCGCAACCAGATCCAGAGCAAGCCAGGTGGGAGTAGATCTCGGACAGGTAGCCCGCGGAATGAGCACTCAGGTAGAACGTCCCCGGGGCCACGACATCGGCGCTGTACGCGCCAGCGACGCCTACCGGGATATGGAGCAGCTCATGGCCGGCAGCGTCGAAAACCTCGACGTGGCCGCTCTCGAGGGGCATACCGCCGTCACCTCTGACCGTTCCGCTGATCTGCACCATCGTCTGCACCGCCGACGGCAGCGCAGTCGCCCGCACGGCAGCCGGCAACGCGGACCGTCGGGCGGCGTGGCGCACCGTTGCGCCGAGGTCAGCGTACCGTCCGTGCAAGGCGTCGATCAGCGCCAGGAGCTCCGTTCGCGCGGGCTCGGGCAACGCGAACGCATGAGGGCGCAGGTTGGCCAGGTGGCGGTCGGGGCCGTCGAGGTCGGTGACCTGGCGAACCACCTCGGCGTCGGGCAGGTGCTCGAGGGCCGCACGCAGGCGGTTGAGATCGGCGTCCAGGCTCGCGAGGTGGGCGCGCAGGGCCTCCGCGTCCTCGGTCGGCGTCGACTCAGCCGTCGGCGGCGACGGCGCGGCGATCGCGACGGCGACGTGGAGAACGGCAACGAACACGGCCGCGGCCAAGGGTGCGGCCCTGCGGATCGACATGGTGAGACTCCGTGTGGAAGCGGGCCACCCTGACGAGGCGGCGCGCGGAGGCAAGCGGTCTACGGGAGGAGGTCGGACGACGTCACGCCAGCCCGGCAACTCGCGGGGCTCACACCGGCGCACTGAGCAGGCGACGTCAGTATGTCAGCCGGCTTTCGGAACCTAACTGCGACGCCGGCCTCCGCCGATCACGGCTCCCAGGCGCCGGGGCCCCCGCTCTCGAAGTCATCGCGAAAAATGAGCTGGACGGTGAAGCGCCGACCGAGGATGGTCTCGCCGCTGCCGTCCTGACCGCTGCTCTCCCAAGCGACCGCGAAGTCGCCGTCCGCACCGCCGGCGATCGCAGGCCGGGTGTGCGCGGAGAGGCTCTGGCTGATCGTGAATTCGTTCGGGCCGGCGACTCTCCCCGGGCCGCCGACGCGGCGCCCGCGCACGAGAATCGGCGCACCTTCGATCGCCTCCGGGGTTCGGTTCGGAGACGTGCAGCTGGCAGTGCCGGCGCAAATCCACGCCGCAGTCACGTGGACAGTGCCGTCGCGTCCGTCGTCGACGGCGATCGTCGCCTGCGCCTGGTCGCCGTCGATGACCTCGGGCACCCGCTCCTCGCCGCCCCGTGGCGTGTCGTTGCTCTGCGCAAAGCGGCGCAGATAGACGCCGCGCTGGTCGCCGTCGGGGCCCTCCCAGGCGACGACCCAGAGGTTCTCGTCGTCCGGGTCGGGATCGAGGCCGCTGGCGGCGATGGCCGGCGCCTCCTGATCCCCCACCGTCGTCACGTTGACCAGACGCTCGGGGCTGCCTGGCCGCGGGGCACCCGATGGCAGCAGGCGCTGCGCGTAGATGCCGCGGCCGTCGGCGTCGCTGCCCGCCCAGGCCACCACGAAGTCTCCCGACAGATCGAGCGCCACCGCCGCCGCGTCGGTCTGGTCGCCGAGCGTGGTCGTGTTGACCGTGAGCACCCCCGTTACCGGCGTGGCCGAGCCGAAGGCGTAGACGCGGGCCAGGATCGCCGTGCCGGAGACGTCGGGGCCGCTCGCGGCGACGCCGTGCCAGGCCACCAGCACGTCACCTGCCTCGTTCAGAGCCACCGCCGGTAGGCCGTGGGTGGTACTAGGCACGACCTCGATCTCACCCGTCGCGGGTGTTCCGTTCGCCTCGTACATGCGCAAGTACACGCCGACCCCTGCACCGCTGGCCCCCTGCCAGGCGACGACAAAGCGCCCGGCATCGTCGGCGGCCAGCGCCGGGTCTGTCTGGTCGCCGGCCACCGTCTGGTTGACCAGAAACTCGGCGCCGAGCGCCTGGCCACTGCGGGAGAAGCGGCGGCCGACGATGCCTCGCCCGCTGGCGTCGGCGGCTTCGCTCTGCCAGGCGACGACCACGTCACCCTGCGTCGAAGAGGCGATCGCCGGCCGTTCCTGCGCCCCGGCGGCATTGCTGTTGACCACCGTCTCGCCACCCAGGGGCACCGGGGAACTGCCACCGAACGTCGCCTCGACGCAAGGCGAGAGCTCGGACGTCGCGGCGACCGCGTTGTCGGTCGCCGTCGCAGTGATGAAGGACTGGCCGTCGGGCACCGGGAAAGTGAGATTGCTGAAGTCCGTGCTGGTGCCGTCGGGTCTGGCGCTGCCGCCTCCGCCGTCGCCGAGCGCGACGAAGCCCAGGAAGGTCTTGCCTTCGCCGCTCCCATTGGGGTTGCACGTTGGGCTCGCGAAGAGCTCGACGCGGTAGTCGCCGCTGGCCGGGCTGTCGAGGGTGCCCGACACCGTCAGCACGCCGTCGACGATCGTCGCCGACGAGATCACCGGGTAGTTCTGCAAGTTGTTCGGGCCGGTGTCGGGATCACCGGGATCGTTGGGCGTCTGCTGGTCGCCGACGTCGAGGTTGATTGCCATCCGTTGCAACTCCGCCTGGGCGAGCCCGTTGTCGTAGATCGCGTTGCGCAGGAGCTGGGCGTACGACGCATTGTGGATCCCCGGGCTGCCGATCACCACGTCGACACCCGTGCCGCCGTTGTGGGCGATCTGGTTCTCATCGCCCTCCGTGGTGCCGCCGATGGTGCCGTTGGCACTGTCGACCTCGACCCCGTGGCTGCCGTTGCCGAGCGCACCGCCGGCGAGGCCGACACCGATCCGGTTGCCCTGCACGGTGGCGTTGCCCAGATGCGCCCTGATGCCGACGGTGCTGTTGCCGGCAATGACGTTGCCCTCGCCGACGCCGCCAGCGCCGATCGTCGCCCCGGCCCCGAAGGCGCCCACGCCGTCGACCTCGACGCCGACTACATTCGAACGGGCCTCGGTGCCTGTGACGTCAGTGCCGATCAGGTTGCCGCGAATGAGCGCCGTGGCCGCGGCGACCCGAATCCCGCGGTCATTGCCCGAAATGACGTTGCCGGCGCCGTTGCCGCCGACCGCGACCTGACCGATGCCGAAGGGGCCACCGCCCTGCAGGGACACGTCGTCGACGTCGATGCCGTGGCCACCACCGTTGCCGAGGGCAACCGTGCCCGTCGCGTCGAGGCCGAGGATGTTGCCGGAAATCTGCCCGCTGGTGATCGTCGAAGAGACGCCGGAGGCGTTGATCAGAATCCCGCCGCCGCCATTCCCTGAGATGACGTTGCCAGGGCCCTTGCCCGGGCTCGCCGTCGGGCCGCCGATGTCGGGACCATCGACCGAGACGCCTTGGAGCGAGAAGATCGCGATCCCGTATTCGCCGTTGGGCAGCGCGGCGGTACCGTCGGGGGTGACGCCGATGTAGTTGCCCTGGATCGGGTTACGGAAGCCCGAGCCGCTCGCCATCGCGATGCCGTAGTGGGCGTTGCCGGAAATGACGTTGCGCTGGCTCGGCAAGGCACCGCCGATGGCGTTGGCGCCGATCGCCGCCGCCTGCACCTTGACCCCGTTCTCGTTGCCGATCGCCGTGCTGCCGGCCGGGTCGGTGCCGATGAAACAGCCCTCGACGGTCGCGTGGCTGGTGGCGATGTCGATGCCATAGAAGAAGCTGCCGATCGTCAGGCCTCGGACCACCGAAAACGTGCCGCTGGCCAGCTTGATGCCATAGCCGAGCGGCCCCGAAGGACCAATGAGGTGAACCGGCACCACCGCGTCGTTGCCGATCGCCTGGGTGTTGGCGCTGGCGCCCGGCTGGCTGAAACCGTCGATGATCACGGGCACGTTCATCGCCGGCAGCTCGATGACGGGGGTGATGACGAACGGCGGCAAACCGGCGATGTTGAAGAGGACGGTGTCGTTGTCGCCGTAGGTGCCGGCGCCGACCACGTCGGCGTTGACATCGGCGCCACCCTCGATCGAGAGCAGCGCCTCGCGGAGGGTGACGAGGCCGTCGGGCGTGGCCAGCGGAAACTCGTCGCCAGCGCTGGTGACCGTAATGGTCGCCGCGGGCAGAAGCCTCGCGCTGACCAGCATCCCGAACGCGAGGGCCGTCGCACGCAGTGGGCTGTTCATGGGCAGATTAGATTACGCCCAGTCGGCCCAAATGGATGAGGCAACCGGCGGCTGTGAGACAATCGCCGCCCTTTTTTCGAGGACCCCCCCAAAGGACCCCAAGCGAATGGCCCAGTTCATCTACACCATGAAGAACCTGCGCAAGACTACGCCGCAGGGCAAGGAGATCCTCAAGGGGATCTGGCTGTCGTTCTACCACGGGGCCAAGATCGGCGTCCTCGGCCACAACGGCTCCGGCAAGTCGACGCTGCTGCGCATCATGGCGGGCCTCGACCCCGACTTTTCCGGCGAGGCTTTCCTCACCGCCGGCTACACCGTCGGCCTGCTGCCGCAGGAGCCCGTCCTCGACCCCAACAAGACGGTGCGCGAGGTGGTCGAGGAGGCGGTCGCCGACAAGAAGGCGGTGCTCACCCGCTACGACGAGCTGATGGCCGACTATTCGGACGCGGTGGTCGACGAGCTCGGTCGGCTGCAGGACAAGATCGACGCCCAGGATCTGTGGAACCTGGATAGCCACCTCGAGGTGGCTATGGACGCCCTGCGCCTGCCACCGTCCGATGCCCTGATTGCCCCACTGTCGGGCGGTGAGCGGCGCCGCGTCGCGCTCTGCCGGCTGCTGCTCCAGGCCCCCGACCTCCTGCTGCTGGACGAGCCCACCAACCATCTCGACGCCGAGTCGGTGGCCTGGCTCGAGCACCACCTCCAGCAGTACCCGGGCACCGTCGTCGCGGTGACCCACGACCGCTACTTCCTCGACAACAGCGCCGGCTGGATCCTCGAGCTCGACCGCGGCGAAGGCATCCCCTGGGAGGGCAACTACTCTTCCTGGCTCGACCAGAAGCAGAAGCGGCTGTCGCAGGAGGAGAAGGAAGTCTCCTCGCGCCGGCGCACCCTCGAGCGCGAGCTCGAGTGGATCCGCCTGGCGCCTCGCGCCCGCCACGCCAAGGGCAAGGCCCGCATCAACCGTTACGAGGAGCTGCTGGCCGAAGAGCAGGCGCAGGAGTCACGCCAGACGGCGATCGAGATCGGCATTCCCGCCGGGCCCCGCCTCGGCGACACCGTCGTCGTCGCCGAAAACCTGTCAAAGGGCTACGGCGACCGCCTGCTGATCGACAACTTGTCGCTGATCCTGCCGCGCGGCGGCATCGTCGGCATCATCGGCCCCAACGGCGCCGGCAAGACCACCCTCTTCCGCATGATCGTCGGCCAGGAGAAGCCCGACTCCGGCAAGCTCGTCGTCGGCGAGACGGTGCAGCTCGCCTACGTCGACCAGAGTCGCGAGACGCTCAACCAAGACCGCACCCTGTGGGAGGAGATCTCCGACGGCGGCCATGACCTGATCATGGTCGGAAAGCGCGAGATCAACTCACGGGCCTACGCCGCCGCCTTCAACTTCCGCGGCGCCGACCAGCAGAAGAAGGTCCGCGACCTGTCGGGCGGCGAACGCAACCGTCTGCACCTCGCCAAGCTGCTCAAGAGTGGTGGCAACGTGCTGCTGCTCGACGAGCCGACCAACGATCTCGACGTCGACACGCTGCGCGCGCTCGAGGAAGCGATCCTCGCCTTCTCCGGCTGCGTGCTGGTGATCAGCCACGACCGCTGGTTCCTCGACCGCGTCGCCACCCACATCCTGGCCTTCGAGGGCGACAGCCAGGTGGTGTGGTTCGAGGGCAATTACCAGGACTACGAGGTCGACCGCCACAAGCGGCTCGGCACCGACGCCGACCAGCCGCACCGCATCAAGTACCGCAAGCTCGTGCGGTCGTAAGCGAAGTCAGTCGCTCGTCAGCGGATCGACGAGCGACAGTCGATCGGAGCGCAGCGCCGGTCGGCGTCCTATGGCAGCAGTCTCAGTCGATGCTCGGCCGGGCCCGGCAAGAACGGCGTCGCCGCACCGGAGACCCAGGCCGGGTGCGAGCTGCGGTAGAACGGCGACAGCGGGTTGCCGCTCTCGCCGCCCGGCATGTGCATGATCCCCGCCTCCTCGTGGCCGGGGCTGACCACCATCCGCATCGAGGCGGCAAACTCCGGGCTCTGCACGCGCGGCATGTTCTCGTCGCCGGGCAGCGACTGCGGCGTCATGTCGAGCCAACGGCCGACCAGCGGCACCGCGAGGCTCAGGGGGTGACGCACCGTGACGACGTTGCGCGCGCCCCAGGTGCAACTCGCGAGCGGGTCGCAAATCGCCTTCATCATCGCCAGCTCGGTATCGACGGCAGCGAGCAGGGCGGCGTCCCAGTCGGCATACGACGGCGGCACTAGGTGCGCCGGCCGCGCGGTGACCAGGGCCCACAACGGCGCCTCCTCGTGCGGCAACCACTGCCAGCGGAACCTGGGATCCTTGGCCTTGACCGGTGCGGTGAGCGCGCCGAACACCAACTTGGCGGTCTCGAGACGGAAGGCGCGCACCAGACGGTAGGCCGCTGAGGCCACTGCAGCGTGGCCGTCCCAGGTGGTCTCGACCAACCGGCGGAGCTCCGCGCGGTCGGGATGGCCGGCGACGGCCTCGTCGGTCAGCTGGGCGAGCAGCAGCGTACGCCAGGGTTCGAGGAAGACGGCACGGTCGTCGAGTTGGACCGCCAGCAGATCGCTCGCCTTGGCCGCCGTCAGCTTCCGCAGGTCGTCGCGAATCTGCATCGCGCGCGCTCCCGAGTCGTAGCCGCCATCCCCGATCCGGCCGTAGGCCTCGCCACCGACCACGCGAGCATTGGCCGTCCACAGCAGCCCATCGGCCGGGTCGACGACGCGCGGCCGCTCGTCGGCGCTGAGCCAGCCGTCCCAACGACGCGTGCCGTCTGCCCAGGACACGGGCAGCCGGCCGTCGAAGCCGACGCGTCGCGGGATGAGCCCGATCGGCGACCACGCCACCTGGCCGGCCTCGTCGGCGACGACCAGATTCTGGGTCGGGATCGCCGCCATCGCCGCCACCGCCAGCGCGTCGTCGACGGTACGCGCCCTCTCGATCGCCCGCACGTAGGCGGCCGAGACCGCCGCCGGGTCGTGGGCGACCCAACGCAGGGCGCGTCGCCGGCCGAGCGCGTCCGGCGGTAGAACGGGACCCCAGATCGTCGCGTCGACGTCGAGCGTCTCGTCGGGCTTGCCCTTGACCTTGATCAGCTCGCGCGCGGTCTCGTAGGCCCGCGGGCCTTCCGGAGTCAGATACCGCCGCGGATCGGACGGCTGGGCCGGGTCGGGATCGAGAAGGATGAGGTCGGTGTAGTCGCCGTAGCTGTTGGTGAATCCCCAGGCGACGTGACGGTTGCTGCCGATGGTGATGCCCGGCGTCCCTGGCAGACCGACGCCACCGATCCAACCCGGTGTACCGTCCTCCTCGGTCCACTCGAGCACGGCGCGGTACCAGATATTGGGCACCGCGAGGCCGAGGTGAGGATCGTTGGCGACCAGCGGGTGGCCGTCGGCCGAGCGGCTGCCGGCGACCACGAAGTTGTTGCTGCCCGGTCGCAGGTCGGCGCCGTCGGCGTCGTCGGCGGGGGCAGCGCCAGCCNNAACCTCCGGCTCGACGCTGCCGTCGAGCGGCGCATCCCAGGAGCTGCCGCGAGGCAGCAGGAACGCGGCGAGGGCCGGCGGCAGCGTGGCGTCGACGAGCCCCAGCGCGTCGTCGTAGCCGCCGGTCTCGTCCTGCAGGTCGACGTACATCGCGAGAACCACCAGGGAGGTGTCCTCCGGTCGCCACGGCGCCGGCCGGCCACCGAGCGCGAGGTACTCGAAGGGCGGCTTCCCGAGGTCGGCGAGGCCGGCGTTGACCCCGTCGGCGTAGGCTTGGAGGAGCGCCTTCTCTTCCGCCGAGGCCCGTTCCCACGCCTGCGCAGCGACGTGGCGGAAGCGGTGAAACCGGTTGGCGCGATCCGTCTCGACCAGCGGCGGGCCGAGAATCTCGGCGAGCTCGCCCGCGGCGTTGCGGCGGATCAGGTCCATCTGAAAAAAACGGTCCTGGCCATGGACGAAGCCGAGCCCGCGGGCGACGTCGAGCCGTGAGGCGCCGCGGATGGTGGGGATGCCCAGGACGTCGCGGCTGATCTCGACCGGCCCGGCTAGACCGGCGAGCTGCACCTCCCCGTCCAGACGCGGCAAACTGGCCTCGACGGCAGACCGCAACCAGAGGCCGGCGCCCAACAGGCTGACCAGCACGAGAGCGGAGACTGCCGCGAGCACGCGCGGCCAGCGACGGCGGCGAGCGGGAACGGCGCCGGGATGGGTCATTTGGGGAGCTCCTCCGCAGGACGTTGGCGGTCTGTCTGCGCGCGAGTCTAGCGGGGATCGCGGCCGCCAGCAGTCGACCGTGCGTGGCGGTCGCCCTTCCCTCATAGACTGCGCCCCGATGTCGACCCGTCGCCCACGACCGTCCCGCCAGCTGGCCTCCGCGATACCCCCGGCGCCGGCCACCGAACCGGCGCGACTTCTCCACCTCGACGACGCCGTCGCCGCGGTCGCCAAGCCGGCAGGGTTGTCGCTCGCGACCCCGCAGCGCGACCCGGGTGCCGCCGTCGCCCGGCTGCTCGGCGCCCTGTCCGCGGCCGACCGCACCCGGCTCACCGGGAGCGAGCCGCACCTGGTCCACCGGTTGGACGTCGGCACCTCCGGCGTCGTGCTGCTCGCGCGCACTGCCGACGCCCACCGCGGGCTGGTAGCCGCCTTCGGCGAACGGCGCGTCGCCAAGACCTACCTCGCCCTGGTGTGGGGACACCCACGCCCCCGCGAGGGTCGTTTCGACGCCGCACTCGGCCCCGATCACGAGGACCGCCGCCGCATGCGTGTCGACGCCGCCGGCCGCCACGCCGCGACGCGCTACCGGGTGGTCGCCGTCGCCCCGCACGTCGCCCTGGTCGAGCTCGCGCCGGAGACCGGTCGGACGCACCAGATTCGCGTCCACCTTGCCCACGCCGGCCATCCGGTGGTCGGCGACGACCTCTACGGCGGCCCGCGCCATCACGGAATCCGCGACGTGGAGCTGCGCGACGCCCTGGCGCCGCCCCACACGTTTCTCCACGCCTGGCGGCTGACACTGCCCGCGCCGCCCCTCGCTACGGCGCTCGCGATCGTGGCGCCGCTGCCCAACGCCTTCGTCGCGGCCCTGGTGGCGCTGGGCTTGGAAATTCCGTCAGCCAGCGACCATCCGTGACCGAGGCCACGGCGCAACGCGAGACGGCTTTGGCGCCGGCGGTTGGCTCGGCACCGCGCAGCTGGCGGCAGCCGGCAGCCCTGACGCTCACCCTGCTGGTCGGGGCGGTGCTGCGCCTGTGGAACCTGCCGGCCCAGGTGCTGGTGGGCGACGAGGTTCATGCCGTGCGCGCGGCGCTCGCGCGGCCGATGGCGGAAATCCTGTTCAACTATCAGGAGGCTGACAACTGCATTCCGCTCACCCTCCTCCTGCGCCTCGCCGTCGACAGCGGCCTGCGGCTGACCGAGTGGCTGGTCCGACTGCCTGCCGTCCTCGCCGGCTTCGCGACCCTGTTTCTGGTCGTCGCCTGGGCCGAGCGACGGCTCGGCGGCCCAACTGCGGTGGCCGTCGCCGGCCTGCTCGCCATCTCGCCGGGGCTCGTGGTCTACAGCCGCATCGCGCGGTCCTACGCGCCGGCGACCCTCCTCGCCTGCGTCGCCGTCGCCGCTTACGAGGCCTGGGATCGCCGGGGAGACCGGCGCCTTGCGGCCGCCTATGTGCTCGCGGCGACAGCGGCGGTGTGGTTCCACCTCGGCGTCGCGCCACTCGTCGTCTCTCCCCTGGCCGCCGGGGCCGTGCTCGCCGCCCTGCGTCGCGGCCGCGGCCTGCTGCGCGTCAGCCTCCTCGGCGCCATCACCGGGGTCAGCCTGTTGGCCCTCCTGGCGCCCGCGCATCGCACGCTCCTGCCTCTGATGGCGATGAAGCACAGCGAGCTCCAGGTCGGCCGAGCCGAGGCCCTCGAGGCCGCCGCCTGGCTCGCGGGCACCCGTCAGGGATGGCTGGCGCTGGCATTCTGGGGGCTCGTGACGTTCGGCTTCGTCCGCCTGGCGCGCCACGAGCGCCGTCTGGCCATTCTCCTCGGCGCTGCGCTCGGCGGGCAGCTGCTCGGCATCCTGCTCCTGGCACCGCAGTTTCACCAGGCGCCCGTGATCCTCGCTCGTTACCTGCTGTTCGCCCTACCCTGCGCCCTCGTCGCCGCCGCCTTCGCCCTCGGCAGCGCCTGGCCGGCCCGCTGGCGACCGCTCCAGCCTTGGCTCGTCGGGACGGCCCTCGTCGGGCTCTTCGCCGCCGGGCCGTTCACCGACCCGGCCCTGGCGCGCAGCTCCTTCGCGAACGGCAACCTGGATCTGCGGTTCACGGCACCCGCTCCGACCCTGCCAGCGGGCGGCCCCCTCGTCGCCTACCGCTGGCTGGGTAAGCAGGCCGCAGGCGCGATCCTCGAGCTGCCCTGGGACTCCGTCAACGTCAACGGGCGGGCCCTGGCGCTCTATCAACGAGCGCACCGGCGACCGGTCCTGGTCGGCACCACCGAGCGGCCGCTCATCGATCCACGGGTCGCCTTTCGCAATTTGGCGGCCGCCAGCCCGGACCAGTTCCTCGCGAGCCGGGCCAGGTGGCTCGTCGTCCATCGCTCGATCGTCCATGAAGAGCTCCGAGTCGGTCCCATTCGCCTCAACCCGGGACTCCGCGCGAGCCTCGACCGCCTCGGCGCCACCATCCCCACGACGCTCTCCGAGGCCTGGGGAGCGCCGGACTACGAAGACCGTTGGGTGGTGATCTGGGACCTCGAACGCCCTCGCCTGGGCGCCGGTCGTCAGTGAGGCAAGCCGAAGGCGTAGTAGCCGGCGCAGAGGACGGCGAGCACGGCTGAGCCGCCGCTCACCTCGCGCCAGCGCCCGGTCAGCGCTTTCATCACCGGCGCCGCCACCAGCCCCGCCGTCAGGCCGTTGGCGATGTTGTAGGTGAAGACCATGAACAGCACCGTCAACAGCGCCGGCACCGCCTCGGTGAAGTCGTCGAAGTCGATGTCGCGCGCCGCGGCGACCATCAGCAGGCCGACCGCGACGAGCGCCGGCGCGTAGGCGAATCGCATCTGCTGGAGCGGCGCGATGAGCGGCAGGAAGAACAGCGAGGCGAGGAAGAGCAGCGCGGTCACCACCGAGGCGAGCCCGGTGCGCGCCCCCTCGCGAATCCCCGCCGCCGACTCGATGTAGGCACCGCTCGTCGACGTGCCCACCAGGCCACTGAACATGCAGGTGGCGGCGTCGACCAGGAGCGGGCGCGTGAGCCCGGCAGCGCTGTCCGGGCGCGCCGCACCCTGGCGCGCCGGCGGTCGGCCCGCCGTGGTCGCCGCCTCCAGCCCCAAGAGGGTGCCGAGCGTGTCGAGGAAGCCCATCAGGAACAGGGTAAGCAGCACCGGAAACAGCTCCGGCCGCAGCACGCCCGCGATGTCGAGCTGGAGCGCCACCGGGCCGAGGGTGTAGTCGCCCTGAAACGGCAGCGCCAGCAGGGCCTTCGGCGCCTCGCCGAGCCCCATCAGCGCACCGACCACGGCGGTCGCCGCCATGCCAATCAGGATCGCCCCGCGCACCCGCCGCGCCAAGAGCACCATGATCAGCAACAGGCCGCCGAGCGCCAACAGCACCGGCGCGCTGGCGATGGCGCCGATCTTGAGCGGCACGTCGGGGTTCCGCAGCGTCGCCCCGTCGGCGGCGAGCAGCGCGGCCGACGGCAGCCCGGAAACGAAGCTGGTGACGACCCCGCTCTCGTAGAGCCCGATCAAGGCGAGAAACAGCCCGATGCCGACCGCAAAGCTCGCTCGCAGGCTGCGCGAGATCGCTCCCGCCAGCCACGTCCGCACGCCGAGGAGGGTGATGGCAAGAAACAGCAGCCCCGAGAGAAACACCGCTCCGAGCCGCTGCTGCCAGCCGATGCCGAGTGCCGCCAGGCCGAAGGCGATGAAGGCGTTCTCCCCCATGTAGGGAGCCACCGCGATCGGCCGGTTGGCGAACAGCCCCATCGCCAATGTGCCGAACGCCGCCGCGAGGATCGTGGCGACCGTGCTGGGCCCGGTCGGGATGCCGGCAAACGACAGAATCGCCGGGTTGACGACGATGATGTACGCCATCGCCACGAACGTCGTCGCCCCGCCGAGCGCCTCGCCGCGCACGGTCGTACCGTGATCACGCAGGTGGAACTGACGTTCGAGAAGGGAAGCGAGGCTCACCGGCAGGTGCTCGCGGCGGGAGGGACGCGCGACGTTAAAAGGTCTCGGCGGTGCTGACCAGGATCTGGTAGCCGTTGATCCCGCGCTGGCGGTCGAGGGGCATCGCCAGGTCGATGTGGATCATGCCGCCCTGCGACGAGCGGCTGTTGCTGATCCGCAGGCCGATCCCGATGTCCTTGAGCACGCCGAGGCTGTCGGCCGCGGCCGGGCCGCTGAACCAGGCCTTGCCCGCGTCGAAGAAGACGGCGCCGCCGATGTTGAACAGCTGCAAGATGTTGAGGTCGGTGTAGAAGCGCTGCTCGAGGGTGAGCAGAAGGCGACGGTCGCCGTCCTGGTAGCGCAGGGGGAAGCCGCGCAGCCCGGTGTCACCTCCGAGGAGCAGCTGATTCTCGGCGTCGCGGCGCTGGGTGGCGTCCGCGGAGAGCGAGGCGTAGAACACCGAACCCCACCAGCCCGTCCGCCGGTAAAAGCGGGCCGCGCCACCGACCAGCACGTTCGACAGCTGGTTATCCTCCAGTCGCCCAGAGCCATGGCCCTCGAGTCGCAACATCCCCTCTTGGCCCAGGCCGATCCCGAACGACAGGTCGGTCGAGGCGAGGACGTTGTCGGCGACGGCTCCGAACAGGCCCGGCGAGTAGCCCAAGCGCGTCTGCCAGTCGAGGCCGAGGTTGATGTCCTCGCTGCGATCGATGCGGTCGAGATTACGCTCGACGACGTAGCGATCCTGCACGAAACGGTAGCCCAGCCACGGGTAGGCCAGACGGCGGTCGCGCGGCAGGGCGGCGTGCGAGATGACGCCAGGCACCACCTCGAACTTGTCGTCGTGGAAAGTGAACCCGACCTGCCAGCGGTGCGCGTGTGATCCGCGGGCGCGCCCCAGGCCGTAGTAGGTGTCGACCAGCGTCTCCTCGTGGCGGAAGCGCTGCACCACCTTACCCAGGGTGTAGAGCGGGTCGACGCGGTCGTTGGTCTTGAAGTGGAAGCCGGCCGCCCAGCGGCTGTCGAGCGAGAAGAACGGCCGCTCGACCTTCACCCGGCCCAGCTTGCCGTCACTGTTGTCGCCGTACCAGAGCTCGAGGTTGGTGCGGCTGCCAAGGAGGGTCTGATCGCGATAGCGGTAGAGGAACGTGTCGCGGTCGACCTCGGACGTGCTGTCGACCGTGAAGTCCTTGCCGGAGCCGAGGAAATTGCTGTCCTCGAGGCTGAAGCGGGTCGTGTTCTCACCGCCGGTGCGCTTGAAGGCGACGTTGGCCTTGAGCGTCCACATGTCGCGGGTGACCACTTCGAGGTCGACCCGCCCGTCGCGCAACCGGAGGGGGCGGATGCGCGCGTCGTAGAGGAAGCGCGTCGAACGCAGCGCGCGCTCCGACTCAGCGAGCGCGCGCTCGCTGAAGGGATCGCCGGAGCGGAAGGTGAGCAGGCTCTCGACGACCGCGGGGTGCGTCACCGGATGCAGCCGGTTGGCCACCCGGAACAGGGCGCGATTCTCTTCGGGCCGGTTGGGGTCGAAGACGTCCTGGGTGAAGACGAGAATGTCGCCGACGATCGCGCCACGCGCCTCGAGGCGCGCCGGGTCGAGCTCGGGGTCGACGGTCGCCTTCTCGGCGAGGCCGATCGAGCCATGGCCGATGAGGTGCTGCTTCTTGACCGAGGCGCAGCCGGTGCCGGCGAAGAGAGCGACGAGGGCAGCGACCCCGATGGCCCAGCTACGACCCGCGATCCCGGGCCGAGGCCGGAGAGGACTTACCCCACCCGACGTCACGGTCAGGTGATTCGGCGAGTGGCTCGGGGCCAGCCGCGGCGGGGTCGTCACCCGGGAGGTGGCGGTGGGGTTTGCGCGGAGCAGGTCGTACCTCGGCTCGATCCCCGCCGCAAGAGCTGGTGCCGAAACGTCGCGACGGCGCGACGCAAGAGCTACCAGCGCTCGCAGCGGGTGCTGCGGCGATTGCCACGGCAACATACCCCCATTGGTGGGTCGAGGCAAGAGCCGAGGCGGCCCGCGGGCGAGGCGAAGCTGTGGCATGCTTCGCCCGTGGATCGACGCAACGTCCTGGTGGTCGGCATCGCTGCCGACACCTACCAAAAGATCGCCCCCCTCCTGCAGCGCGAGGACTTCGAGGTCGACCGCTTCCCCGGCGCCACCGGCGCCCTCGAGCTGTTGGCCAGCGTCACCTTCCGCGCCCTGATCGTCGGCTATCCACTGGCCGACACCAAGACCGAGGCCTTCCTGGCCGCTATCCGCGCGCCGGGATCGCTGAGCCTGCGCACGCCGCTGGTGCTCGTCGCCGAGCCGGCGCAGCTCGACGCGGCGACCGCCCTGGTGGGCCGCGGCGCCAACCGCGTGGTGTCGCTCGAGGAGTCCGAACAGCGCCTGCAGCGCGAGGTCTCCGAGCTCCTCGCGGTGGCCCCCCGGGCGGCCCTGCGCGAGATGCTGCGCCTCGAGCTCAGGCTCGGCGACGAACGCACCCTGGTGCTCTGCCAGACGCACGACGTGTCGTCGACCGGCATGCTGGTGCGCACCGAACGGCGGTTCCCGCTCGGCACCGAAATCGGCTTCGAGCTCACCCTGTCCGGCGACCCGAGGGGCGTGCGTGGTCGGGCGCAGGTCGTCCGGCACACGATGTCTGGTCGCGACCCGGTTTCGGGCATGGCCCTGCGCTTCCTCGCCTTCGAGAGCGACGGCCTGGCCCGCTTCGTCCACGCGCTGACCCGCGCCTGACCCCGGGGCGGGATCGGGCGCGATCGCCGTCCGGCGCGGCTTCAGGCCGCCTTGGCCTTCTTGGCCATGCTCGGATGCGGCTCCTCGGGGGGGCAGAAGCGCTCGCGGCGCGACTCGAGGTCGGCGATGACCGCCGCCTTGAAACCATTCTCACCGGAGCTCGCCATCAGTCCGCCGCGGTAGCTCGCGATGTCGAGCACCTCGAGGTTCATGCGGATGGTCTTGAAGATGCGCGGCAGCCGTTCTCCCGGCGCCTGCACATGATGGAGACCGCCACTGTAGGCGAGCAGAAAAGTGCCGTCGGGGACGGCACGTAACAGGTCGGCGATGCCGCCGCGCACCGTCATGCGCTGGCCCTTGCTGTCGAGGCCGTTGAGCCGCTTCATGCGGCCTTCGGGAGCCAGGGTGACCATCGACTCCGGATCGTGGACCTGCGACATCACCGCCTGCCAGGTGTGGTCGGCCTGGCGGGTGATGGCGACGACGTGGCGACCCACCAGCTTGTAGAAACGGCCGACGATCGGTCGCTCCATGGTCTTGTCGGCGGCCGGAATCACCCCGTGGTTGGCCATCCGCCAGAGGAACCGATTCGGGGTGCCGGCGGCCAGCAGAACCTCGAACAGACTGGTGTGGTTGAGGATGGCGACGATCCGCAGGTGGTCCCAGGGCTCCGGCGGCGGTGGGCTCACCCATTCCACCTTGAACCGGTAGAAGAGTCGCGCAACGATCTTGACCGCCAACAGCAGGCAGAAGGTGATGTAGGGCTGCACGGCGGACGGGTTCCTCGAAGGTCGGGGAGACTTGGTGTCAGGCGGGGTCGACGGGAGGGCGGCGAGGCAGCCGCTGGTGGATATCGGGCGGCGCGACAGCCCCGCCGAAAAAACCTTACATCGAGATCGAGCCCTTGCGGAAGTCGGTCTTGCCGAGCAGGGCGTTGACCAACACCGGCCGGCCACCGCGCGCAAGCTCCCGCGCCTCGGCCAGCACCGCCGCGATGTCATCGCCCGCGCCAAGACGCAGGCCGGCGCCGCCCCAGCCTTCGACCACCTTCTCGTAGGCCGTCGGCAGGAGCACGGTGCCCACGTCGTCACCGAGAATCTCGACCTGCTCACGAGCAATCTGGGTCCAGCCAGCGTCGTTACCGACGACCGCGATGACCGGCACACCGTGGCGCACGAAGGTGTCGTACTCGGCCAGGCTGTACCCGGCGGCGCCGTCGCCGTAGAGCAGCCAGACAT
>CXWL01010365.1_pt1 | contig 22193 bp, 20 predicted proteins | sample 590931 | NCBI WGS metagenome assembly CXWL01 (sample SAMEA3498368, study PRJEB10139) | groundwater metagenome | biome: water well; material: biofilm material | place: Germany | collected 2015-04-27 | reverse complement strand
TGGTGTGGGTCGGGAGCTATGCCGGAACGGCGGGCGGCGGCGGGGGCGGAGGGGCACAGACAATTCGCGACAGCGTCGGCACCACCGCCACCGGCGCGGGCGACACCATAGTCGTCATCGGCAATCCGAACAGACGCCCATCCTGTACCTCGCTGCCCACCAGAACCGCCATCGCGCGCTGCGAAATCGCGGCTTATCAAGCGCTGAGCGACGCCGATCCGTACGCCGACCTGCGGCTGTTTGGTGACTTCGCGGGCGTAGTTTGGGCCCCGGGCGTTCCCGTCTTCGGCGGACTGCGCTTGGCGCGCCTGTGCGGCTGTTTCGTCGAAGGCACGGCAGTGGCGACGCCGGAGGGGTTGCGGCGGATCGAGGACATCGCGGTGGGCGATGCAGTGCTGGCCTGGAACCCGGAGACCGGCGAAACCAGCCCGCAAACCGTTACCGCTTTGATCCGGCCCGAGCCGAAGCTGATCTGGCGGCTCGAAGCGCGCGACGCGGGCGGCGAAACCGAAGTGTTCGAGGTNNCCGACGACCACCCCTGGTACGTCGAAGGTCAAGGCTGGGTGGAAACGCAAGGCTTGCGCCCCGGCCAGCGCATCGAAACCGCCGACGATCGCGGGCTCACCATCCTCGACATCGCCCGAACGGACCGCGTCGAGCGCACCTACAATCTCACCGTTGGCGGCCCGCATACCTTCCTCGTTGGCGAGGATGGCGCGGTGGTGCATAATTGTCGACGGGCTAGGCTATTGTCGTCCACGCACTTGCAGCCATCGGGTTACCGTCCTCAGCCCAGACCCGTTGTTCCCGCACTAAGAAATCCAGCCCTCGACGCCGCGACAAGCAGTGTGGGCCGGGTTCCTCCTGGCCCGATGCCGGTCACTCGGGCGGAGACTTGGTGGCAGGGAGTCGGTCGACTCTTCGGGCTGTTCGACTAATTGAGGTGAGGTAGCGCCAAATTGCTTAACAGGTTTCTTGCTAGACTTAATGGGGTCATCGCGCTGCACAAAGCGTACAACCTCTGCGCCGCGCGGCGTTATCAGGATTCCCTTGACGTCATTCAATCGACGCCAAACTGGCGCGAAACGAAGCAACTTCGCCTGTTCGCTATTTTGCAGCTCAGCTTGCTCAAGAAGCACGACGAAGTGCTGAAAGAGTCAGCACCACTCATCGAGTCCCTTGAAGCATCGTCACGAACACCGAACAACCTTTACCTCGTATCTTTCGCAAAATGGCATCGCGCGATGTCGGCAGATGCCTCTTATCCGCTGGACTGGAAACCGCCATACCTTGAGCCCGATGTTTCGTTTTCATTGCGGCACGTATCGCCCACATTGAGAAGAACTTTTCCTCTGCCCATTCACCCGGAGTGGAGTGCCAGGGCGGAGTCCTGAATTGTTACATTCCGGCGGGCTGAAGATGTCGGACGAAACGCCGACGGCGCTCGAACTGAAGGCGCTAGATATGGCTCTCTCGGCTGACTTCGACTGGGCAAGAGCGCTGCGTAGTCATATCCCATTATTGCGGGTGTCGGGCGCGCCGAGCTTCATCAGCCTGGCGCGTCCAAACCCGGCAACTCGGTCACCCTCGTTATGCAAACTAGTGTCGACAGCAGCGGCGACACCGCGGAGGCCGATGGCGATACAATCACGGTCGTTGGTCGGCGTCGGCGGAGGGGCAGAGGTGGGGCGTCCGCCAATCCCTGTGTTGGCCTTGGCAAGTATGACCTCGCCTCGCGGCGCACGCGGGTGACTTGGCCGGACGCTTTTTACACCGCCACCGAGTACAATCTCGCGAACGCCATCACCGCGATCCGCGAGAACGGGGCGGCGTCGGGGCCGGGCGTGCTGGCGAGCTATGCCTATGACAATCTTGGGCGGCGGGTTTCGGTCACGCGCGGCAATGGCGTCGTCACCAGCTACGCCTACGATGCCGCGCAGCGCCTAGCGACCTTGGCGCACGATCTCGCCGGCGCCGGGCAGGATCAGAGCTACGGCTTTTCGTACAACACGGCCGGCGGCCTCATCGCGCGCACGGCGTCGAACGCGGCGTATTCATGGAGCCCGCCCGGTCCGGGCAGCGTTGCGTATGCCGACAATGGGCGCAACCAATACACAACCGTCGCCGGCGCGGCGCAGAGCTACGACTGGCGCGGCAATCTCACCACCGGGGGCCTCGGCTATGATGTACACAATCGGCTGATCGCGGGGCCCTCCTCCTCGGCGTTTGCCTACGATCCGGCGGGGCGGCTGCGCGAGAGCGTCGGCGCTGGCGTGACCACGCGCTTCTTGTACGATGGGATCGAAGCGATTGCGGAGTATAATGCGAGCAATGTGTTGCAGCGGCGCTTTGTGTTTGGGCCTGGGGTCGACGAGCCGCTGGTGTGGTACGAAGGCGCGGGCGTGAGCGACCGGCGCTGGCTGATCGCCGACGAGCGCGGCAGCGTGGTGGCGGTGACGAATAGCGCGGGCGCGGCCACCAGCATCAACACGTACGACGAATACGGCGCGCCCGGCGCTTCCAATGCCGGGCGCTTCCAGTACACTGGACAGATGTGGCTGCCGGAAGCCCAGCTCTACCACTACCGCGCCCGCGCCTACGTGCCCGCGCTCGGCCGCTTCGCGCAAACCGACCCGATTGGATTCAGCGGCGGCATGAATCTGTACGCCTATGTCGGGAACGATCGGGGGCCTTCAACGGGTCGTCAGCCAAATGATTTGATTTAATTGGTCGGAGCGGCGGGATTCGAACCCACGACCCCCAGTCCCCCAGACTGGTGCGCTAACCGGGCTGCGCCACGCTCCGACTGCCTCGCCCAGGACCGGCCTTAAACGAGGAGCGCTCTCTTAGCCGTGCGGAGCGCACGCCGCAACCGCCCCAAACCTTGGCATCCGCATGCTTCAGTGCTTGGCGTTCATCCACGCAAACAGCGGCTTTAGCGGAAATACCCAAACGATCCCGGCGACCGCGAAATAGACAACCTGCCCCCAGGCCGGCAGCTGCGGAGCAAGCAGCGCTCCCAGGATGCCGGCGGCGGCGGCGTAGAGCCCGAGATACGCCAGCAGCACCGAGCAGCCGAGCGCTTTGCGCGCACGCGGTTCCATAAACCTCCCCATTCGTCGGCAACCACAACCACGCGGCGGCGCGTCACCTTGCGCCCAGCCGCCATGCTCTTATGGGAGCGCCAATGAGCACCGCAAGCGCGGACCCCCGCAATCTCTCTTTCCGCCGCGACCCCTGGGTCGGGACCTGGCTCATGACGATCGCAGCGCTGGTCTTCGCCATGATCCTGGTGGGCGGCGCCACCCGGCTGACAGATAGCGGACTCTCGATCACCGAATGGAATTTGGAAAAGGGCCTCATCCCTCCGCTCAGCGCCGAACGCTGGGCTGAGGAATTCGCGCTCTACCAGCGCACGACTGAATATCAGATGCAGAATGCCGGCATGAGCCTTGCCGAGTTCCAGTCCATCTATTGGTGGGAATGGGGCCATCGCTTTCTGGGCAAGATGATCGGGCTCGTTTTCGCGATCCCGTTTGCGTTCTTTTGGGCGACGGGGCGTCTGCGCGGCCGGTTCTGGCCGGTGCTGGCGCTGTTCGCGCTCGGCGGCGCGCAGGGCGCGATCGGTTGGTGGATGGTGACGAGCGGCCTGTTCTCGGGCCTGGACGTGAGCCCTGTGCGGTTGGCCATACACCTAGGTATGGCGCTCGCTCTGCTTGCCGGCGCTCTATGGTTGGCGATGGACGCGTTGGGCTGGCCGCGCGAGCGCTCGCGCCTTGGCGCGCCGCTTTGGGCGCCGCCTGCATTGATGGCGCTGATTTTTGCGCAAGCCATGTTCGGCGCGCTGATGGCCGGCGCTGATGGCGGGCCGGCTTATCCGGACTGGCCGCGGATCGGCGGAGACTGGATCCCCGCAACCGCGTTTTCCCTCGACCCCTGGTGGCGCAATTTCACCGAACATCACGCCACCCAGCACCTTGTGCATAGAACCCTGGGCTATGTCGTGGCGCTATCGACCTGGGCGATTGCGGCGGCGGCCTGGCGCCAGGGCGGAGGCTTGGCGCGCCGCTTGGCGCTGCGTCTGGGCGTCCTGGCGCTGCTCCAGGTTGCACTTGGCGTCGCGACGCTGCTCGCTGGCGCCGCGGGACCGCATTGGGCGCTGGCCCATCAATTCAGTGCGGCGCTGCTGTGGGCGGGCGCCGTCGCGCTCACGCGAGCCGCCCGGTGTAATATCATACCGTCATCGTAACACGCTGATAGATTGGAATAATATTCGCCCTCTTGACGTGAATACGCGCTTCAACTACACGCCGCGCCTTCGTTTTCTTCAGGACCCATTCCCATGCGCACCCAATCGACGCGCTCGGCCAAGGCTTCGGAGATCACCCACGGCTGGATCGTGGTTGACGCCGAGGGCGTTGTGGTCGGCCGCCTCGCCTCTTTCATCGCGCTTCGCCTTCGCGGCAAGCATCGGCCCGATTTCACCCCCCATGCCGACACTGGCGATCATGTCGTCGTCATCAACGCCGAAAAGGTGGCGCTGACCGGCAAGAAGCTGACCGACAAAATCTATTATCGCCACACGGGTTATCCGGGCGGCATCAAGGAACGCGTCGCCGGCAAAGTGCTGTCTGGCAAGCATCCCGAGCGCGTGCTGGAAAAAGCGATCGAGCGCATGATGCCGAAGGAAAGCCCGTTGGCGCGCAAGCAATTGGCGAAGCTGCGCGTCTATGCCGGGGCTGAGCATCCCCACGCTGCGCAGAACCCGAAGACGATCGATTTCAAATCCAAGAACCGCAAGAATTCGAGGGTCGGCTAATGTCCATGAGCGATACCGCCCAAGGCCTTGGATCGCTTGGCGATCTGACCGGCGCGCCTGCGCGCGTTGAACAAAACGTCGCCGTGCTGCACGAACGCAAGGTCGACAAACTCGGCCGGTCCTACGCCACCGGCAAGCGCAAGAACGCCATCGCCCGCGTTTGGGTGAAGCCCGGCAAAGGCAAAATCACCATCAACGGCCGCGAGAGTGACGTGTATTTCGCGCGTCCCGTGTTGCGCATGATGATCAACCAGCCGTTCAAGATCACCAACCGCGAAGGCGAGTTCGACGTCGTCTGCACGGTGGTCGGCTCTGGCCTTTCCGGCCAAGCTGGCGCGGTGCGCCACGGCATCTCCAAAGCGCTCTCCGATTACGAGCCGCCGCTACGCCCCACGCTGAAGCACGCCGGCTTCCTCACCCGCGACAGCCGCGTGGTCGAGCGCAAGAAATACGGGAAGAAGAAGGCCCGCAGAAGCTTCCAGTTCTCGAAGCGGTAAGAGCTTCAAAACCTGGTATTCAAGACGGGCGCTTCGGCAACGGAGCGCCCGTTTTGGTCTTGGGAGAGATTAGTGTTTTCTCCGCTTCAGTCCGAGGATGTCGAACGACTTGAAGCGCAGCGACTCGTGGCGCGTGAAGCGGCGCGTGCGGTTTGCGGTTTCGAGCCCTCGGTAATCGATCTGCGGACAATTCAGGCTATCGTCGATGCTCGCCTGTTCGCACCACACCGAACTTACGAACTCCAATGCCTTGGGGTCGCGCTCGGGGACATGTTGGCTCTCGACGGTCGCTTCAATTGGGCCATCATCACAGATGAATTTGGCCGTGATCCCACCTTGAGGTGGAAGGATACGTCATTGCACCTCAATGCGCTGACTATGATCTCAAAGCGCGTTGAAACGGGCGATGAAGTGCCGCTTAGCGACCTTTGGGATTGGGCATTTGAACACGGCGCCAAGGCTGACCAGCGTGAGGGGAATTAGGTGGCGAGAGTTTTCATCGACGGCGAAGCCGGCACTACCGGCCTGCAAATCCGCGAGCGACTGGAAAGCCGGCGCGACATCGAACTCGTCTCCATCGATCCCGACAAACGCAAGGACGCGGACGAACGCAAACGCCTCTTGAACAGCGTCGATGCAGTGATCCTGTGCCTGCCCGATGACGCGGCGAGAGAAGCGGTCGCGCTGATCGAGAACGACGCGGTGAGAGTGATCGACGCCTCCACCGCACACCGCGTCGCGTCGGACTGGACCTACGGCTTTCCGGAAATGGCCAAGGACCAGCGCGCGAAAATCGCCGCGTCCAAGCGCGTCACTAATCCCGGCTGCTACCCGACCGGCTTCATCGCGCTCGTGCGCCCATTGGTCGAAACAGGCCTCCTCCCGCACGGCTGGCCGCTCAGCGTCAACGCGGTCTCGGGCTATTCCGGCGGCGGCAAGGCGATGATCGCTGAGTTCGAAGACGAAGCCTCGCCGACCTTCACCCGCGCGCCCTATCGCATCTACGCCATGGCGCAGAAGCACAAACACGCGCCGGAGATGCAAGCCTACGCTGACCTCACACGCACGCCGACTTTCGCGCCGAGCGTTGGGCGCTATCGTCAAGGCATGATCGTCGAGGTTCCACTACCGCTCTCGGCGCTACCTGTTCAACCCAAGCTCGCCGACGTGCACGAAACGCTCATGCGCGCCTATGCCGGCGAACGCTTCGTCACCGTCGCATCGCTCGCAGAGACCGCTGCGCTGAAGACGCTCGATCCCGAGGGCCTAAACGGCACAAACGCGCTTAAGCTCTTCGTGTTCGGCCATGACGAGCAAGCGCGCTTGGTCGCGTTGTTGGACAATCTCGGCAAGGGCGCGAGCGGCGCAGCCGTGCAAAATCTCAATTTAATGCTTGGCTTGGAGGAAGGCGCGGGTCTTTAGGAGTGGGAGCGCGCGGCCTCCTGCCGCGCTAGCGTCGCCGGAGGCGACGCGCTCCACCCCCCCCACGCGCCGCTCAGACCTTCAACCGCAGCTGCCCAACATAGTCGCGTTTGCCCACCATGACGCCCTCGTGGCGCAAGATGTCGTAGGCCGTCGTTGCGTGGAAATAGAAATTCGGCAGCGAGAACGACATCAGAAAATTCTCCGCTGTGAACGGCAATTTGAAATCCTTGAGTTCGAAGCGCATGTCGCGGCCCTCATGGGCGTTGATATCGCCGGGCGTAAACGCTTCAAGCGTCTGCAACGCACCAGCGAGCTTGTGCCTGAGGTCAGCGAAGGTTGACGGCGGCGGCGTAAAGTCCGGGGAAAACACGCCTGCCGCCAATGCTTCCAGCGCGCCGACCGAATGCACGACCGTGGACTTCACTTGGTAATTGAACGGGAACATGTCCTCAAACAGGCGCGCCTCGATGAGTTCGGACGCCGCCAGCGATTTCGCCGCGCAATGCGCCTCGGCCTTTTCGAGCAGACCAACCATTGCGCCAAGCGTCTGGCGAAAGGACGGGACGGTGATGTCGTAAAGTGAAAATGGCATCGCGAACTCCTTGGGTGCGCCACCAATATGGACCGCCGGCGCCCCCGCCGGCAACGGCGTTGCAAACACACAGCCCGAGCGGTAGCAAGCACGGCATGCCGGCGGGGGCGCCGGCGGTCCATGAACTCAACTCGAGCGCACCTTCACATACTCCCCCGGCGCGTCGCAAAGCGGCTTGAGTTTGCCCTCTCCGGGCGTGCGCGCTGGAACCTCCGCGCCGGCTCGCGCGCGCAGCCATTGATCCCAATAGGGCCACCAAGAACCTGGATGTTCGTGCGCGAACGCGAACCAATCCTCCAGGCCGCCCTTCAGATTCTTGTTGGTCCAATACTGGTATTTGTTGGCCGCTGGATGGTTGATCACGCCGGCGATATGGCCGGAGCCGGCGACGACGAATTCCACTGCCCCGCCAAAGGCAAGCGCGCTGCGGAACACCGAGGCCGCTGGCGCGATATGATCTTCCTTTGAACTTTGCATGAAGATCGGGATGGTCACATCCTTAAGCGACAGTTTCACGCCGTCGAGCGTGAGCTTGCCTTCGCTCAGCGCGTTGTCGCGATAGAAACGGCGCAGATAATAAAGGTGCAGCGCTTTCGGCATTCGAGTTTGGTCGGCGTTCCAATAAAGCAGATCGAATTGCGGCGGCGCCTTGCCGATGTAGTAATTGTCCACGACGTAATTCCAGATGAGATCGTTGGAGCGCAGCGCGTTGAAAGTGTCGGCCATGGTCTGGGCGTCGAGCACGCCGCCATGTTCGTCCATCTTTGCTTCCAGAAATTTGATGCTGGCTTCATCGGTGAATACGAGCAGATCACCCGCGCACTTGAAGTCAGCTTGGCTGGCGAAAAAAGTCGCACTCTGGATGCGGGCGTCGCCCTGTTTGGCCATATGCGCCAACGTCGCCGCCAACAGCGTGCCGCCGACACAATAGCCCACCGTGTTGACGGTCTCCGCGCCGGTGGAATCGCGTGCGGCCTGCACGGCGGCGTAGACGCCCTCGCGCATGTAATCCTCGAAGCTGGACTCGGCCATGTCCTCGTCGGGATTGACCCACGAGACCAAGAGCACGGTGTGGCCTTGTTCGACCAACCATTTGATCATCGAGTTCTTCGGCTGCAGATCGAGGATGTAGAATTTGTTGATCCAGGGCGGGAAGATCAGCAACGGAACTTCGTGCACGGTTTCCGTGGTCGGCGCATATTGGATGAGTTCGAACACGCGATTGCGGAATACGACCTTGCCAGGCGTGGTGGCGACGTTTTCGCCGACCTTGTAGGCGTCGAGATCGGTCTGCGAGATCGCCAGCGTTCCGTGTCCGCGTTTGAGATCGCCGGCGAGATTTTCCACGCCCTTCACCAGACTCTCACCGCCCGTGCGCAGCAATTCGCGCAACGCAGCGGGATTGGTCATCAGAAAATTCGAGGGCGATGCGGCGTCCACCGCTTGCTTGATGAAAAATTGCGCTTTGCGCTTTACGGCTTCGTCAACGCCTTGGGTTTTCTCTATCAGATCGGTGATGAAGTCGGCGTTGGCGAGATAAGACTCCCGCAGCATCGAGAACGCCGGGTTCGATCGCCATTCCGGGTCGCGAAAGCGCTTGTCGCGCACCGGCCCCTCGTCCTGGGCCTGGCCGGTCATCATGTAAGCGGCGTGGCGCTGCCAGATGTCGGCGTAACGGCGCCACAGGTGCGCGTGGGCGTCCCGAAGCGTTTCGGGCTGTTGGGCGAGGTGGACCCACACGTCATTGAGAGCGTTCTGGACCCCCAACGGGTCGGGCGCCCAGGCGCCGGGATCCTTGCCCTGCTCCAGAAAAGCTGTGGAGAACACCTGGTTGGCGCGGGCCATAGCCTGGGTCAGATTGCCCGAAAGGGTGGCCAGGCTCTCGGCGGTCTGCTCCTGCATGATTTCGCTGAGCGGCGCGGGGGCGGCCGGTGCGGGCTTGGCGGGTTCGGCATTCGCCGACGCCGGATTCGGCGCGGGCGCTGCCGCTTTGGTCCGCCGCTTGCGCTTCTTCGGCGCAGGCGGGGCTGCCTTTTCACCGCTATCGGTCGTCATCGGGCGCTCCTGTTGCGGGATTGTAAGGCCGCCTACGGTGGTGGCGCAAAGGCTTGCTTTGATATAGAGCCGATGAAAAGTCGGTTTCCGGTCGGGAGAAAGCGGAATGATCCAGTTCAGATCGGCCCTTCTGTTCCTTCTCGCGCTGGGCGCCTGCACCCAGACCAATACCGGCCAGCAGCCAGCCTGGATGGCGGAGAGGTCCGAAGAAGACCCCCGCGGTTATCCCAATTTGCGCGAAGTGCCGCGCACCACAATCGCCAACACCAACACCGAACATTGGGCTCAAACCCAACAAGAGCTCGCCGCCGCCGCCGCTGCCCTGCGCGCCAATCCGCGCGGTCAGTACGTCCCGCCCGAGGATCCCGCCATCTTTGTCGAACAGGCGCGCAGCGACCTCGAAGCCGCACGCCAATCCCACGAGCCAGACGCGCAATAATGCCCGGGTACGGCCTGTTCGATTTGACCGGCCGTGTGGCGTTGGTCACCGGGGGCAATGGCGGCATTGGGTTGGGCATGGCCGAAGGCCTCGCCGCCGCCGGCGCTGCTGTTGAAATATGGGGCACGAACGCCGCCAAGAACGCCCAAGCGCTTGAGCAACTTTCCAAGCACGGGACGAAGATCAATGCGCGCAGCGTCGATGTATCCGACGAAGCGGCGGTCGTCGCCGCGATGGCGGCGGCGGTCGCGGAGTTCGGCCGCATCGACGCCTGCTTCGCCAATGCTGGTATCGCCAATCGCTGGAAATCGTTCCTCGACATCGGCGGCGAAAATTATCGCCGGCTGATGGCGATCAATGTCGATGGCATGCTTTGGACCATGCGTGAGGCGTGCCGCCACATGCAGACGCGGGCCGAAGCCGGCGATCCTGGCGGCTCTATCGTGGCTGTGTCCAGCATGGTTTCCGACCAGGGCGCGCCGCGCAATCAGGACTACGCCGCCTCGAAAGCAGCCGTGCTAGGATTTGTCCGTGGCATTGCGGTTGAATTTGCGCGCTTTGGGGTTCGCGCCAACGCGATTGAGCCTGGCTGGGTTGCGAGCGAAATGACAAACGCTCTGCAGGCCAGCCAAAAATTCACTGACACCGTCATATCGCGAGCGCCGCAACGGCGCTGGGGGAGGCCTGAGGAACTCGCTGGGATTGCGGTCTACCTCGCCAGCGACGCCAGTTCGTTTCACAATGGCGATTCCATTCGGATCGATGGCGGCTACAGCGTGTATTGAGGCCTGCCTCGATAGAATCGGCGTAGCAGTGGACCTATGGGGCAAGCAGCGGCAAGACTCCCGACCACGAGCAGCGCCTTCCTTGGGGTGGAGCGGTCGCTCACCGGGCGGCGCTGGCGCGTGCGTGAGTCCGAGCTTGGTTTGGTTGAGGCATTGCGCCGCCAATTCCACCTGCCCGAGATCGCCGCGCGCTTGCTCGCATCGCGCGGCGTGACGCTCGAAGCTGCGCCGAACTTTCTCGAACCAACCCTGAAGGCGCTGTTCCCAGATCCGTCGAGCTTCAAGGACATGGACGAAGCCGCGCGTGTGATCGAGGACGCCATCGTCGCCGGGCGCCCCTGCGCAGTGCTTGCCGATTACGATGTCGACGGCGGCTCGTCGGCGGCGCAATTGGTGCGCTATTTTCGCGCGCGGGGACGCGATCTGGGCATCTATGTTCCCGACCGCATGAAGGAGGGTTACGGCCCCTCCGCGCTCGCGTTCGAACGCTTGAGGGAGCAAGGCTTCGAACTGGTGATCACCGTCGATTGCGGCGCCGCGGCCGAGGGGCCGTTGAGCGCCGCAGCTGAATTGGGGCTCGATGTCATCGTACTTGACCATCATCTGATGGCCGGGCCGCCGCCCAAGGCGCGCGCGGTAGTCAATCCCAACCGCATCGATTGTCGCTCCGGCCAGGGCGATCTTACCGCGGCCGGCGTCGTGCTGGTGACAATGGCGGCGGTGAACCGCGAAGCGCGCCGGCGCGGTTCGATCGGCTCGAACAATTTGCCTGACCTCAAGCAGATGCTCGACCTCGCCGCCATTGGCACAGTATGCGATGTGGCGCCGTTGACTGGCTTCAACAGGGCAATAGTTGCGCAAGGACTGAAGGTCCTGCGCAACGGCAAGAATATCGGCCTTGCCGCACTCGGTGACAGCGCCGGGCGCAAGGGTGCGGCCAGCGTCTACGATTTCGGCTTCGTGCTGGGCCCGCGCATCAATGCGGGCGGGCGCGTCGGCGACGCTTCGCTGGCCACGCGCCTGCTTTCGACCGAAGATCCCGACGAGGCGCACGAATTGGCGGCCGCGCTCGAAGCGCTCAACGCCGAGCGCCGCCAGCGCGAAGCTGAGATGTTGGCGGAGGCCGAGACCGCTGCAATCGCAGAAGCCGAGACGCGCTCGGTGGTGATCGTCGGCTCCCATCGCTGGCACCCAGGCGTGATCGGCATCGCCGCCGGTCGGCTCAAGGATCGCCTGATGAAGCCGACCATCGTGCTGGGCGGGGTCAGCGAGCACGAACCGGCCAAGGGCTCTGGACGTTCGACGCCAGGCGTAAATTTGGGTGCTGCGGTTGCGGCGGCCAAAGAGGCTGGTCTGTTGATCAATGGCGGCGGCCACGCCATGGCGGCGGGGCTTAGCATCGAATGGGACCGCGTCGAAGCGCTAAAGGATTTCCTGTCCGAGCGCCTGGCCGGCGAGATGGCCGCCGCCGCAGGGGAAGCGCGCGCGCTTTCGATCGATTCCGCCGCCGCCATCGGCGCACTCGACCTATCGCTGATCGACGCGCTCGATCGCATCGGCCCCTACGGCCAGGGCCATCCAGAGCCGATCTTTGCGTTGCCAGACGTGCGTGTCTCCTTCGCTAAATTGGTGAAAGAAGAGCATGTGCGCTTCACGTTGGAAGATTCCCGCGGCGCGCGCATCGGCGGCATCGCGTTTCGCGCTATGAAGAGCGCTCTTGGCGAAGCGCTAATGAAGAAGGACGCAATCTATCACGCCGCCGTGCGGGTGAAGAAAAACGAGTGGAACGGCAATGTCCGCGCCGAAGCGGAGATCGTGGATTTGGCGGCCGCTGGTTAGGCCGGCGACTTCTGCAGCGCGTTAGCGCGCTTATAAGCCATCGCCTGCTGCTCCGCCGATCTCCAAGCACGCCAGGTTTCCAGCGAAGGCATAGGCTCTCCGCTCCAATCGGGCGCGACTACGCCGGCTGCGACGAAATCTTCCGGCGAGAGCGCGGCACGTTCGTCCTCTGTCATATCAACCTGCTTTGCCGGGGTTCGCCATCACGGCGCCGTTGCAGTGCGCGAGAGGCTCTGACGTAGGCTCTTCTCGTCGAATATCGCGCCGGTCACAGTGTCTCGAATTTTGATCGAGCGCATGCCGCGCGCGCTCAGTTCGACCGCATGGCTAAGCGCGTCCTTGGCCTCAACGAAGGTTGCGCTCGGCTCGAACCTGTAACCCGCCCCCGGCGCTGAATTCACCATGAACCGCATAGCCTCTCCTGTACAACAAGCCGCCAGCCGGGATCGCCCGGCCGGCGGCGTGGCGTTAGCTTTTTTTGGTTTCCGCTTGCGGCGCCGGCTGCACGGGAGCGGCGGTTTCTGCCGGCTTTTCGTTGGATTTCGGCGCGATGTCTACGGCAGGCGCCACTGGCGCCATGTTCGGCTGACTGGTCATGATTGGAATCTCTTGAAAACGTCAGGGAGACCTGACTCAACGTAGATGGCCCGTGACGCGCGGATTACAAGGCCTTCGCGTCGAGCGATGATGCTGTCATGCGGGCGCGCTCGGACCGCCGGCGCCCTCGCCGGCATCGGTGCTGCAAACTCGCTGCCGCCTGAGCAGTAGCAAGCGACTATGCCGGCGAGGGCGCCGGCGGTCCAGGCCACGCTTGACGCCGGACAACGCCTTCGCGTTTCCGGGTTCGACAAGTGGGAGAGCGGGGCGCGCATGGCGCGGGAGCTCTAAGGTTTAGTAATGGTGCGCGGCGTGCGCGCCCCGCGCGGTCTGTTGGACAACCGGCGCAAACGTGAGGCGTTCGAGGAATTCCCGGGGGGCCATACGTCGCGGGGTTCCACGACGCTGGGGTTCCGGCGAGTTCTTGGCGCCTTGTCTGCGTTCCCGGTCGACGTGCGGAAAAGGTCCAATACCTCTTCCGGAACCTTCGGGTTTCTAGTCTCCGCTTCCCGAAGCTGCGGCCGCCAATGTCGCCATCTTTGGCCGCGTCACGCTCAAACCGCGTCTCCTGAACTGATCGGCTATTGGTGCACCGTAGCCTCCCGACAGGAGTTGGCTTGAAGTATCGCCCACTCTGAACTCGGTCGGATAAGTTTCGCTTTCTCTTTGAAAACACACGCCGAAATGCGGGATAGAGCGCGCGAACCCCGCAATACCCACCACCCATTCCCGGAGCGCCGCGTCAGCAGCGAGTCTGGGAACCATAAACAGGAAACGCTTGTGATCTTGGGCCCCGGACTTGGCGCAAGCGCCAATCCGGGGATGGGTGTCTAGGCTCAATCTGGAAGAGCGTGCTCTAATCAGCGCCGTTCTGCTATAGCGCCGCTGCCATGATCGAATCCACCTTTGACCCGAAAACCGTCGAGCCGCGCTGGAGCGAGGCTTGGGAGAAGTCCGGCGCCTTCAAGCCGAAGGCCGACCCCGCTGTCGATGCGTTCTGCATCGTCATCCCCCCGCCTAACGTCACCGGTTCGCTGCACATCGGCCATGCGCTCAACAACACGCTGCAGGACGTGCTGGTCCGTTTCGAGCGGCTCCGTGGCAAGAGCGTGCTCTGGCAGCCCGGCACCGACCACGCCGGCATCGCCACGCAGATGGTGGTGGAGCGCCAGCTGGCCGAGAGCAAGGCCAACGAAGATCGTCGCTCGCTGGGCCGGGAGGAATTTCTGAAGCGCGTGTGGGCGTGGAAGGAAACTTCCGGCGGCATGATCATGAACCAGCTGCGCCGGCTGGGCGCCTCGTGCGACTGGTCGCGCGAGCGCTTCACCATGGATGAGGGATTGTCCGCGGCGGTGCGAAAGGTGTTCGTGGCCCTCTACAAGGAGGGGCTAATCTACAAGGACAAGCGCCTTGTGAACTGGGACCCGCATTTCGAAACTGCGATCTCCGATCTTGAGGTGGAGAACCGCGAAGTGCCGGGGCATTTCTGGCATTTCAAATATCCGCTGGAGAGCGGCGAAACCTACCAGTTTCCTGTCGCGTTCGACGAAGACGGCAAGCCGACCGAGTGGGAGACGCGCGATTACATCGCCATCGCCACCACGCGGCCCGAGACCATGCTAGGTGACGGGGCGGTGGCGGTGCACCCGGGCGATGCGCGTTATGCGGGAATCGTCGGCAAGCGCGTGCTGCTGCCGCTGGCCGATCGCTACATCCCGATCATTGCCGACGAATATCCCGATCCCAATTTCGGCTCCGGCGCGGTCAAAATCACCGGCGCGCATGATTTCAACGATTACAAGGTCGCGCGCGCGCACAATCTGCCGCTCTACGTGCTGATGGATACCAAAGGCCGCATGGCCGACGCGGAGCATGTGCCGGCAAAATATCGTGGCCTGGATCGCTTCGAAGCGCGCAAGCTCGTGGTGGCCGATATCGAGGCGCTGGGGTTGCTGGAGCGGGTCGAGAACAAGAAGATCAATCAGCCGTTCGGGGATCGCTCCAACGTCGTGATCGAACCGATGCTGACCGATCAATGGTATGTGAATGCCGGCGAACTGGCGAAGCCGGCGATTGCGGCTGTCGAAACGGGCAAGACGAAGTTTGTGCCGGAAAATTGGTCGAAGACCTTCTTTCAATGGATGCGCAACATCGAGCCCTGGTGCATCTCGCGCCAACTCTGGTGGGGGCATCGGATTCCGGCTTGGTATGGGCCGGATGGGACCGTGTTTGTGGAGGAGAGCGAGGCGACGGCGAAGAGCGCGGCGCGTAAACATTACGGCAAGGACGAAGCGCTCAGCCAAGACGAAGACGTCCTCGACACCTGGTTCTCCTCCGGCCTGTGGCCGTTCTCAACGCTCGGCTGGCCTGAGAAAACGCCGGAGCTGCAGCGTTTCTATCCCACCTCCACGCTTGTCACCGCGCACGACATCATCTTCTTCTGGGTAGCGCGGATGATGATGCTGGGCATGCACTTCATGAAAGAGGTCCCCTTCCACGAAGTCTACATCCACGCCCTCGTCCGTGACGCCAAGGGCGCGAAGATGTCGAAATCCAAGGGCAACACCATGGACCCCTTGGAGTTGATCGACAAATTCGGCGCCGACGCGCTGCGCTTCACGCTCGCCGCGATGGCCGCGCAAGGGCGCGACATCAAGCTCAGTGAGCAGCGCATCGAAGGCTATCGCAATTTCGGCACCAAGCTCTGGAACGCGGCGCGCTTCGCGCAGATGAACGAATGCGCCGTGTGGGACCAATACGATCCGCGCTCGCCGCAGCAGATTGTCAACAAATGGATCGTCGGCGAAACCGCAAAGGCCGCGGCTGCGGTGACCCGCGAACTCGAGGCGCGCCGCTTCAATGAGGCGGCTGGCGCGCTCTACAAGTTCGTGTGGAACGTCTATTGCGATTGGTATCTTGAATTCATCAAGCCCTTGCTCAACGGCGAGGATGAAGCGGCCAAAACCGAAACGCGCCGCACAGCGGCCTGGGTGTTGGATCAAATCATGATCCTGCTGCACCCGTTTATGCCGTTCATCACGGAGGAGCTGTGGGCGCGCACCGGCGAGTACGGACAAAAACGCGCCGGCATGCTGATCAGCGAGGCTTGGCCAAATCTCCCTGTGGACTTGGTCGATGCAGCAGCTGAAGCAGAGATCGCCTGGGTGGTGGAATTGATCAGCGAAACGCGCTCCACCCGCTCGCAACTCAATGTGCCAGCGGGAGCGAAGATTCCCTTGCTGATCATCGGCGCCGATGCTGCGACCGAAGCCCGCCTCGAACGCTATCAGGATCTGGTCGACCGCATGGCGCGGCTTGAATATTCCACCAGCGCTGCCGCCGCGCCCAAGGGCTCGGTGAGCTTCGTGCTCGAAGGCGCCATGGTGGCGTTGCCGCTCGATGGCGTGGTCGACCTGCCCGCGGAAGCTGCGCGCCTCAAGAAGGAGATCGGCAAGATCGACGGCGAACTCGCGAAGATGAACGGCAAACTCAACAATGCGGATTTCGTCGCCAAGGCGCCGGAGGAAGTTGTGGACGAGCTGCGCGAGCGCTTTGAGGAAGAGACGGCTGCGCGTGCGAAGCTTGCGGCGGCGTTGGCGCAGATTGCGAGCGCGGATTGATGCGCATATTCGTCACCGGCGCGTCTGGGTTCGTTGGCGGGGCCGCGGTGCGCACGTTCGTCGCCGCCGGACATAAAGTCCACGCCATGTCGCGCTCGGCGCAGTCCGATGTCGCCATTCGCGCGCTCGGCGCAAACCCTGTGCGCTGCGATCTGGAGAACGTGCGCCCCGGAGACATTGGCGCGGCTGACGCGGTTCTGCATTGCGCGGCCTTCGTCGAGCAATGGGGGCCGATCGAGGCCTGGAAGAAGTTCAATATCGACGGCACGGCCAATATGTTGGCGGCCGCACGCAGCGCCGGCGCCAAACGCTTCATCCATATCAGCACCGAGTCCGTATTGTGGAAAGGCCAGCATCTGCGCGACGCGGACGAGACCTATCCGCTCGCGCTCAATTCGCCCTATCCGTACTCGTGGACCAAAGCGCGCGCGGAGGTGCTGGTGAAGGAGGCGGCGTCGCCGAGCTTCACCACTATCATCCTGCGTCCACGTTTCATCTGGGGCCCGGGCGACACAACCTTGCTGCCGGCGATCCGCACCATGGCGAAAAGCGGACGATGGATGTGGGTCGACGGCGGCGCCGCGCGCACTTCGACCACGCACATCGCCAATCTCGTTCACGCCATCGAACTCGCGCTCTCGCGCGGACGCGGCGGGGAGGCCTATTTTGTGCTCGACGACGGCGTGCACACGATGAAGGAAATGATCTCCGGCATCGCCGCGAGCGAAGGCATTGTTCTGCCCGACAAGGAAATACCTGCGTGGCTCGCGGATTTTGTGGGCGCGGCGTGTGAGGCCGTATGGCGTGCGCTTTCCCTCCGCAGCGAACCGCCCCTGACGCGGTTCGCTGCCATGATCATGTCACGCGAATGCGTGCTGAGCGACGCGAAAGCGCGCGCCGAACTGGGCTATGCGCCGGTGATTGGGGTGGCGGAGGGGTTGCGAGAGCTGGCGACCTAATATGGACCGCCGGCGCCCTCGCCGGCAAACGGCGCCTGGAGTCACACCCCTCCGCGCAACTGGAAACGCCAATGCCGGCGAGGGCGCCGGCGGTCCACATTACCCAACCTCCACCACCGCCCCGCGCCCTGCTTCATCGCCAATCGCAATGCACTTCCCATCGGCGCTCCAGGCCAGCGCCGACACTGCGCCCTCGCCGGGTTCATCGAGTTCCAAACCCATCTCGTCGGCGAAGCGCACCAGCATTGCTGCGCCGTCCGAATAACCAATCGCCAGCACTTCCTCGCTCGGATGGAACGCCACCGCGGTCACGAGCGCATCGCGTTCGCCTGGTTGCAGCGGCGGTTTGCCTTGCGGACCGAGCTTGCCGACGAATGGCCACACGATCGCGCTCTGCGCGCCAGAGGTCGCCAGCCAGCGACCGCGTTTGTCCCACGAGAACGAGCGCGTCTTGGCCGGGTAGCCATCCATGCGCAAATCGGTTTTTTCCGGCAGCCGCCAGCCGTGCAGCGCGTTTTCCTGCATGGCGGTGACGACGTAGTCGGCGTCCGGGGAAAATGTGACGCCCAAGTGCGATCCTGTCCATTTGAGCGGAACGCCCTTGTCATCGGCGGCCAGCACGTAACGCAGCGTCGCGCCGCCATAATGACTGGCCGCGAGCCTTCGGCCCTTGGCGTCGAGCGTCAGGCCGCCAACGCTGGAAGGATGGGTGAAACGATGAGATTCTTTGTCGCCCACAAAAACGATCGCCTCTTTGCCGGCGCCGGCGACGATCACGCCTGAGGCTGGGCTGGCGACGACATGGTCGACCCATTTGCGCACGCTCGCCACGGTTTCCACGTCGCCCGCTGGCGACACGAAATTGAGCTTGCCGTCGTCGCCGCCTGTGATGAGGCGCTTGCCGTCCGGATGCAGCGCGGCGCTCAGGATGACGCCGTCATGGGCGGCGATGCGGCGTGCCTCTCCCTCGCGCGCCGCCAGGCACACGGCGCCATCGCTCAGCGCGAACAACGACTGCTCGCCGATCCAGTGAACGCTTGTCGCGCCGGCGCCGAGGGCAAGTCGGCGACCGTTTGTGTAGACTTGAGCGGTCATGACGAAATCACGCCGCACACGCCAGGAACGCGGCCTCTAGTTCCGATCTATCGAGATTTCGACCTATGAACACCAGCCGCGACACGCGCTTTTCATCTTCACGCCAAGCGCGCTGGGTGTCGCCATCGATGATCATATGCACCCCCTGCACGACAAAGCGCTTGGGCTCGTCCGGGAACGCGATGATGCCTTTGAGGCGCAGAATATCCGGCCCGCGCGCCTGGGTGAGATCGTTGAGCCAGGGCAACAACTTCTCTGGATTGATCAGCTTTTCCGTCGAGAGCGACACGCTGGTGATGCCGGACGCCGCGACATGGTCGTGCTCGTGGCGATGGTCGTGGTGGTGATCGTGCGCATGGCCTTCGTGCTCGTGGTGAGCGCAAGCCTCGTCGCAATCATGGTCTGGAAGGAAGTGCGGGTCGATCTCGGTGATGCGATCCAGATCGAACGCGCCGAGCCCCAGGATTGCATCGAGGGGAACATCGCCGCGACTCATCCTGTGCAGCCGCGCGCTGGCGTTGACGGAGCGGATTTCACGTTCGATCGCCGCCAGTTCTTCCTTGTTCACCAGATCGGTTTTATTCAGCAGGATCACGTCGGCGAATGCGATTTGCTCGGCGGCTTCTTCCGATGTCGCCAATTGCTGGCGCACATGCTTGGAGTCGGCCACCGTGACGATGGCGTCGAGCCTGGTTTTGGCGCGCACGTCGGCATCGACGAAAAAGGTCTGCGCCACCGGCGCGGGTTTCGCGAGGCCGGTGGTCTCGACCAGGATGGCGTCGAACCGCCCTTTCCGTTTCATCAATCCTTCAATGATGCGGATGAGGTCGCCGCGCACAGTGCAGCAAACGCACCCATTGTTCATCTCGAACACTTCCTCGTCGGCGTCGACGATGAGGTCGTTGTCGATGCCGATTTCGCCGAACTCGTTGACGATGACGGCATATTTCTTGCCGTGGGGTTCGGTGAGTATCCGGTTCAGAAGCGTGGTTTTGCCCGCGCCGAGAAAGCCGGTGAGCACAGTGACGGGGACGGGCTCGGTCATGGCGGTTCGCACTCGCTATCGTGACGCGCTGCTCATCGACACCCATCCCCGGATTGACGCGGAAAGCGGCAAGTCCGGGGCCCATAAACTCGAACCGATCGCGATCATGGGTCCCGGACTGAATGCTCGCGCATTCATCCGGGAATGGGTGGGAGAGCGTCGCTCCAAATGATTCCAAGCCCTAGAGATAGCTATTCCGGCGGACCGCGCCAGCGGCTAAGGTCCAGTCACTGACACCCAAGGCGTAAAACGATGATCCGCCCAGGTTCCGGGTTCCGCCAGAGGCGGCCCCGGAATGACGGAACAGGGTTTGGTGTTTAGGGCATGCGTCGGCACTCTGGGCCGGTGAAATAAAAACGGGAGACGGGTTATGGGCGCAGTGGGACGCTGGGTATTGTTGGCGCTGGGCGCGCTGGTCGCCCTGGTGCTGCTTGCGGCCGGGGTGCTGGCCTTCCTGGTCTCGCGTGTGGACGTGCGCGCGGAGGTGGAGCGCGCGGTCGAGAGCGCAACCGGGCGCGAACTGACCATCGCCGGCGATGTCGGGGTCAGTTACTGGCCAGTCCTCGGGCTGCATGCCGCCGGCGCATCGCTTGCCAACGTTCAGGGCGGCCACGCGCCGGCGCTGATGACCGCCGAAGATATCCATGTCGGCGTCGAGCTGGGACCATTGCTGAACCGACAAATTGTCGTGCGCGAATTGGTGCTGCAAAACCCGCGCATTGCGCTCGAAGTCGATGCGGAAGGCAAGCCGAACTGGATCCTGGTCCCACCGCCCGCGCCAAATCCTGCGCCAACTCCCGCACCGAGGCCGGCGCCCGATCGCCCGCGCGACCCAGGCCTCGACGTCGAGCGCACCACTTTGCGCGAGGTGCGCATAACGGGCGGGGAAGTGCGTTTCACCGACGCGCGGCGCGGCGCCGGCTGGCTGGTCGGCGATGTCAATTTGACCACCTCGCTGACGAGCCTCGCCGACCCGATGCGGCTCACCGGCAGGGTTCGCTACAATGACCGCGACCTCGATCTTGTCGCGCAGGTGGGCAGGCCGGGCGCTGCCCTGCGCGGGCAACCTACGCCACTCAAACTCGACCTGAAGGGCGAATTGCTGGAGGCCAATTTCGACGGCCAAACGGTTGCAGCGTCCGGCGAATTGGCGGGCGCAGTTCGCGCCTCCGGGCCCAGCTTACGCCAATTGGCGGCATGGACTGCGACCCCGTTCCAGGGCGGCGTCGGGCTGGAGCGTTTCGCTGTAACGGGACGCCTCGTTGTCGGCGGCGGACGCTACGACTTCACCAATGCGGGCTTTGCGATCGATTTGATCCGCGGGCGCGGCGACTTTTCGCTCTCCGAGCACCGGGGCAAGCCCTATCTCAGCGGGCGGCTGCAATTGTTTGATTTCGATCTTAACCCCTACCTCACCGGCCAGGCGCCCGCTCCCGAGGCCGACGATGCGCCAGCGCCGCCGACCGGCGCTGAAACACTGAAGAGCGCGCCAAGCGCCGAGATCGCAGCGGTGGAGGCGCCCGCGCGTTCCCTCGACGTGCAAGCGGCGCCCGGAACCACTCCGATCAGCTTTGCGGGCCTGCAAGCTTTCAACGCCGACCTCGAATTGATCACCGCAGCGGTGTTGGTGCAGCGCATGCGCGTGGACAGCGCGCGGCTGAACTTGGTCATCAACGATGGCAATCTGGCCGCAACCTTGCACGAGCTGACGCTTTATGGCGGCTCCGGGCGCGGCCGGTTTGAATTGGACGCACGCGGCGAGGCGCCGCGGATTGTACAGGAATTGGCGTTCTCCAATCTGGATGCGCGGCGCTTCCTTTCCGATGCGATCAATTTCTCCAACATCGAAGGCCGCGCCGAGGTCAGCTTCAATCTGCGTACGCAAGGGCGCACGCAGACCGAGATGATCGAGGGCGCCGACGGGGGAACTCATATCGAAGTGGTGTCGGGCGTGCTGCACGGGGTCGACCTCGGCGGCGTGTCGCGCACCATTCGCAACGCCTTGCGCGGCGAACTGATTGCGCCGGAAGCGCGCACGCCGTTCCTGGGCTTCTCCGCCACCTTCGCCATCGCCGACGGCGTGCTCGCCAGCGACGATCTCAGCTTTAACACCGCGGATTTGCGTATTCCTGGATTGGGCGTGATCGACCTGCCGCCACGCCGGCTCGACCTGCGCCTGGCGCCGCGCTCCGCGCGCGGAGGCATCGTGTTCCCGTTCTCGATCCGCGGGCCGTGGACGCAATTTACCTATGCCTGGGACGGAAGCGATCGCGCGCTACGCGAAGTAACCGCGCGAGTGCGGCAAGTGGAGGCGGCGGCGCGGGCGGGGAATTAGGGGGCGCGCAAGCCACCCGAAGGCGAAGAATGGTGCCTGGGGCCGGAATCGAACCAGCGACACGCGGATTTTCAATCCGCTGCTCTACCAA
>CXWL01014597.1_pt1 | contig 22204 bp, 22 predicted proteins | sample 590931 | NCBI WGS metagenome assembly CXWL01 (sample SAMEA3498368, study PRJEB10139) | groundwater metagenome | biome: water well; material: biofilm material | place: Germany | collected 2015-04-27 | reverse complement strand
CTGGTTTTATGAGAAATCTCAGTGATTTTTGGCAAGTAAATGCACCAGTGGCGCAGTTATGCACCTATCTGCAAATCAATAGACCTACTCGAGAGTTATTTTGAAAAGAAGTGAAGAAGTACTAGAAGTTTTGTATTGAAAAAGAAAAGTGCAACCAACCTGCAACCAACTTTAAAAAATGGAGCTTCCGAATTGGGTCGGAAGCCCCGTCTTTATTGGTCGGGACGACAAGATTTGAACTTGCGACCTCTCGCACCCCAANNAGCCCCATGTTTATTGGTCGGGACGGCGAGATTTGAACTCACGACCTCTCGCACCCCAAGCGAACGCGCTACCAGACTGCGCTACGTCCCGAAATATCGATTTTTAGAGTAGTTTTCCGACCGGGAATTGTCAAACCCTCCGTTTCCTAAGACACTTGAGAGGATTTGAGCATCTCGCGAAGCTCGAGAAGGTGCCCGGCCAGCGTTTTCAAAGCATCGCGCTGATCGCCTGTGTAGGTAAAGCCCTCAACTCCACCAACATTAGGCGGTGGCGATGCGACAGGATCCTGGTCGTCAAAACCTGTATCGAACAGGGTTGGGGCGTCGATTCGGCGGCTAGCTGTTGTGTCAGGCTGACGAGCGGCTTCAACTTTCGGTTTCGAGCCTTCGCGGGCCTCGGATTGAAGCTTCTTTCTGGCACCCGCGATCGTAAACATCTCGTTGTAAAGGAGTTGTTTGATCCTGAGGGCGATCTCAACGTCACGGCGGCGATAACTTCGCTGGCCAGATTTATTCTTTTGCGGGGACAAAGTCGAGAATTCGGTCTCCCAATACCGCAGAACGTGCGCCTGAACGCCGACGAGTTCACAGACCTCACCGATCTTAAAGTAGATCTTCTCAGGAATTACTACAGGTTCAAGTGCCATCTTAGGTACCAGTGTGTTAAAGTCTCTTGTAAAACTTTAGCCGTTATTCTATGCATTTAATGCACTTGTGTCAATAGCCATGAAAGGCGAGTTTGATTTTATCCACAGCCTCAAATCTCGATATTCGCTCGATCATATCGGCGACGACTGTGCCGTTCTGCCAAAGGACGACAAGACCGATCTGGTGATAACCGCCGATATGCTAGTCGAGGACATCGATTTTCGCCTCGATTGGACACCCCCTGAGTTCCTCGGCCACAAATCCCTAGCCGTTTCCCTCTCAGACATCGCCGCGATGGGAGCCACGCCAAAATGGGCGATGTTGTCGATCGGAATTCCCGAGAGCCTGTGGAAAACTGATTTTCTCGATAGATTCTACGCGGGATTGCAATTGCTTGCAGATCAGCACGGAGTTGAAATAATCGGCGGCGATATTTCGCGGGTTTCGGATAAACTGGTTATTGATTCGACGGTTTTGGGTGGCGTTGCAAAGGGAAAAGCGGTTCTAAGATCGGGAGCAAAGCCGGGCGATGCAATTTTTGTGACGGGTTTTCTGGGCGGGGCGGCTGCGGGCCTGAAACTATTACAAAAAGGCCGCCGATTTGAACGTGAAACGGAGACCGCGATCCGCCATTTACTGTTTCGACAGCTTCAACCAATACCGCAGGCACAGACTGGTAAACTATTGTTAGAATATGGTTTAGCTGATGCCATGCTCGACCTCAGCGACGGGTTGTCGTCGGATCTCCAACATCTGACCTCAGCAAGCAATGTGGGAGCCCGAATCGATGGCGAACGGATACCGGTCGATCCCGCGATAAACGCGATCTTTGGACCTTCAGAAGCATCGCTCGAGTTGGCCCTGCACGGCGGTGAGGATTTTGAGCTTCTTTTTACCGTCGATCAAGAAAAAATTTCGGCTGCCTTAGACCTCGGATTTCACCTTATCGGTGAGATGACTGCAAATGTTGGTATCATTGAGCTTACCAACCAAGGTGAGGCCGTCATTTTGGAGCCAAAAGGCTACCGACATTTCTAGCGAAAACGCCCTCCAACAAAAAATAATCGAAAAAACTGCTTGACAGCGTTTTTGACCTGTGTCAATATTCGAAACTTCGCTGCACAGTCGGCGAAGATTTTTGGAGATAATTTTGATGATTCGAAGAATAGAACATACATTTGCGAGATTCGCAGCCGCGGCGGGCCGTTTAGATACACGGCAAAGCCTTGTCTGGAAGACGTCGATGTGTTTATGCCTCGATTGTCTGAATTATCAGCCCAAAGCGAACGGAACGACCCGTTCGCAACAACTAGATTGATACTGCGGGAGTGCGGCGTTCCCGCTCCCGAAACATCGAAAACAAAGCGTGTAAACAGTCACGTTTTGGATATTTTAGGAGCGGTTACGCAAGGGTTATTGGAACCCATGAGTAGCCGCTCCTTTTACTTTTGATGTTTGAAAACTGAATAGCCGAAAACAGTTGTCGGTGGTCAGTTGTCAGTTGGAAGTAGTTCCTTACGGACAACCGACAACTGACTACTGACAACTTTCAAAACGGAGACGTAGCTCAACGGAATCAGAGCATCTCGCTACGAACGAGAAGGCTGCAGGTTCGAATCCTGCCGTCTCTTCCAATTTTTTGTACAACAGGCTTTCCAGCCTGTTGATCCAACGTAGGCTAGAAAGCCTGCTGTACATTTCGGGGTCGTCTAATTAGGCAGGATGCCTGGCTCTGAACCAGTAGATCGAGGTTCGAATCCTTGCCCCGAAGCCAAATATCAAATATCAGAGCGTTAGGTTCGAATCCTGCCGCTCTGACCAACAATTTTTCACGCACGCGTGGCTAAATCGGCAAAGGCACCTGTCTTAGAAACAGGAAAGTGAGAGTTCGAATCTCTCCGCGTGTACCAATCGCGGGTAATAGCCAAGCGGCCAAAGGCGACGGTCTGCAAAGCCGTTAATCTCCGGTTCAAATCCGGATGCCCGCTCCAGTCAGAATGCAGAATTGAAAATTGAGACTGGAGAATTTCCGAGCCTTCTCAACTTTCAATTCTCAACTCTCAACTCGAGTAGATGTGGTTCGTAGCTCAATCGGTAGAGCACCTCGCTGTGGACGAGGCGGTTGTCGGTTCAAATCCGATCGATCCACCCAGATCGAGTCTGGAGTCTCAAGTCATGAGTCGTGAGCTAAAAAACTTTCTCGCCGTCGGACTCAAGACTCCCAACTCAAGACTCATGACTCCCCCGGACGTTTAGCTGAGACAGATCAGCGTCGGTCTGAAGAGCCGAAGAGCTTGGCGCGATACCAAGAGCGTCCACCATCTTGTCAGAACCGCCTGCGTGAGCGGGCGGCCATTAACTTTAAGGAGAAAAACACTATGTTTGCACTCAAGAGTCCGACGGACTATAAACCGCTCGCGACGTGATACTTCAGCTTTTCCTAGGTAGCTGAAAATGTCGCATTTCATCAACATTTTTCAGCAATTTATCTACAAGGAAAAAGCTATGAGCAAGAAATACCACGTTCAGGAGCGTGCGTTCCTGAATCTGAAGCCGGAGATGCGGGCATACGTCATCGCCGTCGTCGAAGACACTCACGACTCGATGCCCTGCTGCGATGAGCATAGCAAGGGCGGCGAGATCGTTTTTGAACTAGCGTCGTGCTACGACGAGATCTATTTGCATTTCGATATGTCGACGACCGCCGAACGCGAGAACAGCCTGCACAAAGCAACCAAGCTCGCCGAGGTCGTCAATGCATTTCGTGACGCGATCGAAAAAGAGATCGCGAGCATCGATGAACGCCGTTCGATACAACAACACACACGAGCCGCAGCCGCGGTTCATTAACGCGCTTCTCCCACAAAGCGCACCCGGCCGTCTCGCCGTGGAGACGGCCGGCAACGGTCTTACCAAGAACAAACGCAGCCGGCGGCGCGGCGTGGTTTGCGGACGAATGTGACAACTCCTGTCTTCACGTTTACTACAAACGTACTCGTCCGTCAGATCTGCCAAGCCGAGTCGCCGGCCGCGTTTGCCCCTAAATGTCAGATTTGTTGCAGAAGCCCGCACGAAGTAAGGGCATTCGTGGCGACGAGAAATGCCCTTACTCCGTGCGGGCTTCTGCAACGGATTGCGGCGTAGTTTAACGACAGAACAAAGGTCTCATAAGCCTTGAGATGAAGGTTCAATTCCTTCCGCCGCGACCATTTTCGTTGACGGGTGACGCAGTTGGTGAGAGTGCCGGCCTGTTAAGCCGGAAGCTGCGGGCTCAAGTCCCGCCCTGTCAGCCAGTTTCAAGAGTAAGATAATAGAGGTAATAAAATGTCATACAACAAACTAAATATCAGCGGAGCCGAGGCCGACGTGCTTTCGTGGGTTACTCACGAGATGTCGGCTGACGAGCATGATATGCTCCGCAACGTTTCGCGTCTACCGTGCCTTTTCAAGCACGTGGCTCTGATGCCGGACGCGCATCTTGGGATCGGATCGATGGTCGGTTCGGTCATTGCTACTAAGGACGCCGTGATCCCGGCGACTGTCGGTGTCGATATCGGCTGCGGGATGATGGCGGTTAAGACGCCTTTCAAAAGCGGGATTCTTGATGGGAAGATGGCAGCGTTTCGACATGAGATCGAGCGTGCGATTCCCGTCGGCTTTAACGATTACAAAGAGCCGGTTGACGAATCGAACGCGTGGGAAGGCTGGGCGGAATTCGATCAGCTTCACTCGGGAGTTCAGGACCGCAAGCGTAAAGCGACGAAGCAGCTTGGAACGCTTGGCGGCGGAAACCACTTCATCGAGGTTTGCCTTGATACCGAGGACAACATCTGGCTGATGCTGCACTCGGGTTCGCGAAATATCGGTAACGAGGTCGCGACCCGTCACATCGCCACCGCAAAATCGCTTCACGACCTGAACACGCTTCCCGACCCGGCACTTGCTTACTTCATCCAGGGCACGGAAGAGTTCAAGGCGTACTGGCACGACGTCGATTGGTCACAGCGTTACGCTATGCGAAATCGCGAGGTGATGATGGCTCGCCTGATCCGTTCTTTCAACCGAATGTTCAACGGACAGGAAACGTGGGAGCCTGAGGTCCGCGTCAACTGCCATCACAACTACGTCGCGAGCGAAGAGCACTTTGGCGATAGCGTTTTCGTTACCCGCAAAGGTGCGATCAATGCTGAAGAGGGACGCTTCGGCATTATTCCGGGCTCGATGGGAGCGAAATCGTTCATTATCCGTGGGCGTGGAAACCCGATGTCTTTCAACTCCTGCTCACACGGTGCCGGCCGTAAAATGTCGCGTACCAAGGCGAAAGCTCGCTTCACCCGCGACGATCTCGAAGCGCAGACCAAAGGCGTCGAATGCCGCAAAGACAAAGCCATCATCGACGAGATCCCTGGTGCCTACAAAGACATCGAGGAAGTCATGCGTGCCCAGTCCGACCTCGTCGAGGTCGTGGCCGAGATCAAACAGGTGATCTGTGTCAAGGGGTAATTCTAATTGGTAAGTTTGCTTCTTGCTTGAACGAGGACAAGCTAAAGATCGAACTCCTTTTGAATGCATCGAGCCTTCTCTCGGGCCGGGTGTCCGTGTCGTTTAGGCATTGTTTGCTCCCACGATCGTAACAATGAGGGTACACGCTTGCGTTCCATGATTTCGCCACGCATGGCGGACGCCGTTTTGAACCAACGTGTCGCCGGTTTTTAGGTGGACCTCTTGTTGGTCGTCGAGTTCGAGCGATATTTCGCCTTCGGCGACGTAGATGAAATCTATTGTTGCTGTCGTATGCTGGCCGGCTTGATGAGATTCCATGTGGGCGGCCCGGCCCGGGAATTTCTGTTCGAGCTCGAGCATCGCGGCTTCTTTATCGAGATCTTCCGGATCGGCGACGGTGCCGGGTGGCACCGTAAAGACTATGAACCTAACGCCACCCGGCGGCGGAAAATGATTCGGGCCCTCGGGCTCGACGCCGTTATTCGGGACGGTCGGCGTCTCGTCCCAGCTCCACAGCCGATGCCAGCCATAGCCTGGCACTGCGGCGGCGGTTCTCGGTTCGACGCGGGCCTCGCTGATGACGGCGCTTTTTCCGTCAGTATTTAGCCCGGTCACGATCAGGCGTTTTGCCGAAATGTTGTCGTTCATCTGAGAAATGTTAAAACTAAAGCTGCCGGAGAACAATGCGCGGAACCTACAATCCGTAGATATTGTCTGAAATTATTGTTACGCAACTACATATAGTGCTTGCGTTTAACCCGTTTTGATATTAAATTACATCTGAGAATAAAAGGAGGAGAATGAGTCTGCTAACTGGAAGAGTATTGCTTTTGAATTTCTCGTACGAGCCGCTCGGAACTGTCGGCGTCGCTCGTGCGGTCTGCCTGTGGTTTCGCGGCGCCGTTTTTGTCGAAGAAAACGACGGCGACAATGTTCTCCACTCCCCTTCGACCGTTTTTCCCGTACCGTCGGTTGTGCGTCTTCGTCATTACGTTCACGTTCGCCGCAACAATCGCGAGACCACGATGAAACGGGCGCGGATCTATATTCGCGACCGATATCGATGTCAGTATTGCGGCGAGCATAAGCACGCAAAGGAGCTGACCCTCGATCACATTTTCCCGCGTGCACAGGGCGGCGAGAGCACGCCGCACAACCTGGTCTCGGCCTGCGTAAAATGCAACCAGCGTAAGGGCAACCGAACGCCTGAGCAGGCTCGCATGCCGTTGCTGACCTCGCAAAAACTGCTTCGTCTCGGCCTCGATCACGTACTGCTGTGCCACTACGCCGAAAATCGCCGTGAATGGAGGAAGTACCTTTTCATGGACGATATTGACGAGGAAACCCAAGTTATGGCAGCATAGAGGTTGGACAATTTGTGTTTTTCGGATGCGACTGCGGCTACAAAACCGCGGTCGCATTTTGCTTGTTCGGCTATTCAGTTTTCATTTGGAGAGAAGTTATGAAACTGATAATTATTCACGGATCGCCGGCTGCGGGAAAATTGACGGTCAGTAAAGAACTGGCCACGAGAACAGACTTCAAGCTATTTCACAATCATATCAGCATCGATTGTGTTAAACCGGTTTTCGAGTTTGGCTCGGCACCGTTCTGGCGCCTGATCACGCGCATCCGGCTGGAGACCTTTGCGGAAGCCGCTCGCGAAGACGTCAGCCTGATCCACACATTCTGCTATGCGAAAGGGCAGGATGATGAACAATTTTGGGATTTTATCGCTGCGGTCGAGGAAAATGGTGGTGAAGTTCACTGCGTCCTTCTGATCTGTGATGACAAAACGCGCCGACAGAGAATCGTCGCCGACGAACGAAAACAAATCGGCAAACTGACGGACCCGGATTCTATCGATTTGTCGAGAGAAAAGCTCGATCTGTTTTCGCCATTGCCGGGACGAGAAACGTTGGTCATCGACACGACCGACATCGAACCGGCGGAGGCTGCAGACAGGGTAATCGAGTATTTTGGACTGGAGGCGGTTAGTTAAGAATTGCCGTCGGCTTTAGCCGAGAATGCTTGCGGAAAATTGCGGCTAAAGCCGCGAGGTCATTACTTGAGTCAGATCCGTTGGCTAAAGCCAACGGCAATTCTAAAACTCAAACACACACTTGATGTTGATTATTTACCATGAGATTTAATAACGAAAAAGAAATAATCGAGGTCGTCCGAACATTCGAGGATGCGACGATAGGGCGCGACGCGTGGAAACACGCCGAGCATCTGACCGTCGCTCTGCATTATGTATGTCTTTACGACATCGATACCGCGACGGACAAAATGCGGAGCGGTATCTTTAACTTACTCAATGCGTTTGAGGTTGATCTGACCAAGGAAATGCCCTATCACGAAACAATGACGGTCTTTTGGATGCGGGCCGTGGCGGATTTTAATGCGTCAAAGAACGGTGCGACAATGCTCGAAAAAGCGAACGAGCTAGCGGCGAGTTATGACAAAGATTATCCGCTTCGATTTTACAGCCGTGAGCTTTTGTTTTCTGACGAAGCTCGGGCAGTGTTTGTTGAAGGCGACCTAAGTAATGGCAAGACTTCATTTTAGGTTAGAATAGAAGTTGCAGAAGCCCGCACGAAGTAAGGGCATCTGTATTAATAAGAAATGCCCTTACTTCGTGCGGGCTTCTGCAAAATATGCTTAGGTTTTTCAACACATTATCGCGTCAGATCGAGGAATTTCACCCATTGGAAGACGGCAAAGTGCGGATGTACATCTGCGGGCCGACGGTATGGAATTTTGCGCATATCGGGAATTTTCGAACCTTCGTCTTTGGCGACGTGCTGCGGCGGTATTTGAAATTCAAGGGCTACGCGGTCACGCATGTATTTAATCTGACCGATATCGACGACCGGATCATCAACGAAGCCGCGGCAAAGAATATCTCGATCGATGAATTCACGGCACCGTTCATTCAATATTTCTGGGAAGATTTCGACGCTCTCGGCAACGAACGCCCCGAGGTGACGCCGCGTGCGACGCATCACATCGGGGAGATGATCGATATCATTTCGAAGCTGCTAGAGAATGGTCATGCGTACGAATCTGACGGCTCGATCTATTACCGCATCACGGCGTTTCCCGAGTACGGTAAGCTGTCGAAGATCAATTTCTCCGGCAACCGCGACGGCGGCAGCGAGCGGATCGACACCGACAAATACGATAAGGAAGATGCTCGCGATTTCGCCCTGTGGAAGCTCGTTGGCCCCGAAGATGAGCCAGGCTGCGACGCACCTTTTGGCCGCGGACGACCGGGCTGGCACATCGAGTGTTCTGCAATGGCGATGAAATACCTCGGCGAAACTTTCGACCTTCACGCCGGTGGAGTGGACCTGCAGTTCCCGCATCACGAAAACGAGATCGCCCAGAGCGAAGGTGCGACAGGCAAACAGTTTGCTAAATACTGGCTGCACAGCGAGTTCCTAAAGATCGACGACGTGACGATGTCCAAGTCGAAGGGCAATTTCTTCACCTTCCGAGACCTGCGGGATCTGGGATATTCGGCGTTGGCTATTAGATATTTACTCTTGAGCGTGCCGACTCGGAAGCAGTTGAATTTCACTTTTGAAGGATTGCAAGGCGCGGAATCGACCGTCGAGCGACTGCGAAGTTTTAGACAACGTATTACAGAAACGCAGATTTACGACTTTGGAGTGAATTCAGTTCTCGCCGAACGCGTCGAAGCTTCGATGAGAGAGTTTACAGAGGCGATGGATGATGATTTTAATACAGCCACGGCCCTCGCCTCGATTCATAATTTGGTCCGCGACGTAAACACGAGAATGCAAACGAGCGGCTTGCTTGAAATGGATAAAGAGCTTTTGCTTGAAACAATCCGAAAATTCGATTCAGTCCTCGGCATATTCGGATCGACAGATACCGAATCGCTCGACTCCGAGATCGAAGCTCTCGTCGAAGAACGTCAGGAAGCGCGCCGAAACCGTGATTTCGCCCGCTCGGACGAGATCAGAGACCTGCTGGCTGAAAAAGGAATTATCTTGGAAGACACCAAAGATGGCGTGAGATGGAAGCGGAAGTAGAGCTACTTCTCAAACAGAACCATGATCGCGTCCTCGCCAGCGGCCAAAATCGTTTTGCGTTCAACAACGTGATATCCGGCAGCACTGAGATTGCGTATCGGCGGCTCTGACTCTGAAAAAGTCTTTGCTCGATAGGCGAGCCAGAATTTTGGATAATTCAGTTCCGCGAGATCCATGATACCGACGACCTCCTCACCACGCGGCAAGAAATAGGCCCGGTCCTCGACAATGCCGTCGATCCCGTTCAACTTCCAGATCGGAGCTTGATTCTCATCCTTTCTACCCGCAAACCAAATGTGATAAGCGATCAGATCCTCCGTCGCAAAGATCGGTTGGCTTTCATACGCAACCGACGATGTCGCGAGGCCTTCCCACGCACACCATGAATTCTGGGGCGACGCCTTATCTGCTCGGATCACAAGACCATATCCCGCAAACATTACAACCAAACTAACCGCCGCCGCCGGAAGCCATTTCACAATTCCCGACGTTAGAATCATCGCTGCATAGATACAGAAAGGTGCAAAGACAACGATCAAATGTCGCGTTCCCCACATTGAATAAGGCAGCAGCCAACTCGCGATGAACGTGACAACCACCGGCAATTTGATAAAAAAGAGCAGAAAATATGCGTGTCGGCGTTCGTATTCGCCCAGTTTTTTCCAGTTGGCTGTATAGATAAAAGCAGCGATGGCAATAATTAGCAGTAATGGAACGGTGATCCGAAAGATCGATATCGGCTCGGCACTGCTTGTCTGGAAATAGAATGGCTCGAGGATGTTGAGGACGAATGTGACAACTTGGCGAATTCCCGGCCTCGCCATCCAACCGATATTTTGGCTAAGGCCAGAGCCTGATCCAGCCGCTTGCAACACGGCGATTAGCCACGGCAAAAAGCCTACCAACGTTATCCCAAACATCAGCACTATCGGACGCCACTTTATCCGCTGGAACCAAAGGATCAATACGACCTCCGTCAGCACCACAAACCATCCAAAGTAATGCGTGTAAACCATCAACACGTTGACGATCACCAGTGGAGCAAAGCTCTTGCCTTTGACGAAATACCGTGCAAAAAGCCACGTTGAAAACAGTGAAAGGCACAGCAAGGGCGAGTACATCCGCACTTCCTGAGCGTATTTGATCAGCGAACCGTTTACGGCAAACAGGAACAAGGCGAGAACCTGCGTCCACTTGCCGAGCTTTAACTCACGGCAGAGTGCGAGGAAAGGAAATATGGCCCCGATGGCAAAAACAACAGGAAATAGGCGAAGCCAAAATAGTCCTTCGCCGCCGATCGCGATCCAGAGTTTTAAAAGAACGTAAAAAAGCGGCGGGTGAATGAGATCTAGCGAGACAAAGGAAAGTATCGTGTTCCACGAATGCTCTGCCGCGTGCACGCTGAATATCTCATCGAACCACAAACAAGAATCGGTCGATCCCCAGAGCCGGACAGCTAAATAACCGACACAGATCGCAGCGATCGCAACTGTTGGCAGTTTGTCTATGGGCTTGGACCTATCCACGTCGCAACTTTTTACCGACCACCAAAAAGTCCATCGGAAGAAGAATTAAACCACGAATTTACACGAGGCAGCACGAAAAGACATGAATTCTACTTATTCGTGTTTCACTTCGTGTTGATTCGTGGTTACTTTTCTCAGATAATCCAGAACCTTCTAAAGACTAACGTTAGGACAAAGTTTGCCGCCGATGCTGGTGTAACAGAGCTTAACTTCCTTGAAAGTATCAGTATCCCGGCAATATGAAAGGCAACTGTCGTACGGCTTGGAATAAATGTGTAGGCTGGCGGCTCGCTGGTCGTACTCAGCGAGGTTTAAAATCTGGTGAACCGGTTCTTCGAGTTCGACCTTGGCCGCGAGGCAATCAGAAAGCTCAAAGCTGTCCGTCTCCATCAATTTACAGTAACCTCGCGATTCATCTATCTCGGCAACCGCAAAATTCTGCCCGCGAAGCCGCCCCACCGGAACCGTCATCCAACATTTTTGATCGGAATGATTATGGACTCGTGAGACCTGGCCCTTTTCCCAGCAGATCGCCATCATCTCAAACCGGTCGTCCTTATATATAAGATTCCGTGTGTAGAAATTCTCGCTCCAGTAAAAATACTCGATGATCGAATCCACATCGACCGGGTTGTCCGCGAGAAACTGATAAACGTTGTCACATGTGAATTCGTCCTCGCTTATGGAGCGAAGACCGTCGATGATTTTTTTTACGTTTTGATTTGTCATTGAAACAGGCCAATGGTCAGAGGCTAATTTTCTTCTGGTTTGTGGAAAATGTCAACAAACTCACGGATTCGCCGGTCGTCAAACTTTTGCAGAAATGAATCCGCTCCCTTATAATATTGGTTTTGCAACGACTTCCCTTTCTATTTGATGGAGGATTTGATTTTGCCTAAAGCAGCAACTCGCCAAAAGGCGGTGGCCAGGACGGCCAAAGTTTCGACGAACGGGTCGGGCAAAACCGAAGGGTCTGCCGATTTTGTCGAGGTCGAACAGGCCAAGGCTGAATACAAGGCTCGCCGTACATCCCAGCTTGCCGCGATCAAAAAAACGGACAAGAAACTACTGCGCGAAATGCTCTATCAGATGGTGCTCGGACGTCGTTTTGAGGAAAAATGCGCCGAAGTCTACCGTATGGGCAAGATCGGAGGATTTTGCCACCTCTATATCGGGCAGGAAGCGATCGGCGTTGGTTCGATGATGGCGCTCAAGCCGACCGATATGGTCATAACAGCGTATCGCGATCACGTTCAGGCAATGATCAAGGGCATGACGCCCGAGAGTGTGATGGCTGAGCTTTACGGTAAAGAAGGCGGCTGCGTCGGCGGCAAAGGCGGCTCGATGCACATGTTCTCGAAAGAACTGGAATTCTACGGAGGGCACGGCATCGTCGGCGGCCAGATCGGCGTCGGCACTGGTTTGGCGTATGCTGCGAAGTATAAAAATTCAGGTCAGGTGACGCTCTGCTTTTTTGGCGAAGCGGCCGTAAATCAGGGCATATTTCACGAATCGCTCAACATGGCCCAGCTCTGGAAACTTCCCTGCATCTACATATGCGAAAACAATCAGTACGGCATGGGAACTTCGCAAAAGCGTGCGATGTCATCGCGAAGCATCGCGAGAAAGGCAGAGGCGTTTGAAATGGCGAATGAGTTTGTTGACGGCATGGATGTCATGGCCGTCCGCGATGCGACGTTGCGAGCGATCGAACGTGCCCGCAAGGACGGTTCGCCAACGCTCCTCGAAATTCGAGCATATCGCTACATGGGCCACTCGATGTCCGATCCCGGCAACTATCGCACCCGCGACGAGATCCTAAAATATCAGGAACGTGACCCTATAGTTCTATTCAAGGACAGTTTGAAAGAGGCGAAGGTGCTGAGTGATGAGGATTTCGAAAAGATCGAACAAGAAGCTCTTGAGGCGGTCGACCGAGCGGTAAAATTCGCCGATGAGAGCCCGTATCCGGCTGAGAGTGAATTATTCACCGATGTTCTGGCATAAATATGGCAGTTTTGACTATCCGCGATGCACTCAATCAGGCACTTCGCGAAGAAATTATCAGAGATGAAAACGTCTTTGTCATGGGCGAAGAGGTCGCTGAGTACGATGGCGCGTACAAGGTGACCCGTGGCTTGTGGAAGGAGTTTGGCGATAAGCGTGTGGTCGATACGCCTATTACTGAGCTTGGTTTCGCAGCGGTCGGCGTCGGAGCTGCGATGGCAGGTTTGCGGCCGGTGGTCGAGTTTATGACGTGGAACTTTTCGGTCCTAGCGTCCGATCAGATCATCAATCACGCGGCAAAGATGCTGTATATGTCGGGCGGACAGTTCAAAGTGCCTATCGTCTTTCGCGGGCCAAACGGCTCGGCGTATCAGGTTTCGTCACAGCATTCACAGGCATTTGAGGCTTTTTATGCCAATTTTCCGGGGTTAAAGGTCGTTATGCCTTCGACGGCAGCTGACGCGAAAGGTTTGCTCAAATCCGCGATCCGAGATGACAATCCGATCATTTTTCTCGAACAGGAACGAATGTACGGCCTCAAGGGCGAGGTACCTGAGGATGACGATTTCACCATACCGCTCGGCGTCGCCGACATTAAGCGTGAAGGTAAAGACTGCACGATCGTGGCCCGCTCAATGACCGTTCCGCTGGCGCTGCAGGCGGCAGAAAAAATTCAGGCAGAATTCGATGTATCAGTCGAGGTGATCGACCCTCGGACCATCAAGCCGCTCGATATCGATACAATCGTGACTTCCGTCAAAAAAACAAATCGCCTCGTGATCGCCGAAGAATCACACGCTTTTGCGTCTGTCGGTGCCGAGATCTCGCACCAGATGATGGAGCACGCTTTTGATTATCTCGATGCCCCGGTCAAACGTATCTCGTGTGCCGAGGCACCGATGCCTTACGCGAAAAATCTCGAAGCATTGGCACTACCGGATGTTGATAAGATCGTGGCGGCTGTGAAGGAAGTTTGTTATTTGTAATGGACAGAAAAGCAGCACTTTTGGAATACAAGTTGTCGCACCGACCGATGGGCGTGTTTCAGATCAGGAATACAAAGAACGAAAAGGTCTTTGTGGATTCGAGTTTGAATATACCGGGCAAGATCAACCGGCATAGGTTTCAGTTGATCGCCGGTTCGCATCCGAGCAGATCGCTACAGGCGGATTGGAACGAACATGGATCCGAAGTATTCGAATTTGAAACTTTAGAGGATGTCACCCCTCGCGAAGATCCGGCTTACGATTACGCGTCGGACCTCGATTTTTTAGAAGACCTTTGGCTCGAAAAACTTGAACCTTACGGCGACAAAGGATATAACGAACGCAAGAAAACACGAGAAGAACGCTTGCGGATGATCGCAAGTCAGAACCGGGAACGGTAGTGACCGGGTAAACAAAATTATGGCTGAAAAGTTCTTAATGCCAAAACTCTCGCCCACGATGGAAGAAGGGCAGATCGCGCGTTGGGTCAAAAACGAGGGCGACGCTTACGAAGCAAACGAAACGCTAGCTGAGGTCGATACCGACAAGGCGACGATGGAAATGACCGCGCTGTCGGCCGGCACGTTGTTAAAGATATTGAAAGGAGCCGGCGATACCGCCTTGCTCGGTGAGGCGATCGCTATAATCGGCAACAAAGGCGAAGATATAACGGCATTGCTCAGCGAAGTAAAGTCAGAACCGACTGCGTCAGCGGGCGGCAACGGTGCGAAGGTTCAAGAAGCCGTGCAGCCGAAGCCCGAAGCCCCCGTATCGAGGCCCGTCGAGGTAGCGGTCACTACGCCCGCGTACGCAGGCGGTTCTGACAGTCCATCAAACGGCCGCCTGATCGTCTCGCCCATCGCCGCCCGGATGGCCGCCGAGAACGCGATCGATCTCAAGACCATCGCGGGCACCGGCCCGAATGGCAGGATCATCAAGCGCGATATTGAAACGGCTTTGGCGGGCGGTTCGACAGCGGCTGTCGCAAGCCCGGCTCACACGTTCACGCCGTCGACCCAGGTTGGTTCATCTGCGTACAGAGAGGAACCGACGTCCAAAATACGACAGGTCATTGCCAGCCGTCTCGCCGAATCGATCGGCCCGATCCCGACGTTTTATCTAACGGTCGAGATCGAGATGGATAACGTACTCGAGCTTCGAAAACAGGTCAATGCTTCGGTCAGCGAAGACCAAAAGATCAGCGTCAATGACATTGTGGTCAAGGCCGCCGCAATGTCGCTTGTCAAACATCCGTTTGCCAATTCGTCATATCAGGACAAGTCGATCCGATTTTACGAGCAGGCGGATATAGGCGTTGCGGTTGCTATCGATGAAGGCTTGATCACACCGGTAGTTCGCGGAGCAAACCTCAAAGGCTTCCTCGAGATCTCGGCCGAGATCAAAGACAAAGCAGCCAAAGCGAAGGCCAAAAAACTACAGCCCGAGGAATACACCGGGGCGACATTCTCGATCTCAAATCTCGGAATGTTTGGGATTAAGGAGTTTACTGCGATCATCAATCCGCCCGAGGCCGGAATTCTCGCCATAGGCGGAGCCGCTCAGACGCNNCGGTTGTTCGCAATGGTGAGATCGTCATCCGTAACATCATGAACGTTACGATGTCCTGCGATCACCGCGTGATCGATGGCGCGACCGGAGCTAAGTTCCTCCAAACGTTCAAACAAATGCTCGAATCGCCGGGGATGATGCTGGCATAAGTCATTGGATAACAACGACAAATCCACATCGGCCATACTGGCTCTAATTCCCGCTCAGTTACTGTTCGGTTCGCTCCCAGTGATCGCCAAGGTCGTCCTTGCCGTTTTGCCTCCTATCGCATTGGTCGGAATTCGAACCGCCATCACCGCCATTGTCCTTATCATAATTCAGGTTGCCCGAGGCCGTTTTTGGCTGAAGGATAAGAACGATTATTGGCGGTTCGCGGTCCTGAGCTTTTTTGGCGTCGTATTAAACCAGCTATTTTTTATCGGTGGCCTGTCTTTGACGACGGCTTCAAACACGTCGCTGCTTGCCGTAATGATCCCGGTTTTCGCACTCGCCGTTGGATCGATAGCCGGCTTTGATCGACTGACCCTCGTTAAGGTGACCGGCATCGTGTTGGCAGCGGCCGGTGTAATTTTTCTGATCGATCCGCGCAAAGCCTCATTCTCATCCCAAACTACGCTGGGCGATCTCTGCATCGTCATAAATTGTCTCGCATATGGCATTTACGTCGCCACGTCGAAAGACACGATCACGCGAAACGGCACGTTTCGGTCGATCATGTGGGTTTTCATCTTTGCGAGCATGTTTTGTGTTCCTCTAGGTGCATATTCGCTTTCGACCATCGACGTTTCCGCAGTCGAAACTAATATCTGGCTGATCACACTCTACATCGGCGTAGGTGCGACCGCCGCACCGTATTTGTTGAACGGATGGGCTTTGTCAAAGGTAAATCCGTCGACCGTTGCCGTCTTTGTATATTTCCAACCGCTGATCGGCTTTATCCTCGCGGCCATCTTTTTGGGCGAGCAGATAACATCAACATTTTTGATTGCCGCCGCCCTTATTTTCGCAGGGGTTTTTCTGGTCACAAAGAAATTTGTCCCCAGCGAAACTTGAACTTGCTTTTTACGTAATTTAGGCATCTAATTTCAGGAAATGCCAACACAGATCACTCAGATCGACGACCCGGAACGCAGTGTAACGATATTTCGCGTAGATGGCGATATGCTTCGCGAAGACGCGCTGCTTCTTGGCCGCATAGCCCGCGAGGCTCGATCCGAGAGCGGAAATGCGATCACGATCGATCTCGCTGACCTCGATTTTCTTGACAGCGAATCGGCCCCGATCCTGATCGCAATGGAACGCGATGACGCCTTTGAGATCATCGGCACCGAGATATTCCTGCAAACGGTCGTCAATGAGGCCGAACGGCACGAGATCACCACCTGACTTTTTCGCAAAAACCATTTACATTTAAGGGAATGAAAACTCAGGAGATAGCTGATTTTCTTTCCGCTGAACTCGTCGGTCGCGGTGATATCGAGATCATCTCGGTCGGCGATTTCGCAAAGGGCGAGGCCGGTCAGATCGTTTTCCTTGAAAAGAACTCGGAAATAAGCCCGACAAACGCCTCGTGTATCATCGTACATAACGAATTTGTCGCCGAAGGCCAAATCGAAAATTCTTTCATCCTTACTCCTAACCCAAAACTTGCCTTCACCAGCATCGCCAAAAAACTTCACCGATACGAACGCATGAATTCCTGGAACGAAACGGCGAGCATTTCCCCCGGATCGGATGTAAAGGCCAATTTGATCGGCGCCTTTGTCGCGATCGGCGAGGAAACAACTATCGGCGAAGACGCAGATATTCACGACGGAGTAAAGATCGGCCGACGCGTTGCTATCGGTAAGCGTACGATCATCTATCCAAATTGTGTCATCTACGACGGCGTTTCGATCGGCGACGATTGCGTCATCCACGCCGGCACTATCATAGGCGCCGACGGGTTTGGCTATGTTCGAGATGACAAGGGCGAATATCATAAATTCCCGCAGATCGGCACCGTTATGATCGAAGACAACGTCGAGATCGGTGCAAATTCGTGCATAGACCGCGGAGCTCTCGGCGAAACGCGAATCGGCGAAGGCACAAAGATCGATAACCTCGTCCAGATCGCCCACAATGTACAGATCGGCAAGCGAGTTGTCATCGCAGCCCAGACGGGCATATCGGGAAGCACGGTAATCGAAGACGATTGCGTCATAGGCGGACAAGTCGGCATGGGCGATCACGCACGCGTACTGAGCGGTGCAATCATTGGTTCTCAAGCCGGCGTTCTACCGGGCAAGATCGTTCGCCCCGGCGTCTGGTGGGGCACGCCTGTGCAGCCGCTCGACGAATACAAACGGCAAAATGCCCACATTAAAGGCCTTCAGCGGCTTAAGGACGAGGTTAAAGAACTAAAAAAGCTCTCCGACAAGTAGTTGGGCGGCAAGTAATTTAAGTCGGCCTGACTGTATCGATCATCCTAAGAACAGCTTCCGCAGCACGTATTGACGCACCGCCGTGGCCGAGCTTCTCGGCGGTTTTCCGCAGATTCTCGCGAAGAGCGGCGTTAACCTTTGGCTCGATCAGACGGAGCAGTTCTGCCGCCAGAGCTTCAGCCGTAAACTCGCGTTGAATTAGCTCTTTCGCCACTCGCTCACCCGCTATCAAATTTATCAAGCCGTAGTGCTCGACCGAGATCAGCGGCTCAAGCAGCGAATAATTGATGCCGGACGTTTTGTAAACGACCACCATTGGCGTGCCGATGATCCCTGCCTCAAGGGTCGCCGTCCCGCTTGTAACCGCTGCCGCGTCAGAGGCGGCCAGCGCATCGTAGGTCTGTCCTTCGATAACCCTTATTGCCAGATCCGATTCCCCAAGATCTGTCACGCATTTCTCAATATCGATTCGAGCCTTTGAGGATGCCGCCGGAATGACAAATTGGACGTTAAGCAAAGCCTGAGCTGCGGCTGCCGACGCCTGAAGCATCACCGGAAGGATGCGGGTGATCTCCTTATGCCGGCTGCCGGGCAACAGCGAAATGATCGGTTTTGACGGGTCAAAACTGTTGTCGACACAAAATTGTACCCGGGTTCGATCGGCATGAACTTCCCGCGCGAGCGGGTTCCCTACGTACTCGACATGATCGATCCCCTTCGCTGCATACCATTCTTTCTCAAACGGCAGGATCGTCAGCAACAGATCGACATGATTTCTAATGGTCGAAGCTCGATATTCGCGCCACGCCCACATTTGCGGCGAGATATAGTAAATGATCCTGAAGCCTTTTTTGCGTAGCGCCTTGGCAAGTTTAAGGTTGAAATCCGGAAAATCTACCAACACAACGACGTCCGGCTTTCTTTCGACAGCCGCTTTTTTCAGGGCTCGCGATGCACGCAGAAACATCGGCAAGGCCCGTCCGATCTCGGCCAGTCCGACGATCGCCAATCCGTCGGCCTCGACTATCGCCTCGACGCCCGCCTCTCTCAAACTGGGCCCGGCCGCGCCAAAAAATGAGAATTCGGTATCCGGCTCGGCAGTTCGCAGTGCTGACACGAGCTTTGCGGCGTGTTTGTCGCCGGACGATTCGCCCGCGACGATCATAATATTTCGCTTCGTTCCCATTCCGCCCGTAAACAACTTAGTCTCAATCATATATCCGATTTGCAAAATGACAACCCGACCTCCGTATCGCCGCATCAAACACCTTGAATCTTTTGAGGGCAGCACCATTTTGGTTGCGGCGTGCTTGCAGAACACGCTCCATACGCATAAAATTTAATGTTTTGAGCGATTTAGAGTGTTTGCGCATTAGCGATCGATTTGTTTCGACCATATTTTTTTGGAGGAGTTTGTGACGATTCGTCTTACTTTCCTTTTTTCAGCAATTATTTTACTGGCCCTTGCCTCGAGTGCATTTGGCCAGATCGATTCCGTTATCGGCCAGGTTACGAGTTCGTCCACCGAATCTTACGTCGGCGGCATGAGCGGTAACGGAAGGTTTATTGTTTTTGAATCTACGGGCAATCTCGCAACCGAGAATCCGCGTAACGCAGACGGCAATTTTGAGATCTTTTTGTTTGATTACGCACAAAGGCGTATCTTCCAGATCACAGATACAAAAAGCGTCCTGTTCAACCCAAGCCTCGCGGCTACCCAGGATAATGTCCGGATCGCCATTGTCAATTCGCGTCCGGTCATCAGCAATGACGGTCGTTGGATCGCTTTTAGCTCAAATGCAACTACGTCGCGTCCGGCCGCGCCAAACGCAACAAATCCCGGATCATTTGACGGAAACACATATACCTCCCCGACTCCAACGCCAACTGCAACACCAACCGGAACTCCAACGCCCACGCCAACCGGTTCGCCAACACCTACTCCGACGCCGCCGGCAAACCCTTTGACTGCCGACGGCAATACGGAGATCTGGCTTTATCAGATCCCGGCCTATTCTTCAGTCGCGGACCTATCTGCAGGGGATGAGATCCCGTTCACCGAATTGTCCGGTGGCACTTTTATTCCGGTTACGAATACCGACGCGAGCCAAACACCTCGGTCGGGTACGGCCTCGCTTGGCCCGTCGATCGCTGACGACAATCACGACGCAAGCATCAGCGATAACGGGAACGTGCTCGCATTTGGATCGACCCGAGACCTCGTTCCGAGCATTGGCAATGCCTTTCCGGCCGAGGATACCGAGGAGATCTTTACGTTTATCCGAGGCACCAACTCACTCAACCAGGTAACAAAAACGCCGCGTGGGGCCGTTTCAAACCCGATATATAATAAGAATCCGACCATCTCCGGCAATGGGCTGCGCGTATCGTTCACCAGCACCGGTAATAATCCGATCGTTGGAATGACGGGTGGAAATAACCCCGATACCAGCCGTAACGAGGAAATATTCTTCTCTGACCTCGATGCCACGGGTGCGCCCGCTGGGATAAAGAAACAGGTAACAGTAACCACTCCGACAAACCCCGGCGATCCGGTCAACATATACGATCTCGGCCGCCGAATGAGCCGCGACGGGCGGTACATCGCCTTCGATTCGTACGCCGATCTTGCAAATGAGAATAGCGGTACCAATTACACCTCCTTCGCCCTGTACCTTCACGATACGACCTCTAATACCACTCGCCGCATCGGTGCCCGCAGCGATGCGGATACGACTGCATCGGGCGGTGATGTAGCCCATTATCCGGGCTTTACCGATTACAATGCGAACGGCTCACCCGCTACGCTCGTTCTTCAGAATCGGATGAATATCAAGGCCGATGGTACCGTAGCGGCAACCGAAGCGGACGGCCTTAACCCAAATTCCGTTCGCCCTTCGCAGATCTATTCATATCCATTGAATCTGCCGGCGGCTACGGCCACCTTTACCAGATTAGCAAAGTTCCCAACCCCGAATTCATTCGTCGCCTCCACGCAACTAATGCCCAGCAACTCATTGTCGAGAATGGCATTTACGCTTGGCCTGTCGGAACTAGGCCTCGGGAATCCTGACAATCTTGCCGAAGTTTACTACTTTCTCAAGCCGACAGTAACAAACGAAGCCCCTGTCAGCCTTTCGTTCTCGACCGGTGCATCGCGGCTTCCGATCCTGGCAACGGCGAGTCCGTCGCCAACGCCATCCGGAACGGCAACGCCGACCCCGACACCAACGGCTACCCCGACCGCGACGCCAACTCCGACCCCGACCGGCAGCCCGACGCCTACGCCAACGCCGGTAACACCGGCGGCCGTACTCGGAATGGCGACCGGCATGCTCGCGTATCTTGATTATCAATCCGGCGGAGATCAGCCGCTGGTGGCAAGGACCGCAACTGGTTCGCTCAAGCGCAGGTTCAATCTTCCGATGGAGCTCAGCGGCCTGACTATGACGATCAATGGCGTTGCTTGCGGCCTCAAGGCGGTCGGTCAACGGCGGATCGAATTCGTTCTTCCGCCTGCCCTTGTCAGCTTTACCGCAGGCAATGTCATGCCGCTGGTGCTCAATAATAACGGCGTTGTAATGAAAGGCTGGGTTACGATCGTACCCGGCCGTCCCGATATTTTCAGGGCTGACATGCTGATCGCATCGGGTGGACGTGCCAAGACATTTAACGTCACAAACACCGTCTTTCGAACCGAGCCATATCCGGTACGAACGATCAAGATCAAGGGAAATAGGCTCGTTCCGACCGTTTTGAGGGTCTATCTAACCGGTATGGAACTCGTTGCCTCGTCCGTGATCACCGTCAGGATCAAGGATCAGGTGATCTCCGGATCTAATATCAAGACAGGCGGCACTCTCGTTGACCCGGGCATCTATACCGTCGATTTTGACTTACCCGCCTCGCTCGACGGGGCCGGTGATTCGCCGATCGTCGTTTCGGTGTTTGTCGAAGGAGTATCATTTGACTCACGTCTCGATGACACATCCACCAGGGTCTTGATCTTGTAAGCCGTCGCTTCAACTAAATCAGAATGAAGGTGGCACGGCCTGTGCCGCCTTTTTTATTTTGCTACTTTCCTCCTTCACCACATACGTTTTTGGCTCGTCTCCAATAAGGTTATAAACCTTTCCCCAGACCCCGTTAAGTCAGCGGTCTTTGACCGCGGTCGGTTGATTCGATGCCACGCGGTCATAGACCGCTGGCTTAACG
>CXWL01007778.1_pt1 | contig 22208 bp, 15 predicted proteins | sample 590931 | NCBI WGS metagenome assembly CXWL01 (sample SAMEA3498368, study PRJEB10139) | groundwater metagenome | biome: water well; material: biofilm material | place: Germany | collected 2015-04-27 | reverse complement strand
AAACTTTACACCCATTGTAAGTCAAGACGGGTACGAGCAGGAGATTGGTTATTTATCAGGTGGTGAAAAAACCAGCATTGCATTGGCATACAGATTGACTCTAAATTCTTTGATGCGAAAAGAGACTGATTCGATGAAGTCTAATTTGTTGATTTTAGATGAGCCAACTGATGGATTTTCCAAAAATCAGCTTGGGAAAATTCGTGAGGTGCTCGATGAATTAAAATCTGAACAAATTATTTTGGTGTCTCATGAAAAGGAATTAGAGACGTATGTGGATAATATCTTCCAGATTTCAAAGCAAGATGGAGTATCAAAGATTGTAAGAATGAATTAAGTGAATGTATATTCGTCATGTAATGCCGGGGATGAGTTTTGTCAGATCAGTTTGATACTCACACCAGTTCTAGATTCAACTCTGCAGGGAACTGTAGGTCCATAGAATAGTTCTCTTTTTCCATTGGATTTTACTGCAAAAGCACGAGAATACCGACGACATATCAATAACATTGATTCAGTCAATTCAAGATATACATAATGCCAATAATAGAGACTTGATCAAGATGAACTAGTTTTTAGTTCAAACAAAGACATTAAGAAATCAGGGGACAATGAAATTTTAAATTTTTGGAATCTAAGAAAAAAGATAGAATTAGATGTAAAGTATGACGATTCAACATTACATAAAATAAAATGCATCAAAAAATAATTTTTTCATTAGGACAGACGGACAAAACGGGGACACATAGTGGGAGTACTGTCCGTGTCCATGGGTTCTGCTTTTTTAGGTATGATTTTGTAAATTAAATTGACATAAAGGACACTAAACGGACATGTTGCGTCCGCAATTTTGTGAGTGTATTTGTTTTCTAGAAAAGTTTGTTATTTTTAATTTTTAGAGAAGTGTGTTTACAAAAAGTTTTACTGTGTAAAAGAGGTCTTTTAATTAGACCTTTTCTTGATTTAATTTTAATTGTAGATTGTAATCTGTAATTATTTTTTCTCTTGTTCTAGAGAATGTAAAACTTAAGGATTTTAGAATAAAAAGAATTTAGAATTTAAAACTATGATTAGATTTTTACCAACACCAAAACAAGAAACATGTTTTAGAGGTTGATTCTTTGTGAGATTTTTTTAGCATAACCAATCTCTTGTGAGGCGAACTTCATATCATAATCTTTTAGATGTTTTTGATGATTTTTTCTATTACTCGATACATGTTTTCAAGATCTTTTTCCGAACCCGTATTTGGTAAAAAATCAGAGTATCCTTCTTTCTTGTATTTTATTTTCATTTCAGTAATATCTACATCTTCACCAGTACAACCAATAAACACTACCTGGTTTCCAGGATGTACAAGTGCACGTTTTATTTCTCCTGCAATTTCATCATATCTAGATCGTCCATTAAGATCATCATCTACTATAATTAAACATGGTTTGAGTTTCTTCAAAAATTTTCTAACATCATCAAATCTGCGAATATATTTAATGTTTAAACCCTTTTCAACATTGAAGTAATCACTGTAACCCAGAATCATATCCTTATCGTCTTCAATAAATAAAATTACACAATCCTCAAGATTCATTTTAACATATTTTCCTTTGGTAGAATGATTTTAAAAGTTGCGCCATGTTCAATTTCAGAATTCTCTATTGTGATTTCTCCCCCATATTCATGAATGATGTCTCTTATGATGGGTAATCCTAGACCGCTTCCACTCTTTACAGATTGATGAGACGCAGCCCTAGTCCAAAATAAGTCAAAAACTAGATCTCGGTCATAACTTGGAATGCCGATGCCATTATCACTATATATGATTACAATGTTATCCTTGTCTGTTTTTGTAGTAATTCTGATAATTCCTTTTTTCTTCGAATCATTTCTTTCACTATACAAAATTTTTAGTGATTTTATAGAATTAGATATTAAATTAAGAAATATTGACTGTAAATCTGCTTTATACATGAGCAATTTAGGTAAAGTCTTAGAAATTTCATTTTCTAAGAATATGTTCCATCTTTTCAGTAGCTCATTTAGAGCATTGTTTAGATCATTAATTTCGTCATGTAATCTCAGTTCTTTTTTCTGTCTGAATTCTTTTTTTCTGCTTGATAAATCTGCAGTAAATGTACTTACTAACTCCATAAACTCGGATAAATTTTCAACGGATGGCTGTAAAATATCTAAACTTTGCTTTAATTTCTTTGTATCAATTTCAGAACCAGTGATCCCACGTCTTATCACCCCACTGTGTAATAATATCTTCTTTAGATAGTCTTTGATCTCATGAGATACCGCACCAGTGGTAATGCCAAGAGATGCTAAGTTCCTATATGCACTTAATTCATCCATAAGTTCATTTTTCTTTGTCTCTGAACGTATTTCCTCTCCTACCAACTCCGACTGTATATTTTCTAATGCTGAAATCAATTTTATTTTAGATTGTTTTTCTATGCCTGGATTATCTTCAATGTACTGTGATATTTTTTTGATTAATTGAGGTGTTTTTGTTTTTGATTCTTTTCTAACAATTTCTTGGCGTATTTTTTCTGAGAAATTATAATATCTTCTCATAGATTCTGCAACAAAATCTTTGAGATCAGTAAATGCTTTGTTTTCAATAATTTTCTCTCTAGTAGTTGTATCTAAAATATTTGAATTTTCATCTCTAGAAATTTCAATCCACCCTATGATGTTTTTTGGGGGTAGTTTTCCTGCAGTTGATCTAGCTTGCGAACCTGCTCCGACCCAATCATCATTAGAATCTCCATAAGGTCTTACTCTAAACCCATCTCTGTAAATCTTTATTCCAGACATTTTTTCAACATCGTTTTGAATTGAACCTTTGGTTTTAGAATACCATTCTTTCCATCCTAAATCTCTGCCTGATGGATCAAATGGAAATCCATAAAAAGTAAATTTAACAGGACCGCATGTTGCTATCGCCACCTGTCCAAGTTTTTTTGATTCTTCATCAAAATGCACGAATGGAAATTCTTCCATTAGTCCCTCATAATGTTTATTCCTTTTGTTTGGAATAATTTGCTCATTTTTATAATTCAAATAATTGAATTTGATCATAGAATTTTTTGTTAACTCTGTTTGAAACTTGTATGGGGCAATTTTTAATAAACCACTTTGTATGTTTTTTGAGATTATTTTGCCATTTTTAGTATATGTTACATTTACGATAAAAGGAGATTTTTCATTAACTTTTTCTGGAAGAATTAATGTCATTAATTGGTTCATGAAATTAGTAATTTTTTTCTCAGTCCATTCTTCTCTTAATCCTGATAGTTCAATGGTTACGCCATGATCGTTTGGGTCTTTATTGACATATTTGATTGGAAGTCTGATGGTGGTCAGATCTTTTCCAGATTTTTCAAATTCATCCCAATCACAAATTAGTAATGTTGCATACCTTTGATCTTTTTTTCTAGCTTTGACTATTGCTTTACTTGATAATTTTTCTACTGCAAATCTTCCAACTCCTTTTTCTCCTACTACGCGTCTACCTTTTTGCGAAAATTTCTCCCCCTCTTGTTTTTCAACGCCTATCTTCATCCATTTATTTTCTAACTGTTGAATTGTCATTCCATCACCATTGTCCTGTATTGTAATGCTTGTTTCTTTTTGAAGTTTGTCAACTGATGATTTTTGTGAAACATATTCTAAAGATTTTTTTGCATTTTTTTCTGCCTCATTCATGTCAATGTTTGGATAATTTGCTTTTTGCTTTGCAATATTTTTCTCAAATATTTGTTCTAGTTTTTTATACTCGTCTTGGAATTTTTCTAAATTTTTAAACTGAATTAAAACTTTTGTGGCATCTGCATCATAGCTATTCTTAACTAATTCAAATAATGCAGCTTCATCAGTAGATACAGACTCTCTGCCTAATAATTTTGCTAATCTTCCTGAAACATCGTATTTTAGGAATGTAGGTCTATCCATGGTTGTATTATTCTACTACAATCCCCTTTTTAAAAGACTTCAACTTGTAAAACTCATCTGATTAAAAGGTGTAAAATTACCAGGAATGTTCTTAAAAGAACATTTTTAATGAAAAATTGTGAACAGACTCATTTTAGGTGACTCAGACAGAGTTCTTCCTGAAATTGAGTCAGGAACTATTGATTTGATATACATGGATCCTCCATTCTTTTCAAACAGAATCCACGAATCTAATTCCATCAAATCAAACTGTATCACTTTTGATGATATGTGGAATAATGACATGAACGTATATTTGGATTTTATAAGTAATGTAATTGTTCAAGCTTACCGTGTGTTAAAACCAACTGGACTGTTATTCCTTCATTGTGATTGGCATGCAGTCCATTATCTCAAAGTGGAGCTTGACAAAATTTTTGGATATAAGAATTTTAAAAACGAGATAATATGGAAGCGACATAACTCTCAAAATAATGCAAAGCAAGGAACAAAACTATTTGGAAGAATTCATGATTCTATTCTAACGTATTCAAAATCAGAGAAACACACATGGAATCAGATTTACATGGAATATTCAAAAGAATATGTGGAAAAAGCTTACAGATATGTAGATAAAAAAACTGGTGATAGATATGCATTAGGAGATTTAACTGGCCCCGGTGGGGCATCCAAAGGGAATCCATTTTTTGAATTCTGTGGTCATAAGAGATATTGGAGATACAACCAAACAAAGATGCAAAAATTATTGAAAGAGGGAAAAATTGTTCAAACCGGTAAAAAGTCTGTACCAACACTAAAACGTTATCTCAAAGATATGAAAGGAGTTCCATTAAATGATATTTGGTTGGATATTAGCACTGATCAAGTTAAAAATAAAAAAGACATTGTTTATCCTACTCAAAAGCCACTTGAGTTGCTAGACCGGATAATTTCTTGTGCAAGTAACAAAGGAGATATTGTGTTAGATCCATTTTGTGGAAGTGGCACATCTTTGATTTCTTCACATAATTTGGGAAGAAGATGGATAGGAATTGACAAAAATGAACAAGCAATCAAGACGGTAATGAAGAGAATAGAAGAGCAAGAAATTACCAATTTAAAGTTGGAAAAGTTATTGCCAGAGATCAAAACTAGCGTTAAATCTCACTACAAGTCATAATTAGGGTCACTAGCGTAATTGGCTTTTTGACCTGTCTTACCATAGAATTTTCTATAATATATTATATAGAAAAACTCATACTTTTTGTTATTGAAATTTTGTGAAAATTGTGATTCAAAATTAATTAAAACAAAAGTAGGAGAAAAATGTCCTCAATGTAACAAAGAAGAACTAAAAAATATTATTGAAATATCAGAAAAACAGAAAAAAACAATTATCTATAATGACATAAATTTTCCATTTGAAAAGGGACAATATTTTTTACAAAAAGATGTTAGAAAAAGACTCGGGTGTAGTTTAATGACTGGAATAAATTACAATAGAAATGGAAACTTTTTAGTAATTTTTATGAATGCTCATGATCCTAAATCTCAAAATAATCCCTATATTGATAGATTTGATTCTCAAACTGGTTTGTATCACTATACAGGTAAAGGGAAAAAAGGAGACCAAACATTAACTGGAACTAATGAGCGTTTAGCAAATTCTAATAAAAACAATACAGACATTCATTTTTTTGAACAACAAAACATAGGAAGTAATCATAAATATGTAGGATTGGTAAAACTAGAAAAAATAATTTCTACAATTCAGCCTGATGAATGGTTACAAAATAGAAAAGTCTATGAATTTTTGTTACGTAAAATTAATGATTAAAACCGATATGATTAGTAATTTTTCTAGAAGTTAGGTGTGAGGAAGTCATAATGGAATTTTATCTAGACTCGTTTTTTCTTGTGTCCCATGCCTTGACTGCAGCTTCATGTCTTTTTTTTAACAAGATATTGGTAGTGCTGTAAGAGTGTTCAAGATAATGCATGATTTCAGGTATGGAGTCATGTGTAATGGACATTCTACGCTCTGTTCCACGTGGAAAAAACCACCCTAAAACCATACGAACATGCTCGCTATCTTTGAAAGTTTCAGGATTAATTCTAAAAATAGCATTTGCAGTATTTTTACCACAATTAAGAATAGCAAAACAGTTTTTTCTTTCTGCAGGTTTTTGAACATAAAAAAATAGCCATTTCCAATAAGGTTCAACTTCACAATCAAATTTTTTCTTGATAGTGGAAATTAATTCATCAAGATCTTGTTTGACTTCGTTTGATGCGGAAGTAACTCTATATTCCCATTCGGGTTTTGGAATTTCATTTTCATCAAGATCTTCTTCATCCTCTTCTAATTCAGTATATTTTGCAAGTACTTCTGAGGGCAACTTTGGAAACTTCCAAATTTCTATTGCTTTGTCAATAATAGAATTTGCTCGTTTAAGAATTTCTTCTTTGTTCCAATGTTCTAATGATGACAGTGTAGAATTGAGTCGAATTGGACTATCTGCAAAACCACCTTTCATGTTTCGTTTTTCTAAAAATGACTTATCACTCAACTCTGAATTATATCCAGTAAATGTTAGATTTCCAAGGGTATGCAAGTACTTGTCATGAATATCAATCCAGTTTTCACCTAGTTCATTTCTCCATTCTTGTGATAGATTCTTGTTTTGAGGCATTATGTGCTCTATTGTATAATCTTCAACATTGACATGCTCCTTTCTTTCGTAATTTTCTAATTTACTTAGAAGATATTTGATAATTTTGAGATTGTATACCTGTTTGATGATAAATTGTTGTCTAAATTCCACATCATTTGGAAATTGACGATAAGTCTCTTTGAGATTAAATGCTGCCTTTATACTTTCAAGATAATCATCATGATTAATTTCACTTGCCAAATTTGCAAAAGTTTTGTTTAACGAATTAGTTGGAATCCCACATATTGCACGCCTAAAAACATAACTTTCAACCATTAAGAAAATTTCCAGCAGTTCATCTCTAGTTATTTCGTTTTTATCATAATCTACCAATACTTCAAGTAAGAATGGATATGCGACATCTACTTTAAGAGCATTAATGTTTTGAATTATTTGATTTATTTCTTTATCTATTTCTTTTTCAAATGCTAATTTTATAAAAAATTTTGAGAAATAATGAATATCCGATACAAGATTATCTGCAGATTTTTCTTTAGATAGAACAAAATCTTTGAAGCTAGAATATACTTCGCCAATGTTTGGAATTTGTCCAGTTTTAATTGTGAGGTAATCTCTCATGAACCTATCAAAATACTCAGAACCTTCCGAATGACCGAAACTTTCTTCCATTGGAAACCAATAATTTTTGTAAATTTGTTCCTGCTTTTCCCGTTCTAAATCCATTAAAACATAATTACGAATCAAATCTGCTTGAGATAATTCCAATCCTGTTGAATTTAGGCTCTCAAAAATTAATTGTGGATTATCATGTTGACTATTAAGTGAAATATCGACAATCATTAATTTTAGAATTCCTTGATATAATAAATCCAAGTCAACACCACTTTTAGCAATTTGGTTTTGAAAGAATTTCAAATTATTTACAATATTTTTAGAATAGTTTTTTGGAGGCTCTCTGTTATCCTCCAAATTAATTAACGTATCCTTGTCACTTTGTGTAAGCAAAAGTTTGTAACGTTTTTCTCCAGATTCTTCATTGTTAAACAAAAAATAATTATTGATTTTATTTTTGGTAATTTCTGTACCATCTCCTTTTTCATCCAGAGTTTTTCTTATTGCTAAAAGGAGTAAAGATAATGTTGTAAGACGTTGTTGACCATCAATTACCAAAAGTTCTGAAACACCTGATACTTGAAAATGGGTCTTTTCAATATACACAATAGACCCAACAAAATGAGATGGGATTTTTTCGTTTTGGGCAACTCGAAGTATATCATGCCAAAGAGATTCACATTGTTTTTCTGTCCAACTGTAAGTTCTTTGATAAATTGGGATTACAAACTGTTGAGTTCCTTGTAAAAATTTTACAAAATAAGTTTCTGTAGCCTTCATTATGCTCAAAATGATAAAGAATTTCTTTTATTTATGAACTTATGAAAATATTTGTGACTAGTCTTACATTTCATGGTGGAGTCAAAGATATTGGCGGTAATCAATTCCAATTTATACTGGACATGAAGAATATCATAAAATGGCATGAAAACATACAGTCAGTTAATCAGCATGAATCCATAAGCATGCAAAATGCTGTTTTTCTAAAATATTAATTTCATAAAAGTAGTAAAATACCCGTTCTAAGGTAGAAACAAAGTGGAGCCAGAAGAAGAAGCGCGAAAAGACATTGATAGAATGCTTGGCGCATCTGGCTGGATTTTACAAGACTACAAGGATCTTAACTTGGGTGCAGGACTAGGAGTTGCAGTAAGAGAATACCCCTTATCCAAAGATGCATCCGACTATGCGTTATTTATTGACAGAATGCCCGTAGGAGTAGTTGAGGCGAAACCAAAAGGCTGGACACTAACAGGTGTCACAAATCAATCAGATGGTTATTTGGAAGGATTACATCTAAAGTTTCCAAATGCACCGCGCAAGCCACCATTTTCCTATGAAAGCACTGGAATCGAAACTCTATTTGCAGACAGACGTGATCCTGATCATAGATCACGCTATGTATTTTCATTTCACAAACCAGAAATATTATCTGAATGGCTCAAAGAGCCAGATACATTGCGTGCAAGATTAAAAACAATTCCAATACTTGATTACAAAAACTTGTGGACATGCCAAGAGCAAGCAATTAAAAATCTTGAAGAATCTTTTTCAAAAAATAAACCGCGTGCACTAATTCAAATGGCGACAGGTTCTGGCAAGACATTTACTGCTGTAACTGCTATTTACAGATTAATCAAATTTGCAAATGCAAAACGAATTTTGTTTCTAGTGGACAGAGGAAATTTAGGACGACAAGCATTAAGAGAATTTCAGCAATATGCAACACCTGATGACGGAAGAAAATTTACCGAATTATATAACGTACAGCATTTACAATCACAAACAGTTGATCCAGTATCCAAAGTTGTAATATCCACTATACAAAGAATGTATTCTGTTTTAAAGGGGGAAAAAGAGTTTGATGAAACAGCAGACGAGTTTTCAGAGTTTGAGAAAAAAACAGATGACAAACCAGTTGAAGTAGTGTACAATGAAAATCTTCCAATAGGTGAGTTTGATTTTATTGTTATAGATGAATGCCACCGCTCAATTTACAACAAATGGCTACAGGTTCTTGATTACTTTGATTCATTTTTAATTGGATTGACTGCCACTCCATCAAAGCACACCATTGGCTTTTTTGATAACAATCAGGTCATGACCTATACTCATGACAGGGCAGTTGCAGACGGCGTAAACGTAGGATACCACGTATACCGCATAAAGACCGAAATTACTGAGCAGGGAGGCTTGTTGCAGGCAGGGGAATTAATTGAAAAGCGAGACAGGGTTACTCGTGAGAAAAGAAACGAGTTATTAGATGAGGATATCAAATTTGAGCCTAGTCAATTAGATAGAGACATTGTATCAGAAGACCAGATTAGACTAGTAATTCGCACATTCAAAGAAAGACTGCCAGAAATATTTCCAAACAGAGCTACAGTTCCAAAGACATTGGTCTTTGCAAAAGATGATTCTCATGCTGAAGACATTACAAGAATAATTCGTGAAGTATTTGATAAAGGAAATGATTTTTGCCAAAAAATAACATACAAGACAACAGGCGACAAGCCAGAAAATCTTATTGCAAGTTTTAGAAATTCACCAAATCCTAGAATTGCAGTATCTGTCGATATGATTGCAACTGGAACTGATATCAGACCCCTAGAATGTATTTTGTTTATGAGGGATGTAAAATCAAAGATATACTTTGATCAAATGAAAGGACGTGGTACTAGAACAATAAAATCAGATGATCTTATTGCAGTAACCCCTGATGCAAAATCAAAGGATCATTTTGTAATTGTTGATGCAGTTGGAGTTTGTGAGCATTCAATGACTGATACTCATTCCATGAATAGAAAGTCTGGAATATCATTTGAGCAATTACTGCGTGACACATCAGAGGGAAGAGCAGATGAGGATTCGCTAGAATCTTTAGCATACAGACTGGCAAGATTAGATAGAAATCTAGACAAGAGAGGCAAAGAAGAGATTGCAGAAACATCTGGTGGAATTACAATATCTCAAATGGTTAATCATATTCTAGATAAAATTGATACAGACAAACAAATTGATTATGCAAAAACAAAATTCAATGTTACTACGCCAAACAAAGAACAACTAGAGCAAGCAAAAAAGGAATGTGTCCTTGAGGCAAGCAAAATATTTGATTCTGCTAAATTGCGACAAACAATACTGGATGTAAAGAAAAGAAACGAGCAAATTATTGATAAAATATCAATTGACAAACTAATTGACGCGGGATTTACTGCTGAGGCAAATGATTATTCTAGAAAGACGATAGAGAATTTCAAAGAATTTATCGAAAAAAATAAAGACGAAATTACAGCATTGCAGATACTATACTCCAAGCCATATGCAATTAGGGAGTTGACCTTCAAAGATATAGAAGATTTAGCCTCAAAAATCGAGACTCCTCCGTATAATCTGACGCCTGAACTGCTATGGAGTGCCTACAAGCAACTAGAAAAATCAAAGGTAAAGGACAATCCAAAAAAGATGCTAACTGACTTGATTTCAATAATTAGACATACTATGGGTCAAGAAGAGATGCTTGTTCCATTTAGAGATAAGGTGACAGAGAAATTTGAAAAATGGCTAGTAGCACAAGAATCATCTGGAAGGAAGTTTACTCTGGAGCAAAAAGAATGGCTAGTAATGATTAAAGATCAGATATCTGCATCAATGCTTGCAAAAATAGATGATATGGATTATTCTCCATTTGTGCAAAAGGGTGGTAGAATAAAACTGTACAAGTTATTTGGTGATGATTATGAAAAAATGTTATCTGAAATGCATGAAGTGTTGATTAGTCAATGAGTATAATCTTAAAAAAAAATAGTGAACTACCTATTGGATGGGAAGAATCCAATTTAGATTCACTATCGTTACTCATTACTAAAGGCTCTACTCCAACAACTTATGGATTTTCATATCAGAAAAAAGGTATTAATTTTATTAAAGTAGAAAACATCGTTGATGGTTGGATAGATCAAAAAACTATTAATGAATTTATTAGTCAAGATACAAATGATTATCTAAAACGTTCAAAATTAGATGAGAATGATATTTTGTTTTCAATAGCTGGAACTATTGGTAGAACCACCATTGTAAGAAATATAGACTTGCCTGCAAATACCAATCAAGCAATTGCAATTATTAGATGTTCATGGAAATATTTGAATCCCAAATATGTTCGTTTAATTTTAGATTCTCCAATTTTATTTAATTCATTTAGTCGTAAAAGTCGTGGTGTGGGAATTTACAATCTTAGTTTAAACGATATTAAAGAATTAATTATTCCAATTCCACCATTGAAAGAACAAAAAAGAATCGTGACAAAAATTGAAGAGTTGTTTTCAATAATTGATTCTACAAAACAATTACTGATTAGTATCAAAAATCAATTAAAACAATATCGAAATTCATTACTTAATGAATGCATAGAAGGAACTATTTTTTATGATAATATTTCATGTCCAAAAAAACCAATAGGAGAATTAATTGAATCTATTGGACAAGGATGGAGCCCGAAATGCGAAAATTATGCTTCATTTAATGAGAACGATTGGGCGGTAATGAAGACTACTGCCATTCAACCACTAAAATTTGATTATGATCAAAATAAAAAATTGCCAGATACTCTTGAACCACGAAATCAACTTGAATTAAAGAAGGGAGACTTGTTGATAACTCGAGCAGGACCTAGAACAAGAGTTGGAATTGCTTGTCTTATTAAAAAAACTAGAAAACGATTATTGTTATGTGATAAAGCATATAGAATTAGATGTAAAAAAAACCTTGTAGAACCAGCATTTTTGGAAATTTTATTGAATACTCCTCATATTACAAAAGAGATCAACGATCTAAAAACGGGTATAAGTGACAGTGGTGTAAATATAACTCAAGATCGATTTTCCCATATATCGATTCCATGTCCTCCACTAAATGAACAAAAAAGAATTGTGGAAAAGATTGAAGAATCTTTATCATTTATTGAAAAAAATAAAAAACTCGTTGATAAATTGTTACTTCAAAACAATTCAATCAAAAATTCTATTCTAAAACAATCTTTTGAAGGAAAACTAGTCTTACAAGATCCTAATGATGAACCAGCAGAAATCTTACTAGAAAAAATAAAACAAGAAAAGCAAAAGATTAACAGTCAGACAAAGAGAGGAAAGAAAAATGACAAATGAAGCACCAGCAATAGTTGCAAAGTTATGGAATTATTGTAATGTATTAAGAGATGATGGAGTATCTTATGGAGATTATGTTCAACAATTAACAAATCTATTATTTTTAAAAATGGCAGATGAGCAGACAAGACCGCCGTTTAACAAAAAATCAATTATACCAAAAGAAAATGACTGGCAAAGTCTCTTAAACAAAAGCGGGGACAATCTAGAAACTCATTACAGACATCTCTTGGAATCTTTGGCAAAGGAGTCTGGTCTTTTAGGCGTGATTTATAGAAAATCCCAAAACAAGATTCAAGATCCTGCCAAATTAGAACGATTAATCAAACTAATCAACGAAGAAACTTGGGTTGGACTGGATATTGATGTCAAAGGAGAAATCTATGAAGGATTACTAGAGAAAAACGCTAAAGACGTCAAAGGTGGAGCGGGACAATACTTTACACCTAGGGCATTAATTTCAGCAATGGTTGATGTAATTCAGCCAAAGCCAGAAGAAACAATCGGTGATCCTGCATGTGGTACTGGTGGATTCTTTTTAAAAGCACATGACTATCTTGTTTCAAACAATACTTTGGATAATGCACAAAAAAAGTTTCTGCGAGATAATACATTCAAGGGCTGGGATATAGTTCCTGAAGTAATTCGATTATGTGCAATGAACATGTACTTGCATGGAATTGGCTCTGTTGAAAGTCAAGTGATAAACGGAGATTCACTAATCTCTGATTCTGGTGATCGATTTGATATTGTCATGACAAATCCGCCATTTGGAAAAAAATCAAGTAACATGATATTTTCAGAAGAAGGCAAAGCAGAAAAAGAATCAATGGCGTATGAAAGAGATGACTTTTGGACTACGACATCCAACAAGCAACTAAACTTTTTACAACATGTCAAAACCATACTAAAAGTAAATGGCAGATGTGCTATTGTAGTTCCAGACAATGTACTTTTTGAGGGAGGTGCAGGTGAGATTGTACGAAAAAAAATGCTGGAACAATTTGATCTTCATACTTTGCTGAGATTACCAACTGGAATATTTTATGCAGGAGGAGTAAAAGCAAATGTATTATTTTTTGATAAAAAACCTGCAAGAACAGATGGAAAAGCTTGGACTGAAAAATTATGGATTTATGATCTAAGAACAAATCAACACTTTACACAAAAAGAAAGACAGATGGCAAGAAATGATCTAGATGACTTTGTAAAGTGCTATAATGTCAAAAACAAGCAAAACAGGAAAGAAACAGAGCAATTTCATGCCTATTCTTATGATGATTTGATAAAAAGAGACAAGACATCCCTTGATATTTTCTGGCTAAAAGATGAGTCTTTGGAAGATACAGATAATCTACCTCCTCCAGAGATAATTGCACAAGAAATTGCAGATAATTTGGAAACCGCATTGGATTCAATAAATGAATTGATTGTTAGTCTTGGAAAAAAATAATCTTCCTGCGAATTGGGTGCTTCTTTCTTTACCCTATATTGTACTTAATGAGAAATATGCTATACAACGAGGCCCGTTTGGAGGATCACTTAAAAAGGAAATATTCAAAAATGAAGGCTACTTAGTATATGAACAATTTCATGCAATAAATGATGATTTTTCTATGGCTAGATATTTTATCGATGACAAAAAATACCAAGAAATGTTTCACTTCAAAGTAAAGCCACATGATATGATCATAAGTTGCTCTGGAGCAACTCTAGGGAGAATTGCTCAAATTCCTGAAAATGCACTTGAGGGAATAATTAATCAGGCATTATTGAAAATTTCTTTAAACCCACAAATTATCAATTATAAATATTTTAAATTTTTATTCAGAAGTGATAAGATTCAGAATATTATTTTTGGAATTAGCAGAGGGACTGGAATGCCGAATTTTCCGTCATTAAAAGAAATCAAATCCATCCTATTTCCAATTCCACCACTAAACGAACAAGAAAGAATCGTAGCAAAAATTGAAGAATTGTTTTCATTAGTTGATTCCATAAAACAGTTACTTGAAAATATCAAAAATCAATTAAAACAATATCAACAATCTCTTCTAAAATCCACGTTTGAGGGAGAATTTGTTAAAGAATTACAAATGAGCAAATTTGCTGACATATGCAAAAAAATTACCGATGGTGAGCATCTTAAACCAAAATTTTTAGATTCTGGAGTGCCATTTCTTTCTGCTAAGAACATAACAAAATTGGGTTTATCTTTTGAAGATGTCAAATATGTTAGTAATGTAGATGCAGAGAATTTTCGAAAAAAATGTGAACCAAAATTAAATGATATTTTAATGGTGAGTAGAGGTAATGTCGGAAGAACTTGTATGGTCAATACAAATAATCCCTTTTGTTTACTTGGAAGCGTAATTCTCCTACAACTAAAGTCCAACATTGATTCAAAATATGTTTTATATTTTTTAAAAACTTCAAGTAATTTAAAAAAACTAACTAGAATTTCTAGTTCAACAGTTCAAGGTGCAATTTATCTTCAAGATCTTAAACAATTAACAATTCCAATACATTCATTAAATGAACAAAAAATTATTGTTGAAAAAATTGAAGGGTCTTTCTCATTAATTGAAAAAAACAAAAAATTGGTTGATTTATTATTGTTTCAAAATAATTACATGAAAAATTCAATTCTAAAACAAGCCTTTGAAGGAACATTACTTCCTCAAGATCCAAATGATGAACCTGCATCTGAGTTACTAAAAAGAATAAAACTACAAATCTAATTTTATCTCCATCTATGATAACAATCAGTGCATTCCCATTTTGGGTCATGACTAGTTACATTGCATCCGCCCAAAACAATCGCTTTTTTTCCTAGTGCGTCTTCAAGTGATCTCATATCTGCGGGAAGCCCCCAAAGGATTTTAGCGATATTTTTGCCGTTACATGACACTTGTACATCAAAAAAGTCAAAAATCCATTAAATAATGCAAAAGCCCCATCCATTGCCATGTCTTTCATTATTCCTCTAGAAGCCCACAGAGGAATCTCCATTTGTATAATTTCAGACTCAAATTTTCCCCAGATCAAAGAATTAATTTTATCTTTATTCATAGAATCATTTCATCACTGGTATTATTGAGATTTAAAATATCCATTGTAACCACTTTTTTATCCCACTCCTCATGAACAGATTATACTTTATGAAATTAGGAGAAAATCATGTCATTTGAGTTAAACGAAAATCAAAAATTAGCCGTAACTCACCCAAATTCACCATTACTAGTTTTAGCAGGTCCTGGAAGTGGAAAGACCAGTGTAATTACAGAAAGAGTGATACATTTGGTAAATCAAGGATTCAAACCTGAAGAGATTCTCTGCCTTACATTTTCAGAAAAAGCTGCAGAAGAAATGAAGCAAAGATTAGAAAAACAAATCGATGTTACAGATATGGAGATTAGCACCTTTCACTCTTTTGCAAGACAAATTCTTGAAGATAATGTACTTGATTCTGGAATTGGCATGTCATCAGGAGTACTAAAAAGATCATCGCAGTTAGTTTGGGGTCTAAAAAATATAGATAGTTTTGGCTTTGAGCATTTAGAAGTTGGAAACAATGCAGTAGAAATTATTGAATCAATCATTGACGGAATATCTACATTCAAAGATGAATTAATCACACCAGATGAATTAGACAAGTACATCAATGCAAAACTCAAAGATACAACAGACGAAGAACAAGTAGATTTTTTACTAAAATTAAAAGATCTTGCCAAAGTATATCACAAATATCAGGAATTTCAAAGAGGAAAAGCAGTAATTGATTTTGATGATATGGTGGTACAAACAATTCAATTATTCAAAACAAAACAAAACGTACTAGCAAAATATCAAAAAAAATTCAAACATGTGCTAGTTGATGAGTTTCAAGACAACAACTATGCACAATTAGAACTGGTAAAGCAAATTGCACAGAAAGGAAATGTCACAGTAGTAGGTGATGATGATCAATCCATTTACAGATTCCAAGGAGCATACTTGACAAACTTTCAAGATTATACAGAATTTTATAAAAACTCAAATAAAATCACATTAAATCAAAACTATCGTTCTACTCAAAATATTGTAAAACTAGCCTCAGAATTGCTCCAAAAAATACCACATAGGGAATCCAAAGACCTATTTTCTAAAAATGAAAAGGGTGAAAAAATCACAGTTACCACATGCAAAAACGAAGCATCTGAAGTTGAATTTGTAGTTAAAACCATAAATGATTTAATTGGAAAATCAATTACAAGAAGAGACAAAAAAGAAACTCCAATTACCTACAAAGATATCGTAGTTTTATCTAGAAGAAAACACGAAGGCAAAAAATTCACAAAGGCACTAAAAGCTTACGGCATTCCAACCACTTTTGTTGGTGAATCAAATATTTTCTCATCGCCAATAATTAGAGACCTAGTAGCATTTTTGAGAATTGCAGACAAGCCAGGTGAATCCGGAATTGAAATTACCAGACTAATGAAGAGTCATGGAATTACAGAGCACAACATTGCAAAATTAAATCAAGTGGCAAAGAAAAAAGCAAGAGATGACGATACCAGTATTGATTTTGTTTTAGAATCCATGCAAAATTCACAAAATATAGACATTACACAGCCTGATGAAGTAAAAGAATTATGTGAACAACTTCAAAGAGTGGTTGATCTTGAAAAAAATAATGCAGTAAGTGATATTGTCTACAAAATTATGATGTCTGAATCTGATCTATACAAAAGAATCCTGAGTCAAAATACTCTGCAAAACAAGCGAGACCAATTACTATTACAAGAAATTTACAACATTTCAATTGATTATGAATCACTAAATCCTCATGGCACACTGGGTGATTTTATAGACTATCTTGATTTGATGGGAAAATTTGACATTGAGCTAAGTGAGGGTGCAGAGCTAGAAAATGCAGTACGAGTAACTACAATTCACCAAAGCAAAGGAAAGGAATTTCCATTTGTGTTTATTGTAGATGTTGCAACAAACAGATTGCCATTAAAATACCAGGCAAAGGAATTTTTTGTTCCAAATGACTTGTCAAAGGGCGTAAAACGCCAGGAAGATGAAAAAGAACTCTACAAGCAAGAAGAGAGAAGATTATTTTACGTAGCCATGACTCGAGCCCAAAATCAGCTATTCATTACACATTCCAAGATTTACGGTCAAAATATCAGAGAAACAAAACAGTCTGCATTTTTAGATGAGATAAACTACAAAGAAAATCCACTGGTTAATTTTGTAGAGTATGAATCCCAGTTAGGCGATGTAATGCTGCAAGAAGACAGAATTGACAGACTCAAACAAGAGATTCAAGATAAAGCAATAAAGTCACTAAATCAAATGAATCTAAAGACTGCAATTCAGAGAATTGTAGAGCTTGCAAAGATAAAGTATTTCCAGGAAAATAAAAGTACAAAGGGTTTTGATTCCAGCGAAGTACTTAAAATAATAAATTCGGATAATACGATTGAGGCATTTTTAGAAAACAAGAAAATTCCGTTAATCAACAAAGAAGATCTTCACCTAAGTGCATCCAGTGTTAAAACATACAAAGAATGCCCACTAAAGTTCAAGTTTGGATCTGTTCTCAATGTCCCTTCAAAAAGAAAAACATACTTTGATTTGGGATCTGCAGTACATGCGGTGGCAGAGCATTTAACAAAACAACAAAAAGATGGAGTAGCACCTACAGAAAAACTTGCATTTGATATTTTAGAAAAAGAATGGAACTCAAATGCTTATGAATCAAAAACTAAAGAAAAACAAGATTATGAGTTGGCAAAAACTATGGTGGGAACATATCTTGACTGGACAAAAAATAATCCAAACACTCCAATTGATGTTGAAAAGAAATTCAAAATCAATATTGGAAATATTCCATTTATTGGATATATTGACAGAGTAGAGATAACACCAGATGGTGAATACGAAGTAATTGATTTTAAAACTGGATATGATTATGAAAACAAAAGTTCTATCAAAAAAGACTATCAGATGAACATCTATGCATTGGGGGTAGAGCACGTGTATGGAAAATTGCCAAAAAAAGCATCACTGTTTTATCTCAAACACAAAAAACTAGTACCTTATGAGATAGACAAAAATCAAGTAAAAGAAATTAAAAGTTTGATTGAAGAAAATGTCAAATCCATATTATCTGAGGAATTTGAGCCTACTCCAGGGTATCAGGTGTGCAAATGGTGTGATTATCAGCCTATTTGCGATGCAAAAGAGATTGAAGAGAGTGGATAAAAGTTATGAACATTGAATTATCAAAATAATCAATTTTTCAAAGTTATAGATCTCTACAACCGGCACTTTTTAAAATTTCAAACGTAGAATCTAATTTGGAATCATCCGGTACAAATATGATCATGCCATCTCTACCTCTAGTTAACAATACACGATAGCTGTTTACTCTGAGTGCATGCGGATCCTTTGCAGATGAACGAGTTTTTTTGGATACCCAATATTTTTCAGACCATGTAAAATCATCACCCCAACAAATTACAGGAAAGTCTAGCTCTAAACCTTGACAAGCAAATTCAGTACAAACATCTTTTAATTGACAACAAGAGAGAGAAGATGTTGGAGGGTCATTAAACCATGGTCCAACTTTTAGTTTTCGTGTGACAAAATATTCATTATCAACACCATAATTAGGAAGAATTTTTGCTTTTGAAGAACAAATCAAACCATAACGTTTTGTGTCTTGATATTGGTATCTTTCTTGCACATATGATTTTGCAGCATCAAGATTACGAGTGATATACAATTCAAATCCAGAATTACTTAATTTTTCTGAGATAGTTTTAACATGTGATATATCTCCATTTAATAAAATTGAAACCCATTTGTCAACATCTTCAGCAATGTGAGATCTTAAAGAGGTGGTAAGGTCTAATTTCTCTGAAATATTCACAGTTTGTTTTGGAAAAAAGTGCTCTAATTTTTTTGGGCAATGAACTATCCATGTATTTTTGGATTTTTCTAATGCTGTATTCCATAAAGAAATACCACCTTCTTCTCCAAGATGAATATTTTGACCTTCGCCAATTAACCCGATAATCATTGTAGAAACAGGCATTTTATCAGAGATACTAATAAAATCATCAGGTTCAGAATTAGGATGCCCTCTTTTTTCTAAAACACGCTCAGCATCCCACGCTCTTTGTGCTTCATCATAAATCCAAATATTTTCCCTAGGAGTTTTTGAACTAGTACCACCATATTCTTTTAAAAAATTATGAACGGGTTGAACAAATGCAGCACTTCCTTTTTCTAGCGCATGTCTGAGAACATCTACAAGAGGACCATTACCTGAAAGAAAAACACTATGAATTTTTTCAGATTCTTGAAAATCATGAATACCATAAACAAATTGTAAACCTACCAGAGTTTTTCCAGCCCCAGGAACCCCTGTAACTAATGCTAAATGATATGTGTTTCCTTCTTTAGTTAAATGAGCAATTGAAATTAATTCTTCAATAGTATTTGGAATTCCAGCACTATGAGCACGTTTAATGGTTGGAAATTCTTCGTGTGAAAAAATGATCCTTGCTGCTTGAACTATTGATGGTAATGGGGCATATTCAGAATTAATCCATGCTTGAACATCAAAGAGGGTGAAATTAGTATTATCTAGTTTATCTAATTGATTTGCAAGATCTTTGGAATTAGTAATAAAGACATTTGATTTTTTAAAAGAATTTTCTTTCCATCTAGTAGGGATTAATATTGGAAAAATATGTAGACTGTGAGATTTTTCATGATATGTACTTAGATCTCTAGCATAAGAAGAAACCTGATCAACATGGGAGAGATGTATAGAATCATAATCTTTGAATTCAATTACAAATAGTTTATCATGTTTTAAAAGTAAAACATCAGGTCGTCGTCCACCCTCTCGTGGCAACTCATATTCAAAAATAACGTGCATATTTTTTGAATCGGGTCTTTGTGAATGAAACTTTGATAGTTGTTCTTTTAAAATAGTTATACTATTTTCCCAAGCAGAGATTTGAAGTGAGTTTGGTCTTCTATTGAATTTTTGAATTTCATTTATTGTAAGTGATTCTAGTAATTTTTCATCAGAGATTTGAAGAAAAGTTTCCAAACTTCCATGCCACCCTAAATTTTGATAAGGATTATCATTCACAATATAATGCAAATTTAGTCATTTATCAAGTTATGAGAGGCTTGACTTTAATTTAGATAGAATAAACGAAGTATAGACCAACTTTCAATATTGTTAAATTCAAAGATCTCAAAAATTCTACATTGACTCTATGTGGAAAAGGTCACAATAATTGGAGTACATGGACATCAACTAATGAAACTATTCACAAATACTGCAAAACATGCAGACAAGAAAGAGCTAAAAACTATACAGATAGAAAGAAAAACTCTAAAGGAAAACACACAAGAAAGCAGTTCTTAGAAAAATTAGAACAATATGACAGATGTCCACAATGCAAAAGAATATGGAAAGACATTGCATTCTCAAAAGGGTCTGCAAAATACAAGATCACAGAAGATCATATTATTCCATTATTGAAAGACGGGACAGATAGTATTGAAAATATTCAACCTTTATGTTATCAATGTAATTTTAAAAAAGGTCATTCTTAACAATACAGATAATCTCATAAGCTTTGCATGAATTGATTTTATGTGGATTACAAAGAACTATCAGATTATCTTGAAAAACGCATGAAAATGCAGCACATCTATCAACCAGTAATGATAAGAACTCTCTTAGAATCAAAAAATACTGCAACCGTAGAGACAATAGCAAGAGCATTTCTGCAAGATGATACGAGTCAAATTGACTATTACAAACAAATTACAAAAAATATGCCAGGCAAGGTTCTCAGAAAAAACAAGGTTGTAACATACCAGGATGATAAATTTATTTTAAATTCCCCAAATTTCACAGATGAGCAAAGAAAGAATTTAATCAAAATATGCAATGAAAAGGTAGAAAAATATCAAGAAAAATGGGGTGAAAAAATTTGGATTCACAGAGCAAGATCATCAAGAGTCATTCCAGGTTCAATGCGGTATACTGTGTTAAAGAATGCAAAAAACAGATGTGAATTATGTGGCATACATAAAGATGAAAAAGCACTAGATGTTGATCATATTGTTCCAATAAACAAGGGAGGTCCAAATGTAATTGAAAACATGCAGGCATTATGCTATACTTGTAATTCACAAAAAGGAGACAGAGACAGTACGGATTTCAGATTGTGGCAAGGAATGTATGAGAGAAAAGAAAAAGAGTGTATCTTTTGCAAACCACATAAAATTGAAATTGAGAACACGCTTGCATATACAGTCAAGGATGGATATCCTGTTACTCCACTACACTATCTGATAATACCTAAGAGACATGTTTCATCATTTTTTGAGCTTGGTTCATCAGAATACAAAGCATGTCTAAATCTTTTAGAGGATGTAAAAAAGAAAATTCTCGAAAAAGACAAAGCAGTTACTGGATTTAATGTGGGAATAAACATTGGAAAAGATGCAGGGCAGACAATAATGCATTGTCATATTCATATAATTCCACGTAGAGAAGGCGATGTTATTGAACCTCAAGGTGGAATCCGAAATATCATTCCTGGAAAAGGGAAATACTGACAAATACCATGATTTTTACAGAACCTAAATGATATTACTCCACCATACTATGAGAATTTAATCTTGATTAAAATAAACAGAGAATCAGACATTACACTACTATCTGCATCAGTTACAGATTTTGCAGATTCCCTAGGATACTGTGAATACAAAATTCCATTATCCA
>CXWL01015101.1_pt2 | contig 22209 bp, 23 predicted proteins | sample 590931 | NCBI WGS metagenome assembly CXWL01 (sample SAMEA3498368, study PRJEB10139) | groundwater metagenome | biome: water well; material: biofilm material | place: Germany | collected 2015-04-27 | reverse complement strand
CGAATTGACGGCCGCCGAATCGGCGTGGCTCGACCCGCAAGCCACCCTGCAACCCAGCGGTCCGCTGCCAGGCCGGCCGGTGCGGCCACGGCTCGTGGCGCCCGCCAAGGTACCCCGCCGCACGCCGTTTACGACTGCGGGCCGCAGCGCGCTGCTGCACGCGGTGGCGCATATCGAATTCAACGCCATCAACCTGGCACTGGATGCGGTGTGGCGCTACGCCGGCATGCCGCCCGCCTACTACCACGACTGGCTGCGCGTGGCCGCCGAGGAGGCGCTGCACTACACCCTGCTCACCGAGCACCTGGCCACGCTGGGCCACGCCTACGGCGATTTCGATGCCCACGACAGCCTGTGGGCGATGACCGAGAGCACCGCCGCCGACATCACCGCCCGCATGGCCCTGGTGCCGCGCACGCTGGAGGCGCGTGGCCTGGACGCCACCCCGCCGATGCAGGCGCGGCTGCGCCAGGCCGGCGACCTGCGCGCGGTGGCCATCCTGGACATCATCCTGCGCGACGAGATCGGCCACGTCGCGGTGGGCAACCACTGGTACCGCTGGCTGTGCGAGCGTGATGGGCTCGACCCACTGGCCCACTACGCGGTGCTCGCCGCGCGCCACCGCGCGCCCGTGCTGAGGCCCCCCTTCAACCACCCGGCCCGGCTCGCGGCCGGCTTTACCGCGGCCGAAATCGCGGCGCTGGGCGCTGGCTGATCCGGCGCCGTTGGCCCTGCGTGTCAACGTGTCAACGTCCCTGCGATCTACATTGCACGCCGCCATCTCAATCCCGAACACCTGGGCGGCCCCACGCGCCAGATCACCAAGCTGCTGGGCGCGCTGGGCGCCACGTCGGTGGGCATGCCGCTGCCGGGCATCCCCGACGCGCTCTCCAAGGACACCATCGACGCCTGTGCCATCCCCTGGGAAGTGGTGCCGGCGGTCAAGGTGCACGAGCTCACCAAGTTCCACAGCGAGTTCGACAGCAGCGGCCCCGCGCTCTGCACCACGGCCTTCGTGATGGCCATGAACAAGCCCAGGTACGAGGGCCTGGCGCCCGACCTGAAGAAGGTCATCGACGCCAACTCGGGCCTCGCCACCTCGGCCTGGCTGGGCAAGGTGCAGCAGGGCAACGACCCGATCGGGCGCAAGGCCGCCGTGGACCGCGGCAACACGCTCTACACCTTCAGCGCGGCCGAACGCGAGCAGTTCATCAAGCTGTCTTCCCAGGTGGACGACGAGTGGGTGGCCGACATGGACAAGCGCGGTTTCAAGGGCAAGACGCTGCTGGACGCCGCGCGCGGGCTGATCGCCAGGTACGGCAAGGGCTGACGTATCCAGCGCTCACGGCTGGCTCCACAGCCAGGCCGCGCCGCGCATGCCCGAGGCGGCACAGTGCTGGGCCGCAACGAGGCGCATGCACACCGGCTCGGCCACGCCGCCGCTGAGGACGCAGCGGCCGACTAGCGCTGCGCGGCCGCACGCTGGCGGCGCGCCAGGCCCAAGCTGGCCAGCCCCAGGCCCATCATCAGCCAGGCGCCGGGCTCGGGCACCGTGCTCACGGTAACGGGCGTGGCGTAGATGTTGCTGAAGTACTGGTCGTTGGCGCTGGCTGCTGCGGTCTCGCGCACCTGCAGGCGGTGGATAGGTGCGCTGGCCACCAGCGTCACCCAGGCCGACGCCGGTGCGCCGGCGGGCAGCGTCAGGCTGGCGCTGCCTATGGCCTGACCCGTGGCGTCGAGCGCGATGAAGTCAAAGCTGGCGCCCAGCAAGTCCACTTCAGACGGGAAGTTGCTCTTGCCGGTGGACACGGCCAGGCCCACCGACATGTAGCCCGAGCCAAAGGCCAGGTCAAATGACTCGGTGCCGTTGAGCGCCAGGTCGGCCGCTGCGTGCAGGCCGTCCAGTGAGTCAAAGCCGGGGCCGTCCACCCAGTTGCCGGGGGCCAGTGACCGCGGGTGGCCGTTGACGGTGTGGGCCCAGTTGATGGCGCTGTCGCTGGCCACGAAGCTGTAGCTGTGGGCGTTGATCCAGGGGTTGCCGTTGCCAAAATCGTGGGCACCGGGGGCAAACAGGCTGCTCCAGTCGTAGGCGCCCAGCACCGTGGCCTGCGAAAGAAACGAAGCGCGCGCCGCCGGGATGTCAGTGCTGACCGTGGCCGTGAGGCTGGCGTGGGCCGGCAGGGCGCCCAGCAGGCAGGCCGTGGTGGCCAGAGTCAGAAGATGGCGGGGCAGGGTCGGGGACATGGGCGCGCTCCAGAGAATGTTTGCTGAGAACGCAACACGCTCGAGCCAAACGGCTCAGCGTTGACCCCCGCGCTTGCGGGTTGCGCTGCGTCGACGGGCTCGACCACGCTGGTGTGAAACCTTCGCCAGTCTTTACCTTTGCCGCTGCCACTCACCCACACCTTCAACCCTCCACTCCACCCTGCCGCGGCCACTGAAACACCGCCTCAACCCCGACACCGAACGTATGCGCAATGCGGAACGCCAGCTCCAGCGACGGCGCATATCGCCCCGCCTCCAGCGCGATGATGGTCTGGCGCGTCACGCCTACGGATTTTGCCAACGCCTCCTGCGTCATTTCGCCGTGATCGAAGCGCAGCCGGCGGATCTGGTTGACGATGGGCGTGGTGGTCATGGCCGGCGGTCGCGCCAATAGGAAATACCGATCACCGCATATTCGACCATGCAGCTCCACACCAGCGCGGAAATCAGCAGATGCGCGGTCACCAGCGGCGTGGCCCAGGCCAGACGCTCGACTGGCGAAAGCCCGAACATCACCACCAACCCAATCACGCTGAACACCAGAGCGCCGCGCGCCCATCCCGCACCACGCGCTGCGATATCGCGGTCGCGCTCATCCTCGATCACCTGATGCTTCCAGCGCGACTCCAGCGTCCACAACAGAATGCCCCAGGCGATCAGCAACATCACGATGCTGCGCCCCACCGCGCCCAGATCGCGCCGATCCGCAGCCGCCGCTATCACGTCGGCCTTGGCCAGCAGATAGATCGCCACCAGCAGCGCAAAGCCCAGCCCAATCCAAGCCCTCCACTCGCACGGCGATACCGTCTCGTCCAGCTCGCCCCGCGGCGCCACCGACACCCCATACATCGCCCCCCAAGCCACCGCCGCCGCCAGCGCCACCCCGACATTGCCTGAGTCCAACCCCAACAACTGGTCCGGCCCTGCAAGCAACAACCAGAACGCCACCCCAGCCAACGCCACCAGCACCACCAAACCCCACTTAGGCCAACGCATAGTCTTCTCCGTCTGACTTAATGTCATGTGTAGATTACATTCTTGCGCAGGAATGTCAAGTTGAGCGGACACTGGGGTGGTTTGGATGATTGGCGGCGGGTCGTCTCTTGTGGGGAGCTGCCTTTGTGGGAGCGGCGTCCCGGAGGATAGGAAATTCAAACGCCCTCTTTCTTGCGCCTGACCGCCGCGGCACGGCTGCTGATTCCGCGGGATCAAGTCTTCGAGAGTCGGCTGCACCTTGCAGCGCGGCCAAGGCGCCGCCGAGACGATCCTGTCATGGGTGTCGCCCCAGGGGTGAACCCTGATCTGCGGGTCGCTTTGAGCATTCACAGAAACCGCGGGCACAGCCGGTCCCCGCGGCTCATGCTGCCAGGCCGCTCGATCGGGCGCATGGTAGGGCGCGCCGGGCCCCGCATCCCGGGGGGGTCGCCCATGACCCCATGACCCTCTTACGCTGCTGACGCGGCGTACCCCTCTGCGCACTCAATCCGCAACAAGGACCTCCCCATGAACACACGCATCGCGCCCCTTTCCCTTGCGCTGGCCTGCCTGCTTGGCGCCGGCAGCGTCTCGGCCAACCTCATCGACGCCACCTACGGCTCCGGCGTGGGCAGCTTCGAGCAAGGCGCCTTCGTGCCGGGCGGCGCCGGCCACTTGAACTTCCAGTCGCTCGGCGCAGGCAGCACCACCATCACCGGCTGGGTGGTGGGCGGCGTGGGCGTGGACTGGCTCGGCGAGCCCTTCTACAACGCCAGCCAGGGTGTGCATGCGGTGGACCTGGGCTGGTACGACGGCGGCGCGGGGTCGGTAGCCATCAGCCTGCCCACCGTGGCCGGCATGAACTACACGCTGACCTTCGAAGCCGCCGCCGTGCCGGGCCCCGCCTACACCAACCAGGGCTGGGTCAGCGCCGGCACGCTGGGCGCGGCGTTTTCGCCCGCCTGGTCCGCGGCGTACGACTTCACCGGGCAGGTCTATCACGCGCAGGCCTTCCAGTTCACTGCGCTGGCGGCGACCACGCTGCTGACCTTCTCGGCCACCACGCCCGGCACGGCCTATGGGCCAGTGATCGACAACGTGAGCGTGCTCGCCGTGCCCGTGCCCGAACCGGCAGCGGCGCTGCTGCTGCTGGCCGGGCTGGCCGGCGTGGCGCTGCGCCGGCGCATGGGCTGAAGGGGCGCTGCGGCACAGCGGCTGGAGGATAGGAAATTCAAACACCCTCTTTCTTGCGCCTGACCGCCGCGGCACGGCTGCTGATTCCGCGGGATCAAGTCTTCGAGAGTCGGCTGCACCTTGCAGCGCGGCCAAGGCGCCGCCGAGACGATCCTGTCATGGGTGTCGCCCCAGGGGTGAACCCTGATCTGCGGGTCGCTTTGAGCATTCACAGAAACCGCGGGCACAGCCGGTCCCCGCGGCTCGTGCTGCCAGGCCGCTCGATCGACGGTGATTGACTCGTGCTCAGGCTGCGTGCAGCACTTGGCCACGCGCAGGCGAGCGCGGCGGTGCCCGGCCTTGCAGGCCGCACTTGCGCCTGCAGGCGCAAGCCCCTCCTGAGGCGCAGGACCGCGCGCAGGCGCGCTCCTGCGTCCACAGTCGGCCTGCAACCCCAGGTGCGTGAGGATCTCCTCGATGACCGGCTGCCAGGGCACAGAGGCCCTGGCGTTCGCCAGGCGCAAACGGTCCTCAGGACCCTTTGCGTCCGGGCTCACCCCGCAGGATTGCCGCGATGACCTTCAGCTCGCCGCCGCAATTCGGGCAGTGCTCCAGGTCGAGCTCGAAAGCGAAGCTTCAGCGAAGACTAACTTGTACTCAAGTTACGTCGCAGCTAAGACGCGCTTGAGCAGCCGGGCCCAGCTCAGCCGCACCGGCCAGTGGTGCGCACAGGTTCTGCTTGAACTCCGCATCCCCGGGCATGCCTTGCAGGCCGCGCCCGCGCTTGCAAGCGCGGGCCCTTCGCGAGGCACGGGACCGCCCGCAGGGGCGGTCCCATGTCCACGCTCAGCGCCCTGCACCGTCAGATCCGGCGCCGCTGGCCCTGCGTGTCAACCCTGCGTGTCAACACTCCTGCGATCTACACTGCACGCCGCCATCTCAACCCCGAACACCTGGACCGACCATGACCGCGATCACCACCCGCCGCTTCCTCCAGATCGCCGGTCTCGCCGCTGCCGGCCTGCTGCTTGCCGCCTGCGGCAAGCAGGAAACGCCAGCGCCGGCGCCGGCGGCATCGGCCGCGTCCGCCGCTGCGGCGCCCGCACCCGCCCGGGTCTACGTGGTGGGCACCGACGCCGCGTACGCCCCCTTCGAGAGCCAGAACGAAAAGGGCGAGATCGTCGGCTTCGACGTCGAGGTGGTGCAGGCCATCGCGCGCAAGGCCGGCATCGAGGTCAGGTTTGTCAATACACCGTGGGAAGGCATCTTCAACGCCCTGGGCCAGGGCGACCGCGATCTGGTGGTCTCGGCGGTGACGATCACTGCCGAGCGCAAGCAGACGATGGATTTCAGCGACCCGTATTTCGACGCGCAGCAGCTCATCGCCGTCAAGCACGGCAGCCGGGTCGCCCGGTTTGCCGATCTCAAGAAGCTCAAGGTCGGCGTGCAGACCGGCACCACCGGCGATGAAGCGGTGACCAAACTGCTCGGCAAGACCAGCACCCAGGTCAAGCGCTACGAGTCCACCCCGCTGGCCCTGAAGGAGCTGGAATCGGGCGGCGTGGACGCCGTGGTGGCCGACAACGGCGTGGTCATCCACCACGTCGCCAACAACCCGGGCGGCAAGTTCAAGACGGTGGCCGACAAGGAGTTCGTGCCCGAGCAATACGGCATCGCGCTGAAGAAGGGCAACGCCGAGCTGCTGGGCAAGCTCAACAAGGCCCTCGCCGAGATCAAGGCCGACGGCAGCTACGACCAGATGTACGGCAAATATTTCGGCGCCGCCCAGGCCGCTGGCGCGCCGGCTGCGGCCGCCTCGAAGTAGAGGCCGCGCGATGGATCTGCGCTGGCAGATCCTGGACGGCTACGGGCCGCTGTTTGTCAGCGGCCTGCGGATGACGGTGCAGCTCACGCTGGTGGCCATCGTGGCCGGGCTCGTGCTCGGCATCTTTTTCGGGCTGGTCAGCACCTCGTCTGACGCGCCGCGCCCGGCCTCGGCGGCGATGCGCGGGCTGCTCGTGCTGCTGCGCGGCCTGACGCTGGCCTACCTCACCTTCTTTCGCGGCACACCGCTGTTCGTGCAGATCCTGCTGGTGCACTTTGCACTGATGCCGGCGCTCGTCCACGCCGACCACGGCCTGCTGCTGGCGGGCGACGCCGCGCGCGAGTTCCGCCAGGAGCACGGCGCCTTCTTTTCGGGCTGCCTGGCGCTCTCGCTCAATGCCGGCGCCTACATCAGCGAAATCTTTCGCGCCGGCATCCAGAGCATCCACCGCGGCCAGACCGAGGCCGCCTACAGCGTGGGGCTGAGCCACGCCCAGGCGATGCGCTTCGTGGTGCTGCCGCAAGCCTGGCGGCGCATGTTGCCCGCGCTGGTGAACGAGGGCATCACGCTGATCAAGGATTCGTCGCTGGTCTCGGCCATCGGCCTGGCCGAGCTGGCGCTGGCCGCGCGCACGGTGGCCGGTGCCTACTCGCGCTATTGGGAGCCGTATCTGGCGATCTCGGCGATCTACCTGGTGCTGACGCTGGCGCTGTCGCTGCTGGCCCGGCGGCTGGAAGCACCAGAACACCTGCGCGGCCGCTGACTGTTGTTTGAGCGCCGCGCCGAAGCTTGAATTGCGATGGCGGGCGCGGCCGGGCGCGGGTTTTCACGGGGTCGTCATTTAGACTGCGGCGGCCGCCAGACGGCCCCCCAGTGGGCGCGACGCGCCCGCTGACACCAACACCCCACATCAAGAGGAATCGAATGAAGCGCACTCTGCTCGCCATGGCCATTGCCACCCTCACGGCTGGCGCCGCCCATGCCCAGATGTCCATCTATGGCCTGATCGACCTGAGCTACGGCAAGGCGGTTCCGGCGGCCAAGGCCGATTTCCACTCCGGTGGCGACGACGGCAGCGGCCAGGGCAACTCGACGACCCGTATCGGCGTGAAGGGCAGCACCGATGTCGGTTCCGGCCTGAAGGCCAATTTCAGGCTCGAAACCGGTGGCATCACCAGCGACGGCCAGGTCAACCCGGGCGGCGCTTTCTTCAACCGCGCGGCGTGGGCCGGCCTGTCGTCCAAGTTCGGCGAAGTGCGCCTCGGCCGCCAGGATTCGGTGCCGTTCCAGACGATGATCGATTTCGACTTCAACGGCGCGGCCAACAATGTGTCAGCCTTCGGCAATGTGGCCATGGGCGCCTGGCTGGCCGGCCGCCAGTCGCGCTCGCTGCAATACATCAGCCCGGTGATGAACGGCGTCAAGGTGCAGCTCGGTTTCGTGCCGCAAGGCAATGTCGCCGGCACCAAATCCACGGCGTCCGCCGGCGTGACCTATGCGTCCGGGCCGCTGGCCGTGGCCGTTGCGGTCGAGTCCAAGCGCACGCCCGGCGGCAGCAACTTCACTTCGGTGGCTGGCAGCTACGACCTCGGCGTGCTGAAGGTGATGACCAGCTACGCCGATGGCGGCAAGTTCGTCAAGGGCGTCGGCGTCGGCGTCGTGGCCCCGGTGGCCGGCTTCAATATCGGCATGCAGCTGGGCAAGAACAGCGACACCAAGGCGACGGGCACCGAGTTCTTCATCAACAAGGAAGTCCTCAAGAGCACCTACGCCTACCTGGATATCGGCAATGTCGACAAGACCACGGCCACCAGCCTGAAGGGCAACCGCTACGCGGTGGGCGTGATCTACGTCTTCTGATCCAGCAACACCCACAAGCCCGCCCGGCCCGCGCCCGGCGGGTTTTTCTTCGTCACCCGCGCGGGTGGTGCCTGGCATGCAGCAGGCGCAGGCGTTCACGCGCGACGTGGGTATAGATGGTGGTGGTGCCGATATCGGCGTGGCCCAGCAGCATCTGCACCGCGCGCAGGTCGGCGCCGTGGTTGAGCAGGTGGGTAGCGAAGGCGTGGCGCAGCGTGTGCGGTGAGAGCGGTGCCGTGATCGCCGCCGCAGCGGCATGGCGCTTGATCAGGCGCCAGAACATCTGCCGCGTCATGCCGGCGCCGCGCCGGGTGACAAAGAGGGCATCGCTCGCCTGACCCTTGAGGATCACGGCGCGCGCCTCGGCCAGGTAGCGCTGCAGCCAGGCATGGGCCTCGCCGCCAAACGGCACCAGGCGCTCGCGCGCGCCCTTGCCCATGACCCGCAGCACGCCTTCATCCAGCCCCAGGTGCACCGTCTTCAACTGCACCAGCTCGCTAACGCGCAGCCCGCTGGCGTACATCAGCTCGATCATGGTGCGGTCGCGCAGGCCCAGCGGGGTCGCGGCATCGGGCGCCGCCAGCAGGGCCACCACCTGCGCTTCCGACAGCACCTTGGGCACCCGCATCGGCTGGCGTGCGGCGAGCAGGCGCAGCGTGGGGTCGGACTTGACCCGCCGCTCACGCACCGCCCAGCGGAAATAGCGCTTGAAGACGGTCAAGCGCCGGTTGGCGGTGGTGGCGCGCGTGGCGGCATGGCGCTGGGCGATGAAGGCGAGCAGATCGGACTCGACGCTCTCGTCCAGCATCCGGCCCGATGCCGCCTGCAGCCAGGCCGCATACAGGCTCAGGTCGCGGCGGTAGGCGGCCAGCGTCAGCGGCGCCAGGCCGTCCTCGATCCAGAGGGCGTCGATGAATTGATCGATCGAGGTCGGGCTGTCTGGCGACATCAGTCCAGCTTGAGCCCCTGCTTGGCAACCACCGCGGTGTAGACCTCCAGCTCGGCCTTCATCTGCGCCGCAAATTGCTCCGGCGTATTGCCGATCACGAGCGAGCCGGTATCTTCGATGCGCTTGCGCACATTGGCGTCAGTCAGCGCCTGCTTCACCGCGGCGGCCACCTTGTCCACCACCGCCCTGGGCGTGCCCTTGGGTGCGAGCACGCCGTAGTAGGCCATGCGGTTGACGGGCTCCAGTCCGACTTCCTTGAAGGTCGGAACGGCAGGCAGTTGTGCCAGGCGCTGCGACGCGGCGACCACGATCGGGATCAGGCGCCCATCCTTGATGAAGGGCAGTGCCGAAGGCATGTTGTCGAAGATGATCTGCACCTGGCCAGCCACCGTATCGTTGAGCGCCGGGCCCGCGCCACGGTAAGGAATGTGGGTCATGAAGACCCCCGCCAGGCTCTTGAACAGTTCGGTCTGCAGGTGGCCGATGCCGCCGGTGCCCGAGCTGGCGTAACTGTATTTGCCAGGGTTCTTTTTCAACTCGGCGATAAAGCCCTTGTAGTCGCGCGCCGGGAACGACGGGTGCACCGCAATCACATTCGGCGTGGCCGCGATATTGATCACCGGGACAAAGTCAACGGCCGGGTTGTAGCCAATCTTGGGGTTGATCGCCGGGTTGGCCGCCGTCGTGGACACCGTGGCCATGCCCAGCACATGGCCATCAGGCGGGGCCTTGATCATCTCCAGCGCGCCGATCGAACCACCGCCGCCGGCCTTGTTTTCCACGACCACTTGCTGGCCGAGCGCGGCGCCCATCTTCTCGCCCACGATGCGGGCCACGATATCCGTGGTGCCACCGGGAGCGAAAGGCACGATCAGGCGCACCGGCTTGGTCGGGTAGGCCTGCGCCCGGGCGGCCAGTGGTGCGGCGGCCATGAGGGCGGCACCGAGCAGGAGGGCGAGTCTTGAGAGTTGCATCAGGGGGTCTCCGTCTGTGGATGTGGGAATCAGGTGTCTCGGGTGCCCGCCGCTCAACCGACCTGGCCCAGCAGGCCGGATTTGAGACGGGCATCATAGGGATGATCGCCGACAAAGGCGCGCAGCACGGCGGTGTAGAAGTCAGGCCCCGCGATCGGCTCGCCGCGCAGTGTGCCATTCAGGCTGAAGCGCAGGCCGAGCGCGGTGTCCAGGTCGAGATCGATGACATCGCCCTTGCGCACCTTGCCGGCGGCGGCGATCTGGGCCTGGAAGAGCGCCAGGCTGGGCGCCAGCCGGGCCAGGTCTTGCGTCGGCGAGTTGCGTTCAACGCCCTTCCTGATGGCCTTCACGAACTCGGCCGCGGGCACGTCCTGCAGCATGCGCATCTGCAGCCGCTTGGGGCCGGGCATGGCCAGCGCCTGCTCGGCACGCGTGGCGCGCGCCAGCAGGTACAGGCCCGCCGCGTAGCCCTTGAACCAGGCGACGGCGCGCACGCCGGTGCCGTTGAGGAGCAACTCGGCGCCGCCCACCTGCGCCCGGCGATCGAAGCGCTGGCCCTCCACCACGACCGGCGGCTCCTGGCCGAACGATGCCCACGGGGCCAGCAGGCCGGCGAGCAGGAAAAAGCGGCGCGTCAACGTCATCGGCAGGCTGTGCCCCGGGGTGTGAACCCTACATGGAACGTTGATCGTGCCCGAGCCGCCGACGCGCCGTGTTGTGGGTATCACGACTGCGGGTATGTCCGATGCGGCTGCAGACTTCGGCCTCATTGCGGCTGCTGCGCCAGCGCCCAGGTGATGTGCTCCAGCACCAGCGCGTCGGCCCCGTCGCGGGAATCGGCCAGCGCGCCGCCCGAAGCGCCGCCTCGCGCTGCGCATCGGTTCCGTATCGCTTCAAGAACTCAGGCATCGAGAGTCCGGATTGAAACTGCACGCGGCTCATCGGCATGGTGCATCTCCTGCTGTGATGCAGCCATCTCCGCCCTCCACTAGCTCACAGGGTGAGCCTGCCGAGGCAACTTGCCAATCACTACCACTTGTAGATCGTCCGTTCGTTCATCGCAGCACCTTACAGGAGTGAGGTGTTGCACTTCGGACTTGAGGCCGCCCTATTGAATCTGGTTGTTTCGGTTGACATTTCTTTCAAGATGCTCAATGAATGCCGCGTGCATTTGGCTCGGCTCTCGGCGCATGAAGTTCCGCACGAGTTCGGTGGACGGATCACCTGTGAAGTCGGGTTTGACATTCCACCAGTAGTTACCCGATTCGTCACGGATGCGATCCAGTGCGAAGCCACCGGGTATTTCCGTCATGACCCAGTCGCCGACCTGTGCCTGGGAAAAAGCTGGATCAATCTGGACCAGAGCAAGAAACGCAAACTGCGTCACGATGGCCCCGCGATTGGTCGATGGAAGCAAGCCCCCCTCAAATGCACTTGGATTCAGCCCCACTGACTGCAACATTTTCCAGGCAACATCCACGCAACTGTTGGTAAGTGCGTTGTAGTGCATGGATATGCCATATGTGAAAGCCGACTCGTTGGTAATATCCAGAAGCAGTTGGAATTGCTGCGCCGTGATGTCTATCGTCACGGAGCGGATTCCGGAATTGCTTTGAACCATGTATGTCGCATCGTCTTCCGTACGAGTTGTACCGGGCCCAAAAGCAGATCCACTCACGACCGGAGAAAATCCCTTGCTGAACTTGTTGGTTCCATCGCTCGCCGACAACCACAGGTGGCCAGCAAACGAATTGCCGGCTGTAGTTGCCACACCAGCCTGGGCGATATAGACAGTCAGTCTTGGCAAGTCTCACTCCTTAGAAGTTTGGAAGGGTACGCCACATTGGGCCCTTCGCGCGTAAGCGGGCGTATTAGGAGACCTACTGGCATCAAATGAAGTCTTACATCGTAATTCCAGGCCAACGGATTGAAGCCTGAGATATCAACGCCAATCAAATAGCGGCCTGGATTCAAAGTCACGCCCGCAACAAATCTCCGCACCGGCCAGGAAGAGCTTCGCATCCTTGGTATGCTGCTGAACGAGAGACTGCCGCCAGACGCCACTTCGTCCTCGGCCGTCAGCGCTATCTTGATCGGGGTCTCGATTTTGGAGACGCCGCACGGATCAGCAGCGAAATTGCCGTAATTCCTCCGGTTATCTATCACTGACTCTGGCGAGATCGTTGAACTCCTGGATTCGAAACCAAGTTCAATCTCCACCACTGTTCGTTTCTCGATGACAAGCTCCAACGGTGGCGATTCATCCATATTCGGCCGCAGTGGAACGATCACCCCGGGCGGCGGCGCGAACAACACGGCGCAGGCACCAAGCGCTTGGACTGAAATCACCATCAGAACCAGTCTGGCACGACGAAGAACCTCGCGACTGGGATATCTATTCATTTGATTGGCAAGCAACCTCAGCAGGCTCACCCTGTGAGTTAATGGAGGGCGAAGACGGCTGCATCGTAGCAGGAGATCCTGGGTTCGACAGTTAAACGGCCAAGTTGTTGATTCCTACAGGGGCGTGCATCAAACGCTCCACTACAAGAGGGTCAACTGAGCGTCGAGGGTGGGTTTCTTGATGGTCAGCGCCGACAAGATGTCGGCCTGATCTTGGCTGATCGCTGAGAGTCCGGCGACGGCTTGTGCGCCGTTCAGGGTGACTTGGTGGTGCTGGATCCGACGCAGTCGCGACAGGGCACGTTCAGGCAAGAGTCGCGTGTCGCTGGCGCGCAGACGGCTGCGCATGATGCGGTAAAGAATCAGTGCAATGAAGCAGATCGTCGCGTGCGCACGGATTCGATCTGGCAGCCGGTGGTAGACCGGCCCAATCTCTATTTCAGACACGAGCACGCGGAAGCCGCGTTCAATGTCGGCGAGCGACCTGTAGCGTTTGATGACGTCGTCTGGCGTGCCCGAGTTCGACAGTTCAGAGCCGCTGAGGGCGGTCTCCGACCGTCTGGGTTGCTTCACCCTTGCGGCAGGTCTTGGTGCGGTCCACGACCGCACCACCACCGGCGCAGGCAAGGCCAGCGTGAAGCTGCCGCAGTTCAACGCAGTCAATACCCTGCTGGGCAACCGGAAGCCCGCGCTGACGGGCACTTGCCACGCGGTTAAGTTCGCGAAAATGCGCCCACCGCTGCCTGGCCGAGGTGCGATACCGCTTCAACCGGCGCTACGACTTGCGCTCGATCCGCGGCCGGCTCATGCGCGCCGCAGTGGCTAGGTCGTCGCCGCCGGAGGTGGTCGTTCGTGGTGCTGAGCTTCATTGCTAATCAAGTGGAACGTTGATCGTGCCCGAGCCGCCGACGCGCCGTGTTGTGGGTATCACGACTGCGGGTATGTCCGATGCGGCTGCAGACTTCGGCCTCATTGCGGCCGCTGCGCCAGCGCCCAGGTGATGTGCTCCAGCACCAGCGCGTCGGCCCCGTCGCGGGAGTCGGCCAGCGCCAGCGCCACGGCCCCGTCACCACTGGCGCGCCAGGCATTGCCCAGCGCCACCGCCAGGTTGCGCCGCCAGCGCTGCCAGCCGATGCGGCGGATGGCGCTGCCTTCGGTGCGGCGCCCGAACTCGGCTTCGTCCCAGCCCCAGAGTTGCAGCAGCGTGGCGTGGCCCAGCGGCTCGCGCGCGTCGAAGTCAGGCAGGGTCGCGCGCTGCGCGTATTTGTTCCACGGGCAGGCCAGTTGGCAGTCGTCGCAGCCGAAGATGTGGTTGCCGATGAGGGGCCGCAGTTCGGCTGCAATGGCGCCGGGGTGTTCGATCGTGAGGTAGCTGATGCAGCGCCGCGCGTCGAGCCGATAGGGGGCCACGATGGCCTGCGTCGGGCAGATATCGATGCACGCGCTGCAGGTGCCGCAGTGCGCGCTGACCGGCATGCTCACGGGCAGCGGCAGGTCGATGAAGATCTCGCCCAGGAAGAAGATCGAGCCGGCCTCGCGCGCCAGGGCCAGCGTGTGCTTGCCGCGCCAGCCCAGGCCGGCGCGGGTGGCGAGTTCCACTTCCAGCACCGGTGCGCTGTCGGTGAAGACACGGTGGCCCAGCGGCCCCACCGCGGCCGCCAATTGCAGGGCCAGGCGCTGCAGGCGCGTGCGCAGCACCTTGTGGTAATCGCGGCCGCGGGCGTAGATCGAGATTACCGCGCGCTGCGGGTCGTGCAGCGCAGCGGCTTCGGCCTCGGCCCAACCTGCGGCGGAGTCGGTTGTGCCACGGGGCAGGTAGTCCATGCGCGCACTGATCACGCGCACCGTGCCAGGCACCAGGTCAGCCGGCCGGGCGCGCTTGAGGCCGTGCGCGGCCATATAGCCCATGTCACCGTGGAAGCCCGCGGCCAGCCAGGCCAGCAGGCCGGGCTCGGCAGCGGCCAGATCGATTTCGCTGATGCCGATCTGTGAGAATCCCAGCTCACGTGCCCACCCTCGCAGTTGCTGCACCAGCCGCTGCCCGCTGAAGTGATGCTCTCCCGGCATGACCCCATTCTAGGAAGCCGCACCTACCTCTGGCCCGACGAGGCGGCCTGTGCGGCGTGCGCCGCCGCCATCGCACGCCAGCCGGCGCTGCGCAATGCCTATGTCGAGCTGCATGGCCCGCTGGGTGCCGGCAAGACCACCTTCGTGCGCCACCTGCTGCGCGCCCTGGGCGTGGCCGGCCGCATCAAGAGCCCCACCTACACCGTGGTCGAACCCTACAGCCTGCCGGGACTGGTGATTTCGCACTTCGATTTCTACCGCTTTGCCGACCCGCGCGAGTGGGCCGATGCCGGCTTTCGTGATCTCTTTGCGGCACCCGGCCTCAAGCTCGCCGAGTGGCCCGAAAACGCCGCTGCGGTGCTGCCGGCGGCCGACCTGCGCCTCCATATCGAAGTCGCCGATGACGGCTCGCGCACCGTGTGCGCGCAGGCCGGCACGGCACTCGGCCTGGAACTGCTGGCGTGACCGCCACCACGCGCCGCCAGGCGCTGCGCGCCGTGCGCGACTTCGGCGGCCTGGTGCTGCTGCTGGCCACCCGCGGCGTGAGTGCGGCCAACGGCGCGGGCATCGTCGCGGTGCGCGTATGGCCGGCGCGCGACTACACGCGCGTCACCATCGAATCCGAACAGCCGCTCGCCGCCAGCCACCTGCTCACCGAGGCACCGCACCGGCTGGTGGTGGATATCAGCGGCCTGGAGCTCAGCCCGGCGCTGCGCGAGCTGGTCGGCCAGGTGCGCCCCGGCGACCCCTATATCGGCGGTGTCCGGGTCGGCCAGTACCAGCCGCGCGTGGTGCGGCTGGTCTTCGATCTCAAGCAGCCGGTGCGGCCCGAGCAATTTGCCCTCGCACCCGTGGCGGCCTACGGGCACCGCCTTGTCTTCGACCTCTTTCCGCTGCAAGAGGCCGACCCGCTGCTGGCCCTCATCCGCGACAAGGAAGCTGCCGAGCAGCGCGCCGCGCAGGCGGTGCAGGATGCGCTGGGCGAGCTGATCGCGCGCATCGACAAGCCGCCCGCCGGCGTGGTGACGCCGCCGCCGCTGCCACCGCCATTGGTGGCGCCCCCAGCGGCCGCCGCGCCCAGCGCGCCCCTGTCGACGCCGGCGCCGCCACCCCCGCCACCCGCACCCACCGCCGCCGAGCGGCAGCGCGTGGACCGGCTCATCATCGTGGCACTCGACCCCGGCCATGGCGGCGAAGACCCGGGCGCCGTCGGCCCCACCGGGCTGCGCGAAAAGGATGCCGTGCTGGCCATCGCGCTGCAGTTGCGCGAGCGCCTGAACGCGCTGCCCGGCATGCGCGTGATGCTGACCCGCGACGCCGACTTCTTCGTGCCGCTGCACGAGCGCGTGCGCAAGGCGCGTCGCGTGCAGGCCGACCTCTTCGTGAGCCTGCACGCCGACGCATTTTTCAAGCCCGAGGCGCGTGGCGCCAGCGTCTTTGCACTGTCCAGCAAGGGCGCCAGCAGCGCCGCCGCGCGCTGGATGGCCGAGCGCGAAAACGCGTCCGACCAGGTCGGCGGCGTCAATGCCGGCCAGCTGCGCGACCCGCAGTTGTTGCAGGCCCTGCTGGACATGAGCACCGCCGCGCAGATCAAGGACAGCCTCACGCTGGGCGCCGAGGTGCTGGCGCGCATCGGCCAGGTCGGCCGGCTGCACAAGCGCCACGTCGAGCAGGCTGGCTTTGCAGTGCTCAAGGCGCCCGATATCCCGAGCATCCTGATCGAGACCGCCTTCATCTCCAACCCGCAGGAAGAAGACCAGTTGCGCAGCGCCGCCTACCGCACGCAACTGGTCGAGTCCATCGCCACCGGCATCCGGCGCTACTTTGCGCGCCACCCGCCGCTGGCGCGGCAGCGGGCGTTGTAGCCGCTCACTTGCTGGCGATGGGAGGCAGTGCCACAACCTTCGCCGCAACGAGATGGCAGGCGGCGATCAGATCCGTCACGATGCGTTCGTCGATGTCGAGATCACCTTCGTACTCAGCGCGGTTGCGCAGATCGTGGCACTTGGAAAGCACTCGCCACACCTCAGGCCCCAACTCCAGCGTGTGGGGCAGGAGTTGGAAAACGATGTAGCGATTGCCGGAACGGTAGCCGTGCCAGCGCAGCGCGGCAACGCACATCGCGTGCGCGGCGTTGTAGGCCAGGTCAAACCGGCCTTCGAGCGAGAGCGTCGTGGTGCCCGCATCCTGCAACCGCGCCAGGCCGGAGCGCTTCAGGCCGGCGAACTCATGGCTGTCGGGAAGCTCCGCCTTCAGCGGCTTGCCGGGGCCGCAGAGGCTCTCAAAGGCCGAGGTCATCTTCGCCTCCGAACAACCAGATCTTGGGTTGCGCGGTCACGCGCGTGGCAAAGGCGTCCCCGCGCCTCACGCGCTTGGCCAGCGCCTCAGGCGTATAGATCGTCGGGTTGATCGGGCGGCCGAGCCGGTTGCTCAACGCCTCCAGCGTCGCGTAAAGATCCGGGTAGGCCAAGTCGTCGCTGATCAGCATCAGGTCGATGTCGCTCGACGCCGTGTCCTCGCGCTTGGCAACGGACCCGTATACGAACGCCGCGCGGATGCGCGCAGCGAGCGGCGCCAACGCTGCGCGCAAGGGCTCGGCCAGACCGACCGTTTTTTGCACCATGCCGCACAACTCGCTGTAAATCGGTGCCTCGGGATTGGCCTGGTAGTGCCGCTGGTTGCCTACTGCACGCGCCGTCACCAGCCCACTTTGCGAGAGGCGCGCCAGTTCGCGTTGGACCGCGCCGGAGCCGGCACCTGCCAGGCCGATCAACTCGGTGGCATAAAAACTGCGCTCAGGCTGGCCGAACAGCCACGCGAGCACGCGCTGTTGCGTGCCCGAGAACAGCGCATCGGCCGGGCTCACTGCTTGCGCCTTCTTGGGCGCGGCGTTGCGGATCATACCCATAGTGGGCATGAGAATACCCTAATTGGGCATTTCGATACCCGGCTGTTGAGCGCCCACATGATTGCGCCTCCAGTCTAACGATCCTTGGTATATTGGCCCGTTGACGAGACACCATCACCCCGGGAAGCACGCCATGAAGGAATTCTCTCTGGTCGAATTTTCCATCCGCCGCCCGCGGCTGGTGCTGCTGCTGACCGGGCTGGTGACGCTCGTATTCATGGTCCAGTTTCCGCGCATCCGCACCGACACCAACCCCAAGCACATGCTGCCCGAGACCTCGGACGTGCGGGTCTGGAACGACCAGGTCGACAAGGTCTTCGCGCTCTACGAAGACACCATCGTCGTTGGCGTGGAAAACGATGCGGGTGTGCTCAATCGCGAGACCCTCGGCCGCATCGTAGGTGTCACGGACGGCATCCTTGCCCTGCAGGGCGTGGCCACGCGCGACGTCAACGGCCTGGCGACCATCACCAACGTGACCTCCGAGGTGGGCACGCTGAAGGTGGGCCCGCTGATGCCGGCGGCACCCAAGACCGACGCCGAAGTGGAGGCACTGCGGACGGCCCTGTACGGCACCACGCTGTTCGTTGATCGCATCATCTCGCGCGACGGCAAGACCACCGCCATTTACGTGCCGCTGGAAAAAGGCGCCAACGGCGCCGAGATCGCCGACAGCATCCGCTCCATCGTGGCCAGGGAGAAGGGCCCTGAGCGCTACTACGTCGCCGGCGACCCGGTGGCGCGCGACACCTTCGGTGCCGAGATGTTCAAGCTGATGGCGATCTTCTCGCCCATCGCCGGCATGATCATGTTCGCGGCGATCCAGATCATGTTCCGCAACCTGGCGCTCTCCGCGGCCATGATGGGCGTGTCTATGGTCGCGATCATCTGGAGCATCGGCCTGTTGATCGCGGCGGGCTTCCCGGTTCACATCATGAGTTCGATGGCGCCGGTATTCCTGATGGCGATTGCCACCGACAGCATCCACATCTTCAACGAGTTCTATTTCCGCTACAAGGAGCGGGGCGACAAACTGGCGGCGATCCGCGAGACCATGGCCGCGGTGAGCCGCCCAGTGCGCTATACGGCGTTTGCCACGGCAGCGGGTTTTGCCGTGCTGATCTTCATGAATATCCTGCCGGTGGTGGTATTCGGCGCCCTGATTGCCTTTGGCACGGTGGTCTTGCGCCTGCTCTCGTTCAGCTTCATCCCTGCCGTACTCACCTTCGTGCGCGAGGACCGAATCGCCCGCGCGGCCGGCAGCGCGAGCGTGGACGCTGACCGCGGCGCGCGCGTGCTCGGCCGCCTGGGCGCCCTGGGCGCCGCCCGGCCGTGGGCAGTGGTGGCCGTGGCAGTTGCACTGGCTGCGCTGTCCGCCTGGGGCACGTCCAAGATCCACGTCAATAACAACCTGGTGGCGTGGTTCAAGGCTTCCAGCGATATCCGCGTCGCCGACACCGCCATGAATAGCGCACTCGGCGGCACCTCGCTTGGTTACCTGGTGGTCCAGTCCAGCGAGCCGGAGTTCATCAAGCGGCCGCAAACCATGCGCTGGATGGAGGGCCTGCAGCGCCATCTGGAAGCCATGCCCGTGGTCGGCAAGACCTTCTCCGTGGCCGACTACGTGAAGCGCATCAACCGCGTCCTGCACGACGACGATCCCAAATTCGACGCCGTGCCGGATACGCAGGGCACCATCGGCCAGTACCTCTTCCTGTTCAGCATGTCGGCCAAGGCTTCGGACCTCGACAACGTCGTCGATCCGGTGTTCGGCAAGGCCAACGTCTGGGTGCAAATGAAGACCTGGGACGCGCAGGCGATGCGCCAGGTGATCGCCGCCGCGCAGAGCTACCAGCAGGCGCACCCGTTGCCGGTAGAGGTCAAGCCCGCCGGCATCGCCTATTTCAACCTGGTCTGGAACGACGAGGTGCTGGGCGACCTGGTGCGCGGCTTCGGCCTCGCACTGGTGGTGGTATTCCTCATCCTCGCCCTCGCCTTCCGCTCGGCGAAGTGGGCCCTGGTGGGCTACGTGCCGCTGCTCTTCACGATCCTGCTCATTTACGGCGTGGTCGGTTTTATCGGCAAGGACTTCGACATGCCTCTGTCGGTAATGAGCACACTCTCGCTGGGCATGGCGGTGGACTTTGCGATCCATTTCATCAGCCGCCTGCGCCAGCGGCTGGCCGAGACCGGCACTGCGGATCTGGCCGCGGCGCTCACCTGGACGGCGGCGCGGCCGGGCAAGGGGATCATGCGCAACGCGTTGTTGTTCGCCGCCGCCTTCTCGGTGATGATGTTCGCGCCGCTGACACCTTACGTGGCGGTGGGCGCCTTCATCGTCGCCATGATGCTGATTTCGGCCCTCCTCACCTTGTTGCTGCTGCCGGCACTGGTGACCCTGGGGCGGCGCTGGCTGGTCGGCCCACCCATCCCCGCGGCCGCGGTGGCCTCGCAACAAGCGACAGGAGGTTGATATGAAACCGGAGTTTCAGAGAAGGCCCATGCACGAAGCGCGTTATGCCGGAATTAGCCGACGGTTTGTATTGCTCGCATTGCTGTTGCCGCTGCATGCCTGGGCGCTGTCCGGCGAAGAGGTGATCAGAAAGTCCCAGGCCGCGCTCCTCTATCCGGGCAAGGATTTCAAGGCGCGCGTCGTCATGAAGCTCATCAACCGCGACGGCCAGGAGCGGGTGCGCGAAATGACCATGCTGCGCAAGAATATGGGCGCGGCGGGCGGCGAGCAGAAATATTTCATGTATTTCTTCCAGCCGGGCGACGTCAAGGATATGGCCTTCATGACCTACAAATACCCGGCCAAGGATGACGACCGCTGGCTCTTCATCCCGGCCGTGAATATGGTCAAGCGTATCGCCGCCCAGGACAAACGCTCCAGCTTCGTCGGTTCGGACTTCACCTACGAGGACGTTTCGGGACGCGATGTCGAGGACGACAACCATGTCGTCGAGCGCGAGGAGAAATTGGGCAACCGCGACTGCTATGTCGTGAAGAGCACTCCCAAGGCCGGGGATGCCGATTTTGGCCACAAACTGACCTGGATCGACAAGACGAACTTCCTGCCTCTCAAGGAAGAGCAGTACGACCGCAAAGGTGCCCGCTACAAGCTATTCAGCGCCGACGAAGTGGCCGACGTCAAAGGCTATCCGACGGTGGTCAAGCGCACCATGAAGAACCCGCAGACGGGACACCGCACCGAGGTCGCCTATCTCAGGTCCGACTACGACCTGGGGCTGGAGGACAGCCTGTTTTCCGAGCGCTTTTTGCGCCAGCCACCGCGCAAATGGATCGACTGATGCCGCGGCGCGCACGTTACGCCGCACTGCTGGCTTCGCTGCTGGCTGCCGCGCCGGCCGCGGCCGACCTCAGCGTCTCCGGTTTCCTGCAGCAGAACACCGCCGTCAATACCGCAGGCGCCAACCCGGACGGGCGCAACAAGAAGTGGCTGGAGGAGCGCGTGCAACTCAAGCTCAACGCCACCGCGGGTTCGTGGCGGGGGCACTTCAAGGGCGACGGCTATTACGACCACCAGGGCCGGGGCGGCGGCGTCGAGGTGCGCGAGGCTTACCTGGACTACGCCGCGGGTGCTTTTGATGTGCGCGTCGGGCGGCAGGTCATCACCTGGGGTCTGGGCGATCTTGTCTTCGTCAACGACTTCTTTCCCAAGGATCACGAGGCGCTGTTCGCGGGCCGGCCGCTGGAGTACCTGAAGCGCGGCGTCGATGCGCTGAAGCTCGGCGCCTATCCGGATTTCGCTTCGTTCGAATTCGTGCTCGCCCCTTCCTTCCGCGAGAGCCGCATTCCCGACGCGCGCCGTTTCTGGCTGTTCGACCCGATGCCGGCCGTGACGAACCGCGAAACCGTCAAACCCGGCCAAGGGGAATGGGGGCTGCGCGCCTACCGCGACGTGGCCGGCTGGGACGCCGCCCTCTACCTCTACCGCGGTTACCAGCGCACGCCGTCCATGCGGCCCGACAGCCTGAGCGCGCCGACGCGGGTGACCTTCTTCTACCCGGCGCTCTCGGTGCTCGGCGCGAGCCTGACCGGCCGCGCTGGCGACGGCGTGCTGAGCCTGGAGGCGGCCTACCACGATTCTCGCCGGGACCGCGCCGGCACCGACTTGACCATACCCAACTCGCAGACGCGCCTGCTGGCCGCGTACCAGCTCCAGCCGTGGCAGGATTTGACGCTCAACGTGCAGTACTACGCCGAGCGCATGCAGCGCTGGGGCAACTACCTGGCCGCGCTGCCGGCGGGGTTCCCGGTGGAGAAGCGCTGGCAACAAACCGCCAGCCTGCGCGCCACCCAGTTCTACCTGCATCAGACGCTGCGGTTTTCCTTCTACGCCTCTTACAACACAAGCCACCGAGACTACTTCGTCAATCCGGAACTGCATTACAGCTTCACCGACCGCGTCTGGGGCGCGCTGGGCATCAACCTGTTTGGCGGCAAGCCCTGGGGGCAATTCGGGCAACTCGCGCGAAACGACAATCTCTATCTTCAAATGCGCCATGAGTTCTAAATCGGCACGGCGGCGCGGGGCCAGATAAGGAGGGGCCGCAGGCTATTCGCCGCGACCCCTCTGCGCGCGCTGCAAACGCAGCGCGGCGGGTCAATCAGAACTTCATGCCATAGGCGATGCCGAGAGCATTCTGGTACATCTTCAGCGTTTCCGTCCCGCCCACGCCGAGCAGGGCCGTGGCCGAGGGGCCGGTCACCGACTTGGTGAAAGCGTGCATGTACGACATCGTGACTTCAGCCTTGCTGGCCAGCGCCCAGGTGGCGCCCAGAGTCA
>CXWL01121400.1_pt1 | contig 22211 bp, 19 predicted proteins | sample 590931 | NCBI WGS metagenome assembly CXWL01 (sample SAMEA3498368, study PRJEB10139) | groundwater metagenome | biome: water well; material: biofilm material | place: Germany | collected 2015-04-27 | reverse complement strand
AAAAATGTCTGCGATACGCGATGCCGGCAAGGTCAAGGGTAGCGACAGGATAGCCGTGATGGCCGCGCTGGGCGTGACTGCCGAGTTGCTGGCAACCAAATCCCCGGATGGTCCGCTGTCGGATATGACGATGTCCGAGATCAAGCAAAAGATCGCTGCGATGCACCAGACACTCGATACCGCACTGGCTCCGCAAGAAAATCTTTTTTAATTCCGCACAATTTCTTTTCCTGCCCGGCTGATTGGAGTAAACTAAGCGCTCCTGCCGTGTTCGCCATTGCCATAATTCCTTGAACCATTTATGCGCAGCGGCCGCGGAATTTTGTTCGATGGGAGTGCGCGTCGCTAGTCCGATGAACCCGAAGTTGAACTAACTGCGGCCACCTTGAACCTCTTGGTTCAGGATGCCGGCAAAGCGGCACTGGCGGGAATTGATTGCCNNCAGATTCCCTTTCCACACTGCTGTCATTTTTCAATACAGGCACATGCGTTATTGGCTCATGAAATCCGAACCCGGCGAAGTCAGCATAGACGATGCACTGGCTGCGCCGGACCAGACCGTGGCGTGGACCGGCGTGCGCAATTACCAGGCGCGCAATTTCATGCGCGATGCAATGCAGCCGGGCGACGGCGTGTTGTTTTATCATTCCAGTTGCGCAGAACCCGGCATCGCCGGACTGGCCGAGGTGGCGAGTACATCCTATCCGGATGAGACGCAGTTCGATCCGGTCAGCCATTACTACGATGCCAAGGCCACGCGCGAAACGCCGCGCTGGATGCTGGTCGATGTCCGTATTAAAAAGAAGACGCAGCTGCTGCCGCTGGCAGAATTGCGCAAGGTGCCGGAATTGGGCGGCATGCAGATACTGCAGCGTGGCAATCGCCTGTCGATCACGCCGGTTACGCCGCAAGAGTGGCAAACTATTTCCCGCTATCTGCTTAAAAAATAATCAGTATCTCCTCGTTTTTAATATTCTTCTCCGCATTATTTTCTTGCGCGATCTATCCGCATTGCGTCTCTGCACGCCTGGAAATCGTCTTCAAATGCCGGCAAAAATGTAAGTGTGTGTAACGGGAAAAATGCAAATTTCATTGCCCATATCGATAGGCGCCATTTACATGGCGCCTGAATAGCTGCCTAAATATTAGGCAGTGATGTCGCGCGCCTGGCGGCACCGGTTTCATGTTTTTCCCTGCTAGATCAAACAGATATCGTCGTCATCCTGTTTGCACCCTTCTGCATGTCCTACAAAAAAATTCTGCGCAATTTTTCCATTCAATATCAATTCATTTTTTCTCCGCGCTACTTTATAAATTCTGAGTAGAAACAACTTCTGATTTTTCCATGGCGGTCTGCAATTTCGCATTTGAACCAATCCTGATTCGTGCTCCTCTTACCGGGCACTGCATATCAATAAATCAATCTGAAAATTGCAGGACGCTTATGCACTTTTCTCTGCAGTTTAAAAATTGTTACCGGGCTCGCGATCGCTATGTACAGCGAGCACATAAAAATGGGGAATGGTGAAAACAATGATGTCGTTCAATGCAAACAGCAGGCACTCGCCGGGTGCTGCACAAAAATTTTCATGCAAAACATCTGCATCGTTGACGCCGCATGATGGTGCTGGTTCATGATGAAGCTTAAACCTGGAATTTCCCGACCGGCCCCGGCTTATCTGGTGCCGCTGGCCTTGTTTGCGGGTGCGCTGACTTGCGTTTCGGTACTCGCCGCCGAGGGCGATACGGGCGATACGTTTACGCCTTATGTCACGTATGGCGTCTACTACGATGCCAATCTGTTGCGGCAGCCGGATGCCGTCAAGCAAAGCGGCGCTGCAGTTTCCGATCGCTGGACACGCGCAGCGGCTGGCTTGCGCATCGATAAGGAACTCGGTCGACAGAGACTGACCGCGGATCTCTCAGCCAATCATTCCAGTTACGATCACTTCGATCAATTCAATAGCGATGGCAAGGATTTACTGGCGAACTGGAAGTGGGTCGCAGGCAATCAGTTTTCCGGCAATGTTGGCACCAACTACTCCGAGGGCTTGACGCCATTTGATGATTACCGCAGTGTCGAGCGCAGCATCAGAACTCAGCAAAAGAACTATGTAGATGGCTCGTGGCGCTTTCATCCGAGTTGGCAACTCAACGCTGGGCACACGCGCTACGACTTGCAATATGATCTGCCCTCGCAACGCCCGTCCGAACGCAAGCTCGACATGACGGATGTCGGCGTCGACTATCTCGCACCCAGCGGCAACAAGGTCGGCGTCGTGCTCCGCCATATCGACGGAGATTACGAATATGCATCGATCAATTCATATACCCAGAACGAAGTCAAAGCCAAGGTGGATTGGCAGCTCACTGGTAAAACGATGGTCCAGTTTCTCGGCGGCTGGGCCAAGCGCGAGTATGCGTCGAATCCGCAGCGCGATTCGACCGTGCCTAGCGCACGTGTCACTGCCTACTGGAAGGCTACCGGCAAGACGGCATTCTCGCTGGGCGTCTGGCGTGAACTGGGCGCGACCGATGATCTTGCTGCCAATTACGCACGCAATCAGGGCGTCAGCCTGGGCTCGACCTGGGATGCGACCAGCAAAGTCAGTGTCGACGGTCTGATTCTGACCGAGAAGCGCGATTACAACGGCGTTGCGGTCATAGACGGCATCGCGCCATCGCAACGCGACGATCGTTATCGCAACGTGATGCTCGGCGTGACGTACAAGCCGACCACGCATTTCCGCATTCGTGCTGCTGCCTATAGAAGCACACTGGATTCGAACATCGCCTCGGCTTCTTACAAGACCGATGGCGTTCAGCTGACCACGCGTTATGAATTCTGACATTAGTCCCCTCAAGTATCCGATGGATATACCGGCGCGCAAGTTTTACCGGCGCTTGCTTGATCCGCTGATCGCGATTGGCTTGCTGTATCTGATTACCGTGCTGTTCGGTCATGCCTTCAGTGACAATCACGTGGTGTTGGCGATCCTGACGTTTTTCATCAGTTCCACCGTGTTCGGGTGGAGCGATCCCTGGCGCGATGTGTCTTCAAGTAATTTCCTCACGCTGGGAAAATCCATCCTGGGTGCATGGCTGGCTGTCACCATCCTGCTGGTATTTTTTTCCTATGTGGCTGGTTTGTCGACGCTGATCTTCCAGCCTGAAACAGTGCTGTGGCTGGTGGTGACGCCTGCTGCATTACTGGCAGGCCAGATTGTCTTGCAAAAAGCCAGTTCCGGTTTGCGCAGGACCGGCATGCGCTCGGTGGTCATGGTCGGCGTGAATACATTGAGTTTGCAGCTGGCCGAGCGCGTCGATGAAAATCCGGATTTGTGCATGGAAGTCAGCGGCTTTTTCGACGACAGGGATAGTTCGCGTCAACCCGAAGAGCAAAAAGTTTCGCTGCTCGGCGGCATGGCCGATATTGCATCGTATGTGAGAAAACATAATATCAATACGATATTCATCAGCCAGCCGATCTCGGCTCAACCGCGCATCCGGAAACTGCTGAATGAATTGCAGGACACCACGGCATCGATCTATTTTCTGCCGGACATTTATGTATTCGACCTGATACAGGCGCGCTTCGACAGCGTGGCCGGCTTGCCGGTGGTGGCAATTTGCGAGTCGCCGTTTACCGGCATCAACAGTCTGGTCAAGCGCAGCAGCGATATTGTGCTGGCATTCATCATTCAACTCTTGCTGCTGCCGGTGATGCTGGGCATTGCGCTTGCAATCAAGGCGACCTCGCCTGGCCCGGTGATCTTCCGCCAGCGCCGCTATGGCCTGGATGGTGAAGAAATCATGGTCTACAAATTCCGCTCGATGACGGTTTGCGAAGATGGTGCGCGCGTCGTGCAGGCGACCAAAAATGATCAGCGCGTCACACCGATAGGCGCATTCCTGCGCCGTACTTCACTGGATGAACTGCCGCAATTCTTCAATGTGCTGCAGGGCCACATGAGCATCGTCGGCCCGCGTCCGCATGCGGTGGCGCACAACGAGTTGTATCGCAAGCAGATCAAGGGTTATATGCTGCGCCACAAGGTTAGACCCGGTATTACCGGCTGGGCGCAGGTCAACGGTTTGCGCGGCGAGACCGATACGCTGGCCAAGATGGAAGCGCGGATTGCCTACGATCTGGACTACCTGCGACGCTGGTCGCTGGCGCTGGATCTGTGGATTATCGTGCGCACCATCAAGGTGGTCCTGAAACGCGACAACGCATATTGACGGGCGATTCCGTTGCATACGCAAGTCCTGACAATTCAAACAAATGGAGTGATAAATGAAAACAATAAAACACGCAATGTTGATGATGCTGCTGGTCACCATAGGCAGCTGGGCATCCGCGGCCGACGTCCCTCTCGGGCCTGGCGATGTATTGAAAATCACTGTCTTCGGCAACGCCGACCTCACGCTGGAAACCCGCGTCAGCGAAGCGGGCAGTATTTCCTACCCGCTGGTGGGTGAAGTCAAGGTTGGCGGCCTGTCGGCCAACGAGGCGGAAAAGAAAATTGCCGATCTGCTGGACAAGGGCGGCTTCATACGCAAGCCGCAAGTCAACCTGATCGTCACCGAGATGCAGAGCCAGCAGGTCTCTGTGCTGGGGCAGGTAAACAAGCCGGGCCGCTATCCGGTCGATGGCAAGCGCAGCCTGACGGACATCCTGGCGCTGGCCGGCGGCGTGAATGAAGAAGCCGGCGACAACGTGGTCCTGAGCCGCACCAGCGATGGCAAGGTGACGAAGGAAGTGATCGACATGCAGGAACTTGTGCGCTCGGCAGATCCGGCAAAAAACCGTGAGCTGGCCGCCGGTGATTCCATCTTCGTCGAACGCGCACCGCGCTTTTACATTTACGGCGAAGTGCAAAAACCGGGCTCCTACAAACTACAGCGCGACATGATGGTCCTGCAGGCGCTGTCGACAGGCGGCGGGCTGAGTCCGCGCGGCACCGAGCGTGGCGTGCGCATCAAGCGGCGCGATGCCAATGGCGTTCTGCAGATCATGAACGTCAAGCATGACGACCTGTTGAAGCCGGACGACGTCGTCTACGTGAAAGAGAGCCTGTTCTGAACGGGGACAAAAAATGAATCCTGCACAAATCCTGCGCACCCTGCGTGCACGTTACAAGATCGTCCTGCTGTTGCTGATCGTGACAGTGGCCGCCGCATTTGCCGTCAGCCTCGTGATGACCAAGACCTACAAGGCGACGACTTCACTGGTGCTCAACAACAAGGGCATAGACCCGGTCACGGGCTTGAATGTGCCAGCGCAACTGATGCCGGGTTATATGCCGACCCAGGTCGATATCGTCAACAGCAAGATGGTGGCGCTGAAGGTGATCGACGACCTGAAGCTGGCCGAGAATGCTGAAGTCAAGGCGCGCTTTGCCAGCACCGATCATGCCCAGACATCGATACAGGATTGGCTGGCCGACGGCTTGCGTAGCAACCTGAGTGTCGAACCGGCCCGCGACAGCAGCGTATTGAACATCAGCTTCAAGGGTGACGATGCCGCATATGTCGCGCGGGTGGCGAACGCTTTCGCCGCAGCGTATCAGCAGGTCAGTGTCGATCTGAAGGTGGCCCCAGCGCAAAAGGCCAGCGGCTATATCAATGAACAGATCAAGATTTTGCGCGAAAAATTCGAGGAGGCGCAAAACAAGATGTCTGCCTATCAGAAGGAAAACAATATCTTCAGCAGCGACAACAAGCTCGATGTCGAGACTGCGCGCCTTAACGAGCTGTCGAGCCAGCTGGTGATGGCACAAGGGCAGTCGATGGAAGCATCGTCGCGCCAGCGCCAGGTACAAAGCAATGCCGGCGGCTCGCCCGATGTGCTGGCCAATCCGCTGATCCAGTCGCTCAAGTCCAGGCTGTCGGAGGCCCAGGCAAAATTTGCCGATACCTCGGCCAGGCTCAATGTCAATCATCCGCAATATATCGCCGCCAAATCGGAAGTAGACAGCCTGCGCGCCAATCTGAACCAGCAGATAGGCCTGGCTTCGACTGGCGTGGCTAGCAATGCACGTATCCAGCAGCAACGCGAAGCCGAGGTTCGTGCAGCATTGAATGCGCAAAAGACCAAGGTGCTTGCGCTCAACAGTGCACGCGATGAATTGAGCGTGCTGGCCAATGAAATGGAAAACGCCAAGCGCGCCTATGAAACGGCTTCGCAACGCTTGACACAAACCAGCCTGGAAGGGAAGTCGATGCAGTCGGATGTCGCGGTACTGACGGCTGCTACTGCGCCGCGCAGTCCTGCCTCACCACGGCTGTTGCTCAATCTGCTGGTGGCGCTCGTGGTGGGACTGATCCTCGGTATCGGCGCGGCCATCGCCATGGAACTGCTGGACCATCGCGTGCGCTCGGGAGACGACCTGACCCAACTGTTCGGCTTGCCGCTCATAGGCGTCATCGAAAAAACAAAGCCGCTGAAGTTCAGGCCACAGTCACGCCTGAGCGGCCCGGCCCCCGCTTGAAGTGGATGGCCTGAATCTGCACCAGCAGCCTGAAATAACCTGATAGGAAATATCATGCTCAGAACATTGAACCAACTGCAGGATGCTGAAAAGCTCCAGTATCAAAAGACACTGCGCCTGACGAGCAGCCAGATCGGCAGCATCCTGATCAACAGCGGCCGCCTGACTGCCGACGAAGCCGAGCGTATCCTGCAGGAGCAGCGCACCGGCCGGCAGCGCTTTGGCGACGCCGGCATCGCACTCGGTTTGCTGACTTCCGCCGATATCGATTTCGCCCTGTCTAGCCAGTTCTCCTATCCCTACCTGATCAGAGGGCAAAGCACGGTCAGCGAAGAAGTGATTGCCGCCTACGACCCGTTCAGCAAGCAGGTAGAGGCTTTGCGTGCCTTGCGCAGCCAGCTCGTCATGCGATGGCTGGGTGTCAACCAGCAGCGCTCGGCAATCGCGATCACCAGCGCAGAACGCGGCGATGGCCGCAGCTTCATTGCCGCCAATCTGGCGGTGCTGTTTTCGCAATTGGGACAGCGCACCTTGCTGATTGATGCCGACATGCGCAATCCCCGCCAGCATCAATTGTTCGGTATCGAAAACCGTAGCGGACTCTCGGCGATTCTGTCGGGGCGCGGCGGCATTGCCGATGTGCAGCGCATTCCATCGCTCGTCGATTTATCGATATTGCCGAGCGGCGCAATGCCGCCGAATCCGCAGGAACTGCTGGGCCGCCCGACATTTCCACACATGCTGAGCGAATTCGGCGACGCGTTCGACGTGATTCTGATCGATACGCCGCCCGACCATGACTATGCCGACAGCCAGACCGCGGCAGCGCGTGCTGGCGCGGCATTGGTCGTTGCACGCAAGGACGTCAGTCATGCCGGTGCGGTCGGCAATCTGGTCGATTCGATGAAACAGACCGGCGTGATGGTGCTGGGCGCCGTACTCAATGAATATTGATGCCGCAATGGTGAGCACGCATGCACATTGAGCGCAACCATGAAAAATTGAGCCTAGAGCTGATGGCCAGACATGATGTGCTGGTCGATCTGATCGGCTGCGGGCCATTTCATTACGTGGATATCCCGACGCACGGCAATATCGGCGATTTGCTGATCATGCATGGCACGCTGGCCTTCTTCCGCAAGAAGGGCCTGGCGCCGAAACTGATCGCACCGTATTTTGCCTACGATTCGCGCTGGATAGCAGCGGACGATGTCATCGTCTTTCATGGCGGCGGCAACTTTGGCGATCTCTATCCGTATTTTCAGGACATGAGGGAAAGCATAGTCCGGAATCACCCGGAAAATCGGATCATCATCCTGCCGCAATCGCTGCATTTTTCCTCACCGGAAAAAATGGCGCAGTCGGCACAACTGTTTCGCATGCACGCCGATGTGCATCTGTGCGTACGCGACCGGGTGTCGTATGCAATGGCGAAAGAATTTACCGATCGCGTCTATCTTCTGCCGGACATGGCGCACCAGCTTTATCCGATGCATGCCCCCTTTGCAGGTCGTGCCGGAGGAAGCTTGCGCATCAGCCGCGTCGATGACGAGAGCGCCAGCCCTGCCGTATTGCCGGATCTGGAAATCACCACGGCTACCGACTGGCCGGCATTCGTCGGCCAGCGCGAAGAACATATCAACCTGTTCCGACGCGCCATCGGCGCCTTCTTCCGGCGCGGCATGGGACGGCCGGCAAACGGCATTCTGGTGCGTTTGTGGATTGCATATTCCGCGCGCCTGGTGGCAGATGCGGCGCAACTTTTTGCGCGGCATGAATTGATCGTCAGCGATCGCCTGCACGGCCACATTCTGGCTTGCCTGCTGCGCAGGAAAAATATCGTGGTCGACAACAACTATGGGAAAAATTCGCGTTACGTAGAGGCATGGACCGCCGACAGCGAACTGGTCATGTTGCAGAAATCAAATCCGGCGATGCCGATAGCGCGATCCGATCTCGTGCCGGCCGCAATCTAAGGGAAAATTATCATGGCGACGATAGATGTATTACTGCCGGTCAAAAACGGCATCGACTTTCTGGCAGCCTCACTCGACAGCATCTGTGCGCAGACCTTCAAGGATTGGCGTCTGCTGGTGCTGGATCACGGCTCCACCGACGGCAGCCTTGAAATGGCCGAGGATTATCACCGGCGCGATGCACGCATACAGGTGCACAGTTATCCCGATGCCAAAGGGCTGGCTGGGCTGCTCAATCGCGGCCTCGACATCAGCGATTGCAAATACGTGATGCGCCACGATGCCGACGATGTGTGTTTTGTCGACCGGATGGAAATCGTCATGGCTGCCTTCAAGCGCCAGCCGGACTGCATCGCCATCAGCGGACAGTCGGAAGTCATCGATGGCGCAGGCGGGGTAAGCGGCAATATCAAGATGCCGATCGGCCGCCAGCGTGTCGCCGCTGCGAGTTTTTTCCGCAACCCGATTACCCATCCTGCGGCCATGATGAATTTTTCCGAAGTGCAAAGGCTGGGCGTGCGCTACGGGGTCGATTTTCTGAAGGTCTTGCCGGCCGACCAGCGCATCGAGGTAAACAGCCTGGCCGAGGATTACTTCCTGTTCGGCCAGCTGGCGATACTGGGAAAATGCACCAACGTGCCGACGCAACTGATTCAATATCGCTGGCACGGCAGCAATATCAGTGCGACCCGCTTCCGCGAGCAGGTTGAAGTATCGCTGGCGATTTCGCGCTATCTCGCACGTTCTTTCAGCGCCATGCATGGCTTGCCGTATTTCGATCCTGCACCGTTTTGCAATCACGGCGGCATCCTGTTCGATGTCGCCGGGCAAACGGATTTTTCCGATGAATTCGAGCAGATGGCTTATGTCTTGCGGCGCGGCATGGGTGCGTCCGAGCAGCTAGAACGCGAACTGGTATTCAGGAAAATGGCTTCCACCCGCCAGGATGCGCGTTTGTTGTGGCGCTACTTCCGTTTCCAGTCGCGCAATGCGCCGGAAACCGGCGAATGGAATGCGATACGTTCATGGCTGATCCGTCATTTTCCCGGCAAGGACAGCATGAGCGTGGCCCAAGAGTTGGCGGCCTGAAGACATGCATCCCTATCTGAGCTGCCAACTGCCGGGTTTGCACATGCATGCGTCCATGCAGCATGCATGTGTAAACCCGGCAGTGCCATCCCATCGTCGAGGTGGACATGGCCGGTGAGCAGACAATGAACATGCAAGACGCCAAAGTGCATACGCGCTGGATGCCTGCTGCGGGCGACGCTTATGCAGTGCTGGCGGTCGTGACGCTGGCGCTGCTGATGGGCATCGTCGTGCCGTTCTATACCGATGTGATGGATTACAAGCTGGCACGCCTGCTGGCGCTGCCGGCTTTTCTCGTGTTCGGTTTTCTGCTGCTATTCAATCGCCTGCTGTTGCTCGGGATGATCATCGTATTCAGGTCGGCCGGCGATGTAATACTCCNNATGTAATACTCGATGCAACGCGCTTCTCGATCGGCGGCTATGAAACCGGCGTCGGCGGCGTCATCAATCTGTGCGTGATCATGCTCGCCTGCATGCTGGTATTCGAAAAACCGGCCCGGCTGCCGAAAAAAATGACGCTGGCCTGGCTGCCTTTCCTGCTCGTCGGCTTGTCCGGTGTACTGATCTCGCCGGAAAAAGGCGAGGCCATCCGGACCTACCTGACCCTGCTGTCTTACTTTGCGATGTTTGTCAGCGCATTTTATTTTGTGCGTTCCGGCCAAGATTTCAGGCGTTGCATCAAACTGGTTTTGTGGTCGTCGGCATTGCCGGCACTGTATGCGCTGGTCGATATCGGATTGCATGGCGCGGTGGGCGGCGCTGAAGGTTTCCGTCTGCAAGCCACTTTCACGCATCCGAACATCTTTGCCTTTTACCTCACGCTGATCATTCCATTGATCTTGTACGTGCTCAAGGACAAGGCCGCGCCATTGGCGAGCGGCAGCCGCGTCGCGCTGACGCTGTACCTGTTTTACCTGCTGGCCTTGCTGGTGCTGACGCAAACCAGGAGTGCATGGCTGGCGTGCCTGATGGTGTTCCTTGCCTATGCCTTGCTGTTCGAGCGCCGCTATCTGCTGTACCTGATGTTGCTGCCGGTCGCCGCGATGCTGATTCCCGAGATACGTGACCGCCTGCTCGATCTGGGTAGCGGCACCGAAGCGGTCGGCTATGCAAAGCTGAATTCGTTCGCCTGGCGCCTCTCGATCTGGGAGAGCGGTTTGCAATGGATGCGGCCCAGCCATTATGCGTTCGGTTATGGCATCGATGCCTTCCGCCATTATTCGCAAACCTTCTTCCCTGCAGCCAACCACATGAACTGGGGCGCGCATAACGTCTATGTGCAATGGTTCTTCGATGCCGGCGTGATCGGCCTGCTGGCCTATCTGTGGTTGTATGCAAGAGTGACATGGGCGCTGAAAGCGCTGGCGCGTATCGACAAGCTGGCGGCGTTTATCACGATTGCGATCGTCTGCACTTATTTGCTGGTTTCCGCTTCGGACAATATTTTCGGCTACCTGGTTTTCAACTGGTATTTCTGGTTCATCGCCGGCATCGGCTGCGCACTGGCGGCAAGCGCCATGCCGGCTGCGATGCAGCGTGATGCGCCTCGCACGCAGCCGTTGAGGCCGTCATGACAGCGCCCCGTTTGCAGGTGCTGGATGGCTGGCGCGGTGTCAGCATACTGTGCGTACTGGCAGCACACCTGCTGCCGATCGGGCCGAAGGTATTGCAGCTCAATGCGATGTTCGGCATGCTGGGGATGGCATTGTTCTTTACGCTATCCGGCTTCCTGATTACCTCCTTCCTGTTGAAAAATCCGACCACCGGCGATTTTCTGGTGCGGCGCTTCTTTCGCGTCATTCCGCTGGCATGGCTGTACCTGGCGATTGCATTGAGCATAGCTGGCGCATCCCCGGATACCTGGCTCGCGCATTATTTTTTCTATGCAAATTTACCGCCCAAGCATCTGGTGTCTCTGACCGATCACATCTGGAGCCTGTGCATGGAAATTCAGTTTTATGTCGGCATTGCCTTGATGTATGCGCTCTTCGGTGTGCGCAGCCTGCTGGCAATTCCGCTGATCGGCTTGTTGTTTACGCTGCTGCGCGTGACGGATGGGGTATATGCCTCCAGCGTCAGTTATTACCGTATCGATGAAATCCTGGCCGGCTGCACGCTCGCACTGATTGTGCACCAGCGTCTTGATCTGCGCTTGCTGGGATGGATCAAACGGATACCGCAATGGCCGCTGCTGTTGCTGCTGCTGATTTCCTGTCACGAGCAGGGTGCTGCGCTGAATTATCTGCGCCCCTATCTGGCAGCGTTGCTGATCGGTACCACCATCGTCCATCCAGCCCGTTCCATCGCCATGCTGCTGAACAATCGCGTGCTGGTTTATCTGGCCGGCGTTTCATACGCGCTCTATATGATACATCCACTGCTGGCCGGCACCTGGCTCGGCAGTGGCGACCTGATCATCAAATACCTGAAGCGCCCATTACTGTTTGTCGTCCTGTTTGTACTCGCGCATCTGTCAACTTTCTACTATGAGCATTGGTGGATAGCGAGCGGCAAAAACCTGGTGAAAAAATTGAAGTTGAAGGCAGCCTGAGAGCACAATGAAAAAATCCATCACATGTCCCGGCACGCAGCATACGCGCATGCACATCGCATCTGCGCTTTGCCTGCTCGCAGCCAGCCTGATCCTTGTTGCGCAGACACACGCAGCCGAGGCCGCCGATTGGGGCAGCTATCGCAAACCGTTTGCCGCGACTTCGCCTTGGAACAGCACGCCGGTGGCGCCGGTATTGGGCGATTTCGTGATTCCAAAATCCACGTATTCGCCCGGCGTGGCAGGCGGCGCATGGTCGACCGGCGTATTCCTCGCCAGTGCCAGCGATGGGCCGATTACTGTTACCGGACTGCCCAAGACCAAGGGCCTGTGGGATCCCGATGCGGAAGCCTTTCATGATGTGACGGTGCCGCGCTGGCCTGCAAGCGTGGTGGCAGCGACTGCCAGCGATGGCCATGCCGATATCGTCGATCCGCAAACCGGCATCGTGCATTCATTCTGGCAGCTCAAGCAGGTCGATGGCAAATGGGTGGCTGCGCAATATGCCTGGACGCGCCTGAATGGCCGTGGCTGGGGTGATCCGGCACATTATTTCCAGGGTTCGCGTGCAGCCGGCGTCGCCACTGCTGCCGGGCTGATCCGCAAGCATGAAGTCAACGATGGCGACAGCATGTATCGCCACGCGCTGGCATTGTCGCTGACCTATAACGCCTTGTCGGCCAAGCCGACCTATATTTTCCCTGCCACCTCGGCCGACACCGATGCGGCCAAAACCAATGGCGGGAAAATTCCGGAAGGCGCCTTGCTGATGCTGCCAGCTTCCTACGATACGCAAAAAATCCTCAATCCGGCTTTGCGCAAGGTCGCCGAAACCTTGAAAACCTATGGCGCCTATGTTGTTGATCGCAATTTCGGCACGCCGTTTTTCATCTATGTAGAGAATGGCGCCGGCTTCGATTTGCATCAGGGCGGCTGGAACAAGGTGGTGGCCGACGATCTGGAACGCATACGCAACGGTTTGCGTCAGGTAGTGAGCACGCAAGGCTGGCTAGATGGCGATGGCAAGCCGGTGCAGCCACAACAAGATATGAACCTGTTGTCGATGCGTGGTCCGTGGCAGCTGGAATCCGCCAGCGGGGCGGCGCCCGGAACCTACGATACATGGCAGCAAGCAGTCAAGTTTCCGGCTGCCAGTGCGCGCATCACGCAAGTCAATCATTCCTCCAGCGGCCTGCATCCGGTGTCATGGGCGCTGCCTAAAAAGGGTAGCGCATATCGCTTGACCGCCATCACGACCGGCGGCGGAAAACTCCGCGTGCAGGTACGCGATCCTTCCGGCGCGACTGTCTATGTTGACAGCGGCGAGCTGGGGAATGGCGCCAGCACAAATTTTTCCTGGCCATCCGACCAGGCGCAAATCACCGTGCGTGCAATCAGCGGTGTTGGTACACCATCGACGGTGCGCGGCGAATTGAAGGCGCAGGCGCAATGAGTGCTTTTTCATCCGATGCCGACTGGGCGGCCGATCTGCAGCGCTACGGTTTGCCTCGGCCGTTCCTGAAAGAGCAGTCGATCTGGGCGGTGTGGACTTATCGCTTCGGGCGTCGCCTGGATCGTCGTCCCGCTGGCCTGGTGCGGCGCGTGCTGACCGGTTTTTACTGGCTGTGGTTTCGCCTGGTGGAGACGGCAGTCGGCATCAGCCTGCCGAAATCGGCGGTGATCGGACCCGGCCTGCGGATCTGGCATTTCGGCGGAATTTTCTTGCACCCGGCGGTGCGCATGGGCGCCAATTGCACCTTGCGGCAAGGCGTCACGATAGGCAACCGGGAAGTAGATGGGGCGGTGCCGACCATAGGCGATGACGTTGATTTCGGCGCCTATGCGCAGGTACTGGGCGGCGTCTATATAGGCAACGGTTGCCGTATCGGCGCGATGTCGGTGGTCTTGTGCGATGTACCCGATGGGGCCACCGCAGTTGGCGTGCCGGCCAGGATCATACAGCGATCCAGCATTGATCGATCGGCAGTAGCAAACAACGGGCGCTCTGTTAGCGAGCGCCGAAAGGACCTGGATTGAGTGCGATACGTGTTGCCTACCTGATTAACCAGTATCCGAAGGTCAGCCACAGTTTCATCCGCAGGGAAATCCTCGCGCTGGAACGCAAGGGCCTGGATGTGCAGAGAATTGCCTTGCGTGGATGGGAAGGCGATCTGGTGGATGCCGAAGATTTCAGCGAGCGGGAACGTACCCGCTATGTGTTGCAGGCCGGCCTGTTCGGCCTCTTGCGCTCGACACTGGAAATGGCGCTGACATCGCCGGTAGGATTTTTCAAGGCCTTGCAATTGGCATGGCGTATGAGTAGTCGCGCCGACCGTTCCTTGCCATATCACCTGATTTATCTGGCAGAAGCATCCCGCGTTGCGCTGTGGTTGAAGCGCGCCGGCGCCACCCATCTGCATGCGCATTTCGGCACCAACTCGGCGGAAGTCGCGATGCTGGCGAGTGTACTGACAGGCGTGCCTTACAGCCTGACCATCCATGGCTCGGAAGAGTTCGACAAGGCCGAATTCATCGGTCTGGCAGAAAAGCTGCAGCGTGCCACTTTTGTCGCAGCAGTCAGTTCCTTCTGTCGCAGCCAGCTATATCGCAGCATGCCTTATGCACAATGGTCCAAGGTGCATGTCGTCCATTGCGGGCTGGAACCGGCTTTTTATGACATCGCTGAAACGCCTCTTTCAGCGCGCCCGCGCCTGATCTGCGTCGGCCGTCTGTGCGAACAGAAAGGGCAGCAGATACTGATCGAGGCGGCAGCCATCCTGGCGCGCAAGGGCATAGAGTTTGAACTGGTGCTGGCCGGCGATGGTGAAATGCGCAGTGAAGTGGAAGCGCTGATTGCGAAATGTAATCTGGCGTCGCGGGTGCGCATCACGGGCTGGATCAGCGGCGCTCAGGTCAAGCAGGAATTGCTGGCTGCACGCGCACTGGTGATGGCAAGTTTTGCCGAAGGTCTGCCGGTGGTCATCATGGAAGCGATGTCGCTGCAGCGCCCGGTGCTGACCAGCTGGATCGCCGGCATTCCAGAACTGGTGATCGAGGGCGAGAGCGGCTGGCTGTATCCGCCCGGATCGGTGGAAGAGTTGGCGCATGCGATGGAACGTTGCTTGAACACGTCCGCCGAAGACATGTCGACGATGGGGCGGCTGGCGCGCGCACGGGTACTGGAGCGCCACGATATAGATCGTGAAGCCGGCAAGCTCGTCGCACTGTTTACTCAAGCCGCCGCTACCGAGTGCGAGATGGCGGGAGCGCAGCGATGCTGATGCTGCAAATCATATTGCTGTTGCTGCTGGTGCCGGCAGCGATTCCTGTTGCGGTGCTGCTGGTGCAGGCGCTGGCAGCATCTGCGAAAACACGCGCGCTGCCCTTGCCCACAGGCCGCCGGCCTGGCGTTGCGGTCCTGGTGCCGGCACATAACGAAGCGGCTGGAATCGCCAATACGGTCGCCGCTATCCGCGAGCAGTTGCAGGATGGCGACCGGATACTGGTGGTGGCAGATAACTGCACCGATGACACGACGGCGTTGGCGCTGGCTGCCGGCGCGCCGGTGCTGGAGCGCCACAACCTTGATCAACGCGGCAAAGGCTATGCGCTTGATTATGGCGTGCAGCAACTGGCGCTCAGTCCCCCGGAAGTCGTCATCATGATAGATGCCGACTGCACGTTAAGCCCGGGCTCGATAGACAGGCTCGCATGCGTGGCGCTGGCTGCGCAACGTCCGGTGCAGGCGCTGGACTTGATGCGTGCACGGAAAAATTCCGGCTTGAAAATGCGTATTGCCGAGTTTGCATGGGTAGTCAAGAACCAGGTGCGCCCGCTGGGTTTTCAGCGCCTCGGCTTGCCTTGCCAGTTGATGGGCACCGGCATGGCTTTCCCGTGGAGCCTGATTGGCGCCGCCTCACTGGCAAACGGCAGCCTGGCCGAAGACATGAAGCTGGGCATAGAGCTGGCCAGAAAAAATGCAGCGCCGCTTTTTTGTGCCGACGCCTGCGTCACCAGTTATTTCCCTTCTGGCGAAGCAGCGGCGCGCCTGCAGAGAACGCGCTGGGAGCATGGCCATATGGGCATGATCATCAGGCATGGCTTGCCCCTGTTGTGGCAAGGCTTGGTGCAGCGCGACCGCATGCTGATCGCACTCGCGCTGGATCTGTGCGTGCCGCCGGTGGCCTTGTTGACCATCATCACACTGGCCTTGTTCATCGTTGCTGCGTGCGCCTGGCTGGTCTTCGGCTGGCTGGCGCCGCTGCTCGTGGCTGGCATCAACATGCTGGCATTAACGCTGGCGGTGCTGCTGGCGTGGCGGCAGTTCGGGCGCAGCGTCCTCAGTTTGCATGATCTGTTTTCAAGTCTGGCTTATGTGTTCTGGAAAATACCTTTGTACCTGAAATTTTTTGTGAACCGCCAGGTCGAGTGGGTGAGGGCAAAACGCGATGCAGAATAATTTTCCACGGCCGGCCGACGACAGGGCAAGCGAGCCCGGCCCTGCCTATCCAGTCAAGACCGATTTCCAGCGCCAAGTCTATTGTCTGCTCGGCTTGCCCTTCGATGCGATCACGATGGAGCAGGCGGTCGCAAAAGTGAGCGATGCGGGACGCAGCAGGCAGCGCTGTTTTTTTTCCACGCCGAATCTGAATTTTGCGGTGACCAGTTTGAACGGTGGCGACTTCCGTGATTCCGTCATCCGCAGTGATCTGTCGATAGCCGATGGCATGCCGCTGGTATGGATCGCGCATCTGCTGCGGGTGCCGGTACGCGAGCGGGTTGCCGGCTCGGCCCTGTTTGAGACCTTGCGCAACAAGCGCGGAAAAGTGCTGCTGGTTTATTTCTTTGGCGGCCCGGATGGCGTGGCAGAGATTGCAGCAGACCAGCTCAATTCAAGTACCTCCGGGCTGGTGTGTGTGGGTCATCATTCGCCAGGTTTCGACAGTATCGAAAACATGAGCAGCGCTGCCGTGATTGCCGACATCAATGCCAGCCGGGCTGATCTGCTGGTGGTCGCGCTGGGAGCCAAGAAAGGCCAGGCGTGGATAGAACGCAACCTGCCGCAACTGCAAGTGCCGGTGGTCAGTCATCTGGGCGCAGTGGTGAATTTTGTGGCGGGCACCGTGGCGCGCGCACCGGTATGGCTAGGCCAGCTGGGTGGTGAATGGTTGTGGCGCATCAAGGAAGAGCCATCGCTATGGAAGCGTTATCTTGGCGATGGCTTGATGCTGCTCAGGCTGATGATCATGCATGTCATCCCGTGTGCAGTGGCGACGAGATTGCATCGGCGCGATGCCGGCGCGGTAGCGGCAGCACAAGTGTCGCTTGCGACGCAGGGAAATCAGTGCACGATCACGGCGCGCGGCGCATGGGAAGACGGCAATCTGGCGCGGCTGCGCGCAACATTCGACCTCGCGACGCAAGTGCCGTCGCATGTCCGCGTTGATTTTTCAGCCGTCACGCATATAGATAGCGCCTGCATTGCATTGCTGATGCTGCTGTACGGGCATCAATCGAAAATCGGCTTGCGCTTTGAGTTGTGCGATGTGCAGCCGGCAGTGCAGCGTTCGTTACGCCTGTTTTGTGCCGACTATCTGGTCGGGGCTGGACAAGATAGCCGGCAGGATAAACCGGTCAGCATGTCGATGCAATGACGATGCGTGGTGACGCGTGCGGATGGAAGGTTATTTTAATGCTGCTTAAATAATAAGCACGTATCAAGCATGACCTTTCCATATACAAATGTTTCTTCGTACAGAAAATTTCTGATTAAAAACAATTTAATCATGTATGTGCTTCATTCCTAAAAACAGTCGCTTATTGCGCAATCTTTAGAGGGAAAAATGAACTTTGTCTTCGTTCCTTAATCCTTATAAAGGTGCAACTACGCATCGCCATGGATAAATGAACTCATGAAAATACTGGTAACTGGAGGGGCCGGTTACATCGGCTCACATACGTGTGTAGAACTCATCAAGGCCGGGTATCAAGTAGTAGTGGTCGATAACCTGTGCAACAGCAAATCATCGGTGCTGGATCGCATCGCCACGATTACCGGCGTCACAGTACCTTTCATGCAAGTGGATCTGCGCGAGCGCGAGCGGCTGGAAAAAGTGTTTGTCCAACACCGCTTCGATGCAGTGCTGCATTTTGCCGGACTCAAGGCGGTAGGTGAATCGGTAGCGGAGCCGCTGCGTTATTACGACAATAATGTGGAAGGCAGCCTGGTGCTGTTTCAGGTCATGGCGCAGCATGATGTGCGCAATCTGGTATTCAGCTCATCGGCCACCGTGTATGGCGATCCTGCCACGGTTCCAATACTGGAAGATTTTCCATTGGCGGCGACCAATCCCTACGGCCGCAGCAAGCTGATGATAGAAGACATGCTGCGCGATCTGGCGACATCCGACCCGTCGTGGCGGATTGCCTTGCTGCGCTATTTCAACCCGGCCGGCGCGCATGAGAGCGGCTTGATCGGCGAAGACCCTAACGATATTCCGAATAATCTTTTCCCTTACGTGGCGCAGGTCGCATCTGGTCGTCGTTCACTGTTATCGGTATATGGCGACGATTATCCAACCGACGACGGCACCGGCGTGCGCGATTACATACACGTGGTCGATCTGGCGAGCGGCCATGTGAAGACCCTGGCGAAATTGATCGACAGCGACGCCGGCGTGATGACCTACAACCTTGGCACTGGTCGCGGCAGCAGCGTGCTGCAGATGGTGAAAGCCTTTGAGCATGCAAGCGGCCGGCCGATTCCATATCAGGTAGTGGCGCGCAGGCCGGGCGATATTGCCGTCTGCTATGCGGATGCATCACTGGCGCAGCGCGAACTTGGCTGGCGTGCCGAGCGCAGCATAGAACAGATGTGTGCGGATTCATGGCGCTGGCAGGCGATGTCGGAAGAGCGTCACGCCTTTGCCTGAGCTTCACTATCCGATCAACACTCAAGCAAATAATTCAGGGGAAAAACATGAAAGCAATGATACTTGCAGCAGGCAAGGGCACCCGTGTCCAGCCACTTACCTATGAACTGCCGAAACCGATGATTCCTATCCTGGGCAAACCGGTGATGGAATACCTGGTCGAACATCTGGTCAAGTACGGCATCCATGAAATCATGGTCAATGTCAGTTACCTGCATCAAAAAATAGAAGACTATTTCGGCGAAGGGCAGCGCTTCGGCGCGCAGATCGGTTATTCATTCGAAGGTTACATGTCGGACGAGGGCGAGGTCATGCCCAAGCCTATCGGGTCTGCAGGCGGCTTGAAAAAAATACAGGAATTCGGCGGCTTCTTCGATGAAACGACGCTCGTCATTTGCGGCGATGCGCTGATCGATCTGGATATCAAGTCGGCTTTGTTCGAGCACAGGCAAAAAGGCGCGATGGTCAGCATCATCACGAAGGAAGTTGAACTCTCGAAGGCGCCTGACTACGGGATGGTGGTGACGGATGAGGATGGCCGCGTGCTGTCCTTCCAGGAAAAGCCGCAGCCGGAAGATGCCTTGTCCAATCTGGCCAGCACCGGCATCTATATTTTTGAACCGGAGGTGCTGGACCTGATCCCGTCCGGCGAGGAATTCGATATCGGCTCGCAGCTGTTTCCGCTGCTGGTTGAAAAGGGCGTGCCTTTCTTTGCGCAAAAGCGCTTCTTCAACTGGATCGATATCGGCAACGTCAAGGATTACTGGGCCGTATCGCAAAGCGTGATGCAGGGCGAAATGGCGCACATGACGATGCCGGGCACGCAGATCGCCGATGGCGTGTGGGTCGGACTCAACACCCGCATCGATTGGGAAGGCACGACGATAGTGGGGCCGGTCTATATCGGATCGGGCAGCACGATAGAAGCCGGCAGCACGATCATCGGACCCAGCTGGATAGGACACGGCAGCCAGATCTGCAGCGGCTCGAAAGTCGAGCGCAGCATGCTGTTCGAATACACGCGCGTATCGCCCCATTCCACCATGTCGGAACTGGTCGTCTGCAAGGATTATTGCGTCAGCCGTGAAGGCAAGATGCGCCACGTCTCCGACTGCGTCGAAGATTACTGGCGCGATGCGCGCGATCGGCGCAGTACCACGCGCGTATCCGAAGTCCAGCAGCGCAAACGCCTGGGCCTGGTGTGAAAATTTATCCTGTCATCCTGTCTGGCGGCTCGGGCAGTCGATTATGGCCCTTGTCACGCGCGGCCCTGCCCAAACAGTTGCTGCCGCTGGTGTCCGAGCGCACGATGCTGCAGGACACGGTCTTGCGCGTGGCCGGCTGGCCTGACATTGCGCCGCCATTGATAGTTTGCGGTGACGATCATCGCTTCCTGGTGGCCGAGCAGCTGCGGCAGATAGACATCACGCCGACTGCCATCCTGCTGGAAGCGCAGGGGCGCAATACTGCGCCTGCGGTAGCGGTGGCTGCACATTATCTGCTGCAGCACGATGCCGATGCGCTGATGCTGGTGCTGCCGGCGGACCACCTGATACTTGATCCGGCAGCTTTTCAGAATGCCGTGATGCTGGCGGCTGCGGCAGTCGGGACCAGCGCACTGGCAACTTTCGGCATCGTCCCTTCCATTGCTGAAACAGGTTACGGCTATATACGTCGCGGTGCGGCGATAGATGCATCCGGGCGATGTTTTGCGGTCGAACAGTTTGTCGAAAAGCCGGACCGCGAGACAGCCGAAGGTTTTGTCGCCGACCCCCGTTACTCATGGAATAGCGGCATGTTCCTGTTCCGTGCACAAACCTATCTGGATGAACTGCAACGCCTGCAGCCCGATATCGCAGCCTGCTGCAAGAGCGCCGTCGATGATGCCTACCGCGACCTGTCGTTTTGCCGCCTGAACGAAGCGGCTTATGTGGCATGCCCGGCACTATCGATAGACTTTGCCGTGATGGAGCATACGCGGCACGCGATCGTCATTCCGGTGGATATCGGATGGAGCGATGTAGGTTCCTGGTCGGCCCTGTCCGAAATACAGGATGGCAATGCCGATGAAAATGTGCTGCAGGGCGACGTCTATGCCGACAATGTACAGAATTCGCTGATCCGCGCGGAAAGCCGCTTTGTTGCGGTGATCGGCCTGGACAATGTGGTGGTGGTCGAAACCAGGGATGCTGTGCTGATCGTCAGCAAGGATCAGGTCCAGCGGGTAAAAAACGTGGTCGATTTCCTGCAGCAGAAAAAACGCAGCGAACATCTGAATCACACCAGGGTGTATCGACCGTGGGGCTCGTATGAGCCTATCGATGCGGGCGAACGTTTCCAGGTCAAGCGCATCACCGTCGATCCGGGTGAGAAGCTGTCGCTGCAGATGCATCACCATCGCGCCGAACATTGGGTGGTGGTGACCGGCACGGCGCGCATCACCTGCGGCGAAACCGTCAAGCTGCTGACGGAGAATGAATCGATCTATATCCCCATCGGCATGACGCACAGGCTGGAGAATCCCGGCAAGATGCCGCTGCATCTGATAGAAGTGCAGTCGGGCGCCTATCTTGGAGAAGACGACATTGTGCGCTTCGACGATGTTTATGAGCGTGCATGATGAATCTGCATGACACGCCTTTCCTGAAAGCCGACGTCAGACAGCTGGTCGTGCGTTTGAGTGAAACGCGCACCGAGGGNNCAGCCTGCCGGCACCGCTGGTCGCGCACGACATGGCGGCGACTGCACTGGTGTTTTTTGCGATGCATCGCGGGCAGGATCTGCATATCGATGGGCCGGTGACGTTTTCGCTGTTGAAGAACATGGAAGATCTGGTGGCGTGCTGGGTTGCATGGCGCCCCGATCTGTATAAGCACATCAGCGTCAGCGCCGCGCGCGAACTGGCAGATGGTGCGCTGCCTGCGCCTTATGCGCCGCGTGCGGTCGCGGCATTTTCCGGCGGGCTGGATGCTTCGTTTACCGCCTGGCGGCATGTCACCCGGCAAGCCGGGCGACGCAGTTACGATCTGCTGGCCGGCGTGCTGATTCAGGGTTTCGATATTGCGCTGGAAGCCAATGCAGCATTCGATACGACTGCGGCGTCGGCGGCCGATACATTGCATTCGATAGGCGTGCCCATGGTCAGGCTCAGGACCAACTGGCGTGCG
>CXWL01020474.1_pt1 | contig 22215 bp, 19 predicted proteins | sample 590931 | NCBI WGS metagenome assembly CXWL01 (sample SAMEA3498368, study PRJEB10139) | groundwater metagenome | biome: water well; material: biofilm material | place: Germany | collected 2015-04-27 | reverse complement strand
CCTGCGTTTCGCCATCCGTGAAGGTGGCAAGACGGTTGGCGCCGGTGTGGTTGCCAAGATCATTGCGTAACTTGAGAGCTTGTGGGACAGACCGTAGTGACGCGAGGCGCACCAGCTCTGTCCTCAACGGATGAGAGATAGGGGTATAGCTCAATTGGCAGAGCGTCGGTCTCCAAAACCGAAGGTTGTAGGTTCGATTCCTACTGCCCCTGCCACCTCTGCCACTTGATTGGCAGGAATGGGTGGGTATTCAAGCCCGCTGTGAAAACGGCGGGCTTCAGCGTCTGGGGCATCAGGATATTGCATGGCAGAGCTGGAGCGGATTCGAAGTCGATAAGTATGAGATTGTTCAAATAATGGCCACCACACAAGTTCAGACTGTCAGCACCACCGGCGACAAAATCAAGTTAGTCGGCGCCGCCGCCTTGGTCGTCGCTGCCTTGGTCGCCTACTATTTGCTGAGCAAGCAAGGTGCCATTGCCCAGTGGGGCGCGCTGTTGATGGGCCTCGGGGCCGCGGTCGCTGTGTTTTTTACCTCCGAAGCCGGTAAAGAGCTTTTTGCATTTGGTCGTGACGCGTGGCGTGAGGTGAAGAAGGTGGTTTGGCCTTCGCGCAAGGAATCCGTGCAGATGACGGCTTATGTGTTCGCCTTCGTCTTGGTGATGGCAATCTTTCTGTGGCTGTCGGACAAAACCCTTGAGTGGTTGTTCTACGATCTGATTCTGGGGTGGAGAAAATGATGACGGATACTTCGGATACCTCAATCACCGAGACGCCGACCGTAGCTGTCTCGCCACCGGTCAACCCAGACCTGCGCTGGTACGTCGTGCACGCCTATTCCGGCATGGAGAAGGCGGTCGAGCGCAACATCATCGAGCGCATCAACCGTGCTGGCATGCAGGACAAATTCGGTCGCATTCTGGTTCCCATGGAAGAAGTGGTTGAGATCAAGAACGGCCAGAAGAAGACCACGGAGCGCAAGTTCTTTCCTGGCTATGTGTTGGTTGAGATGATCATGGACGACGACACCTGGCATCTGGTCAAGCACACTAACAAGGTCACGGGATTTGTCGGTGGGGCCAAGAACCGGCCCTCGCCGATCTCGGAAGCCGAGGTCATGAAGATCGTCAACCAGATGCAAGAAGGCACCGAGAAGCCGCGTCACAAGGTTGAATTCGAGGTGGGTGAATATGTCAGGGTGAAGGATGGTCCCTTCACTGATTTCAACGGATCGGTTGAAGACGTCAATTACGAGAAGAGCAAAGTCCGTGTGTCGGTCACCATCTTCGGTCGCCCGACCCCGGTGGAATTGGAGTTTTCGCAGATTGAGAAAACTTGATTCTTGTGGGTCAGACTGCTCGCGCAGCGATGTGCTCTGACCCCAACTAAATGTGAGGCTTTGTGGGTCAGACCACTCGCGCAGCGATGTGCTCTGACCCCAACTAAATGTGAGGCTTTGTGGGTCAGACCACTCGCGCAGCGATGTGCTCTGACCCCAACTGATTAGGTAGTTCGCATTTTCCGACTCGGTGCGAATGTTGAAAGTGAGTCGTTAACCCCGGGGAGCCTGGGTCGCCGATGTTGGTGGCCTGAGCGTTATCACCCGCAAGGAGTAAAGCATGGCGAAAAAAATCGTCGGTTTTGTCAAGCTGCAAGTGCCAGCAGGCAAGGCCAATCCCTCACCACCGATCGGCCCGGCACTGGGTCAGCGCGGTTTGAACATCATGGAGTTCTGCAAGGCGTTCAATGCGCAGACCCAAGGTATCGAACCGGGCCTGCCTTTGCCGGTGGTGATCACGGCTTTTGCCGACAAGAGCTTCACATTCATCATCAAGTCGCCGCCATCGTCGATTCTGATCAAGAAGGCGGTCAAGATCGACAAGGGTTCTCCGCGTCCGCATACCGACAAGGTTGGCAAGATCACGCGCGCCCAGCTCGAAGAGATCGCGAAAACCAAAATGAAGGACTTGACCGCAGCCGATATGGATGCGGCGGTTCGGACCATCGCTGGCTCAGCCCGCTCGATGGGCGTGAACGTGGAGGGCGTGTAAATGACCCAACTCACCAAGAAACAGAAGTCCTTCCAGGGCAAGGTTGACAGCAACAAGCTGTACCCCCTCGCGGACGCTCTGGGCATCGTCAAAGAGTGCGCCAGCGCCAAGTTCGATGAGTCCATCGACGTGGCGGTGCAGCTCGGCATTGATGCCAAGAAATCGGACCAGGTGGTGCGCGGCGCGGTGGTGCTGCCCAATGGTACCGGCAAGACAAAACGTGTCGCCGTCTTTGCGCAAGGTGCCAAGGCTGAAGAAGCCCGAGCCGCTGGTGCCGATATTGTCGGCATGGACGATTTGGCCGCGATGGTCAAGGCGGGGGATATGCCTTTCGACATCGTGATTGCCGCGCCGGACGCCATGCGCGTGGTGGGTACCCTGGGTCAGATCCTGGGTCCCCGTGGTTTGATGCCAAACCCCAAGGTTGGCACGGTTACGCCGGACGTTGCCACCGCGGTCAAGAATGCCAAGGCCGGCCAGGTGCAGTTTCGTGTTGACAAGGCCGGAATCGTGCACTCGACCATAGGCCGTCGTTCATTTGACACGGACAAGCTCCAGGGCAATCTGGCGGCGCTGGTGGAGGCATTGACGAAAGCCAAGCCGGCGACCAGCAAGGGTGTCTATTTGAGAAAAGTTGCGGTGTCGAGCACGATGGGTGTGGGTGTCCGGGTGGACATGCAAACCCTTACTGCGTAAACGCAAGTAGAGATTCGGGGGGCCCGAGAGGGCATCTCGATGTGGTGGGCTGTGGGGCGCCGAAAGGTCCACACAGGTCATCCAAGACCGTTGGTGTGCAAGCCGCAGCGATGTGGTGCAGCACTTAATCCACGGGCCGCGGGTTTACCCATGGCCCGAACCAACGCAGATGGCGATCCCGCTGCGGATGGAATGTAGTTCCGAAACAGTTGGTCGCTGCAATGTGGCGTGTTTGAAGGCAACTGCCGACGAACACAATTTGAAGGAGTAGACCTTGAGTCTTAATCGCAGTGAGAAAGAAGCGGTCATCAGTGATGTGACTGGCCTCGCCGCAAAAGCTCAAACGCTGGTGATGGCGGAATACCGTGGCATCACGGTCGCTGACATGACCAAACTGCGCACCACCGCGCGCAGCAACGGTGTAAGCCTGAGTGTGTTCAAGAACACGCTGGCTCGCCGTGCTGTGGCCGGTAGCGGGTTTGAAGTCGTGTCCGACCTGATGACCGGACCGCTGATCTATGGCTTCTCTGAAGATGCAGTGGCCGCCGCGCGAGTGGTGGCTGACTTCGCGAAAACCAATGACAAATTGGTGATACGCGGTGGTGCATACGGTGGAAAAGCGCTAGATGTGAACGGCGTAAAGCAGTTGGCAAGCATCCCTTCCAAGGAAGTGTTGCTGGCGCAATTGTTGGGCTTGATGCAATCCCCGATCTCGCGCACAGCCCGTGTGCTAGCAGCGATCGCGGAGAAAAAAGGCGCGGGTGTGGAAGCACCGGCGGAAGCCGCCGCAGAGGCTGTTGCGGCTTGATCGCCAGCAGCACGTAGTAACCAATATTGTTAGGAATTAGAAATGGCATTCGATAAAGACGCATTTTTGACCGCGCTGGACAGCATGACGGTCATGGAACTCAACGACCTGGTGAAAGCCATCGAAGAGAAGTTTGGTGTGAGCGCTGCCGCAATGGCTGGTCCTGCGGCCGCCGCCGGCCCTGCCGCGGCTGCTGAAGAGAAGACCGAATTCAACGTCGTTCTGCTCGAAGCGGGAGCTCAGAAAGTATCAGTCATCAAGGCCGTTCGCGAAATCACCGGCCTGGGTCTGAAGGAAGCCAAAGACTTGGTCGATGGCGCTCCCAAGAACGTCAAGGAGGGCATTGCCAAGGCTGACGCTGAAGCTGCCCTGAAGAAATTGGTGGAAGCCGGTGCCAAGGCTGAGCTGAAGTAATTCATTTCCCGTCCAGGGCTGGGGGTTCCGATAAGGGCCTCCAGCCTTTGGCGCTTATAAGAGCATACTGAAAAACATCCTTCTGGGTGTCTTGGGTAGCCCGGGATGTCACCCGATGGCCCAAAGTTGTTTTTCAGTGTCTTCTGATCCCGACTGCAGAAGATGCCTTGGTTCGGGTTGCGCGCAAGGTGCAATCGTCCGCCAATGGTTGGTAGAGGCCAATCGCCAAGAAAATGGTTGAAACATCGTTGTGGGTTTGTCCGAAGTGTTGCTTTGGTCTGATCCCGATTGATGCGTTGCTCAGTTTGCCAGTCGTCTAGGGACACCTGGTCCCTTTAGTCTTTGCCCGGAGATCAAATGGCTTACACATACACCGAACGCAAGCGGATTCGAAAAAATTTCGGCAATCGCGATGCCGTGCTCGAAATCCCCTATTTGCTGCAAATGCAGAAAGACGCGTACACCGCGTTCCTGCAAGCCGACGTCGCACCAAAAAAGCGCACCGTCGAGGGGTTGCAGGCGGCCTTTGAAGCGGCTTTCCCTATCATTTCGCACAACGGTTTTGTCGAGATGAAGTACCTTGAGTACAACCTCGCTAAACCAGCTTTCGATGTGCGTGAGTGCCAAACCCGTGGCTTGACGTTTGCGTCGGCGGTGCGCGCCAAAGTGCAATTGATCATTTATGACCGCGAGTCCTCAACCACGCAAAACAAGGTGGTCAAGGAGGTCAAGGAGCAAGAGGTGTACATGGGCGAGGTGCCCTTGATGACCACCAAGGGTTCTTTCATCATCAACGGCACCGAGCGTGTGATCGTGTCGCAGTTGCACCGTTCGCCGGGCGTGTTTTTTGAGCACGACAAAGGCAAGACCCACAGTTCGGGCAAGTTGTTGTTCTCGGCCCGCATCATTCCCTATCGCGGCTCCTGGCTGGATTTTGAGTTCGACCCCAAGGACATCCTGTATTTCCGGGTTGACCGTCGCCGCAAGATGCCGGTCACGATTCTGCTCAAGGCCATTGGCTTGAACAACGAGTCGATTCTGGCCAATTTCTTTGTCAACGACAATTTCCGCCTGATGGACAGCGGTGCCCAGATGGAGTTCGTGGCTGAACGCCTACGCGGCGAGGTGGCCCGCTTTGACATTACTGACAAGAGCGGCAAGGTGGTCGTGGCCAAGGACAAGCGCGTCACCGCGCGCCATACACGCGAATTGGAACAATCGGGCACTACTCACATCAGCGTGCCGGAAGATTTCCTGGTCGCTCGTGTGGTCGCTCGCAACATTGTCGATGCCGACACCGGCGAAATCATCGCCAAGGCCAACGAAGAGCTGACTGAGGCCTTGCTCAAGAAGTTGCGACTGGCCGGGGTGCAGGATCTGCAGTGCATCTACACCAATGAGTTGGACCAGGGCGCCTACATTTCGCAAACCTTGCGCAGTGACGAAACCGTGGACGAGTTTGCCGCTCGCGTGGCGATCTACCGCATGATGCGTCCCGGCGAGCCGCCGACGGAAGACGCGGTGCAGGCGCTGTTCCAGCGTCTGTTCTACAACCCCGATACCTACGACTTGTCGCGCGTCGGGCGCATGAAATTCAACGCCAAAATGAGCCGCGCCGAGTCGACCGGTCCGATGGTGCTGACCAACGAAGACATCCTGGCCGTGGTCAAGATTTTGGTGGACCTGCGCAATGGTCGCGGAGAGGTCGACGACATCGATCACCTGGGAAATCGCCGTGTGCGTTGCGTGGGTGAGCTGGCCGAGAACCAGTACCGCACCGGTTTGGCGCGGATTGAAAAGGCCGTGAAGGAGCGCTTGGGTCAGGCTGAGCAAGAGCCCTTGATGCCGCATGACCTGATCAACAGCAAGCCGATCTCGGCCGCGCTGAAGGAGTTCTTTGGCGCGTCCCAGTTGTCGCAGTTCATGGACCAGACCAATCCCCTGTCGGAGATCACGCACAAGCGTCGCGTCTCGGCACTCGGCCCAGGTGGTTTGACACGTGAGCGTGCTGGCTTCGAAGTGCGCGACGTGCACGTCACGCACTACGGCCGGGTCTGCCCGATTGAAACCCCTGAAGGCCCGAACATCGGCCTGATCAATTCCCTGGCGCTGTATGCGCGTTTGAACGAATACGGCTTCATCGAAACCCCCTACCGTCGCGTGCTTGACTGCACCATCACCAACGACATCGACTACCTGTCGGCGATCGAAGAAGGCAAATACGTGATTGCCCAGGCCAATGCAGCCTTGGACAAGGATGGCCGCCTCACTGGCGACCTGGTCTCCGCACGTGAAAAGGGTGAGTCGATTCTGGTTGGTGCGGACCGCGTCCAGTACATGGACGTGTCGCCGTCGCAGATCGTCTCGGTTGCCGCGTCCCTGGTGCCATTCCTGGAGCACGACGACGCCAACCGCGCCTTGATGGGCGCCAACATGCAGCGCCAGGCGGTGCCTGTGTTGCGTCCTGAAAAGGCGTTTGTCGGAACCGGTATCGAGCGCGTCTCGGCCGTCGACTCCGGTACCGTGGTAACCGCCAACCGTGGCGGCGTGGTCGACTACGTGGATGCCACCCGTGTGGTGATTCGCGTCAACGACGACGAGGCTCAGGCTGGTGAAGTTGGCGTCGACATCTACAACTTGATCAAGTACCAGCGTTCCAACCAGAACACCAACATCCACCAGCGCGCCATCGTCAAGAAGGGTGATCATCTGGCCAAAGGTGACGTGATTGCCGACGGTGCTTCCACCGACCTGGGTGAACTGGCGCTGGGTCAAAACATGCTGGTCGCGTTTATGCCCTGGAACGGTTACAACTTCGAAGATTCGATCTTGATCAGTGAGCGAGTCGTGGCCGACGACCGCTACACCTCGATCCACATCGAAGAACTGGTGGTGATGGCGCGCGATACCAAGCTTGGCGCCGAAGAAATTACGCGCGACATTCCGAATTTGAGTGAACTGCAGCTCAATCGCCTGGACGAGTCCGGCATCATCTACGTCGGTGCCGAAGTGCAGCCTGGCGACACGCTGGTAGGCAAGGTCACGCCCAAGGGCGAAACCACGCTGACGCCCGAAGAGAAGCTGCTGCGGGCGATCTTCGGCGAGAAGGCCAGCGACGTGAAGGACACCTCCTTGCGCGTTGACCAAGGCTCTCAGGGCACGGTGATCGATGTGCAAGTCTTCACACGCGAAGGCATTGTTCGGGACCGTCGTGCGCAACAGATCATTGACGACGAGCTCAAGCGTTTCCGCCTGGACTTGAATGACCAACTGCGTATTGTGGAAGCGGACGCATTCGATCGGATCGAGAAGCTGCTCACCGGCAGGCTCGCCAATGGTGGCCCGCAAAAACTGGCCAAGGGCACCAAGGTCGACAAGGCCTATCTGGCGTCGGTCGACCGGTTCCACTGGTTCGACATTCGTCCGGCGGAGGACGAGGTGGCCACGCAGCTTGAGAGCATCAAGAATTCGCTGGAGCAAACGCGCCACAGCTTTGACCTGGCGTTTGAAGAAAAGCGCAAGAAGCTGACGCAGGGTGATGAGTTGCCCGCTGGCGTGCTCAAGATGGTCAAGGTCTACCTGGCCGTTAAGCGCCGCTTGCAGCCTGGCGACAAGATGGCCGGCCGTCACGGCAACAAGGGCGTGGTGTCCAAGATCGTTCCGGTCGAGGACATGCCCTACATGGCCGATGGCACGCCGTGCGACATCGTGCTCAACCCGCTCGGTGTGCCGTCCCGGATGAACGTGGGCCAGGTGCTGGAAGTTCACTTGGGCTGGGCCGCCAAGGGTATCGGTCAGCGCATCGGTGACATGCTGCAGGCTGAAGCCAAGATGGCCGAAATGCGTCAATTCCTGGAGTCCTTGTACAACGGCTCCGGACGCAAGGAAGACCTTGCCAAGCTGAGCGACGCCGAGATCCTGGAGATGGCTGCCAACCTGAGCACGGGCGCGACGTTTGCGACACCCGTATTCGACGGCGCGTCGGAGCGCGAGATCAAGGACATGCTCAAACTGGCCTACCCTGATGAGATCGTCAAGGCCAAGGGTCTCACGGCCGCCCGTACCCAGGCGAATTTGTTCGACGGGCGCAGTGGCGAGGCGTTTGAGCGACCGACTACGATTGGCTACATGCACGTCCTGAAGCTGCACCACTTGGTCGACGACAAGATGCATGCACGATCTACGGGGCCTTACAGCCTGGTGACCCAGCAGCCCTTGGGCGGCAAGGCCCAGTTTGGTGGTCAGCGTTTTGGTGAGATGGAGGTCTGGGCACTCGAAGCTTACGGCGCCGCTTACACCCTGCAGGAAATGCTGACCGTCAAGTCGGACGACGTGCAAGGTCGTACCAAGGTGTACGAGAGCATCGTCAAGGGCGAACATTCGATCGAAGCCGGCATGCCGGAGTCCTTTAATGTGCTGGTCAAGGAAATTCGTTCCCTGGGCCTGGACATTGAACTCGAGCGCGGCTAAGAACTGATTAAGGAAGTTTCATGAAATCATTACTCGACCTGTTCAAGCAGTTCACCCCGGACGAGCACTTCAATGCCATCAAGATTGGCATGGCTTCGCCCGAGAAGATTCGTTCCTGGTCTTTCGGCGAGGTGAAGAAGCCCGAGACCATCAACTATCGGACCTTCAAGCCTGAGCGCGACGGCCTCTTTTGCGCCAAGATTTTTGGCCCCATCAAGGACTACGAATGCCTGTGCGGCAAGTACAAACGCCTTAAACACCGGGGTGTGATCTGCGAAAAGTGCGGCGTGGAAGTGACCCAGACCAAGGTACGCCGTGACCGCATGGGCCACATCGATCTGGCTGCTCCCTGCGCGCACATCTGGTTCTTGAAGTCCCTGCCGTCGCGTCTGGGCCTGGTGCTGGACATGACACTGCGCGACATCGAGCGTGTGTTGTATTTCGAAGCCTACGTGGTGACCGACCCCGGCATGACCCCGCTGAAGAAGTTCAGCATCATGTCCGAGGACGACTATGACGCCAAGTTCAAGGAGTTCGGTGATGAATTCCAGGCCAAGATGGGCGCCGAAGGCATCAAGGATCTGCTGCAGAGCATTGATATCGATGGTTCGATTGAGAAGCTGCGCAACGACCTGACCGGCTCCGAGCTCAAGATCAAGAAGAACGCCAAGCGCCTCAAGGTGCTGGAAGCGTTCAAGAAATCGGGCATCAAGCCTGAGTGGATGGTGTTGGACGTGCTGCCGGTGTTGCCACCGGACCTGCGTCCGCTCGTTCCCCTGGACGGCGGTCGCTTCGCCACCTCCGACCTGAACGATTTGTACCGTCGCGTGATCAACCGCAACAGTCGCCTGCGCCGTTTGCTGGAACTCAAGGCACCGGAAATCATTGCGCGCAATGAGAAGCGCATGTTGCAGGAAGCCGTGGACAGCTTGCTGGACAACGGCCGCCGTGGCAAGGCCATGACTGGCGCCAACAAGCGCGCACTCAAGTCGCTGGCCGACATGATCAAGGGCAAGAGTGGTCGTTTCCGCCAGAACTTGCTGGGCAAGCGGGTGGACTACTCGGGTCGTTCGGTGATTACCGTGGGCCCGACGCTCAAGCTGCACCAGTGTGGTCTGCCCAAGCTGATGGCGCTGGAGTTGTTCAAGCCCTTCATCTTCGCGCGCCTGGAAGCCATGGGCATTGCCACGACCATCAAGGCGGCCAAAAAAGAAGTGGAATCCGGCACGCCGGTGGTCTGGGACATCCTGGAAGAGGTGATCAAAGAGCACCCGGTGATGCTGAACCGCGCACCAACGCTGCACCGTTTGGGTATCCAGGCCTTCGAGCCGATCCTGATCGAAGGCAAGGCGATTCAGTTGCATCCGCTGGTCTGTTCAGCCTTCAATGCCGACTTTGACGGTGACCAGATGGCCGTGCACGTGCCCTTGTCGGTGGAAGCGCAGATGGAGTGCCGCACGCTGATGCTGGCCTCCAACAACGTGTTGTTCCCCGCCAATGGCGAACCGTCCATTGTCCCGTCGCAAGACGTGGTGTTGGGCCTCTACTACACCACCCGTGATCGCATCAATGGTAAAGGCGAAGGCCTGATCTTTTCCGACACCGGTGAAGTGCAACGGGCATTCGATGCTGGCCAGGTGGAGCTGACGGCACGTATCAACGTGCGTCTGACCGAGTACACCCGCAACAAGGAGACCGGCGAGCTGGTCCCGAGCACCAAGCTGTGGGAAACCACTGCGGGCCGCGCGTTGTTGTCGGAGATTCTGCCCAAGGGTCTGCCGTTCTCCAACATCAACAAGGCTTTGAAGAAGAAGGAAATCTCCAAGCTGATCAACGTCTCATTCCGCAAGTGCGGTCTCAAGGAGACCGTGATTTTCGCGGACAAGCTGTTGCAGTACGGATTCCGTCTAGCCACCAAGGCCGGCATCTCGATCTGCATCGACGATATGCTGGTGCCCCACGAGAAGCACGGCATCATCGAGCGCGCCGAGAAGGAAGTCAAAGAGATCGCACAACAGTACACCTCGGGCTTGGTGACGTCGGGCGAGCGTTACAACAAGGTGGTGGACATCTGGGGCAAGGCCGGCGACGAAGTCTCCAAGGTCATGATGGCGCAATTGGCCAAGGAAAAGACGATCGATCGCCACGGAAAGGAAGTGGACCAGGAGTCGTTCAACTCGATCTACATGATGGCCGACTCCGGTGCACGGGGTTCTGCCGCGCAGATTCGCCAGTTGGCCGGTATGCGGGGTCTGATGGCCAAGCCCGATGGCTCGATCATTGAGACACCGATCACGGCGAACTTCCGTGAAGGCCTCAACGTGTTGCAGTACTTCATTTCGACCCACGGCGCGCGAAAAGGTTTGGCCGACACCGCGCTCAAGACGGCGAACTCTGGTTACCTGACGCGCCGTCTGGTGGACGTGACGCAGGATCTGGTGGTCACTGAGCAGGATTGCGGCACCCACGGTGGTTACCTCATGCGCGCCATCGTTGAAGGCGGTGAAGTGATCGAGTCCTTGCGTGATCGCATTCTGGGTCGCACCGCGGCGGATGACGTGCTGCACCCGGAGAACCGCTCGGTCCTGACCAAGGCCGGTGACATGCTCGATGAAGATCTGATCGAAGAGCTGGAAATTGCCGGTGTCGATGAAGTCAAGGTCCGCACCGCGCTGACCTGCGAGACTCGTTTCGGCATTTGTGCCAAGTGTTACGGGCGTGACCTGGGTCGCGGCGGTCTGATCAACGGTGGTGAAGCAGTTGGTGTGATCGCGGCCCAGTCGATTGGTGAACCGGGTACCCAGTTGACCATGCGTACCTTCCACATCGGCGGTGCGGCATCTCGTGCGGCCATCGCCTCCAGCGTGGAAGCCAAGTCGAACGGCAGCATTGGTTTCAACAGCACGATGCGCTACGTGACCAATAGTAAGAAGGAACTGGTGGTGATTGCCCGTTCTGGCGAGATCATCATTCACGACGAACATGGTCGGGAGCGTGAGCGCCACAAGGTGCCTTATGGCGCCATCTTGACCGTCAGTGCGGACCAGGTTATCAAGGCCGGCGCAATCCTGGCCAACTGGGACCCCTTGACCCGACCCATCATCACCGAGTTCGCTGGCAAGGCGCACTTCGAGAATGTGGAGGAGGGCTTGACGGTTGCCAAGCAAGTGGACGAAGTGACGGGTCTGTCCACCCTGGTGGTGATTGATCCCAAGCGCCGTGGTTCCGCGAAAGTGATCCGTCCGCAAGTCAAGTTGATTGACGCCACCGGCAATGAAGTCAAGATCCCCGGTACCGACCACTCGGTGACGATCGGCTTCCCGGTTGGCGCGCTGGTGCAAGTGCGCGACGGCCAGGATGTGGGTCCCGGCGAAGTGCTGGCTCGGATCCCGATCGAAGGCCAGAAGACGCGCGACATTACTGGCGGTTTGCCGCGTGTGGCGGAGCTGTTCGAGGCACGTTCACCCAAGGACAAGGGTGTGCTGGCCGAGATGACCGGAACGGTGTCCTTTGGCAAAGAGACCAAGGGCAAGATTCGCCTTCAGATCACCGACCCGGACGGTGCAGTGTGGGAAGAGTTGGTGCCCAAGGAAAAGAACATCCTGGTGCACGAAGGCCAAGTGGTCAACAAGGGCGAGAGCGTAGTGGACGGCCCGGCCGACCCGCAAGACATCTTGCGACTGCTGGGCTCGGAGGAACTGGCTCGCTACATCGTCGACGAAGTGCAGGACGTGTACCGCTTGCAGGGCGTGAAGATCAACGACAAGCACATCGAAGTAATCGTTCGGCAGATGCTGCGCCGCGTGGTGGTGGAAGCTGCTGGGGACTCCAGCTACATCAACGGCGAGCAGGTGGAGCGTTCCGAGATGCTTAACACCAACGACGCGTTGCGCGCTGAAGGAAAGATCCCAGCCACCTTCACAAACCTGTTGCTGGGCATTACCAAAGCGTCCTTGTCGACCGACAGCTTTATCAGCGCAGCGTCGTTCCAGGAAACGACGCGCGTGTTGACCGAAGCGGCGATCATGGGCAAACGCGACGAGTTGCGTGGTCTCAAGGAAAACGTGATCGTTGGCCGCTTGATCCCTGCTGGCACCGGCTTGGCGTACCACGAAGCGCGCAAGGTTCGGGAGAACTTGGACGAGGCCGAGCGTCGTGCCATTGCCGATGCGGATGCCGCAGAGCTCGCGGGTGACGTACTCGCCGCCGAGGCGGCTGACACCAGCGAAGGAACAGCCAGCGAATAAGGCCTGGGTAGGGCCTGGCACATGACGCCTCAGACTTCCTCTAGAAAGTTTGAGGCGTTTTTTATTTGCGCGGGTCTTGCCGTGCCGCTCGGTCCGGTGTGTCGGCTGCCACCATGAGTTTTGCGGCCGTGATGTGGGGTCTGCTTGCCATCCTGGTGTTCTGGGCGGTTGGGGCCTACAACCGCTTGGTGCGATTGCGAGGCCGCAGCCTGGTAGCCTTTTTGCTCGTGGACAAGCAGTTCAGCCTGCAAGCGCAGTTGATGGCGCCAACTACCGTTGGCCCCAATCTGGCGCTGCCCGCGTCAACCTCTTTGCCCGCGGTGGAGGGCCACGAGAATCGGTGGTCCGGGCTGGTCGGTGCGGGTCGGCAACTTGAGGCCTCACTGAAGGCTGCGCGCGTTCGGCCGCTGGATGAGGCCGGCCTGAGTGCGCTGCGCACGGCGCACGAAACCTTGGTACTGAGTTGGGCTCGTTGCCGCGATGAACCGCCCGACCTGGCCGGATCGCCCTTACCCGAGGACTTGAGTATGAAATGGGACCAACTTTTGGTTCAAACGAATATGGCGCGCACGGAATTCAACCAGACTGCCGCCGATTACAACGCAGCCATCGGCCAGATTCCCGCTTGCCTTCTCGCGTCGTTGTATGACTTCAAGCCAATCCAGATCTTGTAGGCCAAGGCATGACGCAGGTTGAGCAAAAAGCGCCGCTGTGGCGACAACTCCTGGCCACCGCGTCGGTGGTACAGAGCGTGCGCGGTGGCGTGTCCGGCACGGCCGCTTTGGGCGCTGTCGCGCTCGATCTTCGGCCTGGGGTGCAAGCGCTGAGCTTTCAGGTCTTGCGGCGCTTGGGGCGCGCCCAGTCGCTGCGGCGTCAGCTTGCCGCTCGCCCGCCCGCTCCCGCCACCGACGCCTTGCTGTGCACCGCGCTGGCGCTGGCATGGAGTGAGGATGAGGCCCCCTATGAGAGCTTCACGCTGGTCAATCAGGCGGTCGAAGCCGCCAAGCGCAGCGACGCCCACCGTGGTCAGGCGAACTTTGTGAATGCCTGTTTGCGCCGGTTCTTGCGTGAGCGGGCAGCCTTGGTCGCGATCACCGACAAAGACCCCGTGGCGCTCTGGAACCACCCGCAGTGGTGGATTGATCGCCTCCAACGCGAGCAACCCGATCGCTGGCAAGCGATCCTGAAGCAAAACAACCACCAGGCGCCAATGACGCTGCGCGTCAACGCCCGACGATCCAGTGTTCAAGCCTACCTGGCGGCGTTAACCGCGGTAGGTATCGACGCGTTCCCGATTGGGGCATACGGTGTGACGCTGTCCCAAGCGGTACCGGTGCAGTCCTTGCCGGGGTTTGCCGAGGGCATGGTGTCGGTGCAGGACGCTGCGGCGCAATTGGCTGCACCCTTGCTGCTTCAGGACTTGGCAGCGCAGACTGGCCGGCTGCGGGTGTTGGACGCCTGCGCCGCACCAGGCGGGAAAACGGCGCACTTGCTGGAGATGATGGGCGGTAATGTGACTGCGCTGGAGGTGGACCCGGTTCGATGTGAACGGATTCAGCAAACTTTGCGGCGGGTAGGTCTTGACGCGCAAGTCCTCAGCGCCGATGCCGGCAAGCTGGAAGCTTGGTGGGATGGCCGACCCTTTGACGCGGTGCTGCTTGACGCCCCGTGCACCGCGTCGGGCATTGTCAGGCGGCACCCTGATGTACGCTGGCTACGGCGAGAAACCGACATTGAGCAACTGGCCAGCATCCAGGCGCGCCTGCTGCAAACCCTTTGGGCGGTTGTGAAGCCGGGTGGCCGTCTGCTGTATTGCACCTGCTCGGTGTTCAAGGCAGAGGGGCAGGAACAGATCGAAACGTTTCTTGCGCACAACAGCGACGCCACATTGCGGCCTTCGCCGGGCCATTTAATGCCCCAATCCGGGGCAAAACCGGACCACCTCCCGGACAATCTCCAAGGTGATCACGATGGTTTTTACTATGCTTTGTTGGAGAAGTGCGGCGCTTGAGGCGCGCAGGCAAATCTTCGCCATTTTTCTATCGTTGGGGTTGACGCTTACCGCGCTGGCGCAAACATCCACGGCCGAGGTCACGCAATTGCGTTTCGAACGCGATGGTGAGGCGGTACTGCTCTCGGCGGTAGTCAACTTCGACTTGCCGTTGGCGGTGGAGGAGGCGCTGGTCAAAGGCGTGCCCATGTTCTTCGTGGCCGAGCTTGAGCTGTATCGCGAGCGCTGGTACTGGAGCAACAAGAAGGTCATCTCCGCGCAACGGCATATGCGGCTGGCCTACCAACCCCTGACCCGACGATGGCGCCTTCATGTGGCCTCTGGCGCACTGTCCGCGGCTGGCCTGGGTGTCTCGCTCAATCAGAGCTTTGAGACGCTGCCGGACGCCGTTGCGGCGATGCAGCGCTTGTCGCGCTGGAGAATCGCCGATGTGACCGAGTTGGACCTGGAGCAGGGCCATCTCGCCGAGTTTCACTTCAAGCTGGATCTCTCGCAGTTGCCGCGACCGTTCCAGATTGGCAGTCTGGGGCAATCCGATTGGAATGTGTCAGCCTCCAAGGCGCAGCGCTTCCTGCTGGAGCCCTCGAAGTGAGCACTTCGGACAGGCCGCGTAGCCTTGCGGATCGGTACTCCCTGCAAAGCTCGCGTACCCTGCGCTGGACCGTCGCGCTGGGCTCGGTCGCCATGGTTTTGGTGGGGCTGGTACTGCTGTTCTTGCTGACTCAGGCCACCAATAACCGGGAGTTATACGAGCGCAACTACGCAGGTTTGTTCGTCCTGAACGTGGTGGTGGCGGCGTCGCTGCTGGTCGCCATTGTCTGGATCGGCTTCAGGCTGCTGCTGCGACTGCGCCAGGGCCGGTTTGGCAGTCGGTTGTTGGTCAAGCTGGCGGCGATTTTTGCGCTGGCGGGTTTTGCCCCGGGTGTCTTGATCTATGTTGTCTCCTATCAGTTTGTGTCTCGTTCGATTGAGAGCTGGTTCGACGTGAAAGTTGAAGGAGCGCTGGACGCTGGCTTGAACCTGGGCCGAGTCACGCTCGATACCTTGCAGGGCGATCTGGCTAACAAGACCCGCTTGGCCTCGGTGCAACTGGCGGAAACGCAAGGGGCGGCCGCGGTGCTGCCGATGGAGCGGTTGCGCGAGCAGCTTGGCGCCAGCGAACTGGTGCTGTGGAGTGCCGGCGGCCGGGTGGTGGCGGCGGCCGGGGAGTCGCCCTTTAAACTCAGTCCGGAGCGTCCAAGCCAGCAGCAGTTTCGCAACGCCCGAAATCAACGCGTCATCACCTGGGTCGAAGGGCTCGAGGAGGGCGCTGCCGAGGGGGATGGCGGCGCGCGCATCCGCGCGCTGGTGTTGGTGCCCAACGTGGGCTTGGGACTATTGGGCGAGTCGCGGTTTCTTTCGGTCACTCAGTTGTTGCCCCACACTCTGGTGGCCAATGCCCTGGCGGTGACGCAGGCAAACCGCGAGTACCAAGAGCGGGCACTGGCNNGACTTGACACCCAAGGCGTCATTGCTGGGAAAGGACGAACTTGGTGGCCTGACCCGCTCCTTTGCCGATATGACCCAACAATTGGCCGATGCCCGCCAGGCGGTGCAGGACAGCATGGGTCAGGTTAGCGCGGCCCGGGCCAACTTGCAGACCATTCTCGATAATCTGACGGCCGGCGTGATTGTGCTGGACACGCAAGGCATTATTCAATCCTTCAACCCTGGCGCGACGCGCATTCTGCGGGTTCCACTGGCGGCGTTCAAAGGACGCCGCCTGAGCGAGATCGACGGGCTGGAGGAATTCGCAGCGCGTGTGCAGTCGCAGTTTGACCTGTTCCTGGGCGACCGGTCTGAACACGGCCTGGACCATTGGCAGCAGTCGTTTGAGTTGGGCGCTCTGAGCGAGCGCCCGGGTGGGCAGGCAGACGTGAACAAGGTCACTTTGGTTGCGCGCGGGGCCGAACTGCCAGGCTCGGCGCGTTTATTGGTGTTTGACGATATCTCTGAAATTGTCTCGGCCCAGCGAGCGCAGGCTTGGGGTGAAGTGGCGCGCCGACTGGCCCACGAGATCAAGAACCCGCTGACTCCCATTCAACTGTCCGCGGAGCGCCTGGAAATGAAGCTGCGCGGCAAGTTGCTGGACCCGGACCAGGCCATACTGACAAAGTCAGTCAAGACCATCGTCGATCAAGTGGACGCCATGAAACGTCTGGTCAACGAGTTCCGAGACTATGCACGGCTACCCGCTGCGGAACTCCACCCGATTGACCTGAATCACTTGATTGTCGAGGTGACGCAGTTGTATGGTGACGAGGCGGCGCACGACGCGGTCCGCCTCGACCTTGATGCCGCCAGTCCAAGAATTCTGGGTGATGCGCAACAACTGCGCCAGGTCGTGCACAACCTGCTGCAGAACGCGCAAGATGCAGTCGAAACAGCGCGCCGTGACGACGCACTGGACCACGCAGTCACCATCAGGACGCAGTGGCTGAAATCTGCCGACCGAGTTCGACTGAGTGTCATCGATGAAGGCAGCGGCTTTCCAGAGAACATATTGAAACGGGCGTTTGAACCCTATGTCACGACCAAGGCCAAAGGCACCGGGCTGGGCCTTGCAGTGGTCAAGAAAATCGCCGATGAGCATGGGACCCGGGTTGACATAGCCAACCGTCTGGTGGATGGAAAAGTGCAAGGTGCGCAAGTATCGTTATCATTCGCCACTGAGAACACCGTGCCGACCTAGTCGTACGGCAAGCTATCTATACGGGGACGCGCGCAAGACATGGCTAATATTCTGGTGGTTGACGATGAGCTCGGCATCCGCGACCTCTTATGGGAAATTCTCAATGACGAAGGACATAGCGTTGAGGTTGCCGAGAACGCCGCGCAAGCGCGCGCTGCCCGATTGCGGGATCGCCCTGATCTGGTGTTGCTTGATATCTGGATGCCCGATACGGATGGCGTGACGTTGCTCAAGGAGTGGTCGTCAACGGGGGCATTGACCATGCCAGTGATCATGATGAGTGGCCACGCCACCATCGACACAGCGGTTGAAGCCACCAAGATTGGCGCCTTGGCATTCCTGGAAAAACCCATCACGCTACAGAAACTCCTGAAAGCCGTGGAACAGGGTTTGACGCGCGGCGCCGTGCGCAAGCCGTCTCCAACCGTGGTTACGTCGGTCGTGCTGCCCTTGCAGGAAACGGGCGCGCGGGTCGAGTTGGTCAGCGTCGCCGCGCCGGATGCGGGCCCCCAATCCGAGCAATGCTTCATGTTGGACAAGCCTCTGCGTGAGGCGAGAGACGAGTTCGAAAAGGCCTATTTTGAGTACCATTTGGCCAAGGAGCACGGCTCCATGACGCGCGTGGCCGACAAAACCGGGCTGGAGCGTACCCATTTGTACCGCAAACTCAAGCAACTCGGGGTCGATTTGACGCGCGGGAAACGCGTTGGCGCCTGACCCAATCCATGTGGGCACGCGCGGCTGAGCTCCCGTGCTTGGTGCTATAATTTCTGGCTTAGGCCCGGTAGCTCAGTCGGTAGAGCAGAGGACTGAAAATCCTTGTGTCGGTGGTTCGATTCCGCCCCAGGCCACCAAAATTGAAACGCCTCAGACTCCTTCGTGATTCCGAGGCGTTTTGACTTTCGGGCTTGACGCTTCCTGCCCAGATTTGCGTTCAAACATTCAGTCCTTGGCTTGAGCTGCCTTGGCCGCGTGTGCTTGCTGATCGGCGTGGTAGCTGCTGCGCACCATGGCACCGACGGCGGCGTGCTTGAAGCCCATGTCGTAGGCAGCCGCCTCAAACATCCTGAAGGTATCCGGGTGCACATAACGCTTGACGGTCAGGTGGGCGCTGGACGGTGCCAGGTACTGACCAATTGTCAGCATGTCGATGTCGTGCGCACGCATGTCGCGCATCACCGCCAAAATCTCGTCGTCGGTTTCTCCCAGTCCCACCATCAGGCCACTCTTGGTGGGAACTTGCGGTGCCAGGGCCTTGAACTTCTTGAGCAAATTGAGCGAGAACGCGTAGTCACTGCCGGGGCGTGCTTCCTTGTACAGGCGTGCGATGGTTTCGAGGTTGTGGTTCATCACGTCGGGCGGGGTCGCTTTGAGGATTTCCAGCGCGCGATCATCCCGGCCCCGAAAATCAGGTACCAGCACTTCAATTTGGGTTAGCGGCGATAGTGTCCGAATCTGGTCAATACACTGCGCAAAGTGACCCGCGCCGCCGTCGCGCAAATCGTCGCGGTCGACGCTAGTCACCACCACATACTTCAGCTTGAGCTGGGCTATCGTTTTCGCCAGGTTGCCGGGCTCGTTGGTATCCAGGGGATCCGGGCGCCCGTGCCCGACGTCGCAAAACGGACAACGCCGCGTGCACTTGTCGCCCATGATCATGAACGTCGCCGTGCCATGACCAAAACACTCGCCGATATTGGGGCAGGAGGCCTCCTCGCACACCGTCACGAGTTTGTTCTGTCGCAGCACGTCCTTGATTTCATAGAAACGCGTTGATGGCGAACCGGCTTTGACGCGGATCCAGTCCGGTTTCTTGAGTACCTCGCCGCCCTGCACCTTGATCGGAATGCGTGAGAGTTTGGCGGCCGCTTTCTGTTTGGCGCTGGCGTCGTAAGTCTCGACCGGTTGGGCGTCGCGGACCACGTTCGAGACGGAGGGAGTATTGCTCATGGCGGTGTCGCGGTGATGTTGAGGTCTGATTCAGCTTCGAGGGGCTAGATAGGTGACCAGATTTTGGCCCAGCAGGTCGGCTGTTTCCTGCCACGAGGCGTGTACCCCGATTGTAGAAAGATCGGTTGTCCGCAGCCCTGCATAGCCACACGGGTGGATGCGCGAATAGGGCTCAAGGTCCATCGACACGTTCAGAGCTACGCCGTGGTAAGTGCAGTTGCGACTGACCTTGATGCCTAGCGCCGCAATCTTGCCCAGGCCGAGAAAACTGGGCGGCAAGCGGGCGGTGGCCTCTACGACGTTACGGCCGTCGCCGAGTGGCGTGGTCGTCCCGGCGACGGAGAGTTTTCTGCGTGGGCGCTGGGGCAGTAGCGCGTGGGACCCCGGGTCGTCCAGCCTGACATAGATGCCCGGCGCGCCGTCGACGCGGTGTCCGGTCACGCCGAAGTGCGCCAGGGTCCGAATGACCGCCTCCTCCATGCGGTAGACGTATTCCTTGATGAAGTACCCCACCCGCTTGAGATCGATCAGCGGATAAGCGATCACCTGGCCTGGGCCATGGTAGGTGACCTGACCACCGCGGTTGGTCGCCACGACCGGAATTGCACCGGGGTTCAGGATGTGCTCAGTTTTCCCCGCGAGCCCTTGCGTGTAGACCGCTGGGTGCTCGCAGATCCAGATCACATCGGGCGTGGTGTCGGTCCGCGCGGCGGTGTAAGCCTGCATGGCCGCATAAGTCGGCGCATACGACGTGTGACCAAGTTGCTGGATTTCGATGCGCATACCCGGTTACAACACCACTTTGACCATCGGATGCGTGCTCAATGTGCGGTACAGCTCGTCAAGCTGGTCGCGGCTGGTCGCGGTGACGGTGATAGTGACGCCAAGGTACTTGCCGCCCTTGCTCTCGCGCAGCTCGATTGTGGTGGCGTCGAAGGTCGGGTCGAATCGGTGAGCGATCATGCTGATGGCGCGGACCAGGCCATCGACTTTGACTCCCATGACTTTGATGGGGAACTGACTGGGATACTGAATCAGCGATTCGATGGGCGGCGTGTCGGTGCTCATGGTGGATTGAGTTTTGGTGCAAGCGGAAATCGGGGCGAAAGGTCGCGACCGTCAGCGGCGCGATTGCTTCGCGGATGCCTGGGCTTGCTGAATTGCCGACTGGTATCCGGCCAGCAAGCGCCGATAGACAGGACCGGGCAGTCCGGTTCCAACCGTCTTGCCGTCCAGCATCGTGACCGCCAGCACCTCCTTGGTTGCCGAGGACAAGATGAGTTCGTCAGCCTCGAACACCTCATTGCGTGGAATGCGACGCAGTTCGAAATCCAGGCCATGTGCGCGACAGATCGACTCGATCAGGCCGTAGCGGATGCCCGCCAGGACCAGATGGTCGCGGGGCGGACCGAATACGCTGCTGTTCTTGACTACCCAGACGTTACTGGCCGAAGCCTCGCTCAAAAAACCGCGACGAAACATGATTGTCTCGGCTGCGTCGGCGTCAACGCTGATTTGGCGGGCGAACACCGATCCCAATAGACTGACACTCTTGATGTGCGCCTTCTCCCAGCGGAAGTCGTCGGCACTGACACAGGTCACACCGTGCTCGCGCTGCGCGGCGGTGGGCAGTCGCATGGCGCTGGTCATGACAAACACGGTGGGCGTCAGGTCTTTTGGCATGGCGTGGTCGCGCATCGCGACGCCGCGTGTGATCTGGATGTAGATCAACTGATTGCCGTCCGACGCCGGTCCGTCGGACGATGGGGAATACGCGGCAATCAACTGGTGTGCGACTGCATGCCACGCGTGTCGAGTCATCGGATTGTCAATGCGCACCTCGGCCAGACTTCGCTCCAATCGCGCCATGTGTTCCTCGAAGCGGAACAACTGGCCGGCGTAAACCGGCACCACCTCGTAGACACCGTCGCCAAAAATGAAGCCACGATCCATCACACTGATCTTGGCGTGGGCCAGATCGGTGTAGTCGCCGTTCAGATAGCACGGTAGCTTGGGCAAGGTGGTCATGCCTGAATTATCGCCGGGATCGGAGAAATCATCGGGTTTCTACGTATAATCGAAGGCTTTGTGGCACATGCTGTGTGTAACCTGGCCGTAATTTGACATGTCGATAATCAGGCCCGCACACGACTGGGATGCAGATGAGTCCAAGGCGTCGAAGTTCGCGTCGCTGACCGCCAAACAGGCCCAGGTCTTGCGCGAGCGCAGTCCGTCACTCTCGCCCTGGTGGGTGGTTTTCGGTCAGGCGGCAGTGGCGGTGGCGGTGGCATTGTTGGCTTGGGGGTTTACCGGCAGAGTCAATGCGGGTTGGTCGGCGGGCTATGGTGGTTTGGTGGTTGTGATTCCTGCCGCACTGTTTGCGCGGGGCTTGATGAGCCGGTTCTCGTCGACGAATGCTGTGACCGCCAGTTTTGGTTTCTTTGTGTGGGACTTGGTCAAGATTTTGGTGAGTGTCGTCATGCTTTTCTTGGCGCCACGATTGGTGATGGATCTGGATTGGTTGGCCTTGCTGATCGGGCTGATCGTCACGATGAAGGTGTATTGGTTGGCGCTCCTGGTGAGCCCGAAACGTCGAATAGTTTGAAACAAATTTAGTTCAATTTATGGCCGCAGACGCACAAGCCCCGACAGCGAGTGAATACATTGTTCACCACCTGACGCACTGGAAAAACAAACCGCAGACCGAGATGGTTGACTTCTCGGTCTTCAACATCGATTCCCTGTTCTTCTCCATCCTGATGGGTGTGTTGGGTTCCTTCTTCCTTTGGAAGGCTGCTCGCCGGGTTACCTCTGGCGTGCCAGGACGGTTTCAGGCC
>CXWL01011428.1_pt1 | contig 22249 bp, 17 predicted proteins | sample 590931 | NCBI WGS metagenome assembly CXWL01 (sample SAMEA3498368, study PRJEB10139) | groundwater metagenome | biome: water well; material: biofilm material | place: Germany | collected 2015-04-27 | reverse complement strand
ACGGAGAGTTGTTCTCAGCCCCCACGCGTGGTGATCCCAGGATCAGCGGCGGAGTATGGGTGGGTCTCAACGGAACAGATGCCCCTAAAAGAAAACGAGCCGCTGACGCCGGTGTCGCCCTATGGGGTGGCGAAGGCTTGGCAAACCACGGTGGCCCGTTCGTATCTGGTCAAAGGCTGTCAGGTGATGATTGGGCGGGTGTTCAATGTGATCGGCCACGGCGCGCCAGATCGCTCTTCGATGGGAACCTTTGCTCGCCAACTCCGAGCCATCATGAGAGAGGGCGCGGCTCCTTCGATCCGGGTAGGCAATCTCAAGGCACGACGAGATTTTGTGGATATTGCCGATGCCTGCCGTGCGTTGGTGGCGATTGCGACGACTGGAACAACCGGTGAAATCTATAATATTTGCTCTGGACGATCCGTGGCGATGGAGACCTTGCTTATGCAGATGATCGAACATGCTGGGGTTCCCGTCGAGGTGATTGTGGAACCGGCCAGACTTCGGGCGGCCGATGTGCCTGATATCTATGGCAGCACGGAGAAGATTGTTCGCGATACGGGCTGGAGCCCACAGGTCTCTCTCGATGCCAGCCTTCGTGCGATGCTGGGGGTATGACTCATCCCTCTCACGTACAGCCTGTTTCTGTCGGGTTGCACATCGGTGTGTCGTGAGCATCCACGGTAAGTGTCTGCGTTTCCTGACCGGCAGCCTGGGCGTTCAGAGGCCTCGTCTGTGTGAAGCGGTTTGTCCTAGGATTGGAAACCGGGTTTCTCTATGAGCCGATTTGATCGACCACAACTATGATCACCATCCTGCAATTCATCGACAATCTGATGCTTGGAGGGAAAGAACGTCAGTGTGTGGAATTGCTGAAAGGACTGTCGACACGGGCGGGATTTCGCAACCGGCTTGCGGTGATGGAAAAAGAGGTGTTTTTCAAGGAAATCTATGACGTGCCGGATCTCCAGACACGGTTTTTAATCCGAGGATGGAAACAGGATCCTCGAATTTTCTGGCAATTATTTCGCCTCTGTCAGGAGTGGAAGCCTGACATTATTACCGTGTGGGATTCGATGACCGCCATTTACGCGGCTCCCATCTCGAAGTTGTTGGGGATTCGGTTGGTGAATGCCATGATTTTAGAAGCGCCTGAGCAACTGACGAGCACACTTTGGTGGCGCTCCCGCGTGGTGTTTCCCCTCTCGGATGCGATTGTGGCCAATTCTCGTGCAGGCCTTCGTTCCTACGGGGTGAATTCTCCAAAGGCTCGAGTGATCCATAGTGGATACGATGCCGCGCGATTAGCCGAGATATCCCTCAAAGACCCCGAATCGGTGAAACGACGGTTACAATTGACCACGCCTCTTGTGGTCGGCATGGTCGCGAATTTCACGCACTATAAGGATCATCAGACGTTTATTCGAGCTGCGCAACGCATTCTCTCACGGCGTCGGGATGTGACGTTTGCGATGGTGGGGGCTGGAGTGCTTCTCGAATCCTGTCGCGCAATGGTGCGCGCAGACGAGCGCACGCATATTCGATTTCTTGGGCGGCTTCCTGAGGCGATCGAGCCCATTGTGAACACGTTCGATGTGGGGGTCTTGGCGACCTTCACGGAAGGCATTTCTAATTCCATCATGGAGTATATGATGCTCCAAAAGCCCGTTGTCGCCTCAGACGGTGGGGCGGTCGGAGAGTTGGTGCTCGATGGTCAGACTGGCCATCTGGTTCGCCCGCGAGATCCACAGGACTTGGCTGAGAAGATTGCCTGCCTGCTCGACGATCCGTCCTTGCGGCTCAGGATGGGGACCTTGGGCAAACAGCGAGTAGAACAAGGGTTCACCCTGGAGCAGACGACGGATCAGTTTGCGGCTTTGTACGAGGCCTGTATGAATCGCCCACCTCAACCTTCCCCTCTGATCTAAGCTCACGGACGACTAGCACGCATGTGTGGGATTACAGGCATATTCGATACGTCCCGGCGGATGGTCACGTCCGAGTTAGATGTCGCTGTGCGTCGCATGACCAGGGCGCTGGTCTATCGTGGACCAGATGATGAGGGGGTGTGGGTGGAGGCGGTCGCCGGACTCGCACTCGGACACCGTCGCCTGTCGATTCTGGATGTCTCTCCCCACGGACATCAACCCATGGTGTCTCACGACGGACGGTATGTCGTGGCTTTTAACGGGGAGATCTATAATTTTCAGGACCTGCGCCACGACCTCGACCGCCAGAGTTGCGGACAGGCCATTCCCTGGCGCGGCCACTCAGATACCGAAGTGTTATTAGCGGCTGTCTCCCGTTGGGGGGTGCAGGAGGCGGTGCAGCGGCTCAATGGGATGTTTGCCATCGCGTTGTGGGATCGTCAGGAGCGTGAGCTGCACCTGATTCGGGATCGAATGGGAGAGAAGCCGCTGTATTATGGTTGGGTCGGCCCCGTCCTCCTGTTTGGATCGGAATTAAAGGCGCTGCTGCAACATCCGGATTGCACACCCACCATTAGTCGTGACGTGCTGCGCCTGTTCCTTCGCTACAATTATGTGCCGAACCCCTATTCCATTTACGAGGGGATGAGCCAATTATCTCCAGGGATGATCCTGTCCCTGTCTGGCGTCACAGGGAAGACCGCCTCGCCCGTACCCTATTGGTCTGTTGCAGCAGCGGCGACACGAGGGGCGTCGAATCTGGTGCAGTCATCGGTGGCAGAGACGGTCGATGAATTAGATCGCGTACTTCGGGAGGCCGTCCACAGTCGGATGGTGGCTGATGTGCCATTGGGGGCGTTCCTGTCAGGCGGGATCGATTCGACGACGGTCGTCGCCATGATGCAGGCGGCAAGTGGGCGACCGGTCAAGACCTTTTGCATTGGACTCGACGAACCTGGGAGTGATGAATCGGGGTACGCACGGGCTGTGGCAGCGCATCTTGGAACCGAGCATACCGAACTCAAGGTGACAGCAGCAGACGCCATGGCCGCGATGGCGATGCTCCCGGCGCGCTATGACGAGCCCTTTGCAGATCCCTCAAGTATTCCCACCTGCCTGGTTTCCGCGTTGGCCAGAAAATCGGTCACCGTGAGTCTCTCCGGTGACGGAGGAGATGAACTCTTCGCGGGATATAACCACTATGCGCTCGGTCGGCGTGTCTGGTCTCGGATCGGCTGGATCCCCTTTGGCCTTCGCCAATCGTTGGCACGGAGGCTCTGTGCCGCCACGCCAGAGACATGGACCAACCTATTGGGTGGCCTGTCGGCGTTATTGCCTCGGACGGTTCGTCCTCGGACTCCTGGGGAGAAGTTGCACAAGCTGGCGGAGGTTCTGCAGGCCAGGTCGTCCGAAGAGATGCACCACGGAGCCATCTCGCATTGGGGGGCTGCGGTCTCCCCCGTAATCGGCGGGCAGGAGTTACCCGTGCGGTTCATGGATCCGAGGCAGTGGGAGGACCTGTCTGGTCCTGTTGCGCGAATGATGTTGATGGATATGCTGGGGTTCCTTCCTGACGATATTCTGGTCAAGCTCGATCGGGCCAGCATGGGTGTCAGCTTAGAGACACGGGTGCCATTTCTGGATCATCGCGTCGTGGAGTATGCGTGGAGGATTCCGCTCTCGATGAAATTGCGCGAGGGGCAAGGGAAATGGATTCTCCGGCAGGTGCTCTACCGCTATGTGCCGCGCGAACTCGTCGAACGCCCAAAGATGGGGTTCATGATTCCTTTCGGTGATTGGATTCGTGGTCCACTTCGCGACTGGGCGGAAGATCTGTTGAGTGAGGACAGGTTACGGCGCGAGGGCTATTTCCACCCTGCTCCCATCCGCGAGAAATGGGCTCAGCACCTCTCGGGACAGCGAAATTGGCCGTACCATCTCTGGGATGTGCTCATGTTTCAAGCTTGGCTTGCCCATCGGCAGCACTCCTGAAGCCTGGAGGCTGTCGGGAACGGCAGTTACGCCACGAAAGCCCGTTTCCGGCCTCTTAGCCTGAATTTTGTCACTGATACCATCTCGCGCCGCTGTGTGATCCCTTCTATCTGGGCCGTTCTCTTCTGCTGGTCTCTATTCCATTCTGTTGGTGTCTCTTCCTCAATGCGTGTGCCACGGCATGAAATCTGCATTTCGTTTTGTGACACCCGTGGGCAAGATTCGTGATCCCGGGTTCAGACAGCAGGACTTAATCTCTTCTGTAAAGAAACCGAGGTACAGATCATGCGCAAAGGAATGCTATGCCTGTTGATGGTGATTTGTGGAAGTGGAGCCGTGTCGGAGGCTGTCGCTTCCCACGTTCCAGGCTGCACGATCGTTGTTCCTGCCTATGATGAGCACGAAGTGTTGCAGACCTTTGAAGGGTGTACGACTGAATTTCAGGATGATTTCGACAGCGGCAAGCATTTCAGCCAGGATGGATGGCATAAAACCCAAATGATGGGGGATCCGAGCAATGTCGTCCAAATTGTGAAAAATCGCACGCACTCAGGAGTCAAAGCCCTTGGAGCCTACACGGTCGCCTCGCCGGATCAACAGAAAGCCTCGCTCGCGCGGGAACTCCTGTGGTTTCCGGCACAAACCCATTTCTATTTCTCTGCCTGGTACTACATCAAAGGTGGGACGAATACGCAAAACCTGTACCTGTTTGATCTCGAATCGACCAAAGGCCTAGGAAATCCAGGGCGTCGGTTGATGTTAACCGGGGAGGGGGGCATCTATTTGATGGTGAATTCCAAGCGTGCGGGTCTTCATGCCGAGCAGATTGCCCCTCGGCATGCCTTCCCCAAAGACAAATGGGTGCGGGTCACGATGCATGCCTTCCTCTCGCAGGCGAGCGATGGATATTGGGAGGTGTGGCAAGACGGGGTGAAGATTATTAGTGCGGCGGGGGCGAACATGCCGGAAGGCCTCTATTACGACTGGATTGAAGTCGGCATCACCGCCAATATGTCCGGTCAATCCCAAGTGGTATTTGTCGACGACATGATCATTTCCAAGAGCCCGATTCCCTAAGTCAAATACGTAGCGTATAGTTCCCCCTTCTTCGGCGGTCATGGATGAGGCCGAGTGCCGATGCCGCGTCGCTCTTCAGATCAGATCATTGTCACGGTGAGTCTGTTGATGATCGTCGGCCTCTTTCTTGTCAGCTTTGGCGGAGAGGCGTCAGTCTGGCGATCCGGTACGCACCAACCACAGCAGGAACGGGTGTTGCCCAGCACCGACATCGTGCAGATGCCGGCTGTGCCGTCCGACCATCCTCGTGTCTACGTGAGGCCCTCCGATGTGCGTGTCATTCGTGCGCGCATCGGTATGCCGGAGTTTCTTCCTGCCTGGAAAGATGTACACTCCGCCACCACGGACCCCGAGAGTGGGTACCTGTTCCGTGCATTTGTCTATCTCGTAACCGGAGACCCTGGGCAAGGACGGCGTGCCATCGACGGGGCCTTAGCGGCGCTGCTCGCAACCACCGACGGGCGCACCTTCGGATCGCCCTTTCATTTCGGTGCGCTGGTGTATGACTGGTGCTATGACCTGCTCTCCGAGCACGACAAGCAGGTGTTCATTCGACATTTCGAACGGCTGGCAGACTCCCATGCCCCAGGCTATCCGGCAAGCCTGGAGGCGCCAGCGCTGGCCGGACATGGAGTTGAAGGGTGGCTATTGACGGGACAACTTCCCGCTGGGCTGGCCATCTATGATGAGTCCCCCATTCTGTTTCAGGCTGCCTCGCGCCTGTTTCTCGCCCAATTCCGTCCTGCCCTCAATTTCCAATATACCGGGCATGGGCATTCCCAAGGGGACTCCTATAGCTCCAGGTTTTTGCACGATCAGGCGGCGAGTTGGCTCTTTCGGCGAATCGGCGCCGGGGACATCCTGAGTCGAGAGCAGCACTTTGTGCCATATCAGGTGGTGTATAACCTCCGTCCAGATGGCCAGCAAATGCGGCGGGGTGATACGTTTGATGACGCGGGGACGCATCTCAGCAAGTGGATGGCGATGTTGTTGACCGCCTTCTACTATGAGGATCCATACTTGTTTGGCCTCGCCCGCGATCGGATGCCGCAGGAAGGTCGAGCCTTCGCCAGCCTCTTCACCCTTCTCTTCAAACCGGATCGACTGCAGGCACGCCCGCTGGGGGATCTTCCCCGCTCTAAGTTCTTTCCTCATCCGATTGGCGAAATGGTGACTCGGACCGGCTGGACCTTGGGGGCAGACAGCAAGGATGCCGTCATGACGATGCGCATCGGAAATTATTTCTTTGGGAATCATCAGCACAAGGATTTCGGGTCGTTCCAAATCTATTACCGAGGAGCCTTGGCGATCGCCAGTGGTGCGTATGAGGGCGACAACGGGGCCTATGCCACTGAGCATTGGCAACACTATTACCATCAAACCATTGCCCATAATGGGCTGCTGGTGCTCGACCCCACAGAGGGGCTGCCTGTGAATGATGGGGGGCAACGCGGGCCCAATGGAGGAAACGATCACCCGAGGAATCTGCGCATGCTGACCACCCACGACTATGAGATGGGCAACGTGCTGGCTCACGAGATCGGACCTGATTCCTCCAGCCCTGACTATAGTTATCTCAGCGGAGACATTACCCGCGCCTACTCGAACAAAGTGGATCGCGTGACACGATCCATGGTGGCGCTCAACTTTCATGACTTGGTCTACCCGGCGAGCCTGGTCATTCTGGATCGCGTCACGGCGACCGATCCGTCTTTCAAGAAAACGTGGCTCCTGCATACCGTTCAGGAGCCGAAGATCGAGGGCCAACGGGTGACGGTGGCGTTTAATCAACAGGGGCCGTCGGGGAAACTCGTGGTAGACGCGCTGCTTCCCGCACAGGCGCGGATCGCCATGATTGGTGGGCCTGGGAGAGAGTTCTGGATTGAGAGTGCCCAGAAGAACTTTGCGACCTCCAAGGCCAAGCCGGCGGAGCCAGGGGCGTGGCGGGTCGAGGTGTCGCCCTCAAGGCCGAGGAAGGACGATCTGTTCCTCCATGTGCTGACGGTGATGGATGGGGAGGTGGCGACAGGGCCTGACGTGCATCGAATCGAAGGGACAGATCTCGTCGGCGCGAGGGTGCGAGATCGGACGGTGTTGTTTAGCCGTCAGGGAACCTTGCTGGCTCAGGCTGAGCTCACGATTGACGGACCGGATCAGATGAAGGTTCTGATCTGCGATCTGCTCCCTGGAGCATGGGCGATTTTCGATCGTGAGCAGGCTCTCGTGGCGAAGGGGCAGGCCACTGAGGCAGGGACCTGTGGGTACTTTACGGTTCCCCCAGGGGAGTACGGGCTCAAGAACGTGTCGGCTATGGTCGAAGGGAGAGAGCGCACCTACAGGCCCAGTGTATCCGTACCGCCGGCGCCAAGGACCTGAGGAGGAGGACAGCACGGAGGGGGCCAGTGGGAGGGGTGTATACGTGGCCGCACAAAGGAAAGAGGCGTCGGAAGAACTCTTCCGACGCCTCTTTGCACAACCTACCGAAGAACGGACGAATTAGCCATTCTTGCGGACGCGAGCCCAGAGGCCCATGCCAATCAAGCCGCTACCGAGCAGCAACATGGTGGCTGGTTCTGGAACCGTGTTCGTGTTGTTGATTACGAGTGCACCAGTGAAGCTGGCAGAATCATGTCCTTGCAGGGTGAAGGAAATGGTGGTCTTCATGATACCGTTTGCAAGGGTCGCAAGGCCTACTGGTCCAGCATTCACAGGTCCAGCACACCCGCCTGATTGTGGGATGCCACCATTGGCTCCCAGCGAACAATTTAAGCCAAGGTTCAAACCTGGCACATTGACGGCATCAATATCAACCAACACGCTGACTGGAACCGCGCCGGCTCCGTCACCATCTACATCAGTGAGGCTTCCGTTCGTGGTTGAAAACCCTTGATTGTATGGGCCTCCGATATACGGTGCGGAGAATGAAAAGACGAAGGCTACATTGGCGTTGGTATTGTTCGTTGCGCCTAGGGCCCACAGTATCTGCGGGTCAGGGCGACCATCCACGCTAAACCTGAAGCCAATGCCATCACTCGGTGCCAACACTTCACCGGCATGCATCACGCCGATCAAGGTATCACCAGCGCCGAAGACCCCATCAAGGATGCTTTTGAATGGCGGTGCTGCTTCCCCATTGATCTGCACGGACACTCCAGGAACAAAGAGCAGGGCCTCCTCTGGATTGATTGGACCTGCAAATCCGACGGAACTGAGACCCAAGACCAGCATGCCGGCCAAGGCCATTTTGCTTAACAAACTCTTCATTGTAAGACCTCCTATGGTGAGTAATAGACACCTATAACAGACTTGAAGTGATCTCATCTGTAAACAATGACCATATATAATGCAATAATCATGCAAATATTGTAACAATATGAAATATAATGAATCACAGTGATGATACCGATAAGAACCACATTGAACTGTCCAATTATTCGACAGGGTCAAAAAGCCACATAATGAATAAAATCAATAACTTGAAATTTATAAGTTCTAAAAATGGTGAAAAAGTGTCGTGAAAAGCCGACAGTAATGAAATGTATTGTAAAACAACCAGATAGAACGAGGTTGGACTGGAGGGTTCTAACAGCCATCCCCTCGTCTCAGCTCGTGATTGAGAGAGGGGCTGGTGATGGGTGTCTGTCGCTCGGCTTGTCCGGCTTGGTGGAAAAATAGTGGGGCGTCACTCGTAAGCAGGAGGCGGGCACTCTGGGGAAATGGAAGGCGAACGGGGGGGATTCGAGACCGTTCGCTCCCTCAACCGCGCTGGGTTCACATTTGAGGGGGAGTCAGGGATTGTTGAGTGCGCCCTTATTGGCAGTCTGTTGGTCGGGGCGTTGGTGAATCCAATGCTGGGGATTCGAGGCCTGAGCCCCGAAGGCGTGTCCAAATCCAAGGACAAAATGGGCCTGTTCCATCCGCAATTCCCAGAGCTGGAAATCGGCAAAGTCGAACAGCATGGCGGATTGAGGAAATTTTCGAATATAGGCGTCTTTGACACGGGCGTAGTCGACAGCCGACTCGGCGAGGGGTGCGCCGGTTCCCAATAGGTTCAGCCGTTTCAACGCAAGGGGATTGCGCTCCGGGCGGTCCGGTTCCGACACAAAAACACTCACCAACGGATTGGCGCGGAGATTCTGGGTGTGGTGGGCGAGTCCGCTCAGGTGCAGGTAGATGCTTGTCCAATCGTATCCAGGCAGGAAGGGGACATGGGAGCCAAAGGGCCGCCCATCTTGGAGCGTCAGGAGGTTCCCCACCCGCACACTGCCAACCAGTTCCTCATAGGCTTGTTGCACCTGCTTGGGTGAGAGGGCGTGTGGTTCTTGGGTCATCAGACGCTCCTTGTCTTGAATATCGTGAGAATGACAACAGCCTGCAGCGCTACTACTGTCTTGTGGCTTGCAGACGTCCGTTCGTTCGAGGTGATCCTTGGATGGTCGTCATTCTACAAGTGACGGAGGTTGTTGCCAATGAAAATGGCCGTTTTATGCAAGATGCCAAGGGGTTCAGCGCGTCCCACAGTTCTCCGATAACGAAGATGGAGGTCTGTTCGTTCCATGACGATGCCTATTCCCCCAGAGTTACGACTGCAAGTTTTGGCGCTGTTGAGAGGGTTCCCGCCCGAGTTGCCCCAAGAGCTGTTTGTGCCGGGTGAGGTGATTGACGCGCAGGTTGTGCAAACGGTGGATACGGCGAACGTCGTTATTGTGGTGAAGGGCATTCCGATCGAGGCGTCCTCGCAGGTCGGTCAACTGAAAGTGGGGCAAGTGATCCGCGCGCGCGTGGAATCGGTGGACGGGAAGATTCTGCTTCATCTCGAGGATCCGACTCTCGACCCGGCGGGATCGTCAACCGGGACGGCCCGCACTGCCGATCCCATTGTCCGTGCCTTGCGTGCGCTCTTGCCCGCGAATGAGCCGTTACAGGCCGGACTTGAGCGGCTCCGTCTGACCCTCGATGCGGCATTGAAGACGGGAGAGGTGCCCAAGCAAACGGCGGAGGTCTTTGCGTCGTTGATACAGCGCGTGGTGCTGACGAAGCGAGACGTGACGGGGGAGCGGGTCCACGACGCGGTGGTGGCGACCGGCCTTCAGCACGAACACGAGTTACTCGTCCATGTGCAACAGAAGGGGACCCTTGCGCGACCCGCGCAGGTCCCGTCCCTGAAGTCCTGGTTGTTGGCGGTGGTGGCCGAGCAGGAGGAGGCGCGAGCGCCTCAATCAGCTCTCGCAATGCCTGAGTCTGAGGTGCCGTGGGTGAAAGAGGCCACGCAACTGCTGAAAGTCATCGAACGGATGCAGGTGGTCAATACGCTGAATGCCCAACACGGACAACCCTTATTCTTTGAGTTGCCGATTGGGGCAACCACGATTCGGTTGTACGTGGATCCCGAGCGACAGGGGGAGGCTGAGGCGGAGGCGCCAGATCAACTGCGGACGTGTCGGCTGGTGACCCTACTGGATCTTGAGGGGATGGGTGCCATTCGTGTGGATGCTATGCTGACGGGGCGGCGGATTGCCGCCAGGATTCAAACGGAACATGCGGAGGTGGAGCGCAGCATTGCCCGCAGTCTCCCCAGTCTCCAAGAAGGATTAGCGGCCCACGGCTATCAGGTCGATACCCTGGCGGTGTCGACCGGGTCTGCTGAAGTGGTGCGCGGGCATGAGTTGGTGCCGCAGGGGGTACCCCAACGCCAGCTCCTCAATGTGCTTGCGTGAGGAGGAGGCTGAAACAGGCCGCCAGCGGCGTTCTCGCTGCGCGCCGCGACTCCACGTACCGCGAGGGTACGCGTCGTCGCGTCGCTTGCTGCGGCCTTGCTGGACGGCCTGTTTGAGCCTCCTCTTGGGTGTGCTCGTGCGGTCTAAGATTCAGGACGATTGAATGCTTGGCTGGCCATCGGAATGGCTTCGCGACCTATTGGGGAATGTATCAATGGTTTGGATAACGGGGTTGAAGGACTTGTTGTGAGTATGAAGTCGACTAGGCAGGCGGCTGTTGCGTTGGAGTATACGCCTGGTGCCGATGCGGCACCTCGGGTCTCTGCACAGGGTCGGGGGATTCTGGCTGATCGTATTATTGAAGAAGCCAAGCGTGCGGGGGTCCCGATTCGCAAGGATCGGAATCTTGTCGAATTGCTGATGCAGTTCGATGTGGATCAACACATTCCCTCTGATCTGTATCAAGCGGTGGCGGAACTGTTGGTGTTTCTGTATCGCCTCGATGCCCAATGGATCCGGGAGCATGGGTTTCAGGCAGCTTCTCCGTCGTCAGGTGGCCCTACGACGTAATCCCCGAACGTCAAGCCCAGCCATACGTAGATTGAAGCCCGTTCAGGGTGAATCGTCCCATCCTCGACGTGTAATCCGTGATCATCTCCTCACAACATCCTCCACCTAGTCTTGTCGCGCTACGGCGTTGACGGGGAAACTTTGCCGTCTTGGAGATGCCGTGCTAGGGTCGGTGATGCCATGGTCGGTGATGCTATGAAATGTGGTCGTGTGATGAGACAGGTCTCCCAGGGTGACCCAGGCTGGGTGCAACCGATGAAGTCGGCAAGGTGGGAGTGGACTCTCCTCTTGGCCGCGTATGTCTGCGCTGGGTGTGTCTCAACGGTCCAGCCGGAACCCTCGCCTAGCGCAAACTCGCTTCCCAACGCTCACGTTATTGAGACGCTCCCCTTTCCCTCGCCCCTTGTCATCTCTGTGCTGCCCTTCGAGGATCGGACAAAAAAATCCGAGTTGGCCTGGATGTCGAAAGGCGTTCCGGATTTGCTTGTCGCGGCGTTAGCGGGCAATCCTGCGCTTACGGTCGTGCACCGGACTCGAACCGAGGAAGTCGTTCGAGAACAAATTTTTCAATTGTCTGGACAGGTGGAAGAGGAATCTGCCGTCAAGGTCGGACGTCTCGTCGGGGCCACGCTGTTGGTCACCGGCAGTGTGTCGGTCATCGGGACTCAGGCAAGGATCGATGGACAGTTAATTGGGATTGAGCGAGGGACTGTCTTGGCGACGGCCGAGGCCGAGGGCCCGCTGACGGACCTGTCCACCGTGGCCAAGCAATTTGTGGCCAAGGTGTTGCAGACGATGAAGATGCCGAGCGTCTCGGTGCGAGCGGCCCTGCCTGAGGGGTTCTCCACGGCTGCTCAGGCGAATCAACGGGGCGAAACCTTCTCCAGGGAAGGCCGAATGTATCAAGCTCTGGAGGAATTTGAGCGGGCGCTGGCCTCCGATCGGACCCACCTCGGGGCCAAACTGAACTATGACGCGACCGTGCAAACCCTGCGCGGCGGTGAACTCGTTCGAGCCGGTGGGGTCGGTAGCGATCAGGTGATTGATCGCCTGGTGACCCGACTCGTCAGGGGAATTACGATGACCGCCGGCACCTTGCATCGCGAGGCGAATGGGCCGGGGGGCGTAACGTTGACCCTGCCGGTGAAGCTGTTCTTGTCACAGGCGGCCGTGGAAGGGGTCGTGTCGGCTGTTCGAGCACTCCATGGTCAGGTCGAAGAAAGGCCGAATAACGGAGCGGCGTTCGTGTTGACCTTGTCCGATTCCGACAGCCGCAATCGAGAGTTTGTTCGACGTCTCACGGTTCCTCGGCGTGTGTATGTGCGGCTCTCGGACCGAGTCGGGCGTACGGTGGCGGTGTATTCTGGGTGGCAGGCGTGGCGATGGTCGACCTGGGTGACGTCCGTGGATGAGCAACGGGTGTGGATCGGGTCGGGCACCGTGGTGGAGGATACCGTGACGGTGCAGGGACTTCCTGAGAGCGTGGCCGCCGAGGTCGATCATGTGACATTGACCTTAGAGGAGACCCCGCGAGAGCAGGCCCTCGTGCGAGTCGAGGTGGTGGACCAGGCCGATGCGCGAGCGCGCAGAAAGGCGAACGCGGGGGCCATGGGGCAAACAGACGCGGAGCAGAAACGAAAAGCCGCGGTACTCGCCGAGCTGGAGAAGACGCTTCGCGATGCGGAAGGACGGCTCCAGGCGTCATGGAACCCTCCGGTGCAAGAGCGGACGTGGGGCGTCGGCTATCGGCCCAGCAACGAACGAACCACGGTGGTCTTGGCCTCGTTTCCCTCGGGAGAAGGTCTGCATGCTCCCACGCTGCGGGTAGTGCGACCGTCAGGAGATCCGGCATTCGATCGGGCGAGCACCGCAGCCGTCGACGCCGCCCTGAAGTCTCCCTCGGCCCATCATGTCGGTGACGGCTCAACGTTGCCAGATCTACTGGCTACGCTTTCTGGGCTGACCGAGGCGGGGAGGGCTCCGGCCGAGCCACTTATGCTGCGAATCCAATTTCAACTCGTGCGGACCATTCCAGCACTCAACCTTATTGGACCCCAGGGGGGCCTTTCTGTGCGAGCACCCCTTAACGAGCCCTGACAGGATGCTGAAACAGGCTGCCAGCGGTGTTCTCGCTTCGCTCAGAGGCTCCGCGTACCGACATGGTACGCGGAGCCTCTGAGCGAAGCTGCGGCCTTGCTGGACAACCTGTTTGAGCATCCTGTCGCTGTCTCGGTAGCGGTATGGCGCATGAGGTGACGGCGAGAACGTGAAACGTCAAACCTGCCTCTTTGAATCGGCCATTGATCGACCGTGCGGACAACGACCAAAATCGGGATTCACTGGCTTTTGACGAGCAGGTACGTTATAAAACGCTTGGAATTCAGCAGGATCGGCTCAGTTGTTTTCTCATAAGAGACGCGGCATCTGACCGGGGTTTTGCGATGGTCGATCACGGTCTCCATCGTGTGCCGGCCATCTTCCGTGGGGTTCATCCTCTTTCCCGCGAGGGACTATCATCAGTCGTGCAACCAACCTAGGACCTTTTCCATGAGCAGTGTGCATATTCTGGTCGTGGACGACGAAGAGCAGGTCCGTGGCTTTCTCGAGGTCATGCTTCGCGAGGAAGGCTACGAGGTCACCGCGGTGGCGGATGGGCATGCGGCGCTTCGTGTCCTGCGGGATACGCCCGTTCAGATCGTCTTGACCGATTTGATGATGCCATCCATGGATGGCATTGAGGTGGTCGAGCGGGTCATGGAATTGGATGCGCAGGCGATCTGCCTAGTCATGACAGGGTATGCGACGATCGAGCGCGCGGTGCAAGTCATGAAAGCCGGGGCCTTCGATTTTCTCACGAAGCCGCTGCAAGTCGATGGCGTGCTCGTGAAGCTGAAAAAAGCGTTAGAGGTCCAGCGCCTCCGGCAAGAAAATCTGCTGCTCAAACGCACCGTCCGCGAGAAGTATCGGTTCGAGAATCTCATCGGTACGAGCGAGGCCATGGAGAGCGTCAATCGGCTGATCGAAAAAGTCGCCGATACCGACAGCACCATTCTCATCACAGGCGAAAGCGGTACGGGGAAAGAATTGGTCGCCCGCCTGTTGCACTTCAACAGCGTCCGTCGGGATCGAGCCTTGGTGCCTGTGAATTGCGGGGCGATTCCGGAGACGCTGCTGGAGTCCGAGCTGTTCGGCCACGAGCGTGGGGCCTTTACCGGGGCGACGGCGACGCGGTTAGGCCGGTTCGAACTGGCCCACGGCGGCACCTTGTTTCTCGATGAGGTCGGAGAGATGAGCTTGGCGCTCCAGGTCAAGTTGCTGCGTGTCCTCCAAGAGCGGACATTCGAGCGAGTGGGCGGGAGCAAAACCATTCGAGTTGACGTCCGGATCATCGCGGCTACGAACCAAGATCTCGAACAGCTGGCCCAAGAAAAACGGTTTCGGAAGGATCTCTACTATCGGCTCAATGTCATTCCGATCGTCACGCCATCCCTTCGCGAACGGCGAAGCGATGTCCCGTTATTGGCCGATCACTTCCTGACGCGCTTCAACGAAAGCAAGAAGACGCATATCGACGGGATCGACAGCCAGGTGATGGCCTACCTCATGCAGTACGATTGGCCGGGCAATATCCGCGAATTGGAAAACATGATCGAACGGTTGGTCATCTTGAAAAAGCACGGCATCATTACGGTCGAGGATCTGCCGGACAAGATTCTTCGGGCGCAGCCGGTCATGCCGCGCGAGGAAGATCCCATCAGTCTCACCACGGGCGGGGTGGATTTGGGGAAAGAGCTCGAACATTTTGAAAATCGTCTCATTGTCGAAGCCCTTCGCCAGGCCAATGGGGTGACGAGTCGGGCCGCCCAGCTCCTGCATGTCAACCGGACCACGCTGGTCGAGAAGCTTAAACGAAAAGGATTAGACGCCAAGGGCCAGGTCGAGCTGTATCCCTGATTTCTATCCCTCACTCTTGCCCTCACTCTTGCCCTGACCGTGCCCCTGCCCTTAATTTCTGTCCTTGCCCCTGGTTGCCCGCGTTGTCAAACCGTTGACCACCGCCAAGATCCTTGCCCCCTTCTTTAACGAGGTGAGCGTGCAGCAGATTGCCCCTGTTTCCTAACTCTCTGGAAGTCCGACGAATTTTCTCCTCTTCGCTAAGAGCTTCGAGGTGTCTAGCAGGGCATAGAACTTGCTGTCTTACCTGTTCATGCGATGGGTCAGCTCAATCATTCTGCTCGGTCTTGGTCTCAATCTGCTGATAGGGCTCACGGTGGTGGGGGCTGCACCGTCTGCCGTGCCCTCTGAGCCGAGTGCTCCTCTCAGCCCTAGTGCGCCCAAGAGCGTCACCTCGGAAGCGAATGACTCGCATGTTCCCAATACCCACGTGCCGACCGATGGGGCCTTCATGCCGACAGGACCCTCGGACCTGCCCGACGAGGGCCCACGCGTCGAATTGCCGCTCCAAGGGGAAGGGGCCTTGTTGGTGGAAGTCGCCATTTCCGCCTATCGACAGGGGAATGTGACGGCGGCTGAAACGCAATTCACACGACTGATTCAGCAATTCCCAAATAGTCCGCTGGTGTCGGTCTCACGGGCCTTTCTGGCTGAAATTCGAGTGATCAAGGATCCCACGGCGGAGAGTCGATTTAAGGCCATCGACGACTATCGTGGTCTCTTGTCGAAAAGCAACGATAAACCCAATGTGCTGAGGGCGAAGTGGCGCATCGGCGATCTCTATGTCGACGTGGACTTCCACGTCGAAGCGCTGGCGGCCTATGAGCAGGTGTTGGCCCAGCAGCCGGCCGGTCCCGATGCCGATCGGGCTCGTCTGGGCATTGGCCGGAATTATCTGACCTGGGGAAAATACGCGGAGGCTGAACGGGTGTTCCGACACCTGCTCAAGGTTCTCCAGCTCGATTCCCCCATGATGCCCTCGGTGGCCTACGGCTTGGCGGAGGCGCTCCATCAGGAAGAGCGCTACAAGGATTCCGAGGCCGCGTACAAAGCCGCCAGCCAACGCTGGCCGTCTTTTCTGAAAGACCGAGCGAAGCTGTTGCTTCAGGTGGCGACCAACTACGAACGGTTGGGGCAGGAGGCGGAGAGCAGAAAAGCCTTACTGACCTTGTATAACGTGCATCCTCGCGAGGCCGATGCGCCAGATGCCTTGATCCGCATCGGCAACAGCTTTCGTCGATCCGGGCAATTGCCTCGCGCGCGGTTCCTCTACGAATTGACCATCACCAATCACCCTGGATCGACGGCGGAGGGGATGGCGCAGATGAAGTTGGCGGAGTTGGGGCAGGCGATGCTCGCACAGAATCAGGAGCGTGTGGTGGAATTAGGCGTGCGCGACAGCCTTCAGGACCGTCCCCTTCCGATCATGGAGTCGGGACAGCAAGGCGCCGTTTTTCAAGCGCTCAGTAAAGCCTATGCACAGACGATCGTGGGCAGCGAGGCGTTGTATCACCTGGGCGAACATTTCGAGTTTACCGAGGAATGGAGTTACGCCCTCAAGACCTATCAGGAGCTCAGTGACCGGGAGGGCGTGGTTCGTCACGATCCCTGGCCCAAGGCGGCGCGCATGCGGCTCCGGGTGTTGGTGGGACCCTGGGTCGAGGCTGCGCTCCAAGCCGGCGACGACCTTGGCGCGGTGCGCCTTTTTCATCGGGTCGGCAAGCTGAGCGATCACGCCTTCGTCGGCAGCGGCCTCTTGATCAAGATCGCCGACGCCCATCGACGGTTAGGGTTTCTGAGCGAGTCGATCCAGCACTATCAAGGTGTCTTAAAAGGCCAGGCCTCTCAGGACATGAAGGAAGACGCACTCCATGGGCTTGGGGAAACCTACCTCGGTCAACGGGATTGGCTGGCAGCGAGGCAGACGTTCACCAAATACCGCATCTTGCACCCGAACGGTCGGTGGAGAGCCGAGGTGCAGGCTGGGCTCGTGCAGGTCCATGCGGCGCAGCACCAGTGGGACACGGGAATCAAGCACGCACGGCGCTTTCTTCAGTTATTTCCTCAGCATCCCCAGGCGCTGGAGGTCAAGCGTGGCTTGGCGACCATCTTGTTGGCGCAGGGAAAACCCCAGGGAAAGCGGGAGGCGATTGCCCTGTTGGTCGAGATTGAGCGGAAGGGGGGGATAGCCCATCGAGAAGCTCGCCTGGCGTTTGCCGACGTGCTGTTGAACGAACAGCAGGTGGATGAGGCCCTTTCGCGCTACCGGGCCATGGTGGCAGAGCAGGGCGCTGACACTCCGGAGGGGGGTTGGAGCCAGATGCAATTGGCACGGATTGCGCAGATGAAGCAACGACCCCAGGAGGCGCAGGCGCTGTTCGAGACCCTGGAGGCAGGGACGACGGACGAGTTGATGCGCCGTGTGGCGAGCACGTTACGAGGCGGTCGGCGTCCGGTTGCGACCGAGCAGAAAGGATGAAGCGATGAACGACGTCCATCCCGGCCAGGAGGATATGAGTCTGCTCCAAAGCGCGTTCCAGACGTTCGATCACGCGGCTGCGGCGCTCCAAGAGTCCTACCGCACGCTCACCGTGCGACTGGAACGCATGGATCTAGAATTGGCGGCCAGCAACGAGGCGCTGCGCTTGAATCTCAAAGAGAAAGAAGAAATGCGCAGCCACCTGGCCTCGATTCTGGAATCCCTGACCACCGGGGTGATTGTTTCGGATCAGCGTGGCATCGTTGTGCGGTGTAACCAGGCGGCTGAACGGCTCTTAGGGCTCGACCGTCAACCCTTGCTGGGGCAAGCCTTGGAGGCCCTGTTGGTTCATGCTCAATTGGATGGCACGGCCTATCCGCTGATGACGCCGGGGGGCATCCCTGTCTCTCTGACCCGGGCGCCGTTACTCGATGCCGGCGGGGCGCCATCCGGCACCATTCTGCTGCTGCACGATATCTCGGCCGTTCGGCGGCTGGAGGAGCAGCTGCAACGGCGGGATCGATTGGCGTCGATGGGCGAAATGGTGGGGCGGATCGCCCACGAAATTCGAAATCCATTGGGGAGTGTCGAGCTCTTCGCGTCGCTCTTGCGCAAGGATCTGCGTGACGATCCGCAGGAGCTGCAATATGCCGAGCATATCTCGCTGGCGGTGAAGGCCATGGACCGGTTGCTGGGCAATCTGTTGACCTATACACGACCGAAACGACCGAGCGCGGATTGGTGCGCTGTTGAGCCGTTGGTGCGAGAGACGCTCACGCTGGCGAGTCATGGCATTGCAGGATCAGGCATTCACGTCGAGTGTGCCCTCGATTCGATGGTGCCCGCCATCTGGTGCGATCCCGCGCAAATCAAGCAGGTGATGTTGAATCTCGTGCTGAATGCCGTGCAGGCGATGGGACAAGGGGGCACCCTGTCGATTCGGGTCGCCCAGGGGATCGACCGCGCGACAGGAGCGGGAGCCGCGTCGATTGCGATTACGGATACGGGCTTCGGCATTGATGCGACCCATCTTGCCAGAGTCTTCGATCCCTTCTTTACCACCCGTGAGGACGGGACGGGGTTAGGGCTTGCCATCGCGCATGCGCTGGTCGAAGGGCATGGTGGACGGATCGACATCGAGAGCCAGGTGGGGCAGGGCAGTACCTTCACCATTGTCCTGCCGGGAAGCACTCAGCCCCACCACGTCAGTCAGGGAAGAGTGAGAGAAGAACTGGTGCCGGTTGGCGCAGGGCTATCCGACACCGAACTGGGGTATTCGCCGCGCGCGGCCACGCCGCGCGTGCAGACAGGAGTGTAAGCCTATGTTGATGGAACAGACCGATGTGCTTCCTGAATTGGCCCTCGCCGAGCGAGCGACTCGCTCCGTCTTGATCGTCGATGACGAACCCACCATGCGTGTCGCGCTGGCTGAGTCGTTGCGACGGAGTGGGTTCACCGTGACGCAGGCGTCCGATGGCATGGAAGCGCTGGAGCGATTAGGCCCGTGCAAGCCGTGGCTGGTGCTCACGGACATGATGATGCCACGCATGAACGGCATCGAGGTCATCAAGGAAGTGAAAAAGCGGGTGCCGAAGACGGTCGTGGTCATCATGACGGCGCATGGGACGGTGGAAACGGCCGTGGAAGCGATGAAGCAAGGCGCCAGCGATTTTCTCTTGAAGCCCTTTAGCGGCGAGGCGCTTGAGCAGCTGTTGACGCGCTTGCTCGCCATGGAACGTCCGGACGCCGGCCCAGCCATTGTCACGCGACTGGACGATCGTCCCTTGCTGGCGCGTGACGCGAATATGGTGCGGGTGCTGCGGATGGGGGAAGTGGTGGCGTCGAGCCAAGCCACGGTGCTGATCAGCGGGGAAAGCGGGACCGGAAAAGAAATGCTGGCGCGTTTTATCCACAGCAAGAGTCCACGCTCCCATCGACCCTTTGTCGCCGTCAACTGCGCGGCCCTTCCCGATGGCTTGCTCGAAAGCGAGTTGTTCGGCCACGAACGCGGGGCCTTCACCGGCGCCCTCATTCGAAAAATCGGCAAGTTCGAGATGGCGCATACCGGCACCATTCTGTTGGACGAAATCAGCGAGATGAATTTGAATCTCCAAGCCAAACTCTTGCGGGTGTTGCAAGAACGCGAGGTGGATCGCGTGGGTGGGAGAGAACCCGTGCGGGTGGATATTCGGGTCTTGGCGACGACCAACCGCTCGCTCCGTCGCGAGGTGGAGCAAGGGCGATTCCGGGAAGACTTGTACTACCGTCTGAACGTGTTTCCCCTCACGTTGCCTCCCTTGCGAGAGCGGCCGGACGATATTCCGATGTTGATCGAACATTCCCTCCGCACCACCGCGTTGCGCAACGGGTTGCCCGTTCCTGGGATTTCAGCGGAGGTCGTACACGTTCTCAAAGAACGACCGTGGAAGGGCAATGTGCGGGAACTGGAAAACGTGGTGGAGCGAGCCGTCTTGCTCGCGGGGGGAGGAGCAGTCGAACTCCGACACTTCTCCCTGGAGGAGGATGGGCCCAGCTTGGCTCCAACCGTCAACGTGGCCCATGAAGCCCCCACATTCAGTACGGGAACGATTTGGGAAATGGAGCGGGATTTGATTGTGAAGACGCTGGAGAAATTCAGCGGCAACCGAACGCATACCGCGAAGGCCTTGGGGATCAGCATTCGGACGCTGCGAAACAAACTCCGCGAGTACCGCCAGGGTAGCGAGTCCAACGTGGCGGTCGCAGAGGCCGAGGACGATACCGACAGCTAGCAGGATGCTGAAACAGGCCGCCAGCGGCGTGCTCAATACCCGTGAAGCGTGAAACGTCATTCGTGAAGTGTATTTCGTTCCTGATTCTGACGCTTCACGTTTCACGAACGACGCTTCACGAACGACGCGGACGGCCATGTTGCGCATCCTGCGAAGCGAGTTTCAGGTTCCACGTTTCATGTTTCAAGTTGTCGGAACCTGAAACCTGAAACGTGGAACTCGAAGCAGTGACGACACCGTATTGGACAAGAATCGTGTGTTTCAGAAGCCTGCTAGGCAAGAAGTGCCTAGTCACGGCACGTTTTTCTCGGTTGTGTGGCAGGGCGAAAACCCGGTGTAGAGCAAAATCAAGACGTTAGGATCTGGCATAGCCGTTGCATTTGATAACGGCGGGTGCGTGGAGGGTGGCCGATGAATGTGTTCGATAAAACGATGGGGATGTTGGAAAAAACCATGGATATGCGGGCGGCGCGGCACCGTGTCATCGCCTCCAACTTGGCCAACGAGGAAACGCCGGGCTACCGTGCGAAAGAGTTTCGGTTCCTGGAAGCCCTCTACACCGCGTCCCATGCGACACCGGCTGAACGGCTGATGATCAGCCATCACACCCATCTGCAACCGGGGGGAGAAGCGGCGGGACGGGTCAAAGGCCAAGTGGTGGACATGCCGGTCAACGAGCTCCCGATGGACGGCAACTCCGTCAACCTGGAGATGGAAATGGCGAAAATGTCGGATAACGCCCTCAACTACAACACGGCGGCCAGCATGATGTCACAACGGTTCAGGCAACTGCTGTCAGCCATCAAGGATACCCGGTAGGCTGCATGATTCATGCATGAGGCGTTATGGAAGGGCGTGGGGAGTTCAGAGTTTCAGGTTGAAAGTTTCAGGTTGGTTGAACGTGAAACTTCGAGTCTGTCACGAACGACGGAGGAGGCGGATACATGGATTTAACAGAAAGCATGGCAGTCTCGGTTTCGGCCATGGATGCGCAACGGCGGCGGCTGGACGTCATTGCCAGCAACCTCGCCAACGCGCAGTCCACCAAGACAGACCAGGGCGGTCCCTATCGTCGTCGGGATGTCGTGTTTCACACTGCTCCCGTCGAGCCGAAATTTCCGAAGTTGCTCCGAGTCGCCGACTTTGGACAGAAGGCGAACCAGTTGGATGGGGTGCGGGTCGCGCAGGTATCGGAAGATGCCAGGCCTGGACAGGCCGTGTACGATCCGCGTCATCCCGATGCGGACGCCAAAGGCTTTGTGCAGATGCCCAACGTCAATGTCATGGAAGAAATGGTCAACATGATGTCCGCGTCACGCGCCTATGAGGCCAATGTCCAGGCGGTGAATGCCGTGCGTACCATGTGGAATCGGGCCCTGGAGATCGGACGGTAGGCGGGTTTGAACGGGTCGAAACGGTTTTTTACGCGGCAGTGATCTGGAGGAAGTGATGGACGCGATAAAATTTATTCCTGAGCGGGCAATCCATGAGGCAGCTGGCCTGCACACCCCTCATCAGGGCGGCCCATCCTCGGGCCAAGGCAGTTTTCTCGGGTCTTTAAAAGACGCCATCGCGCAGGCCAATGAAGTGCAACAGGAGGCGGGGCAGGCGGTAGAAAAGTTCATGACCGGGGAAAGTCAAAACGTCCATCAAACCATGGTCGCCCTCCAAAAAGCCGACGTGTCGTTCCAACTGATGATGCAGATCCGGAACAAGATCGTCGGCGCCTACGAGGAAATCCAACGCATGCAGGTGTGACCG
>CXWL01029365.1_pt1 | contig 22251 bp, 22 predicted proteins | sample 590931 | NCBI WGS metagenome assembly CXWL01 (sample SAMEA3498368, study PRJEB10139) | groundwater metagenome | biome: water well; material: biofilm material | place: Germany | collected 2015-04-27 | reverse complement strand
CGCGATCAGGAAATCGTAGATGATCTTGCCTTGCGGCGTCAGCAGGGCAGCGTAGATGGCTTTGCCACCGCTGGCGTTCGCGACGTCGTTCGTGAGGAGGCCTTGCAGGAACGACGCGGCGTCGGGCCCCAAGACTTCGACGACGGCGCGGTCCGGCAGAACTGTGGTCGGGAAACTCATGGGGTAGAAGTAGGGTGCCCGCGTTCGCGTTGGCAAGGGCGCTTGCGGAATCGCGCGGTGGTCTGTAGCTGCTAGCGGCATGAGCGAGACCTTCGACCTAGTCTTGAAGAACGGCACGGTGGCGACGCCGTGGGGCATCGTTGCGGCGGATGTCGGCGTGCGCGCAGGCAGGATTGCCGCGATTGGCGCACTCGGCGCGGCGAAAGCCGCTGCCGTGCGCGACGTCAAAGGGCTTCATGTTTTGCCCGGCGCGATCGACAGCCAAGTGCATTTCCGCGAGCCGGGGCCTACGCACAAGGAAGACTTGGAGACCGGAAGCCGTGCCGCTGTGTTGGGCGGCGTCACATCGGTTTTCGAGATGCCGAATACCGCGCCACCAACGACGACCGCGGAGGCGTTGAACGAAAAGCTCACGCGCGCACAGGGGCGGATGTGGTGCGATCACGCGTTTTATGTCGGTGCAACGCCGGACAACGCAGTGTCTTTGGCGCAGCTTGAGTTGATGCCCGGCGCCGCCGGCGTGAAGATGTTCATGGGCTCGTCGACGGGCACACTGCTTGTCGCCGACGACGAGCATGTCGGGCGCGTTCTGAGACACGGGCGGCGGCGGGTCGCTGTGCATTCCGAGGATGAAGATCGGCTAAACGCGCGCAAGGGCGAGCGCATTCCAGGCGATCCGCGCTCACATCCGGTGTGGCGCGATGCTGAGACGGCGCTGCTCGCGACCAGGCGGCTGGTGGGACTTGCGCGAAAGGCCGTCCGGCGGGTGCACGTCCTGCACGTGTCGACGGGCGACGAGATCGTATATCTGCGCGCGCACAAAGACATCGCGAGCGTCGAGACGACGCCGAATCATCTGACGTTGATTGCACCGGACTGTTACGAACGGCTGGGCACGTACGCGCAGATGAACCCGCCGGTGCGCGACAGGTCACATTGGGAGGCGATCTGGAACGGCGTGCGCGAAGGCGTCGTGGACGTGCTGGGTTCCGATCATGCACCGCACACGCGCGAAGAAAAGGACAAGGGCTATCCCGACACGCCATCCGGCATGACCGGCGTGCAGACATTGGTTCCGATCATGCTCGATCACGTGAACGCGGGGCGGCTTTCGCTCGAGCGGTTCGTCGATCTGACGGCGCACGGGCCGCAGCGCTTGTTCGGCTTGGCGACGAAGGGCCGGATCGCCGTCGGGTTCGATGCGGACTTCACGATTGTCGACCTGAAGGCCAAACGCACGATCGAGAATAAGTGGATCGCAAGCCGGTGCGGCTGGACGCCGTTCGATGGCGCGACGGTGACGGGCTGGCCCGTCGGCGCGATTTTGCGCGGTGAAGTCGTGATGTGGGACGGCGCGCTCAACGGCGCGGCGCGTGGGAAGGCGCTGCAGTTCTTGGAGACGATCGGCCCCGCCTAGTGAATGCTGATCTCGTGGCCGACGTGGCGGATGTCGAGCGGGCAGAGGATGCCGCACGTGCCGACGCGGACCGAGTGCAGCCGACCGTCGAGGTTCGCTTCCCAGAAGGTCAGGAATTTCGACAACACCGGGAACTTCGGCGCCATATCCAGTTCCTGCCAGACGAACGTCTGCAGCAACTTCGGATGGTCGGGCATGTGGTAGAGAATTTCCGCCGTCGTCAGGCGGTAGCCTTTCAACATCAAATTCAACTGGGCCACGACAAACTCCCGCGATTGAGTACGCCAAAACGCGAAGGCTCTTCCCGGACCGGCGTACGAACCCCACGAGTCTGAACGCGATCCGTAAACTTATCGTGGCTTGGGTTTATGCTACCGTCGAGCGTTTCAATGCGGGACGCTTGACGTTGGAGGCGAATTGCGGTGCGTTCGCCACAGTTGGCCCCCTTGCTGGCGCTCACCATGTTCGAGTGCCAAAGGAAATCGAGCAATGTCTGCACAATTTCGATGCATCCTGGTAACCAAAACAGAGGCCGGTCAGACCGCGCAGCTGTCGGAGATAGCAGAGCGCGACCTCGGCGAAGGCGACGTCACCGTCGCCATTACGCATTCGACGCTGAACTACAAAGACGGGCTTGCGGTGACGGGCGCGGCGCCGGTCGTGCGCAAGTTTCCGTTGGTCGCCGGCATCGATTTCGCTGGCCATGTGCTGACGTCGGCGGACGCGCGGTTCAAACCCGGCGATGCTGTGGTTGCGAACGGCTGGGGCATGGGCGAGTCTTACAACGGCGGCTACTGCACGCGCGCTCATGTGAAGAGCGGGTGGCTGGTGCATGTGCCGCGCGCGTTCACGCCCGCCGACGCGATGGCGATCGGTACCGCCGGCTATACGGCGATGCTCTCCGTCATGGCGCTTGAGGACCTGGGGCTGACACCCGCGAAAGGGCCGGTGTTGGTGACGGGGGCAGCCGGTGGCGTCGGCAGCGTTGCGATTGCGTTGTTGGCCAAGCTTGGATTTCGGGTCGTTGCGTCCACCGGGCGGATGAACGAAGCCGATTATCTGCGCGGTCTGGGCGCCAGTGAAGTGATCGATCGTGCGGAACTCAGCGGCGACGTGCGGCCGCTTGCCAAAGAGCGTTGGGCGGGCGCTGTCGATTCCGTCGGCTCAAAGACGCTGGCGAATGTGCTGGCGGGCACGAGCTACGGCGGCGCAGTTGCGGCTTGCGGCCTCGCGCAGGGTATGGATCTTCCGGCGTCGGTGGCTCCGTTTATCCTGCGCGGGGTTACGCTTGCGGGCATCGAGTCCGTCAATTGTCCGATGCCGCGGCGCGAGAAAGCGTGGGCGCGGTTGGCGCGGGATCTCGACATGACGAAGCTGGCTGACGGGTTGAAGACTGTGCGGCTTGAGGAGGTACTTGCGCTGGGCTCGCAAATTCTGAAAGGCCAGGTGAAAGGCCGCATCATTGTCGACGTGCAGCGTTAGGACTTATTAACCAGCATCGGCCACCTTTTTGGCCTGCGATAGCGATTTCGGCGGCATGCCGGGTCCGCTATGATCGCGCGCGTTTTTTGATCCCCGGGGGCCTTCGCCAGTGAATGAAGGGTTTGACTGGCTCTTGCTGATTGGCGGCGGGATCGTGATCGGTATCATTGCGGCCGCGCCGATCGGGCCTGCCAACATCATCTGCATCCGGCGCACGTTGTCTTATGGGCAAGTGAACGGGTTTCTCGCAGGGCTTGGCGCCGCGATCGGCGACGGAGTGTTCGCGGTGGTCGCGGGCTTTGGCGTGAAGTGGGTGTTCGACGCGATTCAAGAGATGGGTGCGCCGCTGCAACTTGCGAGTGCTGCAATCCTGATGGTCTATGGCGCGCGCGTCTTTATCTACGCGACCCCTCCGGAGATATTGCGTAATCCGGACGGCAGCATGGCGACAGGTTCTGTCGGCAACCTGGCGGGCGGGTTTGCCGCCACCTTTGCGCTGACGATCACCAATCCCGCGACCATGGTCGGGTTTGCGACCATGTTCGGCGCGTTTCGCGAAGTCGTCGACTATCACGTGAACTCGTTTACGACGTTCATCATGGTTTCGTCAGCGTTCGCAGGCTCGGTTCTGTGGTGGTTTGTGGTCACGGCGGTGACGAGTTACTGGCATCAAACGATCGAGCAAGGCACACTGAAACGCATGAACCAGGCTTCAGGCGGTTTCATCTTTGTCACGGGCGCGACGCTGCTCGGTTATGCCGTGTGGCACCGCATCTTCGGGTGACGGGCGCACCGTTCGCGCTCGCGGGCCTCGACCATGTCGTGCTTCGCGTGCCCGATATGGACCGCGCGCTTGCGTTCTACCGCAATGTATTGGGGGCGCAGATCGAGCGCACGTTGGAGCGGATCGGTATGGTTCAGCTGCGCGTCGGGGCGTCGATCATCGACCTCGTCGATTTGAACGGCGATTGGCTGAAGTCGACCGGTGCGAAGGCCTTCACGCCGGACGCGGTCAATGTCGATCACATTTGCATTCGTATCGAGCCGTTCGACGAGCAGGCGATCGAGGCCTACCTGAAAAGGCACGGCGTCGAAATCGACGAGAAGGGCATTCGGTACGGTGCACAGGGCGACGGTCCTTCGATCTACATCCGCGATCCGTTCGGCACGACCGTCGAATTGAAAGGGCCTGCGACGCCGCTGGAAACCGACATACCAGTTCTCAAGACTGAGCGGTTGGTGTTGAGGCCCACGCGGAGCTCGGATGCCGAGGCGCTGCTGCCGTTGTTTCGCGATAGCGAGACGCTTCGCTACTGGGCGCACGAGCCGATAAAGACACTGGCCGAGATGCAGGGGATTATCGCGGGCAATCTGCCGCCGCAGAACGCGCCGCGATCCTCGTTTGCGATCACGCGCGAGGGACGAACCGTGGGCGTCGTCAATTTCTACCGTCATCAGGATCGGATGGCGGGGCTCGGCTACATCCTCGACAAGGCGCTGTGGGGCCAAGGGTATGTGAGCGAAGCGATCGACGCCGCGCTCGATCACGGGTTCGGCACGCTGAACCTGCACCGCATCTGGCTGGAAATCGACCCGCGCAACCACGCGTCGATCCGCGTGGCCGAGAAGTGCGGCTTTGTTGCCGAGGGCGTGGCGCGCGAGTCGTTTTTGCTCGCGGGCGCCTATCTCGACAGCCTGTACTACGCGATGCTGCGCGACGAATGGCTCAAGATGCGCGGGTTAGACGGCTCATCCGGCCGATAATTTCTTCGGCTTCGCCGATCATGCGTTTGACGATTTCAGCGCACGGCAAGACCTCGTGAATTGCGCCGGCGCCTTGGCCCATCGCAAAGGCGGAGCGGTCGCGTTGCAGGCCTTCGACCTGCCCGCCAATGCCGCCCATGACGCCGGCTTGGTGCGAGATCATCGCTTGCATCGGGAACGGCTTGATGTCCTGGGGGCGGCGTTCCCAGTCGGCGACGTAGTCGTTCTTGAACACGCGCATCGGCTTGCCGGAATAGGCCTTGGTGATGATCGTGTCTTCGTCGGTCGCGTCGACGACGACCTGCTTGTACATGTCGCCGGCATGCGCCTCGCTCGAGGCGATGAAGCGGGTGCCGACCCACACGCCCTGTGCGCCGAGCGCGAGCGCTGCGGCGAGGCCGCGGCCATCGACGATCGAGCCTGCCGCGACGACAGGCACTTTCACCGCATCGACAATTTGCGGGATCAGCGCCAAGCCCGCGATCTTCCCGGTGTGACCGCCGGCTTCCGTGCCTTGTGCAACGACAGCGTCGAGGCCACCGTCTTCGCCGGCCCTCGCGTGGCGAACCGTGCCGCAGACATTCATCACCTTAAGGCCCGCCGCGTGGAAGCGGTCGACGAGATGGCGCGGCGGAACGCCGAGCCCAGAGATGAACGCCGCTGCACCTTCTTCAATGATGATGTCGGCTGTGCGTTCGAGCGATTCCGGAACGGCGGCGAGCAGGTCCACGCCGAACGGTTTCTTCGTGAGCTGACGCACGCGGCGCATTTGCGTTCGGATTTCGTCCGGGTTTCGGCCGGCCATGCCGAGCGTGCCGAACCCGCCCGCTTCCGACACCGCAGCGCAAACTTCGGCATAGGAGACGCCGCCCATGCCGGCCAAAAGGATCGGATACTTGATGCCAAGAAGGTCGCAGATCGAAGTGTGCAGGGTCATGAGTGGTTTCCGATGTGAGCGTGTCGCGTTGCCCCAGTTTAGCGGGCCAGCTTCGTTTCGCGCCACGGGTCTCTTGCGACGGCTTTGCGCTACGGCTGGCGTAAGGCGGGCGATTTGGCGAGGGTTTGCTCCGGTTGGCTTGGCGCAGGCCATCGGCTAGGGTTCGATCGGCTGGGTATTTTGGAGGAATGATGCTGCGCTTTATATCGATGCTTGTTTTGGCGGCCGCGCTTTCGCTGCAGATCGTCAAGGACGCGCCGGCGGCCGCAGTCGATAAGGGGCCGCCTTACACGGATGCCGAGTTTCTTGCGCTGTCCGCCGACCGGCTTCCCAACTCGTTTCGCAAAACGCTACCGGAATGGTGGGCACGCGCGCCGGACTATCTGCGCAAGCACGTGCTGAATTCGCCGAGCCAAATGTGGTGGCCGATCATCGAATGCAACTTTTTCGGCTATCGGCCCGATGTGACCGGACCGGTGAATTCCACGAAGTGCGAACAGGACCTCTACAAGGCTTCGCAGCGCGGCAAGGACAACTGGAGCGCGGATGGGCAGTGGATTGGGCCGTCCGAGGCATGCCGCAAGCGCGACAAGCGCAGCGAATGGGGCGAGTTGATCTGCGACTAGGTCAGCCGTAGCGCGCTTGGGCCTCCAGCGTGAGGCCCAGCGCGACAGAGAGAAAGTCGTCGCCGCGTTTGATTTGCGTGTCCGGGAGTTCGTCTCGTAGCACAGCCTCCACGGCGGGGACGAGGCTTGAGCCACCGGTCATGAAGACCGTGTCGATGGTCGCGACGTCGGCGAGCGCCAGACAATTCCAGACCGCAAGACGAAGGCGCGTCAGCTCCGCGGCGATTGCTTCGTCGAACATTTCGCGCGTAGCCGGTGCGGCGAGGCCCGCGTCGACGAACGCGAGCGCAATGGCCGTTCGTTCTGCATCGGTCAGGTCGATCTTCGCTTGTTCGACAGCGAACGCGATGCGGTGGCCGAGGTGTTTCGTCAACACGGTGAGCAGGCGCTCGGTCTTTTGCGGCTCGACGGCAAGGCGATGGACGTCCTGCGCCTCGCGCACGATCTTGGGTGTGTAACAGAGGTTGATTGTCGGCCACCAGGCGAGGTCGGCGAAAATCGAGCGCGGCATCGGCAGTTGCTTGTCGATCAGCTCTGTTCCGAGCCCGAGTTCCGGCATCACCGCTTGCATGCTGAGATTGCGATCAAAGTCGGTGCCGCCGACGCGCACGCCGGTGTTGGCCAGGATGTCGCTTTTGCGATCGGCGCTGCGGCGGCGATCGGGGCCGATGCGCACGATCGAGAAGTCGGACGTGCCGCCGCCGATGTCGGCGACCAGGATCGTCTCTTCCCGAGATGCGGTGAGTTCGTATTGCGCGGCGGCCGCGACGGGTTCGTAGACGAAAGACACTTCTTTGTAGCCCGCTTGGCGTGCCAGCTCGGAGAGGCGCGTTTCGGCGCGTGCGTCGGCGGCATCGTCGCCTTCGACGAAGCGCACCGGGCGGCCGTGAACGACGGCATCGATCGGAGCGCCTGCCGCCTCTTCCGCTTTAGCCTTCAGATGACGCGAGAACATTGCGATCACGTCGGTGAGCGGGATCGAGCGTCTCGAGAGCGCCGTGCGTTCGTTGATTAGCGAGGTCGAGAGTATTGTTTTCAGGCCGCGCATCAGGCGGCCGTCATTACCGCTCACGTAGGCGTCGACAGCGTTGCGGCCGTAGAGCGGTTTGTCTTGTTCCGTGAAGTCGAAGAATACTGCGGATGGGATCATCACCGCGCCAGTCTCGACCGGTGCCAAGATCGCGTTGTTGCCCTTGACGATGCCGATCACCGAGTTGGATGTGCCAAAGTCGAAGCCTGCTGCGCGCATGTTTTCCGTGTCCCCGTTGGTTGAAAAGGGACACCCACTTAGTACCTAAGAAACGCGCTTGCCAGACTGTTTCTTTTGGGTAAAATCAAGGAGCCAATACGGATGCGACGGCGTTAGTCGAGCACCAGTTCGGTTTGCCGAAATCCTTGAAGATAGAGCGCGGCGCTAAGATCGCTGTGGTCGAGGCGCGCGTTCGCCGCTTCAGCGACGACGGGCTTTGCGCGATAAGCGATGCCGAGGCCTGCCGCCGTGATCATGCCAAGGTCGTTCGCTCCGTCGCCGATCGCGAGCGTCTCCTTCATATCGATGCCGCCGTCATGGGCCAGCGCGACCAGCGCTTGCAGTTTGGCCTCACGGCCCAAAATCGGTTCGCGCACGGTGCCTGCCAGTTTGCCGTCTTCGACGCAGAGTTCGTTCGCCTTTTGCACGGCGAAGCCAGCTGCGTCGGCCACGCGCGACGTGAAGAACGTGAAGCCGCCAGAGATGAGGGCGGTTTTCGCTCCCGCCTCGGTCATCGTGCGCACGAGGATACGCGCGCCGTCGTTCAAGCGCACACGCTCATTGAACACGCGGTTGAGCGTCGCTTCGGGCAAGCCCTTAAGTAAGGCCACCCGTTCGCGGAGCGCGCTTTCGAACGGGATTTCGCCGCGCATGGAGCGTTCGGTAATCACCGCGATTTGCGGTTTGATGCCGGCGAAGTCCGCGATCTCATCGATGCACTCGCAGCCGATGATCGTCGAATCCATGTCCGCGATCAGCAGGCGTTTGCGGCGGTGTGCGTTCGCGACGACGTTGACGTCGACTTTGTGGCCCGTCAGGGCGGCGCGGACCGCAGCCAGAATTCCTGCGTCGACGGCGCGAAACTCGCAGGCCGTGCCCGGCGAAAGCCAATGCGGCGTTGCACCAACGACTTTCGCCGCCGCCGTCACGGCGTCGTCCTGCAAAGCCCCGAGCGCGGCGGTCAAAACCAGCGTATGATTCATGGGCGCTTTGCTTCGCGTTTCGAGGATGTCAGTGGCCGGACCGGATGCCGTTCTTATTGCAGGGCCGACCGCCAGCGGCAAGTCAGCGTTGGCGCTGAAGGTTGCGCGCGAGTACGGCGGCGCGGTGATCAACGCGGATGCGATGCAGGTTTATCGCGAGCTGCGCGCGCTGTCGGCGCGGCCGGGTGCGGCGGAAGAGGCGGAAGCACCGCACTATCTCTACGGGTTTGTGAGTGCGTTCGAGCCGTTCTCAGTCGGGCGGTGGCTGGAGGCGGCGCGAACGGCTTTGGACGATGTGCGCGCGAAAGGGTTCACGCCGATCATTGTCGGCGGCACCGGGCTTTACTTTGCAGCATTGCTCGACGGGCTTTCGCCGATCCCCGAGATTCACGCGTCGATCCGCGTGGAAGCGCGGCAGAAACTTTCTGAGCTCGGGAACGAACGTTTTCATGCGGCGCTGGCGGAGCGCGATCCCGTCATGGCTGAGCGGCTCAATGCCGGTGACAGTCAGCGGCTCGTGCGGGCGTGGGAGGTGATCGAGGCGACGGGCCAGTCGCTTGCCGAATGGCAGGCGTTGAAGGGTGAGCCGGTGCTCACGGGTGATCTCGCACGGTTCGTGCTGAAGCCGAACCGCGATTGGTTGATCGAGCGGATTGAGCGGCGCTTTCATCTGATGATGGAGCAAGGTGCGCTTGACGAAGTGCGTGCGCTGCGCGGCATCGGCAGCGAATTGCCGGTGGCGCGCGCGTTGGGCGTGCCGTCGTTGCTGGCGCATTTGGAAGGGCGGCTGTCACTCGAACAGGCAATCGACCAGGCGATCACGCAGACGCGCCAGTATGCGAAGCGGCAGATGACGTGGTTCAGGCATCAGATGCCGGACTGGCGCGTGATCGAACGCAGCACCGTCGAGGAGGCCGCCCCTGTTATCGCGGAAATGCTTGAGTAGGCACCTCTTGACGCGGTGCAGCATGATCGGTTAGAGATTTCGTAATAATATTGCTGGAAACTGCCCATATGCGGAATTTTGTGCTTGTAATTCGCTGCGCCGCTGAGCCCGTGACCTAAGAAGGGTCGTGGCAAGGCGGCGTGTCCGAGGGCCCCGACGGGCCCTTTTCTTTTGGCCGACGAGCATTGCGAGTTGAGACGATGAGTGGACCACAAGACCCGACCGGCGCCGAGATGGTGATCCGCGCGCTGAAGGATCATGGCGTCAGGCATATTTTCGGCTATCCGGGCGGTGCGGTGCTGCCGATCTATGATGCGTTGTTTCAAGACAACGAGATCGAGCACATTCTCGTTCGCCATGAGCAGGGCGCGACGCACGCGGCGGAGGGTTATGCGCGGTCGACGGGCAAGCCGGGCGTTGTGCTGGTGACGTCGGGCCCGGGCGCCACGAATGCCGTTACCGGTTTGACCGACGCGTTGATGGATTCGATCCCGCTCATTTGCATCACGGGTCAGGTGCCGACGCATTTGATCGGCATGGATGCGTTTCAGGAAGCCGACACGGTCGGCATCACGCGGCCGTGCACGAAGCACAATTGGCTCGTGCGCGACGTGCGCGATCTGCCGCGCATCATGCATGAAGCGTTTTACATCGCGACGACGGGGCGGCCCGGACCAGTCGTGATCGATATTCCGAAGGACGTGCAGTTCAAACGCGCGCCTTACGTGGGCCCCTCGAACATCAAGCACAAGACGTATCAGCCGCGCGTGAAAGGCGATCTCAAGAAGATCGAGCAGGCGGTCGAGATGATCGCGGCGGCGAAGCGGCCGGTGTTTTACACGGGCGGCGGCGTCATCAATTCGGGGCCGCTCGCCACGCAGCTGTTGCGCGAGTTCGTGCGGACGACAGGATATCCGATCACGTCGACGTTGATGGGCCTCGGCGCGTATCCGGCGTCCGACAAGCAGTGGCTTGGCATGCTGGGCATGCACGGGACTTACGAGGCCAATCTGGCGATGCATGGGTGCGATCTCATGATCGCAATCGGCTCGCGCTTCGACGACCGGGTGACGGGGCGGATCGATGCGTTCTCGCCGAACTCTAAGAAGATCCACGTCGACATCGATCCGTCGTCGATCAACAAGAGCGTGCGCGCCGACCTCGGGATCGTCGGCGATTGCGCATTCGTGCTCGAAGACATGATCCGGCTTTGGAAAGCTAAGCAGTTGAAGCCCGATCGCAGTGCGCTCAGCGCCTGGACGATGCAGATCGACGGCTGGCGGGCGCGCAACTGCCTCGCCTACAAACAATCGCACGATGTGATCAAACCGCAGTATGCGATCGAGCGGCTCTATGAGCTGACGAAGGGGCGCGACACTTACATCTCGACCGAGGTCGGGCAGCATCAGATGTGGGCGGCGCAGTTCTACCGCTTCGAAGAGCCGAACCGGTGGATGACCTCCGGTGGTTTGGGCACGATGGGCTACGGGTTGCCGGCCGCGGTCGGCATCCAAGTCGCGCATAAGGGATCGCTCGTCATCGATATCGCGGGCGAGGCCAGCGTGCAGATGACGATGCAAGAGCTTTCGACGGCGGTGCAGTTCGACCTGCCGATCAAGATCTTCATCTTGAACAACCGGTACATGGGAATGGTCCGGCAGTGGCAGCAGTTGCTGCATGGCGGGCGGTATTCGCATTCGTATTCCGAGGCGTTGCCCGACTTTGTGAAGTTGGCCGAGGCTTACGGCGCGGTCGGCATTCGCGCGACGAAGCCAGACGAGCTTGACGACAAGATCAAGGACATGATTTCGGTGAACCGTCCTGTGCTGTTCGACTGCGTTGTCGATCAACATGAAAACTGCTTCCCGATGATCCCGTCAGGTGCGGCGCACAACGAGATGATTTTGGGCGACGCGGCGAACGATCCGACGGTGAGCGAAGCGGGCAAGGTGTTGGTCTGATGTCAAAGCAACCGGGTTCCGCCTACTTTCTGGTCGACTCCAAAGCGAAGGAAATTCGCACCACGTTGTCGGTCCTGGTCGACAACGAGGCCGGTGTTCTGGCGCGCGTGATCGGGCTCTTTTCCGGGCGCGGCTACAACATTGAAAGCTTGACGGTGGCGGAGGTCGATCACCTGGACCACACGTCGCGCATTACGGTCGTGACCTCGGGCACGCCCGAGGTTCTGGAACAGATTCGCCATCAACTTGAGCGGTTGGTGCCGGTGCACAAGGTCGTCGACCTGAGCACGGAGACACCCGGCATCGAGCGCGAAATGGCGTTGATCAAGGTCGCGGGCGCGGGCGAAAAGCGGGTCGAGGCGATGCGGCTTTCGGAAGTGTTCCGGGCGCGCATCCTCGATACGACGCATTCGAGCTTCGTGTTCGAGTTGACCGGCACGCAGCAGAAGATCGACGCGTTCGTCGATTTGATGAAGCCGTTGGGCTTGGTCGAAGTCTCGCGTACCGGCGTCGTTGCCATCAGCCGCGGCGCGGAGGCGATGTGACGCATTGTTCGAAAATGATACGGCGCGGAAGTCGTGGATCCTTCCGCGCCGCTCTCCTCCCCGCTTTTCGTGGCGTGTTACGGCCCGATGCGGGTGATCACCATCGTGCGGCCGCTTTCGTTGTAGACCTGCACGGTGAAGAGTTGACGGTTCATCACGGCACTGACGACCGAGTCCCAGGCTTGTGCCTCCGGCGAGATGTGCGAACCTTCGACGTTCACGCGGGCGCCGGTGGTGTCGTAGACGACGCGGCCGTTGCCGGTGACCTGAAACGCGAATTCGATGTTCGCCGATCTGATCCACATGTTTTCCGGTTCGCCCGGGCGAAACGTGCGGTCCATCCAGACGCAGTGGCCGGGAGGCGGTGGCACGACGCTGCCTGCGGCGCCAGCTGCGCGAAAGAAGATCGTCATTGCCGTTGCGCCGGGGCGGCCTGCGCCGTCGACGTCGTGATTGACCATGACCTTCATGTTGCCGCCACCGCGGCAAAGCAGCGGATAGCTCGGCGGTTCGGCCGACGCCGTTGTCGCGGCGGCAAACATGCCGGCTGCCACGCTCAAGGCGGCAAGGCCCAGTTTCAACTTCATCGGCGTTCTCTCCCGTTTCAATCTGCGCCTTGCGATAATCCGCCGCGCGGTCTTGATAAGCGGGGAAGATCGGGAGCCATCCCGGTTTCACAAGTGAGCGCCGTCACGCGATAACCAACTGAAGGAATCTTGAGATCCATGCGCGTTTATTACGACCGGGACGCAGACGCGAACCTGATCAAGGGCAAGAAGATTGCGATCATCGGCTTTGGTAGCCAAGGTCACGCGCATGCGCTGAACTTGCGCGATTCAGGCGCGAAAGACGTTGTGGCCGCACTTCGGCCCGGTGCTTCGGCGCAAAAAGCGCAGACGCAAGGCTTCAAAGTGATGGACGTCGCAGACGCCGCGAAATGGGCGGATGCGATGATGATGGTCACGCCGGACGAGTTGCAGGCCGACATCTACAAGCAATCGTTGCATGCGAACATGAAGCAAGGTGCAGCGCTGTTGTTCGCGCACGGCTTCAATGTGCACTTCCGGTTGATTGAGCCGCGCGCCGATCTCGACGTGTTGATGGTGGCGCCGAAGGGTCCGGGGCACACGGTGCGGTCGGAGTATCAGAAGGGCGGCGGTGTGCCGTGCCTGATCGCGGTGCACCAGGATGCGAGCAAGAACGCGAAAGAGATCGGGCTCTCTTACGCCAGCGCGATCGGCGGCGGCCGGGCCGGCATCATCGAGACGAATTTCCGCGAAGAGTGCGAGACGGATTTGTTCGGCGAGCAGGTGGTGCTCTGCGGCGGGTTGGTGGAACTCATCCGCGCCGGGTTCGAGACGCTGGTCGAGGCGGGTTATGCGCCTGAGATGGCCTACTTCGAATGTCTGCACGAGGTGAAGCTGATCGTCGACCTTATCTATGAGGGCGGGATCGCGAACATGAACTACTCGATCTCGAACACGGCGGAGTACGGTGAATACGTCACCGGTCCGCGTATCATCACGGATGCGACCAAGGCTGAAATGAAGCGCGTGCTCTCCGACATTCAAACGGGCAAGTTCGCGCGCGATTGGGTGCTTGAGAACAAGGCAGGGCAGGCGAGCTTCAAGGCGACGCGCGCAAACCTCGCGCAGCATCAGATCGAAGAGGTCGGCGCGAAACTGCGCGCCATGATGCCGTGGATCGGGAAGAACAAACTCGTGGATCAGAGCAAGAACTGATGCAGCGGCCGGCGATCCCGGCGCCGCCGCATACGGGCGGCTGTCTCTGCGGTGTGGTGCGCTATCGTTTCAGCGCGCGGCCTTGGGCGCTGAACGCGTGCCATTGCATGGATTGCAAGAAGCTGACGGGCGCCACCAATCTCTTGATGGTGCTGGGTCCCAGAGAGGCGTTTTCGTTCGAGGGACCCGTCGCGCGCTATCGCAGGCGCGCCGATTCCGGCAACGAGATCGATGTCGTTCGGTGCGCCAACTGCGGTGTCCGGCTTTGGCACGAACCGCTCGTGGCGCCGCAACTCGTGATCTTTGCCGCCGGCACGCTCGACGATCCGAGTTGGGTGGTGCCGACGTCGCATATTTTCGCGCGTAGCCTTTCGCCCGGTGTCGCCGTTCAAGACGACGCGCTCGTGCTGCAAGACGGCCCGACGGATCGCGCAGCCCTCTTTGACGCGTTCAAGCGCATCTACGGCGCTTGAGGATGAGGCGCGCCGGCGGGTGGGCGTTGCTTGTGGTCTTGGGCGTGACGCTCGGCCTTGGTGTTGCTTGGTTGGAGTCCGCCCTCGCTATCCCCAAGAACGTCGTCGCGTGGTTCTGGATTGTGCTCCTGGCCGGAACGCTCGGCTTTGCGGCGTGGACGGCGTGGGGCTATTACCGCGCCATTCGCGATGAGAACGAATTGGAGTGACTGCCATGCGCATTGGGACCCCGCTTTCGCCAGCCGCCGTGAAGGTGATGATGTTGGGCGCGGGCGAACTCGGCAAAGAGGTCGTGATCGAACTGCAACGGCTTGGCGTCGAGGTGATCGCGGTCGACCGCTACGCGAACGCACCGGGGCATCAGGTGGCGCATCGCGCGCACGTCATCGATATGACGGACGCGAAGGCCGTGCGTGAGCTGGTGCTGAAAGAGAAGCCGGACCTGATCGTGCCGGAGATCGAGGCGATTGCGACGGACGAACTCGTGCGTATCGAGGCGGAAGGCCTGGCGCGCGTCATTCCGACGGCGACGGCCGCGCACATCACCATGAACCGCGAACGCATTCGCAGGCTTGCGGCCGAAGAGTGTGGGCTTGCGACCTCCAAATATGCGTTCTGCTCGTCGCTCGAGGAGCTTCAGCGCGCGATCGACGGCGGCATCGGCTATCCGTGCTTTGTGAAGCCGGTGATGTCGTCGTCCGGCAAGGGGCAGTCGAAGATCAAGGATCCCGACCAGATCGGGAAGGCTTGGGACTATGCGATGGCGGCGGGCCGGGTGCGCCAAGCGCTCGTCATCGTCGAGTCCGAGATCAAGTTCGACTTCGAGATCACGCTGCTCACCGTCAGGCACGCGGGCGGAACGTCGTTCTGCGAGCCGATCGGGCATGTGCAGGTTGACGGCGACTATGTGGAATCGTGGCAAGCGCAGCCGATGTCGAAGGTGGCGCTGGAGAAGTCGCGCGCGATGGCGAAGGCGATCACCGACAAGCTGGGCGGTGCCGGCATCTTCGGCGTCGAGCTGTTCGTGAAGGGCGATGAGGTATGGTTCTCGGAAGTGAGCCCCAGGCCGCATGATACAGGGCTCGTTACACTGGTCTCGCAGCATCAGAGCGAGTTCGCGCTGCATGCGCGCGCAATCTTGGGGCTGCCGGTCGATACGTCGCTGCGTGTGCCGGGCGCGAGCGCGGTGATCTATGGCGGCATGGAAGCGAAGGGCATCGCGTTCGAGGGCGTCGCCGCGGCGCTTTCCGTTCCCGGCAGCGAGGTTCGCCTGTTCGGCAAGCCGGAGGCGTTCAAGAAGCGCCGGATGGGCGTGGCGCTCGCGCGGGGTGAGACGGTCGATGCCGCCCGGGCGCGGGCGAAAGAGGCGGCCGGGATGGTCCGGCCGGTCGCGGCGAGTTAATTTTGAACTTCGACCACCGGTTGCAACGCCGCACCCCATGCCAGCGGGGCTGGTAGGGCGCCTTGATCTGCATACTCAATCTGGACGACCCGGCGATGGCTTGGCTGCCGGGCGGGCGACGAGGCGTGGAGCAGGAGCGGGCGCATCAGCAGCGCCGACCCTTGGGGTGCCTCGCAGGTGACCTCGGGTACCTCCTCTCGAAGCCGCTGAATCCGGTTGCGAGTCAGCCGGCCCTGGGCATGCGTTCCGGGTAGGACGCGGAGCGCGCCGTTCGAACCATGGCAGTCGTCGAGGTGGAGGCGGATCGTGAGCATGCCTGCGAGCAGCGCGGCGGGCGGCTCGACGTGCACGACGCCAGCCTTCGTCGACCACGGCCCCCAGCCGGCGAGGTCTTGGCGTTCGGCCACCGCGATCGTCAGATCCTGGTGCCAGAGTACGGGCCAGTTCGCCTCGGGTGTCTTGTCGAAGAAGAGAGCGCGGACGGGGATCGCGCCGGGACCGACGACCGGTTCGATGAGGTCCCTGATCGCGCAATTGGCCGCCAAATTCCTCACCTGTGGGATAGCGAGCAGATTGCGGCCGCCGTAAGTGCTGCCGCTGCGGCTGAGCGCGGTTCCCGTGCCGGCGACGCCCCGCAGGCGGTCGATCTGGGCCGCCGTCAGGACGAAGTCGACGATCGCGAAGCCGTCGCGCTCGATTGCATTTGCCACGTCCACCGTGCGTACGCGCACTTTGAGTCCTTTTGGTCGAAGTCTCGCGAAATGTAGCAAAATTGCGAGGTTTGTCGTTGCCCCCCTGGATGATTCGGCCTATTGATTCTCCAATAACGGTGCGGGTTTAGACTGCGAATTTCACGGGGTCTTAACGGCACCAACGTATGGTGAACGCCAGCAAAAGCTCGCTGGCGCGTGAGGCAAAGAACGTATGCGCGATGTGCGTCAATCGAATGAGTTCGCGGGAGCGTTTGCTCTCTGCGCTCGTTCGTGCGCGTTCGCGCCGTCTCACCTGTCTCTTCGGAACGATCTCGGACTACTTCTGCTTAGCTGCCCCTAGGCGCGACAAACGCCGCATCAAAGCCCATGGCGATGCGGTCGGTGCTTAGGGGAGCGAAGGAAAGACCGGGCTAAGGACCGAAACCGCCCTTGGCGGGCTTATGAGAAGAGACAATGTCCAGTTCGAACCGCGTCTTGATTTTCGACACCACGTTGCGCGACGGCGAGCAATCGCCGGGTGCCGCGATGAATCTCGAAGAGAAACTGAAGATCGCCGACATGCTCGAAGAGCTCGGCGTCGACATCATCGAAGCCGGCTTTCCGATTTCCTCGAACGGCGACTTCGAGGCCGTGAACGAAATCGCGAAGCGCGCGAAGAAAGCCGTGATCTGCGGTCTCGCGCGTGCCGGCGTGAAAGATATTGACCGGGCCGCAGAGGCGCTGAAACCGGCGCAGCGCGCGCGCATCCATACGTTCATTTCGACGAGCCCGGTCCACATGAAGCACAAGCTTCAGATGGAACCGCATCAAGTGCTGGAAGCGGTCATCGGCAGCGTATCGCGAGCGCGCAACCACGTCGAAGACGTGGAGTGGTCGGCGGAAGACGCGACGCGGACGGAGTTCGAGTTCCTCTGCCGCTGCGTCGAAGCTGCGATCAAGGCGGGTGCAACGACGATCAACATCCCCGATACGGTCGGTTACGCCATTCCGGCGGAGTACGGCGCGCTGATCCGCGCGCTGATCACCAAGGTACCAGGGGCGGAAAGGGTTGCATTCTCGACGCACTGCCACAACGATTTGGGCTTGGCGGTCGCGAATTCGCTCGCAGGCGTTGCCGCCGGCGCGCGGCAGGTTGAGTGCACCGTGAACGGCATCGGCGAGCGAGCGGGCAACGCCGCGCTTGAAGAGATCGTCATGGCGCTCAAAGTGCGCTCCGACATTCTGCCGTTCGCCTCTGGCATCGACAGCGTGACGATCTCGCGCGCGTCGAAGATGGTGTCGAACGTCACAGGCTTCCCGATCCAGTTCAACAAGGCCATCGTTGGCAAGAACGCCTTCGCGCACGAGTCGGGCATTCACCAGGATGGGATGCTGAAGCACACGCAGACCTACGAGATCATGACGCCGGAGTCGGTCGGCGTATCGAAGACCTCTTTGGTGTTGGGCAAGCTTTCCGGGCGGCATGCGTTCAAGGACAAGCTCGAGGCCATGGGCTACGAACTGGGCTCGAACGCGCTCGAAGAGGCTTTCAAGAAGTTCAAAGACCTCGCCGACAAGAAGAAGCATGTGTTCGACGAGGACATTGCGGCGCTTGTCGACGACGAGATCGCGCGTGGCCAGGATCGCATACAGTTCGTGAACCTGCGCGTTGTGGCCGGCACGTTCGGGCCGCAGAGCGCGGAACTTGAGTTGTCGGTCGACGGCCAGACGCGGCTTGGCGTGGCACGCGGCGACGGGCCGGTCGATGCGATTTTCAACGCGATCAAGATGCTGTTCCCGCACGACGCGCAACTCATGATCTTCGAGGTGCACGCGGTGACCGAGGGAACCGATGCGCAGGCGGGCGTCACGGTGCGACTTGGCGAGGACGGCAGAAGCGTCACCGGGCGCGCGTCAGATACCGACACGCTGGTCGCGGCGGCGAAAGCCTATGTGCATGCATTGAACAAGCTTCTCGTGAAGCGGGCGAAGGCGGCGCCGGAGGCGCTGGTCGCGTTGCGAGGCGTATAGTCAAAAACAACCAAGGCGCGGGCATCTTGGCGGGTGCTCGCCGAATAAGGGCGGAGAAAAAAGTCGATGTTTTCGAGTTTGCTTGGAATGCTGTCGTCGGACATGGCGATCGATCTCGGGACGGCGAACACGCTGGTCTACGTGAAAGGCCGCGGGATCGTTCTGAACGAACCTTCGGTCGTCGCCATCATGAACAAGGGCGGCAAGAAGCAGGTGCTTGAGGTCGGCAACGCGGCCAAGATGATGCTGGGTCGTACGCCCGGCAACATCGAAGCCATCCGCCCTATGCGCGACGGCGTGATCGCGGACTTCGAAGTCGCGGAAGAGATGATCAAGCACTTCATCCGCAAGGTGCATAACCGGCGTTCGTTTGCGAACCCGATGATCATCATCTGCGTGCCGTCCGGCGCGACCGCGGTCGAGCGTCGTGCCATTCAGGAATCCGCTTTGTCGGCGGGCGCCAGGCGGGTTTATCTGATCGAAGAGCCAATGGCGGCGGCGATCGGCGCGGATCTTCCGGTGACGGAGGCGACGGGCTCCATGATCGTCGACATCGGTGGCGGCACGACGGAAGTGGCCGTGCTCTCGCTTGGCGGCATCGTCTATGCGCGCTCGGTGCGCGTCGGCGGCGACAAGATGGACGAAGCGATCATTTCCTATATTCGCCGGCACCATAACTTGCTGGTCGGCGAAGCTTCTGCGGAGCGGATCAAGAAGGAAGTCGGCTGTGCGCGTGCGCCGGAAAAGGCGCAGGAAACGCGGATCACGATCAAGGGCCGCGACCTTCTCAACGGCGTGCCGAAGGAAATCACGCTCAGCCAGGCACAGATCGCCGATGCGCTTCAGGAGCCGGTCAGCCAGATCATCGAAGCCGTGAAGGTCGCGCTCGAAGCGACGCCGCCGGAACTTGCGGCCGATATCGTGGACAAGGGCATTGTGTTGACCGGCGGCGGTGCGCTGCTGTCGAATCTCGACCAAGTGTTGCGCGACGAAACGGGGCTTCCCGTCTCGATTGCAGACGAGCCGCTGTCTTGCGTGGCGCTGGGGACCGGCAAGGTCTTGGAGCACATCAACACGCATAAGCAGGTGCTTTCCTCGGTCTATTACTGATCTTATTGTGATGGGTGGCGCGGATTCGTGGGATCCTCCGCGCCGGATGACGTGAAGGGTTCGTGTTAGCTGATGGCGTGGGATCGTAAGCGCCGAAGAGGTTTCGATTCGGGGCCCCTTGGGTTCATTACCCGGAATCTCTCACTCGCGTTCTTGGTGGCGGTTGCGTTCGTGGCGCTTGTGGTGGCGCGGGCGCAGGACGGCATCTTCGACGGCGCGCGCGAGACCGTGACGGACGCAACTGCGCCCGTGTTGGAAGTCGTCGCCGTGCCGGCCTCGGAATTCAAGCGCTGGAGCGAAGGCGTCAGTTCGTTCTTCTCGGTCTACGAAGAAAATCAGCGCCTGCGCGAAGAGAACGCGCGGCTACAGACGAACCTGACCGAACTTGCCGAGCTTCAACGCAAGACGCGGCGCTATGAGGAACTGCTGAAGGTTCGCCCGGACGACGCGATTACATTTGTCGCGGCACGCGTGATCGCCGACGCGACCGGGCCGTTCGTGCGGACTGTGCTTGTGAATGCGGGGCGCGAGCAGGGGCTTGCGAAGGGGCAAGCCGTCGTCGACGAGCGGGGGCTCTTAGGCCGCGTGATAACGTCGGGCAATCGTTCGGCGCGTGTCTTGTTGCTCACCGATTTGAACAGTCGCATCCCTGTGCTGATCGAAGGGTCGAACCTGAAAGCGATCATGGTCGGCGACAATACGGGTAGTCCGATGCTTGAGTATCTGCCGCCGGGATCGCGCATCACGGCCGGCGCGCGGATCGTAACGACGCCGGACGGCGGTGTGTTCCCGCCTGGGATCGCGGTCGGCAAGGTTTCCGTTTCGAAGATACCGCGCGTCGAACTCTTCACCGGCGAGGCGCGCGCCGATTTCGTACGCATCTTGAAGTACCAGCCTTCGGTCGACGTCGACCAAGCGCCGCCGGAGCCGCTGCCCGGTGCGATCGCGCCGAAGGAGGGTGGGGCGCCCGCCGCAACCGGCGCGTCGCAGCCGGCTGCAAGTGCACCGAGGCCGCCAAAGACAACGCCCGTTGCGGCGCTGTTGCCCGGATGAAGGCGCATTCGATGCTTGAGTATCTGCAGATCGGGATTTTGTGGGTGGCACGCCAGGTTTGGTATTCGATGCCACTCCTGATCACGCTCGTTGCGCTGCTGCTGGCGATGGCGCCGCTCAATCTGTTCCAGGGGTACGCGCCGGCACCGGACATCGTGCTTGCGTCGGTTTTCTTTTGGGCGATTATTGGGCCGCAGTTCTTGCCGGCTTGGGCCGTGTTCGTTTTGGGTCTCACGCAAGATTTTGCGACTGGAGCGCCGATCGGCTTTTGGGCGCTGATCTATCTTTCGGCGTACGGATTTTCGTTGTCGCAGCGCGTATTCTTTTTCGGGCGCACGGTGCGCGGCGTATGGCTGGGGTTTGCGATCGTCGCCGTTGTCACCGCCGTTGCGACGTGGATCGTGGGATCGACCTATTTCATGCGCTGGCTGCCGCTTGGGCCGATCATGCTGCAAGCGGCGGTCTCGATTATCGTGTTTCCGCTGGTCGCCAAGACGTTTCTATTCGTGCGTGGGTTCTTGACCACCGCGCGCGAAGCGTTGTGAGGCGGCGATGAGCGACGGCCGCGAGAGTGTACGCTACCGGGCCTTCTCCCGCCGCACGGCGATCCTGTCGTCGGGGACCCTTGGGCTCTTCACGCTGTTGACGGGGCGGATGTTCCAGCTGTCGGTGTTGCAGCGCGAACAGTTCGCGATGCTGGCCGAAGACAACCGCGTCAATCTGCAACTGATCGCGCCGAGGCGCGGGCGCGTCTATGACCGTATGGGCACTGAGCTCGCGAACACGACGCAGAACTTCCGCGTGCTGTTGGTGCCGGAGCAGGCGAAAGATCTGCGCGCAGTTCTCGGCCAGTTGTCGCAGCTCATCCCGCTTTCGCCGCAGCGTATCGAACGCATCCTCCGCGACGCGTTGCGCAGCAAGGCGTTCAATCCGGTTCTGGTGGCAGAGGGTCTGCGTTGGGAAGAGTTTGCGAAGGTCCATATCAATGCGCCGGATCTGCCGGGCGTCGAAACGGACGAGGGCGAGCTTCGGTCCTATCCGTTCGGGTCGTGGCTGAGCCACGTGTTGGGCTATGTCGCCGGCGTCACCGACAAGGACATCGAGAAGGAACCCGAACTTCTGTCGCTACCCGGCTTTCGCATCGGCCGGTCGGGTGTCGAGAAGGCGGCCGACGACGCGCTGCGCGGCAAGCCCGGTGCGGCGCGGGTCGAGGTGAACGCGCATGGACGGGTGATCCGCGAACTCGGCAAGCGCGAGGGGACGCCGGGTCAGGACGTCGTGCTGTCGCTCGATATGGAAGTGCAGAAGATCGCGCAAGAAAAGCTTGCGGGGCAGAGCGGTTCGATCGTCGTGATGGACGTGAACACGGGCGAGATCATCTCGATTGTCTCGGCGCCGGGGTTCGATCCGAACGCGTTCACGGGCACGGTATCGGCGGCGATCTGGAAGCAGCTGAACGAAGACGAGTTGAAGCCGCTTTTGAACAAGGCGATCACGGGCATGTATCCGCCGGGGTCCACGTACAAGCCGGTCGTTGCGTTGGCGGCGCTGGCGTCGGGGGCGATGACGCCGCGGGATCGCGTGCACTGCACGGGGTCGCGCGTGCTCGGCAACCACGTCTTCCATTGCTGGAAGCGTGGCGGGCATGGGTCGATGGA
>CXWL01061577.1_pt2 | contig 22252 bp, 18 predicted proteins | sample 590931 | NCBI WGS metagenome assembly CXWL01 (sample SAMEA3498368, study PRJEB10139) | groundwater metagenome | biome: water well; material: biofilm material | place: Germany | collected 2015-04-27 | reverse complement strand
TCGGGCGGCTACTCGGCCGGCTACTACGGCTACCTGTGGGCCGAAAAGCTCGACGCCGATACGGTCGAGTGGTTCAAGGAAAATGGCGGCCTGCTGCGCAACAACGGCGACCGCTTCCGCAAGATGCTGCTGTCGCGCGGCGGCACCATGGACGCGATGCGGATGTTCCAGGATTTCCGCGGGCGCGAAGCGAAGATCGAGCCGTTGCTCGAGCGGCGTGGCCTGACGGCGAACTAAGCCGGAGTTGTTCGCAGAAAATGGGATCCCCGCGCATGCGGGGATCCCATTTCGCATCTGCTTCGCCCGGGCGTGTCGCGTCATCGCGCCATAACGGTATATACTTTCTCACAACAACCCAAAGGAATTTCGGCCGCAATGAGTGTTCAGGAATTACACGGCATCACCCTGGAAGCAATCCTGACCCGCCTGGTCGACCATTACGGCTGGGATCAGCTCGGCAAGCGCATCGAGATCAATTGCTTCATCAGCGACCCGAGCATCAAATCGAGCCTGAAGTTCCTGCGCAAGACGCCGTGGGCGCGCACGCGAGTTGAAGAGTTGTTCCTGGAGACGCAGTTCACCCACTAAAGCGAGAACCAACATGTTGAACGAGAACGCATCGAACCTGAAGCAGCATTTGAAGACCCTGCATGCCGACCTGGCCAGCACGGGCGAGGTGGACGCGGAATTGAAGGATCTGTTGCACCAGCTCGACGGCGATATCAAGGCCCTGCTCGAACGCCGCCTGCAAGAAGACGCCGGCCTGGAAGCGCCCGACACCGTCACCTATGGCCTGGCCGAGCGCTCGCAGGAAATCACCGCCAAGTTCGCGGCCAAGCATCCGCGCCTGGAACCGGCCTTGCGCGAGTTGGGCACGATGCTGGCCAACATGGGCATCTAGCGCACCCTGCTGCCTGTTTTTGTGGCACATTGGTCACAAGTTATTGAAACATAAGCAGTTTTGTGCCCCCTATGGGCGCCGGAAACGGCCAGCATCACGGCTGGCCGCACCGTTTTCCAGTACAATACTGCCCAATGAGCTCCCCAACAAACCTGTTTGCGACCGTCCCGAAGCGGTCTAGCCGCGCTGCTGCTGCGCCTTTCCTGCCGATGTCCCGCGCCGAGATGGACGCGCTCGGCTGGGATGCGTGCGATGTCATCCTCGTCACCGGCGACGCCTATATCGACCATCCGAGCTTCGGCATGGCGCTGGTCGGCCGCCTGCTCGAAGCGCAAGGCTTCCGGGTCGGCATCATCAGCCAGCCGGACTGGCTGTCGGCCGACGCGTTCCGCGCGCTCGGCAAGCCAAAGCTGTATTTCGGCGTCACCGCCGGCAACATGGATTCGATGGTCAACCGCTACACGGCCGACCGCAAGATCCGCTCCGACGACGCCTACACGGCGAATGGCGAGCCCAACAAGCGCCCCGACCGCACCGTGACGGTATATGCCCAGCGCGCGCGCGAAGCGTTCCCGGACGTGCCGGTGATCATCGGCAGCATCGAAGCGTCGTTGCGCCGCATTGCCCATTACGATTACTGGTCCGACAAGGTGCGGCGCTCGGTGCTGCCCGATTCGAAGGCTGACCTGCTGCTGTTCGGTAACGCCGAGCGCGCGCTGGTCGACCTGACCCTGCGCCTTGCCGCCGGCGAGAACATCAAGGACATCCGCGACCTGCGCGGCACCGCCTTCATGGCCCCGAGCGGCTGGCTGCCGGCCGACGACTGGACCGTGTCCAACTCGACCCGGGTCGACGTGCCCGGCAAGGTCGACGCCCATCCCGATCCGTACGCAATGGCGCAGGAAGACAAGAGCGCCTGCGCGACCGACAACGCGGCCGGGGCGCCGGAAGTGATCAAGCCGATCCGCATCATGTCGCGCGAAGAGCGGCTGGCGCTGGCGAAAGAAAAACACGACAAGACCGTGGTGCGCCTGCCGGCCTACGACGTGGTCAAGGACGACCCGGTGATGTACGCGCACGCCTCGCGCGTGTTCCACCTCGAATCGAATCCGGGCAATGCGCGCGCGATGGTGCAGGCGCACGGCGANNATGGACGGCGTGTACGACATGAACTACGCGCGCGCCCCGCACCCGAGCTACGGCAAGGCCAAGATCCCGGCCTGGGACATGATCCGCTTCTCGGTCAACATCATGCGCGGCTGCTTCGGCGGCTGCACCTTCTGCTCGATCACCGAGCACGAAGGGCGCATCATCCAGAGCCGCAGCGAGCCGTCGATCCTGCGCGAGATCGAGCACATCCGCGACAAGACCCGTGGCTTCACCGGCACCATCTCCGACATGGGCGGCCCGACCGCCAACATGTACCGGCTGGCCTGCAAGGACAAGAAGATCGAGGAATCGTGCCGCCGCCTGTCGTGCGTGTACCCGACCATCTGCGTCAACCTCGGCACCGACCATAGCAAGCTGATCTCGCTGTACCGCAAGGCGCGCGCGATCCCCGGCATCAAGAAAGTGCTGATCAGCTCGGGCCTGCGCTACGACCTGGCGGTGCGTTCGCCCGAGTACGTCAAGGAACTGGTGACCCATCACGTGGGCGGCCTGCTGAAGATCGCGCCGGAGCACACCGAAGAAGGCACCCTGTCGAAGATGATGAAGCCGGGCATCGGCGCCTACGACGAGTTCAAGGCCATGTTCGACAAGTTCTCGCTGGAGGCGGGCAAGAAGCAGTACCTGATCCCGTACTTCATCGCGGCCCACCCGGGCACCACCGACGAAGACATGCTGAACCTGGCGCTGTGGCTGAAGAAGAACAACTTCAAGCTCGACCAGGTGCAGACCTTCATGCCGACCCCGATGGCGATGGCGACCACGATGTACCACACGCGCAAGAACCCGCTGAAGAAGGTGACGGCCGATTCCGAGATCGTCGAGACGGCGAAAAGCGGCAAGGTGCGGCGCGCCCACAAGGCGTTCCTGCGCTACCAGGACCCGGCCAACTGGCCGATCCTGCGCGAGACCCTGGTGAAGATGGGCCGTGGCGACCTGATCGGCAATGCCGACAAGCACCTGGTGCCGAGCTGGCAGGCCTCGGAAGACGGCGGCCTGGCGGCCGGCGAGCGCAAGCGCCAGACCTCGGGCGCCGGCACGCTCGACAAGTTTGCCGCCGCGCCGAAACGCGCCACGGCGCGCGCGATTGCGCCGACTCCGTTCATCGCGCCGGAGTCGAAGGTCAGGGCCTCGATTTTGGCGACCATCAAGACCAGGCCGAAGGCGGCAGCGGCACCGGCTGCGAAAGGCCGCGCCGGCCGCAAGTAGTTGTTCTTGCGGGGCAACGACGATCGATCCATCGTTCGCGTTCGCCCTTGCCCCTGGATCCGCCGTTCCCCTATCCGCAGCACCGCCGCCGCTAAAATCACCCGGCGCCGCTTCCCGCCGGCGCGCCCTGACTCCTCGACGCAACAAACTTCCTGTCGCACCCACAGCTTCCCGATTTCCGTGTAAGATAGTTCTTCGCGGAAACAGTCGTGGTAATTATAATATGATTTTGCATCCGGCCTTATCCCCGGCGAGCGGAATTCTTGACGTTCATTTTGTTGTCGAAAAATCACAAAAAGAACGTAGCTCACCCACAAGGAACGAGCAGTGATCGATATCAGGACCTTCATGCTGGTGCTCGCGATTGGCAACATCGGCTTTGCCATGCTTATGGCTGGCTACGCGCGCACCGCCGCCGCCAATCCGGCCATGCGGGTGTGGGCCTGGGCCAAGCTGGTGCTGGGCTGTGCGCACCTGCTCGGATGGCTGCATCCGGACCTGCCCTACCTCGGCATCGCGATCGCCGCCAATTCGACCATCATCCTGGGCACCGCGCTGGAGCTGGCCGCGTATTGCATCTTCTTCGGCTTCGTGCGCTGGAAGCGGGTGTTGTATCCGTGCGCGGCGCTGGCGCTGATGGCCTTCCACGGCGCCCGCTTCAGCCACGCAACGGCCAATGAGCTGATGATCCTGATGTCCATCATCATCGCCTTGTTCACCGGCGCCATGGCGTTCATCCTGCTGCGGCCGGGCGAAGGCCACTCGCTGCTGCGGCGCCTGATCGGCATCAACGACTTCATCTTTTTCCTCGCGATGAGCGTGCGCGCCTGGGTCGGCATCGTCCAGGGCCACAGCGCGATGCTGGCGCCCAGCCTGGTGCAGAGCGTGGTCTACCTGACCGGCTACCTGCTGATGATCGTCAACGGCTTCGGCTTCCTGTTGCTGTGCAAGGAGAAGGACGACCAGAAGATGGCGCAGCTGGCCACCATCGACAGCCTCACCGGGCTGGTGAACCGGCGCGCGTTCTTCGAGCGCACCGACAGCGCGCGCCTGCTGGCGGAGCGCATGCGCAGCCCGATCGCGCTGATGATGATCGACATCGACCACTTCAAGCGCCTCAACGACCGCTTCGGCCACGCCACCGGCGACGAGGCGCTGTGCGTGTTCGCCGCCACCGCCCAGCACGCGCTGCGCGACCACGACATCATGGGCCGGCTGGGCGGCGAGGAGTTCGCGCTGGTGCTGCCGGGCACCGACCTCGAAGGCGCGCTGCAGGCGGCCGAGCGCTTGCGCCAGGCGGTGGCTGCGGCGGTGCTGCCGACCAGCGGCAACCAGTACAGCATGACGGTCAGCATCGGCGTGGTGGCGATCGACCCGGACGAGCATATCAACTCGGCGCTGGCGCGCGCCGACCACGCCCTGTATGCGGCCAAGAGCGCGGGGCGCGACCGGGTCGAGCTGGGCCAGCCGCGCCTGCGGGTGGACCCCGCCTGAGTCCATCGCGAAATTTCCTGCGCGCGAGGCGAACCCGAAGCGTGACGCAAGCGNNGAAGCTGTCGCCTTGAGAAGAGCGCGCAAATTGGAGGAAACGCATGCGTTTCCCGTTCGCGAGGACGACGTGGATAGTCTTCCCACACTTGGCGGTGACATAGCCAAGAAAAAGGGCCCGACGAATCGGGCCCTTCTTTGATGCTGGCGGAGCGGACGGGACTCGAACCCGCGACCCCCGACGTGACAGGCCGGTATTCTAACCAACTGAACTACCACTCCGTATTACTCTGATCGGTACTGCTGATCATGATGCTTACCCTGGCTTGGTGGGCGCTGAGAGGCTCGAACTCCCGACCTAAGCCTTGTAAGGGCTCCGCTCTACCAACTGAGCTAAGCGCCCGCACTTCTTACCAGAGGCTGCATCCGACGTTTGTCACCACGTCTGAAGAGGCCGAATCATATAACATTTTTTCCGGGGCGCGCAAGGGCTTTTTGATTGAGGCCCGTTTTTTTCGCCGCGATGCCCGATTCCAGCGGCATCCATCGCATGCCGCTACAGCGGCAATGTGTTGTACCGGTTCGACGCCCCCGATTATCCCCTTGCACAAGCGCGTGTTGCGCGCACATGGCGCCATGCTGGCCCTGACGGCTGCCGCGCCAACCTGATCAAGAAGGGCGGTTTCGACGCCGACAAGATCGTCACCAATGCCCGGAACTTCCAGAACCTGAAAACCAGCGGCGCCAGCCGCGCCTGTCGTGGGACCTGGGTGCAGTCAAGCAGCAGTACAGCCAGGAATTCCGTGCTGAATCGAAGGATGCCGGACCGCTCAACCGGCAGGCCGGCGTGTACTACTTCAACGAAGATGCGCACCGCTTCACCGACGCCTTCAACAGCGGCACCGGCGCGCAGGCCGCGCACCTGGCCAGCGCCCAGAAGAGCGCCGCGTGGGCGGACTTCGGTTCGGCCAACTACGCGCTCAGCGATGCCTTCACGGTGCGCGGCGGCCTGCGTTACACCAACGACGAGAAAGATTTCATCACCGTCTTTGCGGTGAACGTGGTGCAGATCGGGCCGAACTCGGTCAAGCTCAGCAAGAACAAGGTCAACTGGGACCTGAGCGGCACCTACAAGCTGAACAAGGACTTCAACCTCTGTCGAGTTCAGCGGCAAGCCGATGACCGAAGCGGGCCTGCGTCTGGGCTGCATCTGGAACAACGGCAAATAGGAAGTGGCCGCGTTCGGCCGCAACATCACCGACACCCGCCGCATCACCGGCGCGATCGACTTCAACAACCTGACCGGCTTCGTCAACGAGCCGCGCACGGTGGGCGTCCAGTTCAAGGCAACTTCCAAGCCGGCGACTCACCANNGCGAGCAATCGCGGCTTTTTGGCGTTTTTGCGGGCCGCTCCTACCCACGCTGGGTAAGCACAGCATTGTTCAATATCAAAATGGTCAGTGTGAGATTTGGTGAAGTTTGGTTTCTACCGAACAAGCTATGAATTTTCGCTTTAGTGTTGCGAAATCTCAAGTTCGGTTGAAATTTCCGAAATGAATGAAGTTCTTTCTGTGTAATCTTCCATGGCCCGTCATCAGAGGCGGGCCTATGTAGGAGATGACATAGAAAAAAACGGCGGCCGGGTAAGATTGCCTGTTTGCCATCATAACTATACGGAAAATCAAAGGAAACCAAATGAAGCAGAATCAGTTGACGCAGAAGTCATTGGTGAGTTTATGTGCATTTGCGATCGTTGCCGGCGCCGCGCCGCTGCTGGCGATGGCGGGGGTGCCGGAGTTCCATAACGCGGCCCAGACCGAGAAGTACATTCTCCAGACCGACCGCATGATCGTAAAGTACAAGGACGGCACCCCGGCCGGCAAGGGCGCGGCGAAAGTGCCGGCGATGGCCCAGGGCCGCAAGGCGCTGGTCGACCGCGCCGGCCAGCAGTTCGGCCTGAGCATGCAGCTGCTGCACAGCACCGCGACCGGCGCCCATGTCGTTCATCTGAGTAAGAAGATGTCGGTGAGCGAAGTCGAAGCGCTGGCCGCCGACCTGGTGGCGCGCGACCCGTCGGTCGAATATGCCGAGCCGGACCGCATCATGCGCAAGATGTTCACCCCGAACGACACGCGCTACACCGAACAGTGGCACTACTTCGAAGCCAACGGCGGGTTGCGCCTGCCGGCGGCGTGGGACAAGGCGACCGGCACCGGCGTCAACGTTGCCGTGATCGACACCGGCTACCGCCCGCATGCCGACCTGAGCGGCCAGATCCTGGCAGGTTACGACTTCATTTCCACCGCCGCCATCGCCAATGACGGCAACGGCCGCGACAGCGACGCCAGCGACACCGGCGACGCCATCGTGGCGGGCGAGTGCGGGGTCGGCGAACCGGCGCAGGACCAGTCGTCGAGCTGGCACGGCACCCACGTCGCCGGCACCATCGCGGCCAAGACCAACAACGCCCTCGGCGTTGCGGGGGTTGCCTACAACGCCAGGATCGTGCCGGTGCGCGTGCTTGGCAAATGCGGCGGCTACACCTCCGACATTGCCGATGCGATCATCTGGTCGTCGGGCGGCGCCGTCAGCGGCGTGCCGGCCAACGCCAATGCGGCGCGCGTGATCAACATGTCGCTCGGCGGCGGCGGCGCCTGCGGCGCGACCACGCAAGCGGCGATCGACAGCGCGCGTTCGCGCGGCACCGTGGTGATCGTTGCGGCGGGCAATGAGAATACGAACGCCAGCAACTCCAATCCGGCCAATTGCGCCGGCGTGGTGACGGTGGCCTCGATCAACCGTTCCGGCGGACGCGCCTGGTATTCGAACTACGGTACCGTGGTTGACGTGGCGGCCCCTGGCGGCGACACCAGCGTGGCGGCGAACGGCATCCTGTCGACCCTCAACGCGGGCCTGACCGCGCCGGCGGCGGACAACTACGCGTTCTACCAGGGCACCTCGATGGCGACGCCGCACGTGGCCGGCGTGGCCGCGCTGATGCTGTCGAAGAACCTGAACCTCACTCCCGACGAGATCGAGAGCAAGCTCAAGTCGACGGCGCGCGCCTTCCCGGCCACCTGCACCAGCTGCGGCAGCGGCATTGTCGACGCATCGGCCGCGGTCGATGCCGCCACGGCCGTCGCGGTGACCATGAACGAGACCGAGGCCAACAACACCACGGCCACGGGCAACAGCGTCACCACCAGCGGCACCACCGTCAGCGGCAACATGGGCACCACGACGGACACCGACTACTTCACGGTGCAACTGCCGGCCGGCAAGACCCTGACTGCCACGTTGACGATGGTGAGCGGCACCGCCGACTACGATCTGTACGCGTACAACAGCGTCGGCACCCAGATCGCGCTGAGCGAGAACGGCGCGGGCGCCACCGATGCGGTATCGGTCACCAACACCGGCACCACGACCATTGCGCGTTACATCCGCGTCAAGTACTACAGCGGCGGCACCGGCGCCACCAACGGCAAGTACACGCTCAAGCTGACCTGGTAATCCGCTAAAGCGCGCTGCGCAAGAGGGAACGGGTGGCCAGCCATCCGTTCCCTTTTTCATTTTGGGGTCAGGTCTGACATTCGGACAAAGTTCACATTGTTTGGTCAATGGCGGAACCGATGAGTTGCGACCGAGTCTAACTCGGCATTCATATCACCGGAATATCCCATGGCCAGGCCACTTCGGATCCAGTTTCCCGGCGCGCTGTATCACGTCACATCGCGCGGCGACCGGCAGGAAAATATCTTCCTCAGCAATCACGACCGCGACGTCTGGCTGGATATTCTCGCCGCCGTATGTGCGCGTTTTCGTTGGATCGTGCACGCATATTGCCAGATGGGAAATCACTACCATCTGGTGGTCGAGACCCCCGCCGCCAATCTCTCGCGTGGCATGCGCCAGTTGAATGGCGAGTACACGCAGCGCTTCAACTATCACCATGAGGTCGTGGGACATTTGTTCCAGGGGCGCTACCACGCAATCTTGATCCAGCGGGATGCCTATTTGCTAGCGCTTAGCCGCTATGTGGTGCTCAACCCGGTACGTGCCGGCATGGTCCGCGCCCCGGACGAGTGGCCGTGGAGTAGCTATCGGGTCACCAGCGGTGAGCTGCCGACTCCAGCGTGGATCGACAGTGACTGGATTCTTGGGCAGTTCGCCAACGAGCGGGCCGCCGCAATTTCCGCGTACAGGGAATTTGTGCACTCCGGGCACGAACATGCCAGTCCGCTCGGCGATACGCGCCGTCAGATAGCCGTGGGCAATGACGAATTCCTGCTTCTGTGCCGTGCAGACAGTGCGGCTTGCGCCGACACCGAGATTTCAAGAGCGCACAAAAAGAGCGCGGCGCGCACGGTGGATGACTATCGCCGTGATTATCCGGATGAACGCATGGCAATGGCGCAAGCCTATCTGTCGGGCCTCTACACAATGGTGGAGATTGGCCGACACTTCGATGTCCACTACAAGACGGTGAGCCGGGCGGTGAAAAAGGTGGAAGCCGAAAAAATATCCGGTCCGACAGCATCGAAATGTTAAAAGTGTCCGGTTGTCAGACCTGACCCCCGCTTGGCTGTTGCAACAAATCACGTTTCAGTGAATACTGTATGCATTTACAGTGGTCGCGACAGCGTGAACGCCCCAGCCCGAAAAATTATCCATTGCGATTGCGACTGTTTTTACGCCGCCGTCGAGATGCGCGACAACCCTTCCCTGCGCGAGCTGCCGGTCGCGGTCGGCGGCCGCCCCGACCAGCGCGGGGTGATCGCAACCTGTAACTATGAGGCGCGCCGCTACGGCATCCACTCGGCCATGGCCACCGCCCAGGCCATCAAGCTGTGCCCGGACCTGGTGGTGCTGCCGCCGTCGATGGAAAAATACCGCATCGCGTCGCGCCAGATCCTGGCCATCTACGGCGATTACACCGACCTGGTCGAGCCGCTGTCGCTCGATGAGGCCTACCTCGACGTCTCGGACTCGCCGCGTTGCAAGGGCAGCGCCACCCTGATCGCGCAGGAGATCCGCCAGCGGATCTTCGACACGGTCGGCATCACCGCCTCGGCCGGCGTGGCGCACAATAAATTTGTGGCGAAAATCGCCAGCGACTGGAACAAGCCGGACGGCCTGTGCCTCGTGCGTCCGGACGAGGTCGACGCTTTTGTGGCCGCGTTGCCGGTGAAGAAACTGTTCGGCGTGGGCAAGGTGACCGCCGCCAAGCTGAACAAACTGGGCGCCCAGAACTGCGCCGACCTGCGCAGCTGGACTTTGCCGGAACTGCAGCATCATTTCGGCAGTTTCGGCGCCCGCCTGCATGATTTGTGCCGCGGCATCGACAACCGCCCCGTATCGAACTCGCACGAGCGCAAGTCGGTCAGCGTCGAGGAAACCTATACGCCGGATGTGCCGGCCCTGGCCGCCTGCCTGGCCTTGCTGCCCGAGCTGTACGAGAGCCTGGCCGCGCGCATCAAGCGCTGCGGCGCCGAAAAGAACGTGCAGAAACTGTTCGTGAAGATCCGTTTCGCCGACTTCCAGCAGACCACCGTCGAGTGCGTCGGCAATGCGATCAATGCGCCCCAGTTTGAAAAATTGATGGAGACCGGCTATCTGCGCCGCAACCAGCCGGTGCGCCTGCTGGGCTTGGGCGTGCGCCTCGGCGAAGCGGAAAACCTCGAGCAGATGAGCCTGTTTGGCGAGGACGCAGCCGATTCACCACAGGCAAGCAGATTGACCCAATCGACGGAAGCCAGCGTGTAGAATGGCGTTCCCCTGCAATACTGAGACAAACGGAAAGCAACTATGTGGTTCAAGAATCTCCAGATTTATCGCCTGCCCGCACCGTGGGCATACACGCCCGAGCAATTGGAAGCGGCCCTTGCGCCACAAAGTTTTGTACCCGCCACCAGCAACGAGTTGCTGCGCCAGGGCTGGGATACGCCGCGCCCTGACGGCGGGCTGGTCCACGTGGTCAACAAGCAGATGCTGATCCTGCTGGGCACCGAGAAGAAGCTGCTGCCCGGTTCGGTGATCAACCAGGTCGCCAAGGCCAAGGCCGCCGAACTGGAGGAAGCGCAAGGTTTCGCTCCCGGCAAGAAGGCGATGAAGGAACTCAAGGAGCGCGTGGCAGACGAGTTGCTGCCGCGCGCGTTCAGCATCCGCAGCAATGTATTCACCTGGATCGATCCGGTCAACGGCTGGCTGGTGGTCGATGCGGCCAGCCCGGCCAAGGCCGACGAAGTGATCAAGTTGCTGCTCAAGGCGATCGACAAGCTGCCGCTCGAGAGCCTGCGCGTGCAGCGTTCGCCGGTTGCGGTGATGACGGCATGGCTGGAAACGGACGAGGCGCCGGTCGGCTTCACGGTCGACCAGGATACCGAACTGCGCGCCACCGGCGATAGCAAGGCCGCCGTGCGCTACGTGAAGCACGCGCTGGAGGTCGATGACATCCGCCGCCACATCGCCGCCGGCAAGCAGTGCACCCGCCTGGCGATGACGTGGAACGACAAGATTTCTTTCGTGCTGACCGAATCGCTGGCGATCAAGGGCATCAAGCCGCTCGACGTCATCAAGGAAAACGATGCGTCCACCCGCAACGACGAGGAACGTTTCGACAACGACATGATGCTGATGACCGGCGAACTGGCGAAGATGATGGCCGAGATCGTCGAAGCCCTGGGCGGCGAAGCCAAGGCGTAACAGACCGGGGTCAGACCTAGGTCTGACCCCGGTTTACAGCGGTTGAAACACGCCCGCCGCGCGGTTTTTGGTCACCTTATCCCACGCAAACACCTGCCCGTTCATCGCCACATACACGCCCGGCGACAACACCTGCGCCACCCCTGTGGCAAACCCCAGGTTGAACAGCGCATCCGAATTCGCAATCTCGTACGGAATCATCGCGCCGGTCAGCACGATCGCCTTGCCGAGCGCAGCTTCGCCCAATACGCCCGCGGTCTCGCGCATCGTGTCGGTGCCGTGGATAATGACGATCGCCTTTTCGCTCGCGGCGCGGCACGACGCCAGCACGCGCTGGCGATCCACATCCTGCATGTCGAGCGAATCGAGCAGCGGCAATTGCTCGAGTTCGACGGGAATCGTCATGCGCGTGCGCGCGAGCACGGCGGGAAGATGGCTGTCGGCGAAGCCAAGCGTCCCCGTCAGTTCGTCGTAGTGTTTATCGAAGGTGCCGCCGGTGGCGATGATGCGCAAACTCATAGTGGTATGGAGGTTCGTTAAGAAAAGTGGCTAATGATAGCGCGTACCACATCCGCTGTCGAAAAACGCAAAGGGGTTGTATCCGCTTGTGACTGCGCTAGAATCTTCGTCAGCGCTTCAGTACACTAGCTTTTTTTGCACGGCATATTCGATGAAAACGCTCGCACCCGGAACCGTTATCTTTCACCGCCACCGTGGCTACGGCGTGATCACCCACGTCAACCTGCTCACCGGCTGGATCAGCGCGCGCTTCGGCAGCGAGGCGCGCACCCTGGACCTGAACCTGTCGACCGACGATGTGCAGCACGCCGACGGCGAGGCGATCCTGTTCCGCCGCGCGCCGCCGGACCGGATGCCGCATGCGCGCCTGATGGCGATGGTGCGCGCCCTGCATCGCGCCGGTTACCAGAAGCTGTACCTGTATTCCTGGCCGAAGCCGTCCGGCCTGCACTGGCGCTGGCATCTGTTCACCGGCCGGCGCGACTGGATGCAGCGGCCCTGGCGCGAAGGCTGGTATGGCTCCGGCGCCGACTACAACGTCAATCCGGTGATGGGCTGGGGCGATTCGCCCGGCGCCACCACTGAGGAACTGATTACCGCGCTGGCGAAATTCGATCCGCAGGGCCTGGCGCAGGCACTGGGCCGCGACGAGGATCACACCGCGTGGTTCGAAGGGGTGTGCGCGGCGCTGCTGCCGGGCTACATGTACAGCCTCGATATGGAACGCGCCACCGCGGACGGCCTGCGCGAGACGCCGCCGGTGCCGGTGATCCCGGTGCGCGCGACCTTGCCGCCGTATCCCGGCCCGCAATTGCGCTGGCCGCCCGGCTGGGCCGGCCTGTGGACCCGCGCCCATGTGCTGCCGCCGCCGCCGCTCAACATCACGGGCGAACCGGTCAGGTAAGCCCGTGGCCCGCTCATCAATCGGTATCGGAAGCATTCGCTGGCTGGCGAACCGTCGTTCCCGGGCGGGCACCCATGCTGGGCATGACTGGTTGGCGGCACTCGCCTTATTCGGCGGCATGACTGTATGCCTTCACTCCAGCTTACTGGCCAAGCATATGCTTCAAGCCCTCATGCCCAGCGCTTCGGGATTCAAAATCCCGCTCGGCTTGCCTTCCGCGAAGTTGACGACGTTCCGCAACGCCGCCTCGAAATACAGTTCATAACTATCCCGCTCGACGTAGCCGAGGTGCGGCGTCGCCAGCACGGTCGGCATGCGCAGCAGCGCGGCGTCCGGCGCCAGCGGCTCGCTGGTAAACACATCGAGCGCCGCGAAGCCTGGCCGTCCCTGCGGCAGCGCCGCTTCCAGTGCGCCCTCCGCCACCAGCTCGGCCCGGCTCGTGTTGACCAACAGCGCCGAGCGTTTCATGCGCGCCAGGTCCTGCGCGGTGACCACGCCGCGGGTGGCGTCGGCCAGCCGCAAATGCAAGGTCAGCACGTCGGCCCGCTCGAAAAACTCCTCGCGCGATGCGGCCGCCTGGTGCCCGTCCGCCAGTGCTGCCGTCCGGCTCGCCTCACCGCCCCACACCAGCACGCTCATCCCGAACGCCTTGCCGTAGCCGGCTACCATCCGCCCGATCTTGCCGTAGCCCCAGATCGCCAGCGTGCGCCCCTTGAGCACGACCCCGAGGCCGTTCAGCCCCGGGTTGATCGAGGCGGTCTGCCACAAGCCGTCCTTCAGGTTGTTCGCGTAAGGCACGATCTTGCGGCTGGCCGCCATGATCAGCGCCCAGGTCAGTTCGGCAGGCGCGACCGGCGAGCCGACCCCTTCGGCGATCGCGATGCCGCGTCCGGTCGCCGCCGCCACGTCGATGTGGCCGGCGACTTTGCCGGTCTGCGAGATCAGCTTCAGGTTGGGCAGCTTGGCCAGCAGCGCACGCGACAGGCTGGTGCGCTCGCGGATCAGCACCAGCGCGTCGAACGGCGCCAGCCGGATCGCCAGCTGCCCCAGCCCGCGGGTCGAGTTGGTGAACACCTTGACCTCGTGCCCCTCCAGCAGCTTGAAGCAATCGAGCGTGCGCACGGCATCCTGGTAATCGTCGAGGACAGCTATTTTCATTTTGATTGGCAGACAAATAACAAAAGTTCGTAGGTAAATAACAGGAATCCGGGACCGTCAAATAGCCCACTACATTAGTCAACTATTATTACTACGCTTTTGTCGGTCTGGCGTTTTAATCATCGTTTTGCGGGTGTACAATCGGCCCGATATTTGGGGATCCGAGCTGTCCTTCCGCGCGCGTTAGTTGACTACTCAAGTTCCTTGCAGCACCGTTCCGCCGCCGACACGACCGCCGTATCGCCAAGCCCGACGACGATCCTGCCGTACCGGAACCAGACCAGAATTCTTTATTGGCATTGGAGGTACTTATGAATCAGCCCGTCATGGGAGGCGTTTCTGCATTGAACGTCCCAGCTTACATCAAACATCAAAAGCTCATCAATTGGGTCGCGGAAATCGCCGCCCTCGCCAAGCCGGAGCGCATCTACTGGTGCGACGGTTCGCAAGAAGAGTACGACCGCCTGTGCGCCGAGATGGTCGCCGCCGGCACCATGAAGAAGCTGAATCCGGAAAAGCGTCCGAACTCGTTCCTGGCCTGCTCCGACCCGACCGACGTGGCGCGCGTCGAAGACCGCACCTTCATCTGCACCGACACCCGGGACGAAGCCGGCCCCACCAACAACTGGATGGCCCCGGCCGAGATGCGCGCCACCCTGCACGGCCTGTTCGACGGCTGCATGGCGGGCCGCACGATGTACGTGGTGCCGTTCTCGATGGGGCCGCTCGGTTCGCCGATCGCGCACATCGGCGTGGAGCTGTCCGACTCGCCGTACGTGGCGGTCAACATGCGCATCATGACGCGCATGGGCAAGGCGGTCTGCGATGTGCTGGGTGCCGACGGCGCCTTTGTGCCGGCCGTGCACACGGTCGGCGCGCCGCTGCGTCCTGGCCAGCAGGACGTGGCCTGGCCGTGCAACGCCACCAAGTACATCGTGCACTTCCCGCAAACGCGCGAGATCTGGTCGTACGGCTCCGGCTACGGCGGCAACGCGCTGCTGGGCAAGAAGTGCTTCGCGCTGCGCATCGCCTCGAACATGGGGGTCCATGAAGCGCGCCAGGGCGGCACCGGCTGGTTCGCCGAGCACATGCTGATCCTTGGCGTCGAATCGCCTGAAGGCAAGAAGCATTACGTCGCGGCGGCCTTCCCTTCGGCCTGCGGCAAGACCAATTTCGCGATGATGATCCCGCCGGCCAGTTTCAAGGGCTGGAAAGTGACCACCGTCGGCGACGACATCGCCTGGATCAAGCCTGGCGCCGACGGCCGCCTGTACGCGATCAATCCGGAAGCGGGCTATTTCGGCGTCGCCCCCGGCACCAACGAGCACACCAACCACAACTGCATGGCCTCGATGCGCGAAAACACCATCTTCACCAACGTCGCGCTGACCGATGATGGCGACGTGTGGTGGGAAGGGCTCACCAGGCAGGCGCCGGCGCACCTGATCGACTGGCAGGGCAAGGACTGGACCCCGGCCTCGGGCACCAAGGCGGCGCACCCGAACTCGCGCTTCACGGTGGCGGCGACGCAGAACCCGGTGCTCGATCCGGCCTGGGACGATCCGGCCGGCGTGCCGATTTCGGCCTTCATCTTCGGCGGGCGCCGTTCCACCACGGTGCCGCTGGTGACCGAAGCGCGCAACTGGGTCGAAGGCGTGTACATGGCCGCGACCATGGGCTCCGAGACCACCGCGGCGGCGGCCGCCAAGGTCGGGGTGGTGCGGCGCGACCCGTTCGCGATGCTGCCGTTCATCGGCTACAACATGAGCGACTACTTCCAGCACTGGCTCGACATGGGCGCCAAGGTCGGCGCGCAGAACCCGGCCGCGCTGCCAAAAATCTTCTGCGTGAACTGGTTCCGTACCGACGGCGACGGCAATTTCGTCTGGCCGGGCTTCGGCGACAACATGCGCGTGCTGAAGTGGATGCTGGACCGGATCGAAGGCAAGGCGGGCGGCGTGGAAAACCTGTTCGGCACCACGCCGGCGTTCGGCGATCTGAACTGGGACGGGCTCGCTTTCACGAAGGAGCAGTTCGAGACGATCACCTCGATGAATCACGCCGAATGGCGTGAAGAAACCAAACTGCACGACGAGCTGTTCGAAAAGCTCGCGTACCACCTGCCGCAGGAGCTGGTCGATACGAAGAACGCGCTCGAGGCGCGCTTGGCAAGCTAGCGACGCAACCGGGTCTGACCCCACGGGCCAGACCCCAGGCGGGCGCCGCTCCGCCCCGCCGCGTTACTTCAACAACGGCCCCAGATACTTCCCGGTCACGCTGTTCGGATTGACCGCCACGTCCTCCGGCGTGCCGCTGGCGATGATCTGCCCGCCGCCCGCGCCGCCTTCCGGCCCCAGATCGACAATCCAGTCCGCGGTCTTGATCACGTCCAGGTTGTGCTCGATGATGACCAGCGTGTTGCCCTGGTCGCGCAGGCGATGGATCACCTTCAGCAGCAAGTCGATATCCTGGAAGTGCAAACCGGTGGTCGGCTCGTCCAGGATGTACAGCGTGCGTCCGGTATCGCGCTTCGACAGTTCCAGCGACAGCTTCACGCGCTGCGCCTCGCCGCCCGACAGCGTGGTCGCGCTCTGGCCCAGCTTGATGTACCCCAGTCCCACGTCGAGCAGCGTCTGCAGCTTGCGCGCGATGACCGGCACCGGCTTGAAGAACTCATGCGCGTCCTCCACCGTCATGCCCAGCACTTCGGTGATGTTCTTGCCCTTGTACTGCACTTCCAGCGTCTCGCGGTTGTAGCGCTTGCCGTGGCAGACGTCGCACGGCACGTACACGTCCGGCAGGAAGTGCATCTCGACCTTGATCACGCCGTCGCCCTGGCACGCTTCGCAGCGCCCGCCCTTGACGTTGAACGAGAAGCGCCCGGCGCTGTAGCCGCGCTCCTTGGCCGACGGCACCGTCGAAAACAAGTCGCGGATCGGCGTGAACAGGCCGGTGTAGGTGGCCGGATTCGAACGCGGCGTGCGCCCGATCGGCGCCTGGTCGACCGAGATCACCTTGTCGAAGTGTTCCAGCCCGCTGATCGAATCGTGCGGCGCCGGCTCGGTCTGCGAACCATACAGGTGGCGCGACAGCGCCGGGTACAGCGTGTCGTTCACCAGCGACGACTTGCCCGAACCGGACACCCCGGTCACGCACGTCATCAGCCCCACCGGCAGGTTCAGCGACACCTTCTTCAGGTTGTTGCCGGTCGCCCCAGTGATCACCAGCTGCTTGTCCGGATGGGCCGCGTGGCGCTTCTTCGGCACCGCGATCTTCAGCGAGCCGTTCAGGTACTTCGCGGTCAGGGATTTCTTGTTCTTCAGGATCTGCGCCAGCGTGCCCTCGGCGATCACCTGGCCGCCATGCACGCCAGCGCCCGGCCCCATGTCGACGATGTAGTCGGCGGTGCGGATCGCGTCTTCATCGTGCTCGACCACCAGCACGGTGTTGCCGATGTCGCGCAGGTGCTTGAGTGTCTCGATCAGGCGGTCGTTGTCGCGCTGGTGCAGGCCGATCGACGGCTCGTCGAGCACGTACATCACGCCGGTCAGGCCGGAACCGATCTGCGACGCCAGCCGGATGCGCTGCGCTTCGCCGCCCGACAGGGTGTCGGCGCTGCGGTCGAGCGACAGGTAGTCGAGGCCGACGTTATTGAGGAACTTCAGGCGCGAGATGATTTCCTTGATGACGCGGTCGGCGATGTCTTTTTTCGCGCCCTTGAGCGTGAGCTTTTCGAAGTAATCGAGGCACTGGCGCAGCGGCTTGTTGGCGATCTCGTAGATCGCGCGCTGCTGCTTGCCGGCGCCGAGTTTCACGTAGCGCGCTTCCACCCGCAGGCGCGCGCCGTCGCACGACGGGCACTGCTTCTCGTTGATGAACTTGGACAGTTCCTCCTTCACCGCCATCGAATCGGTTTCGCGGTAGCGCCGCTGCAGGTTGACGATCACGCCTTCGAAGGTGTGCTCGCGGATCACGGCGCGGCCGCGTTCATTGACGTAGGTGAAAGGGATCGAGGTCTTGCCCGAGCCGTACAGCACCGCCTTCTGCGACGCTTCCGGCAGCTGCTCGAACGGCATGTCGATGTCGAATTCGTAGAACGCGGCCAGGTTCGACAGCATCTGGAAGTAGAACTGGTTGCGCCGGTCCCAGCCCTTGATCGCGCCGGAGGCGAGCGACAGGTTGGGGAAGGCGACGATGCGCTTGGGGTCGAAGAACTCGATGTGGCCCAGGCCATCGCACTCCGGGCAGGCGCCCATCGGATTGTTGAACGAGAACAGGCGCGGCTCGAGCTCCTGCAGCGAGTAGCCGCACACGTTGCAGGCGAACTTGTTCGAGTAGACGTGTTCCTGCGCGCTGTCCATTTCGAGCGCGACGGCGCGGCCGTCGGCCAGGCGCAGCGCGGTCTCGAAACTTTCGGCCAGGCGCTGCTTGATTTCGACGTTGACCTTGACCCGGTCGATCACCACGTCGATCGTATGCTTCTCGGTCTTCTTCAGGGTCGGCATGTCGTCGATCTCGTAGATCTTCGCGGCGTGGATGCCGCTCTGGATCCGGAACCGCACGAAGCCCTGCGCCTGCATCGACGCGAACAGGTCGGCGTGCTCGCCCTTGCGGTTCGCCACCACCGGCGCGAGGATCATCAGCTTGGTGCCTTCTTCCATCGCCAGCACCGCATCGACCATCTGCGACACGGTCTGCGCGGCCAGCGGATGCTCCGCGTGGTCCGGGCAGTACGGCGTGCCGACCCGCGCGTACAGCAGGCGCAGGTAGTCGTGGATTTCGGTGACCGTGCCGACGGTGGAGCGCGGATTGTGCGAGGTCGCTTTCTGCTCGATCGAGATCGCCGGCGACAGGCCTTCGATCAGGTCGACATCGGGCTTCTCCATCAGCTGCAGGAACTGGCGCGCGTAGGCCGACAGCGACTCGACGTAGCGGCGCTGGCCTTCGGCGTACAGGGTGTCGAACGCGAGCGAGGACTTGCCGGAACCGGACAGGCCGGTAATGACAGTCAACTTGTTGCGGGGCAGATCGAGATTGATGTTCTTCAGGTTGTGCGTACGGGCGCCGCGGATGCGGATCTGTTCCATGTATATATGCCTAGCGTTGAATGGGGTGGTGCGAGACCGGCGCGCGCGACAGTACCAGCGTTAGCGGGGCCAGAACGGGACAACCTAGTACTATAGCCGTGTTTCAGATCGAGTGCTCCAGGCTGCTACGATTGCCGATTGGCCCCCGCGGGAGGTCCGTATTGAGATAAAACAGGCGGGCGCACGATAACTACTGTATATAATACCAGTATTGTCGCCAAGCGCAAACGGATGACGAACGAACAAATTTTGAAGTCGCGCGGAGAGGATGACTCGCTTATAATCCTCGTTTGGAAAACCATCGCGTCGCGGATCGCCGCCGCCGTTCACAGGAGTCATCAATGGCATCAGTCAATAAAGTCATCATCGTGGGAAATCTCGGCCGCGATCCGGAAATCCGTTACATGCCAAGCGGCGACGCGATCGCCAACATCGCCGTGGCCACGTCCTACAAGTCGAAGGACAAGAACACCGGCGAGCAGAAAGAGCTGACCGAGTGGCACCGCATTTCGTTCTTCGGCCGCCTGGCCGAGATCGTCGGCCAATACCTGAAAAAAGGTTCGTCCGTATACGTCGAAGGGCGCCTGCAGACCCGGAAATACACCGACAAGGACGGCGTCGAGAAGTACGCAACCGACATCATCGCCGAGAACATGCAGATGCTGGGCGGACGCCAGGGCATGGGCGGCGACGCCGGCATGGACGATGGCGGCGGCTACGAGAGCAGCGCACCGAGCCGTCCACAGCAGCAGCGCCAGGCGCCGCCGGCGCCGGCCGCCCGTCCGCAGCCGAAGCCGGCGCCGAACTTCTCGGATATGGACGACGATATTCCATTCTAGAGCCGACCCAAAATTAGTTCGTAAATAAAGTAAGCGAAGTCATTGATTTGACTTCGCTTTTTTTATGTGCGCCCAGCATGGGCGCACCCCTGTGGGTGCAAGTCCCGCCGCGAGCCGACCACAGTGAGCGAAGTGAAGCGCAACTGCGGAAGGGTACCTGCCGGCAATTTACGAAAGTGAGTTGCCTTGCACTCGCTGAATATCCAGGAAGCCCGCGGTTGCAGGCTAGACGGTTCAAGCAGCGCATGGTCGCGGCCGCGCTGTCGGAGCCAGCGCTGGCATGCGAATTGCATAAGCATGGTTGTCGATGCTGTCCACGCCAGTGCTCGGTCGCACCGTGCGCCAGCTGATGCACCCCGCACATGCAGCCGAGCGCCACTATGGGGACGGGGCGCCTGACCAATCAATCAACCGAAGGAGTATTCCATGAGCCGCCTTGAGGTTACCGAGAAGATCATTGCCGCCAAAGTCACGCGCGGCCTGAAATGGGCCGAGGTGGCCGCCAAAGTCGGGCTGAGCAAGGAATGGGTCACCGCCGCCTGCCTCGGCCAGATGACGCTCGACGCCAGGCAAGCCGGCCTGGTCGCCGAGTATTTCGGCCTCAGCCAGGAAGACCGGCAGTGGCTGATGGCCGTGCCCTACAAGGGCGCGCTGCCGACAGCGGTGCCGACCGATCCGCTGATCTACCGCTTCTACGAATTGATCAGCGTGTACGGCACGACCTTCAAGGAACTGATCCATGAGGAATTCGGCGACGGCATCATGAGCGCCATCGATTTCAAGATGGACCTGCAGCGCGAGCCGAATAGCGCCGGCGACCGGGTCATCATCCAGATGAGCGGCAAGTTCCTTCCCTATAAAACCTACTGATGCCAAGGTTGGCGCGTCAATCGACGGCAGTACCGGAGCCCGCATCGCCCCCGCCGATGCCGCGCATCGCCAGCGTAAAAAACCGATAGCGATTACGCCCGGCGTTCTTCGACGCATACATGGCCTCGTCGGCGTTCCTGACCAGTTCATCGGGCGAGCACGCGTCCCCCGGGCAAACGGTGATGCCGATGCTGCCGGAGATGACCGCGTCGCCGGCATCGAGCGCAAACGGTTTGCGCAGCTCGTCGAGTATCTCGGCGGCGATGGTTTCGATGTGCTGCGGACGGGTAACGTCGGTCAGGATGACCGTGAATTCGTCGCCGCCGAGACGCGCCACCGTGTCGGTCTCGCGCACGCAGGCGCTGATGCGCCGGGCCACCTCTTTCAGCATCTGGTCGCCGGCGGCGTGACCGAGCCGGTCGTTGACCTCCTTGAACAGGTCGAGATCGATGAACAGCAGCGCGAGCGGAAGGCCGGTGCGGGCCGAATGCTTGATTTCATGCTCGAGCCGCTCGCGGAACAGGCTGCGGTTCGGCAGGTCGGTGAGGAAATCGTGGTTCGCGCTGCGCCGGATCCGGTCTTCCGACGCCTTGCGTTCGGTAACGTCGCGGGCGCTGCCCGCCACCGCTTCGCAGCGCCCGGCCGGGTTGAAAACCGGCATCAGCAGGTACTCGTAGGTGCGCTCTCCCCCCGACCCCAGCGTGGCGTGCATTTCACCACGAAAGGTATTTCCGCTCGCCACGACGTCGCGCAGCTGCTTGGCGATATCGCGCACGAACGGCGTGCACAGGGCGTTGAAGTCGGCGCCAGCCAGTTCGCCGACGGTTTTCTTGAAAATCTCAGCGAACGCCTTGTTCGCGTAAATCATCGCGCCCGTGGATTCGACAACGTAGTTGAGGTCGGGGGAACTGGAGAGCAGCGCCTCGAACAGCCGGTTGCGCCGCTCCTTCATCTCGGTGAAGCGTGCCAGCGATTCCGCCACCGCCTGGTCGACCGCCTCGTTGAAACGCGTGATGTCGTCGGCCTCGACACGGGGCAGGGGCATGCTGCCGCTCCACAGGCGCAGCACGCTGGCGCGCAGGGCGCGGAATTCGGCGATCGACTCGTTGACGTCGAAACCTTCGGCAAATCGCGACACGCCGTGCAGCTCGGCTTCCGTCGCCACTGTTGTGTGCGGCGCCCTGCCTTTCGATTTCTCATCCTGCTCGGCCGGACTCTGGGCATGTTCGAGGTCGGCCGCAATGGCGTTCAGGATGCCGCGCGCATGGTCGCGCAATGCGATCTGGTCCAATGCCTTCGCATTCGGGATCGCTTTTGCGAACTCGTCCCACTGGTCGAGAATCCGCTCGGTATTGGCGCGTATGAAGTCCGGGAGTCTCATGGCGGATTTCCGTCTAAACCACT
>CXWL01001281.1_pt1 | contig 22261 bp, 25 predicted proteins | sample 590931 | NCBI WGS metagenome assembly CXWL01 (sample SAMEA3498368, study PRJEB10139) | groundwater metagenome | biome: water well; material: biofilm material | place: Germany | collected 2015-04-27 | reverse complement strand
CAACATCCTGTTCTTCGGCTATTTCACTTCGATGGGAGAGACGGAATTTGCCGATGCGGTGCTCGAGGAACTGAAGACAGACGAGGCGATCTACCGCGCGATGCTGCGCGACATCTACCAGAACGGGCAAGTCCTCCAGCGCAAGAAATACCGGTATCTGGGCTATGCCTATCGCACCTTCCTGATCGGGCTGGTGGTGACGGTGGTCGCGCTGGTGGTGGAGCGATTGCTCTAGCCTTCATTGTCGAACAGTCCCGCCAGTTGCTCGACCATCGTCCCGCCGAGCTGTTCGGCATCCATGATCGTGACTGCTTTCTGATAGTAACGCGTCACATCATGACCGATGCCGATGGCGCAGAGTTCGACCGGCGANNCAGCCCTTCGCGCATCATCAGGCCAAGCGATTTCTTGGCCCGCCGCCACGGCTCGTCTGCCGCCTTGTAGAGAATGTGCCGCAAGTCGTTGAGCCGTCCCGGCGTCGCCGGGCGACCGGCTGCCAGCCAGGCCTCACGGCTCTGCCCGCCTTTCCAGGCGCGAGTCGTAAAGCCGAGTATCTCTGTCTTGACGCCGCAGCGCTCGAGCGTTCGTGCCATGATGTCGGCGCTGATCGCGGCAATCGAGATCGGTCGCCCGCGCATCGACCCCGAATTGTCGATCAGCAGGGTCACGACCGTATCACGGAACGCGGTATCGCGCTCGATCTTGTAGGAGAGCGAATGGCCCGGCGCAGTGACGATGCGGGCAAGGCGGGCGGCGTCGAGAAGGCCTTCTTCCTGATCGAAATCCCAGCTTCGGTTCTGCTGTGCCATCAGGCGGCGCTGGAGCCGGTTGGCGAGCTTTGTGACGGCGCCCTGCAAATGGACAAGCTGCATGTCGAGATAGGCGCGCAGCCGCGTCAGTTCATCCTCATCGCACAGTTCCTTCGCCGCTATCACTTCGTCGAACTTGTCGGTCCAGGGCTTGTAGTCGAAACTGGGTGGCATGTCCGAAAGCGGGCGGTTGGGGCGGACGGGCATCATCCCCTCATCGCCCTCATCGCCGGGTTCGCCATCGGCTTCCATATCGGAGTCTGATTCGATTTCCTGATCGTTGCCTTCTTCGGTCTCACCCTCCCCGGCCTCGGCGCGCGCTTCCATCTGCGCCTGCGAATCGCCGTCCTCGCCCTCTTGTTGCGACTGGTCGGAGCCCTGCTCTTCGTCCGAATCCTCGTCGCTGCCCTCTTCGTTGGGATCGAACTCATCGGCGGCGTTGGTCAGTTCGAGGTCGGCGAGCAGCTTTTTGGCGAGGGTGGCAAACGTCGCCTGATCGTCGAGTGCGAGGCCGAGCGCATCGAGATCGTCGCCGCCCTTTTCCTCGATCCAGTCGCGCACCATCTCGAGGCCCGACAGCGTCGTTTCGGGCGGCGCATCGCCGGTCAGCCGCTCACGGACAAGTAGCCCGATGGCGGAGGAAAGCGGCACCTCGTCGGCGGCCTGTGCACGGGCGATCGGATCGGATCGCATCCGCATTTCGAGCGCATGGGTCAGGTTCGCCCGCACCCCCGCCATCGCCTTGGCACCCAGCGCCTCCACGCGGGCAGCCTCAATCGCGTCGAACACCGCGCCTGCGGTTGGATCGCCCGGGCGGTTGGCGGCATGGACAGCATCCGAATGATGCCTCAACCGCAGCGCCATCCCGTCGGCAAAGCCGCGAGCCTCGGCGACCTGCTCTGGCGGCAGCGAGCGTCCCGGCATCGGCACGCGGAAATTCTTGCCATTCTGCACAGGGGCATCGGCAGTAAAGGCCAGCTCCACCTCGGGCTCATGCGCGATCGCCCGCGCCGTGCCGGTCAGCACCGATTTGAATGCGTCGAGGGGTGTCTGTCCGGACATGATCTCATGGGCCTTATACGCGAATTCGAGCGGGTGGAAGTTGGAGCGTTCGGAGCTGCCATCCCGAGTTTCGCAGAACCGCCGAACCATCGCCGGTTTCGCTGCCGCAAAAACCGTTTGCCATGCGCTAACCATTTATTCGTCTCTCTCACGTAAAATCGCAAGTCTTGGAAAAGGCGGAAGTTTCCGGACGATTTTGTTTGAGGCGCGGTGAATTGCCAACGGGTTCTGAAATGATGACGGGTGCGCGTCGCGAACCGATGGCCGGGCAAGCCCCAGTCATGCCCTCAGTCGATAGGGTAGCAATGCCATGATACCCTCGAAATCCGGCTCGGCGCGCGGCGCAAAGCCCGAAGAGCGGGATCGCCGCCTCTCGATATTTCTCTGGGCATTGCTCCTGTCGCTGGTCTGCGGCGCGATCGAGTTCGGGGAGCCGCTTGAGGATGTGATCCAGGCGGCACGGAACGAAGTGCGCAGTCACAAGGCAGCGACGGACATTGCCGTGATCGGCATTGACGATCGCACCATCGATCAACTTGGCGGGATGATCTTGCCCCGGCACGTCGATGTGCAGGTCGTGGACACGCTGTTTGCGCTAGGCGCCAAGCGCGTATTCTTTGATCGCGCCTATGCGGATCCTTCGACACCGAGCGAAGACAGGAACTTTGCCGCCACACTCAGACGACATCGGGGCCACGTGTTTCTGGGCACGATGCGCCCTAAGGATCCGGCGACGGGAAAATATGTGGAAGTTGCGCCAAGGCCCGAGTTTCTGAAAGCTACGGGCATCACTTCGCTCAATGGCAAGGCATCCGCGTTCAGCCTGTCCGCGCGGCTGGCCTTCAACGGTAGCCTGAATGGAAAGCGTGTCCCCTCCATGTCCTCGGTGCTTGCCGGCAAGACTGTGGATTCAATGGAATATTACCGGCCCGACTGGTCGATTCGCGTGCGTTCGATCCCAACGGTCAGTTACGCCGATGTGGCGCGGCACAATGTTCCCCGCGCGCAGATCGCCGGCAAGGACATTGTGATAGGGATTACGGCCTCGTCTGCGACCGATGTTCATCGAATCCTGCCCCAGGGCTGGCTGCCCGGTGTCTATTTTCACGTGGTTGGGGCCGAAACGCTCAAACGCGGCATCCCGGCCAACTGGGGCTGGGTGCCGGGTTTGCTGGCCGGCATTGTGCTGGCCACCGGACATTTGTTTACACGCCGGATGCGGGTTGTCTGGCTAACGCTTGCGGCGGCCGTCTTCATGCTTGGTATCTTGCCGATCTATCTTGACGCGCAGCTGATTACAGCGGACGTCGTGCCGGGCGGCCTGCTGTTTACCATTGTCGCCTATCGCGCGATGACGCTGCGGCGCGTCCTGAAAAGCAGCCGGACCAATATCGTTTCGGGCCTGCCAAATCTCGCTGCGCTTCGCTATGCGGGCGACAAGCGCGCGGCCACGCTGATCGCGCTCAAGATGCGGAACTATGCAGAGATTGCGGCGAGTTTCGATCAGGTCATCGAACGTGCCGTGATCGATGAAGTCAGGCGCCGGGTTGCGTTGAGTGGCGACAATGGTGAGATCTTCCACAGCGAAGATACGCTGTTGTGGTTCACAGCGCTGCCAATGGGAGAGGATCTCGCCCATCATCTCGAAGGCCTGAACGCCATCCTGAGTTCGGCGCTGCCGATAGGCGATCGCGAAATTGACGTTTCCCTATCGTTTGGAGTCGATGCCGATCATGAGCGGCCCATAGCCAGCCGCATCGGCAGCGCCATGCTTTGCGCCGAAGAAGCCGCGCGCGCCAATGACATCTGGAAATTCTACGATCCTGAACGTCTCCACGAGGCCGCCTGGCAATTGTCACTGCTCAGCCGTCTGGAGCAGGCGGTGGACAATGGCGAAGTGTGGGTCGCCTATCAACCCAAGCTGGACATCAAGGCCAACCGTATCGTGGGCGCGGAAGCGTTGGTGCGCTGGACCCATCCGGAGCGTGGGTTGATCGGGCCAGACGATTTCATCGCGGTCGCGGAAAAGCACAACCGCATCGAAAAGCTGACCGCCTTCGTGCTTGATCAGGCGGTGGGCGCGGCAGCGCAGATCAATGCCCGGGGCGTGGATTTCGTCATCGCTGTCAATCTGTCGGTGCAATTGCTGCACAAGCCCGATCTTCTGGACTTTGTGGACAGGATCCTGAAAAAGCACAGTTTGCCCGCCAGCAAGCTGATCCTGGAGATCACGGAAACCGGCAAACTTGACCGCAATGGCTCCTCAATCGCGATGATGCGGACCCTTGCAGACCATGGTATTCGCGTTTCGATCGACGACTATGGAACGGGCAATGCCACGCTAGACTATCTCAAGATCCTGCCGGCGCATGAGGTCAAGATAGACAAGCAGTTCGTTGCCGACATCGACAGCAACCCGGAGGATCTGATCCTTGTCGGCTCGACGATCGAAATGGTGCACTCGCTTGGACGCAAGGTCGTCGCGGAAGGCGTGGAGACGGCAGCCGTGCTGCACGCGTTGGCAAGGCTGGGCTGCGATACAGTGCAGGGTTATCTGATCGGACGCCCGGTTGTGTTTGCGACACTTGCCCAACAAATACTCGCGCAGGATCGCCGAACCGCCAATTAGAGCGCGATCGTTTGAGGTTGAAGCGCGTCATGCTTCAACCGATGCTCCATCGGCCCCATCTATAGTTGAGACTTTGATTCACGCTTCGGGTTGATCCAACCAGAATCGAAGCAATTTCTACGCGCGTGATTTGCAACATGGTAAATTTTCTGTTAACCATCCGATTCGGGAAAAGGTATTGTGCCTTCTTCGCCTGCAGTCAGAGGGTTTTACCATGTCGAAAAAAGCTAAGGTGCAAAAGCCCACCCGCGGTTTCTGGGAGTGGTGGGATGGGTTTTTCGGCTCGCGCTGAGACGCGGCAGAAACCAATTCAAAGTTTCTAAAGACCCCGGTAACCCCGGGGTCTTTTTTGTTGGGGATGGATGTTGGCGACTTGGCGGAGAGCCCCGCAAGTTCGTCGGCAAACGATCAGGCTTTCCCGACCACGCTCTCTGGCAAATCCTTGCCGAACACGCGCTGATAGTATTCTGCCACAAGTGACCGTTCCGCCTCGTCGCACTTGTTGAGGAAGCTCAGCCGGAAGGCGAAGCCGATATCCTTGAAGATCGCGGTGTTCTGGGCCCAGGTGATGACCGTGCGCGGACTCATCACGGTGGAGATGTCTCCGTTCATGAAGCCCTGCCGCGTCAGGTCTGCGACTTTCACCATATTGCCGACGTCGGCCGGGTTCGCGCCTGCAGCCTTGGCCAGGACGATCTCACTCTCCACGGCAGCAGGAAGGTAATTGAGGCCGACGACGATGTTCCAGCGATCCATCTGGCCCTGGTTGATCTGCTGGGTGCCATGATACAGCCCGCTCGTATCGCCAAGCCCCACCGTATTGGCAGTGGAGAAGAGGCGGAAAAACGGGTTGGGGCGGATAACGCGGTTCTGGTCGAGTAGCGTCAGTTTACCCTCCGATTCCAGAACTCGCTGGATCACGAACATCACGTCGGGGCGTCCGGCATCATATTCGTCGAAGACGAGTGCCGTCGGGGTCTGCAGCGCCCAGGGAAGCAGGCCTTCGCGGAACTCGGTCACCTGCTGCCCGTCGCGCAGGACAATTGCATCGCGGCCAATCAGGTCGATCCGGCTGATATGCGCGTCGAGATTGATGCGGATGCACGGCCAGTTGAGGCGAGCGGCGACCTGTTCGATATGCGTCGATTTTCCGGTGCCGTGATAACCCTGCACCATGACACGGCGGTTGAAGGCAAAACCCGCGATGATCGCAAGCGTAGTGTCGGGATCGAACACGTAGGCCGCGTCGAAATCGGGCACACGTTCATCGGCTTCACTGAAGGCCGGGCATTCCATATCGGTATCCAGGCCGAAAATCTCACGCACGCTGATCGTCTTGTCGGGCGCATCGAGCAGCGTAGAGCCGCGTGCGTCGGGCTGGATGTTCGGAATGTTCGTCATCTCTGGTCTCGTCAGCTGAACGCGGGCGCGCCTTTGAGGTGCGTATAGGCCGCAATCACGTCCTGCAAAGCCTTTTCATGGGATCGGTCGCCGCCATTGCGGTCGGGATGGTANNTCCTTTGGCATCGCGCCCCTGAAGCGTGCCGAAATGGCATCAAGCGGGTCCTGGAAATCGGCCCATTTGGGCGGCGAATCGACGCCAGCGCTGGTGAAGGCGCGGGTTTCGGTCGCCCATCCGGCAAAGGGGGTTTGTGCGGCGGCGATTTCGTCCTGCGTCATGTCCTTGAACCAGTCATACCTCAGATTGAATTCGCGGACATGTTCAAGGCAGAGCCATTGCCAGTCGCCCGGCCCATCGAATCCCGAACGCTGGCCAAAGTGTGCGGGGGCGCGAAACTCGCCCGGCTCGGGGCAGCCGGGGTGCGCGCAGCGCTGGCTGCGGCCTTTGATGCGTCCGTGAAATTTCTCGCGCTCCATCGGGCTGGCCAATGCCCTGCCGGATGCTAGAAGGGAAGCCATGAGTGAAACAGGTCTTCTCGCGGATGAAATCGAGGCGCGGTTGCGCACCGCCCTTGCCCCCACGCATCTTGCCGTCATCAACGATAGCGCCAAACATCATGGCCATGCGGGCGATGACGGTTCGGGCGAATCGCACTTTACGGTGGAGATCGAGGCGATGGCCTTTGCCGGCGTCTCGCGGCTCGATCGGCAGCGGATGGTCAACCGCGCGCTGGGCGATCTGCCGGGGCAGCGCGTGCACGCGCTGGCGATCAGGGCGCGGGCACCGGGGGAGTGAGCAGGCTGGAACAGTATCGTATTGCGCTTTCGACCGGCGTCGAACTCGATGTCTGGACGGCGGGCGATCCGGCCAATCCGCCGATCATCTTCCTCCACGGCTTTCCCGAATCGCACCGCACCTGGCGGCACCAGATGGCGGGGCTTTCGGATCGCTATTACTGCGTCGCGCCAGACCAGCGCGGCTATGCGCGCTCCTCGAAGCCGCCGGAGGTCAGCGACTATGTGGTGCCCAAACTGGTCGCGGACGTCTTTGCGCTTGCCGATGCGCTCGGGATCGAACGCTTCACGCTTGCGGCGCATGACTGGGGCGGGGCGATCGGCTGGGCGGCAGCGCTCGGCCGACCGGAGCGTGTCGAACGGCTCATCATCGCCAACGCGCCGCATCCTTATATGTTCCAGAAGATGCTGATAGAGGATTTGGGCCAGCGCGCTGCATCGCAATATATCCGCACTTTCCGCGACGATGCGCTCGAACGGCGGATCGGAGAGAACGGGCTCGACTGGTTTTTCGATCATAGCTTCATGCGACACCTGACGGCCGGCGATATCGATGCGGACGAACGTGCGGCCTACCTCGACGAATGGAGCCAGCCCGGCGCGATCACGGCGATGTTCAACTGGTATCGCGCCTCACCGATGACGGTTCCCGCGATGGACGAGGAGGCCCCGCGCCCGCCCTTTCTCGATGCGCCTTTCCCGAAGCTCCATATGCCGGTGCTGATCGTCTGGGGGCTGGATGACAAGGCGTTGCTTCCCTGCCTGCTCGAAGGCCTCGACGTGTTGATCGACGATCTCACGATCGTGCGGATCGAAGGCGCGGGCCATTTCGTGCCCTGGGAAGCGCCCGATGCCGTCACCCGGGCGATGGCGGACTGGCTGCCATGAAGCCGCGGCCGCATCTCTTTCGCGAACGGGCCGGGCATGCCAGTAGTCCTGTCACCTATATTGAGCTGTTTTTCGACTTGGTTTTCGTCTTTGCGATCACCCAGCTCTCGCACCGGCTGCTCTCGCACTTGACGCTGGGCGGCGCGCTAAAGACTTCGCTTCTCTTCTTGCCGGTGTGGTGGGTGTGGATTTATACGAGCTGGACGACAAACTGGCTCGATCCCGAGCGCGCCAATGTCCGGTTGATGCTCATTGCCATGATGCTTGGAGGACTTGCGCTTTCAAGCGCGGTTCCCGACGCCTTTGGTGCGGCCGGACTGCTCTTTGCGGCGAGCTATGTCGCCATGCAGCTGTTCCGCAGCCTCTACATGGTCTGGGCCTCGCGCGGGGTGAATGAAGGGCGCGCGCGCAATTTCCTGCGGATCAGCTTCTATTTCCTGCTTTCCGCGCCGCTCTGGTTGGGGGGGGGCTTTGTCGATGCCCGTTGGCGGGTGCTGTGCTGGGCGCTCGCGATTGCCATCGAATATGCCGGGCCGATGGTCTTCTTCCGTACGCCGTTTCTCGGCCGCTCGACCGGCGGAGACTGGGACATTTCGGGCAGGCATATGGCCGAACGCTGCGCGCTGTTCATCATCATCGCGCTTGGTGAGGCCGTGCTGGTCACCGGCGCGACCTATGCCGGGCTGGCACATGATACGCCCACGACGGTTGCATTCGTGATGAGCTTTGTCAGCAGTGCGACGCTGTGGTGGATCTATTTCGACATTGGCGCAAAGCGGGCCTCATCGATGATCAGCGCTGCCGACAATGCCGGGTTCATTGCGCGCAACGCCTATACCTATCTCCACATGCCGATCGTCGCCGGGATCGTGGTGACGGCGGTGGCGGACGCGCGGATGCTGGCATCCCCCCGGGCGCTGGCCGATCTTGCCTATGTTCTGACGGCCTGTGGCGGGCCGATGCTCTTCCTCTTCGGCAACCAGATGTTCAAATGGGTGACAACCAACCAGCGCTTCCCGCCGCTGTCGCATTTCATCGGGAACATCCTGCTGGTGATGACCGCCGTCGCCGGGTATTTCTGGCACTGGCAGGCGCTCAGCATCGGGCTGCTGGCGACGCTCAGCCTCATCCTGACCGCGCAGTGGGAATGGTTTTCGCTGCATGGCGGCTGGCGACGCTGGGCGCCCTGGATAGGGCCGCTGTTCGCGCGCTGGCGCTGATCAGGGCTTGAGCCAGCCAGCCTCGGCATAGGCAAGAGCGGTGGCCTTCAGCCCTGCGCGCGTGTCGATTTCGGGCCGCCAGAGCGCCGCAGGAGGGCGCCGTGCGGGGTCGATCACCCAATCGGGATGGCAGAAATAGCGGACGCGATCGGCCGTCAGTTTTGCGCCCGATCCACGGAAGAATCCGTCGAACCGTGCGGCGAGGTTGAGAAGCGGCGCGGGGGCAGAGAGCGCCGTCACGTCCTTGCCGACCGCCTCGCCGATCGCCTTTCCGAAGCCGATATGGGACCAGCCGTCCGTCGTTCCGTCATCGACCTCATAGATTTGAGCCTGTGCTTCGGAGGCAGGGAGCAGCGCCAGCAAGAGCCGGGCAAGGTCGCTCACCTCGATCACCGAAATCTGTCCCTCGGGCGGGAGCAGGATGAAGCCGCGCCGTGCCATGCGGAACAGGTCAAGCGTATCGGTGTCGGCGGGCCCGTAAATCCATGGTGGGCGGACGATCGTCCAGTCGAGGCCGCTTGCTTGCACCAGATTTTCGCCCTTGGCCTTCGACCAGCCATAGACCGAAAGTTCCGGCTCGCGGGCCGAAAGCGAGGAGACATGGACGAAGCGGCGGACGCCCGCGTCGCGCGTCGCTTCGATCATGGCCAGCGTGCCGGCGACATTGCCCGCTTCGAACCCGGCGCGGTCGGGCGCGTTCACGACGCCTGCGACATGGATCACGGCATCGCTTCCCCTGGCCAGCGCGCGCAGGCTTTCGGGGCGGTCAAGCGCGCCCGCGATCCATTCGACGCCGTCCTGCCCGGGCTGGGGCGATCGCGTGAGCGCGCGCACCCGGTGGCCCTGCGAAAGGGCGAGCCGGATCAGCGTCTTGCCGACGAAGCCGGTACCGCCGGTGATGCCGAGCACGGGCTTGCTCACAGCATCACCAGATGGTCTCGGTGGATCAGCGCCGCGCGCGGGGCATAGCCCAATATGGACGGCAGGGCGTCGCTGCGCTTGCCCGCAATGCGCCGGGCATCCGCGCTATCATATTCGGACAACCCGCGCGCAATCGCAACGCCATCAGGCCCGACAATGGCAAGAACGTCGCCGCGGCCGAACTTGCCCTCGATGGCATTGGCACCAGCAGGCAGGAGGCTTGCACCGGCCTTCAGCGCCTTGACCGCCCCGGCATCGACATGGACCGAGCCCTTGACCGTCAACCGCCCGGCCAGCCACGCCTTTTTCGCGCGGGTCGATCCGTCGGCAACGAAGAGCGTGCCGCAACCGCCTTTCGCCAGACGGGCCAGCGGGTGGTCGTGCAACCCCGAGACGATCACAAGGTCGACCCCGGCGCTGCGCGCGATCTGCGCGGCTTCGATCTTGGACGCCATCCCGCCGGAACCCATGCCGGAGGATGTGCCGCCTCCGGCCATCGCGATGATCGCCGGATCGATCTTCTCGATGCGTTCCAGCCGCTCTGCGTCGGCATTGCAGGCCGGATCGGCGGTGTAGAGTCCGTCGACATCCGACAGCAGGACAACGCCCTGTGCGCCTGCGGCTTGCGCGATCCGCGCGGCCAGCCGATCATTGTCGCCGAAACGGATTTCGGCCGTGGCGACCGAATCATTCTCGTTGATGACCGGGACGACGCCAAGGCCGATCAGCCGGTGGAGCGTCGCCGAGGCATTGAGGTAACGCCGCCGGTCTTCCAGATCGTCGAGCGTCACCAGCATCTGCGCCGCCGTCAGGCCGTGGCTCCCGAGCAGTTCGGCCCAGCATTGCGAAAGGGCAATCTGGCCGGTCGCGGCGGCCGCCTGCGCATCCTCAAGGCTGGCGCGGCCGCCCTTGGGCAGTTTCAGCCGTCTCGCGCCCAAGGCGATGGCGCCGGACGAGACGATCGCGATCTGCTGGCCCTTGGCAATCCGGTCGGCAATGTCTGCGACAAGCGTTCCGAGCCACGCTCGCCGGACATTGCCATCAGCGTCCACAAGCAAGGCGGAACCCACTTTGACCACAAGGCGCTCAAAATCAGCCACGCGAAACAAACCCCTCCGCGCCTCCGCGCCTCCGCGCGAACCCGAGCCTTTTCTTTTGTTCGCGCGGAGGCGCGGAGGCGCGGAGTTCTGCGTGCACGACCTGCGTTGCAAACTCCCGATGCGCTAAACCGGAGACCATGGCTTTTCCTCTGCGATCTGCGCCTCTGGCGCGCCGGCCTTCACCCCGATCGCATCGGCCAGCCGGTCGAGCACGGCCTCGATGCCTTCGCCGCTGGCGCCCGACATGGGGAAGACTTCCGCCTTCGACGCGCGTTTGAGCTTGGCCACGAGCTTCTTCACATCGGTCGGATCAAGCGCGTCGATCTTGTTGAGGCCGATGACTTCGACCTTGTCGGTCAACCCGGCGCCATAGGCGTCAAGTTCGCCGCGCACGATCCGCCATGCGCCGACCGGGTCTTCGCCCGTCGCGTCGACCAGGTGAAGCAGCACCTTGCAACGCTCGATATGGCCAAGGAAGCGGTCGCCGACCCCTGCGCCCTCCGCCGCGCCTTCGATCAGGCCGGGGATGTCGGCAATCACGAACTCGCCGCCGCGATGGCTGACAACACCAAGCTGCGGGCGCAACGTGGTAAAGGGATAGTCGCCGACCTTCGCCTTGGCGTTGGTGACGGCATTGATGAAGGTCGATTTGCCAGCATTGGGCAGGCCGAGCAGCCCGGCATCGGCGAGCAGTTTGAGGCGCAGCCAGACATACATTTCCTCGCCCGGCCAGCCGGTCCCGTGCTGGCGCGGGGCGCGGTTGGTCGAGGTCTTGTAGCTCATATTGCCGCGCCCGCCATCGCCGCCGCGCAGGAAGACCTTGTGTTCACCGACCTTGGTGAAATCGGCAAGGACATGCTCCTTGTCGTCGGACAGGATCTGCGTGCCTACCGGCACCTTGATCAGGAGATCGTCGCCTCCTCCTCCGGTGCGGTTGCGCCCCGCCCCGCCGCTGCCGCGTGGCGCCCGGAAATGCTGGGTGTAGCGGAAATCGATCAGGGTGTTGAGCCCGGCTACGGCCTCGAAGATGATGTCCCCGCCCTTGCCGCCATTGCCGCCGTCGGGCCCGCCATATTCGACGAACTTTTCACGCCGGAAGCTGACGGCCCCGGGGCCGCCCGCGCCCGAGCGTACGAAAATCTTGGCCTGGTCAAGGAAATGCATGGGCGCGCCTTAGCCGCGTTTGCCCGATTGGGAAACCGTCACCCAGTCTGGCGCGTCGCCATCCGCTTTTGCACGCCGGGAGACGCCATCAATATCGTGTGCGCGATATCGCGGGCAGCTCCGCGCGGCAGACCAAGCGCCCTGGCCATCGGCGCGCCAAGCAGGGCATCGCCCATTGCGAGCAGGACGAGTGTGAGCGTCTCTTCGGGCATCAGCCCATCCTCATCGCCATCGCGTAGCTGATCCATCAGCTTGTGGATCGCATCGAGGATCGGGTTCAAGGCGTCCTGATTGCCCGACATGATCATCCAGGTGCACAGGCCGCCTGCGCCCTGCTGGTCAAACGCATCGAACGTCATTTCGACGATCATGCGCGGATCGGCCTCACCCCGCCGCGCCTGAAGCACCACCCCGGCAATCGTTCCGCACACCTGCTCGGCGATGTTGCCTGCCAGCGCGCCCTGAAGTTCGGCCGCCGATCCGAAATGGTGGAGCAGGTTTGCGTGCGTCCGCCCCATCCGCGCCGCGACAGCCTTCAGTGTTACTGCCTGCGGCCCGCTTTCGATCAGGAGCGCGCGCGCAGCTTCGAGCGCGGCCGCGCGGCTTTCATCAGGGGTCAGGCGCTTACGAGTTATTGACATTTATGTAAGTAATTCCTACTGACACCGGTGTAAGGAGATTCGTGTATGACTGCTGCTGCCCTCAAGACGCCTGCTGACCTGACCATCACCCCCCGCGACCGCCGTTTCGGCCGCAATGCGAAACAGGATCGCTGGTGGCTTGGCGGCGATCCGATTGCAACGGCTTTCTACAACGCTCTCTCTATCACATTTCCGCGCGGAGAAGCGTTTTTCATCGAATCGGTGAAGGCATTCCGCGATGGCGCGCCCGAAAAGCTCGCGCGCGAAATCCGCGCCTTTGTCCAGCAGGAAGTCATGCACACCCGCGAACATGTCGCGTTCAACAAGCGCGTTGCCGAGGCGGGCTATGACATTTCCGGGCTTGAGAAGAAGGTGGTCGAATCGCTCGAGCTGACGAAGAATCGTCCGTTGATCCTCAATCTCGCCGTGACGATGGCGCTCGAACATTACACGGCGATCATGGCTACCCAGATGATCACTGGCAAAAATGCCTGGAAGGGCGCCGATCCCGAGCTCGCCGCGCTCTGGAAATGGCACGCGATGGAAGAGATCGAGCACAAGGGCGTCGCCTATGACACCTGGCTTCACGCGACGAAGGACTGGACACGCTGGAAGCGCTGGAAGGTCAAGAGCATCATGATGTTGCTCGTTTCGAAGAATTTCTGGATCAACCGCTACAAGGGTGTGATCGAACTGCTGAAGCAGGACGGGATCACGGGCGCGAAGGCGCATCTCGGCCTCCTCTGGTTCCTGTTCGGCGGCCCCGGCGCGATCCGCAAGCTGATGATTCCCTGGGCGACCTTCTTCCTCCCCGGCTTCCATCCCTGGAACCATGATGATCGCAACCTGATCAACATGGTCGAAAGCGAATATGAAGCGGCGCGGATGCCCGAGGCGCTGGCGGCCTGAACCTCGCATGTCCGAATCTGTCATTCCCGCGAAAGCGGGAACCCAGTGCCGCACCCTCTTGGGTTCCCGCTTTCGCGGGAATGACAAACGAGTGGAATGGCCTCTAGCCTAATTCGGCGTCGCCGTTAGGCTGCCAAAATGATCGACGAATTCTTTGACGATGAACCCGTCACGACTGGGGCGCCGCTGTTCGACGTCGATCTTGTCGAACGCCTCCTCCAGGACTCGGCGGCGAACGGCAAGGCCGTCAGCTATTCCGAACTGCTGCTTATCCTCGGCTATCGCTTCACGCGGCCCAAGATGCGCGCTCTCTGCAAGGTGCTCGACGAGGTGGACCGGCGCGGGATGGCGCGCGGCGAGCCCGAACTGGCGGCGCTTGTCGTGCGCGAGGGCGATGGCCTTCCGGGGCAGGGCTGGTGGGTCGGGCGGCGCGACTATGCTGGGGCGTGGACCGGCCCCGAGGCGCAGGCCTTCCTCTCCAAAATCCAGCGCAAGACCTTCACCTTCTGGAGGCGCCGTGCCAAGAGTGAGGCATGATCGCGCCCACGCTCAACACCGAACGCCTCACGCTCCGCCCGCTCTCGCTCGAAGACTGGGAGGCCTATGCTGCGGCCTGGGCCGATCCGCGCCTGACCACCTTCATCGGCGGGCAGCCGCGCACCCGCACCGAAAGTTGGGGGAAGTTCCTGCAAGGCATCGGGCTCTGGCCGCTTCTTGGCTATGGCTATTGGAGCTTTATCGACCGCGAGAGCGGCACCTTCCTCGGCAATGGCGGACTGGCCCGCTTCGAACGCGGCCTGCCCGAACTGGAGGGCTATCCCGAAGCAGGCTGGGCCTTTGTGCCCGACGCCTGGGGACGGGGCCTTGCAACCGAAGCGATGGCCGCGATCCTTGGCTGGGCGGACGAGACGCTGGGCGGTCCCGAAATCCGCTGCATCATCGATCCCGGCAACACGGCGTCGCAGCGCGTGGCGGCCAAGCTGGAGTTTGAAGCAATGGGCGAAGTGGATTTTCCGCCGGGGAGGACGGGGGTTTATCGTCGCAGACAGTGATTGTGTAAGGCGTAAAGGGTCGATGACTATTTTCGAGCCGATTGCGGACATTTGCTGTCAGCTTCGGACTGCATCTCGATTGATGGCGAACCAGATCAAGGCGTTTGCAGCGCCGCAAGCCGCTGGAAGCGAAAGCTCCAGCACGGTCGTTGTGCTAGTGATGGGCAGCACAACCCCAACTCCAATCGCCGAGCCCACGATCACAAGAAGTACCGAGCATAAGAGCCTTGAGCCCGATCGGTCACATATGACAAGGGCAATAGGCAAAAGGATTATCAAGCCAATCGCTTCGAAAGGAAGGATAAAAAGCGAAAACAGCGCAGCATCGGAGAGCCTAAACGGCGTTTCCGTATCTGCCGCCACCGTAGTCCAGACGAGTAGGAGCACAGTGCACACAATGCTGCTGGTGATGAAGGGCGCCAATACGCGTCGGAGCAACCAAGGCATGCAGCGAGGATGCCCCAATAGCTTTGCCTCCGCAATGTTGGTTTCCCAACAATTGCTGACTTTCAAACTAGCCCGCGCCCGACATTTCAAAGGCTGGACACCCCGATCCGTTTCGCTATGAAACCTGACTCATGACACTCCCATCCCCGCTGTTCGATCGCCTGCGGCTTCCGGTCATAGGCTCTCCGCTGTTCATCGTGTCCGGCCCGGAACTGGTCATTGCCCAGTGCAAGGCGGGGATTGTTGGTTCTTTTCCGACATTGAATGCGCGTCCGCAGGCGCAGCTCGACGAGTGGCTTCACCAGATCACAGAGGAACTCGCCGCGTGGAACCGGGACAATCCCGACCGGCCCGCCGCGCCCTATGCGGTCAACCAGATCGTCCACAAGTCGAACGACCGGCTCGATGCGGACGTCGCGACCTGCGCCAAATGGCAGGTGCCGATCACGATCACATCGCTCGGCGCGCGTGAGGAGCTGAATCAGGCGGTGCATGGCTGGGGCGGGATCACGCTGCACGATGTCATCAACGATCGCTTTGCGCGCAAGGCGGTCGAAAAGGGCGCGGACGGGCTGATTCCGGTTGCGGCAGGTGCTGGCGGGCATGCCGGCACGCTTTCGCCTTTCGCCTTTGTTTCCGAACTGCGCGAATGGTTCGACGGGCCGATTGCGCTTTCGGGCGCGATCGCGACAGGGCGCTCGGTATTGGCCGCACTCGCGTGTGGGGCCGACCTTGCCTATATCGGCTCGCCCTGGATCGCGACCAAGGAAGCCAATGCCGATACGGCCTACAAGCAGGGGATCGTCGAGGGCCGCGCGGCGGACATTGTCTATTCGAGCCTGTTCACCGGCGTGCACGGCAATTATCTGCGCGGTTCGATCGAGCGTTCTGGGCTTGATCCGGACAATCTGCCCGAAGGCGATCTGAAGACGATGAATTTCGGCTCGGGCGGCAATACCAAGGCCAAGGCCTGGAAGGATATCTGGGGCTCGGGGCAGGGCATCGGCGCGGTGACGGCGGTCGACAGCGTCGCAGACCGCGTTGACCGGCTCGAGGCGGAGTTCAACGCGGCGAAAGCGGAGTTGGCGGCGAAACTCGGCTAGCCCTTCGCCCCCAAAACCTCGGCCAGCAGCGTATTGGCGCGGGGGCCGTCCCAGTTCATTGCGCCGATCACGCGCCAGACTTCCTTGCCGTCCGCATCATAGAGAATGGTGGTCGGCAGCATGCCCGTATCATAAGCAAAGCCGAGGTCGCTCTTTGCATCGAGATAGGGCTTCAGGTGCGCGAACTTGCGCTTCGCCCACCAGCCCTGGACAAGCGCGCGGCTATTGTCCTGGCTGATCACGATAAGCTGGAGCCGATCTGGCGCGCGCGCGGCCAGCGTGTCGAGCGTCGGCATTTCCGCGACGCACGGCCCGCACCACGTGGCCCAGAGATTGACGAGCAACGGCTTGCCGCGAAAATCGGCAAGGCTGATTGCCGTGCCATTCGGATCCTCGAACACGACCGCAGGCATGGCGTCTCCACGATGCGACATGTCGACGGTGCCGGCCTGTTCGGGGCCGACCGGGGCGGTGCTGGTTGCGGTTTCGCCGGGCTTGGGTTGCGGTGCGGGGGCAGATTGCTTATCGCACCCGGCCAGCAGCAGGGTACAGCTCCCGAGGAGGCCGAAGATTTCCAGTCGCAATGACAGCTCCAGTTCAATGTGGGGCGGGCGCTTCGCGGAAGGCCCGGCGGCGGTGATGCGCGAGATAAATGCCTCGATCCCGTTCGACAAGCGGCTTTGGCAGCAGGACATCGCCGCGTCAAAGGCGCATGTGGCCATGCTCGGTGCGACCGGCATCCTGTCCGCGGCCGATGCGCAGGCGATCAGCGACGGGCTTGATGCGGTTGCGGCGGATTATGCACGGGATGGTGTGCCCGAAGACCTAGCGCTTGAAGACATCCACATGGTCACCGAAACGCGGCTGGCGGAGAAGATCGGGCCGGTCGCAGGCAGGCTCCACACCGCGCGTTCGCGCAATGACCAGGTCGCGACCGACTTCAAGCTCTGGGTGCGCGATGCGATCGATGCGGTTGCGGCCGGTTTGACCGCCTTGCGCCGCGCGATCATCGCGCGCGCAGAAGACCATGCCGATGCTGTGATGCCGGGCTTCACGCATCTCCAGAGCGCCCAGCCTGTGACGCTTGGCCATCACCTGATGGCGTGGCACGAAATGGTCCGCCGCGATGCCTCGCGCTTCGCCGATGCGCGGGTGCGGCTCAACCAGTGCCCGCTGGGCAGCGCGGCGCTGGCAGGGACCGGTTTTCCGATCGATCGCCATCTGACGGCTGCGGCGCTGGGTTTCGAAGGTCCGACCGCCAATTCATTGGATAGCGTTTCCGACCGCGATTTCGCGCTCGATTACCTGATGGCCGCCAGCCAATGCGCGCTGCATTTGTCGCGCATGGCCGAAGAAATCGTCATCTGGGCAAGCCAGCCCTTTGGCTTTGTCGTGCTGCCCGACGGGTGGTCGACCGGCAGTTCGATCATGCCGCAAAAGCGCAACCCCGATGCCGCCGAACTTGTGCGCGGCCATTCCGGACGGATCATCGGTTGCCTGACCGCTCTGATGATCACGATGAAAGGCCTGCCGCTGGCCTATTCAAAGGACATGCAGGATGACAAGCCGCCGGTCTTCGAAGCGCATGACCTGCTGGCGCTTTCGCTGGCGGCGATGACGGGGATGATCGAAAGCCTCGCTTTCCGAACGGACCGGATGCGCGCGCTTGCCGAAAGTGGCTTTGCAACCGCAACCGACCTGGCCGACTGGCTAGTGCGCGAAGCCGATGTGCCATTCCGCGAGGCGCATCATATTACAGGGCAGGCGGTGAAGCTTGCCGAGAGCAAGGGCTGCGGCCTCGCCGATCTTGAACTTGCCGACTTGCAGGCTATCGACGCCCGGATCAGCGAGGGCGTATTCGGAGTGCTTACGGTCGATGCCTCGGTCAACAGCCGCACCAGCCATGGCGGAACCGCGCCTTCATGTGTAAGGGTGCGGATAGCCGAGGCAAGAGCGGCGCTGGAACGATGAGACGCATGAAGGCACGATTGGCATTGGTTGTGATAGTGCTGGCTCTCGCCGGCTGTGGCGGGCGAGTGCCGCTGGCACCTAAGACCGGCAACGTGCTGCCGCCCAAGCCTGAAACGGCATCGGTTGTTCCGACCGCCGAGCAGTTGCTGGCGCCCGATACGCAGGCCCGGCCCAAACGCAGCGATGAACAGTTGAAACGCTCCGAAGAGCGTCAGGACGACAAGTTCGACCTTCCTCCTTCCCGCTGAGGCCCAAATGGATCATTTCAATCTGAAAAACGGCGTGATGCACGCCGAGGATGTGCCGCTGGCGCGAATCGCCGAAGAGGTCGGGACGCCCGTCTATGTCTATTCGCGTGCAACGCTTGAACGCCATGCACGGGTTTTCATGGAAGCGCTATCCGGGCTTGGGCGCAAGCATTTCGCCTTTGCGATCAAGGCCAATCCCAACCTGTCGGTTCTGCGCGTGCTCGCAAAATGTGGCTTCGGCGCCGATGTTGTGTCGGGCGGAGAGATCGCCCGGGCGCTCGCTGCAGGAATAGAGCGGGCGGACATAGTCTTTTCCGGCGTCGGCAAGACCCGCGAGGAGCTAAAGCGGGCTCTCGATGATGGCATCGGTCAGTTCAACATTGAACTCGAGGAAGAGGGTGCGGCGCTTTCCGAACTCGCCCTGGCCTGTGGCAAGCGCGCCGTGGCGGTGCTTCGCGTCAATCCCGATGTCGATGCGAAGACGCACGCCAAGATCTCGACCGGCAAGAAGGAAAACAAGTTCGGCGTGCCGATCGACCAAGCCGGGGGCATCTATGCCCGGCTTGCAGGCCTGCCGGGACTCGATTTGCGCGGCGTTGCGCTTCATATCGGCAGCCAGGTCTTCGATCTCGGACCGCTCGAAGCCGGCTATGCAAGGATTGGCAAGTTCATCGCCGAACTGCGCGCCGGGGGATTTGCCATTGACCGAGTTGATCTGGGCGGGGGGCTGGGCGTGCCCTACCAGCGCGATCAGGTGCCGCCGGAGCCTGCCGAATATGGCCGGATGGTTGAGCGAGTGACGAAGGGCTGGGATGTGACGCTGATGTTCGAGCCCGGTCGCGTGATCGTTGGCAATGCCGGTGTGCTTCTCACCAAGGTGATCTGGGTGAAGCCAGGCGTCATCAACCCTTATGTGATTGTCGATGCAGCAATGAACGATCTCGCCCGCCCGGCGCTCTATGATGCGTGGCACGATTTCGAAGCCGTCCAGCCGACCGGTGAACGCATGATCGCGAACATCGCCGGGCCGGTGTGCGAAAGCACCGACACGTTCGCGATGGCGCGCGATATCGACGCCGTGAAGTCGGGCGACCTTGCGGTGTTCCGCACCGCAGGCGCCTATGGCGCGACAATGGCCTCGACCTATAACAGCCGGGCGCTCGTCCCCGAAGTGATGGTGGATGGTGACAAATATGCCGTCGTCGCCGATCGCGTCCAGCCCGAGGCGCTGATTGCGGCCGAGCGCTTGCCCGATTGGCTTTTGGACTAGTTTCGCGCCGATTCGATCAAATCTCCATCTGTGATCGTCTAGCTAGATCAGACGGAGCGCCGAGACGATCATCCAGCACCCAGCCCCGGCCAGCAATATGGCCGCCGCGCGGCGAAGTGCAGCCAGCGGAAGTGATCCCGGCCAGTCGCGACCCATCATGACGGGGATAGCCGCCGCAGCCAGGGTCGCGGCAATCCCGGCTCCCACGCCAAGTCCCGCAAGCCCCGTCCGCGCGGCCATTGCAAAGACGATGAATTGTGAGGCATCGCCAAACTGAAGCGGCGCGAAGCCCTTCAGGCTGGTGAGGAAGGCACTGTTTCCATTGACGTCTCTCATTGCTTTCCCCCGGAGCAACATCGGTCCGCCAGCAAACAGAAGGGCCAATCCTGCCATCAATGTCCGCGCCTGAAAGTTGATAATGCCGGCGACAATCGCTCCGCCAATTCCGGCGAAAAGCAGGCTGGCGAATGTGGTAAACGTCAGTGCGCCGATAATTGCTCCACCGGCGTCGAAGCGTAGCTGAAGGCTATGCGCCCTTGCCTGAACGCGCCCGCCCGTTTCCGCCAGCAAGACGGCGATGAAAACGGGCAGCAATACATCCATCGGGGCTCCTTTGCGGTCGTGCTTCCTGCCAGAAAACCGGTTACCAGTTTTTTTCGGGAAGCGCTTATCCGTAGAGGCGCTGGTTGATCGCCGCCAGATAGGTTTGCGTCGCTGCTGCATCTAGTTGCTCGCAGCCAACTGCATCGCGCATCGTTTCAAGAAAGGACATGACCATCAGGCTGCCGTCGGAGACCGCCAATTCGCTTTCGAGACCATGCGCGATTTCGACCACCGGTGTCAGGCCGTAGTTTGCGGCAATCCGGCGCAGTTCATCCACCTCATGGGCCAGCCGGGCAATAGTAATGTGCGGCAGTTCGGCCGCTATCCGGTCGATCCGCTCGCAAAGTTGCGCCTGAACCTGCATTAGCGCGTTCGTCGCAATTCCCATCTGCCCAACTCCTGACTCTGATGGCCAGAGATTGCGCGCTTATGGTTACCGGAGTGTTAACGTGGCTTGCGGAACGCGGTTTCGGCCGAGCGCAGGGCCTCGGACGTCACAGGATAGCCCAGGCCTTCGGGGATACAGAGATGGGGTTCGCCATCGCGTTCTTCCATCCAGGGCGCCACGAGGCTGACCGGAATGCTGCGCGCCTGGGCTTCAGCCTCAGCAAAATGCCGGAACTGAGCCAGCCGTTCAAGGTTACGTCTGGTCGGGTAAATGATCTTGACCTTGCCGGCGTCGGCGGCGTCGAGGACTTCCTGCGCGCTCGCCCAGAAACTGCTCACATTTTCCGTTTCATCGACCACAGGGTGCGGCGCGTCATCGCCGGCCAGGGCAATATAGAATCGTGTGTCGAACACGCGGGCCTCGCGGAAAGGCGGGCACCAGCGCGCGAAAGGCACCAGCATGTCGAGATTGAGGGTCAGGCCCGCTTCATCCAGAAGCGCACTGAACGGCTCATGCGCATGAAGCCGGGGCTGTGTGGTGGCGATCCATTCGGCCGAAGGTGGGGCGGCAAAACCTATCGCTATGCCGCTTTCTTCAAGCGTCTCGCGGATGGCCGCAACACGCGCGGCGCCTTCGTCAGACGCAAACAAGTGGGTCTCAGCAATTGCGCGATCGTCCGGATCGATCCGGCCGCCGGGAAAGACAATGGCGCCACCGGCAAAGGCCATGCTCGCCGACCGCTCGACCACGAGCAGTTCGGGTGGCCCAACCGCCCTGTGGCGAAAGATCACCAGCGTTGCCGCCGGGATCGGGACGGGCATATCGCCGCCAATTCCTGTTGTATTGTCATTCATCCGGAACGGCCTATCCTCCACACCTCCTTTGGGAAAGGGGCAATGATGGGGATCATGGAGATATTGGGCGTCGCCGCCAGCGTCAGCCTGCTGGCAGGGTGGCGGCTGTACCTGTGTGTCTTTGCGACGGGCCTTGCAATGCGCATGGGCTGGATTGCTGCACCAGAACACCTGCAAAGCCTCGGGATCCTGACCAACGACTGGGTGATGGCCGCGGCGGGTATCGGCATGATCGCCGAATTTTTTTCCGATAAGATCGCGTGGCTCGATTCGCTGTGGGATGCCGTGCACACTGCGATCAGGCCGGTGGGGGGTGCGCTGCTTGCCCTTGCGCTGGTCGATGCGTCCGATCCCAAGTGGCAGGTCGTCACGCTCCTGCTTGGGGGTGGCGCAGCTTTGCTCAGCCATGGGGCAAAGGCGGGAACGCGCGCCGTGGTCAATGCCAGTCCCGAGCCGTTCAGCAACATCGCGGTTTCCACGGGCGAGGATGTTGCCACGGGAGGCTTGCTGTTCCTCGCGCTCTCGAACCCGGTGGCGGCGATCTTCGTTGCGATCATCATGGCCGTGACGGCGGTTGCGGCGCTCATCATGGTTCGGCGTGTCTTGAAAAAGCTGTTCGGCGTGACGGCGACGTCTGCGCCGCCGGCTTAGCTCGGATGGTGGAGCTGAGCGGGATCGAACCGCTGACCTCGTCATTGCGAACGACGCGCTCTCCCAACTGAGCTACAGCCCCGCATCCGGGTTCGCGGCTTTAACGCCGCGTTTTCTCCAAGGCAATGGCTTTGG
>CXWL01015135.1_pt1 | contig 22266 bp, 24 predicted proteins | sample 590931 | NCBI WGS metagenome assembly CXWL01 (sample SAMEA3498368, study PRJEB10139) | groundwater metagenome | biome: water well; material: biofilm material | place: Germany | collected 2015-04-27 | reverse complement strand
GGCAGTTCGTCGAGGAAGAGGACGCCGAGATGCGCCAAGCTCACTTCGCCGGGTTTGGCGCGAATGCCGCCGCCGACGAGAGCGGCCATGCTTGCCGAATGATGCGGGTTGCGGAACGGGCGCCTTCGGCCGATCGCACCGTTCTTCAGTTCGCCGGCGAGGCTTTGAACCATCGAAACTTCGAGCGCTTCACGCGCGTCGAGTTGCGGGAGCAATCCCGGAAGTCTTGCGGCAAGCATCGATTTGCCTGCGCCGGGCGGGCCCAGCATCAGAAGATTGTGACCGCCGGCCGCTGCGATCTCGAGCGCGCGCTTTGCGGTTTCTTGGCCCTTCACATCGCGCAAGTCCGGCACCATCACCGTCTCGTCGGCGAGCTTCGCGACAGGCGCGCTCAACACCTGCACGCCCTTCAGATGATTGATCAGCGCGACGAGCGTCGGGGCGGCGATGATTTCGAGGCCGCCGGCCCAGGCGGCTTCGGGACCGGAATCTTGCGGACAGACGAACGTGCGTTCGAGTTCGAGCGCCTTGATTGCCGCGGGCAGGATTCCTGCGACCGGAATGAGTGCACCGTCGAGCGACAGCTCGCCGAGCGCCATATGGTTTGCCATTTCCGGCGCGGGCAGCACGCTCATCGCGGTCAAAAGGCCGAGCGCAATCGGGAGATCGTAGTGGCTGCCCTCTTTCGGTAGGTCCGCGGGCGAGAGGTTGACCGTGATGCGTTTGTTCGGCAGCGCGAGGCCGATCGCGTGAAGTGCAGCGCGCACGCGCTCGCGGCTTTCGGCGACCGCTTTGTCGGCGAGGCCCACGACCGACATGCCTTCCTTCAGGCCGCCGCTGGTGTCGGCCATGTGGACCTGGACGTCGACTTCACGCGCCTCGATGCCGACGAAGGCGACGGTCGAGATGTGAGCGACGGTCATGCGGGCGCGGCGTGGCGCTTTTCGATGGCGTTCCAGATGAGGGCTGCGACATCGACGCCTTCGAAGCGCTTTACCTCCCAAATCCCGGTCGGCGAGGTGACGTTGATTTCGGTGAGGTAGTCGCCGATCACGTCAATGCCGGTGAAGATGAGACCGCGGCGCTTCAGCTCAGGCCCGATGCGCGTGCAGATTTCTTTGTCGCGGGCGGTCAAGACGGTCTTTTCGGGCCGGCCGCCGACATGCATGTTCGAGCGCGCTTCGCCCGCTGCCGGCACGCGGTTGATCGCGCCCACCGCCTCGCCGTCGACCAGGATGATGCGCTTGTCGCCCTGGCGCACCTTGGCCTCGTAGCGCTGCACCATCATCGGTTCGCGCACGAAGGCGTTGAAGAACTCCATCATCGCGTTCAGGTTCTCGTCGTCCTTCCGCACGCGGAAGACGCCGGCGCCGCCGTTGCCGTAAAGCGGCTTGATCACGATCTCGCCGTGCTCGGCGCGGAAGGCGCGGATGGCATCCGGGTCGCTGGTGATCAGCGTGGGCGGCATCAGATCCGGGAACTCTGTGACGAACACTTTCTCCGGCGAATTTCTGACCCAATAGGGATCGTTCACGACCAGCACGCGCTTCGGCAGGCGCTCAAGCATATGGGTCGTTGTGATGTAGCCCATGTCGAACGGCGGATCTTGGCGGAGCAGCACGACGTCGACGGCGCCGAGATCGAGCGGTTGCGGCGCGCCGGCGGTAAAGTGGTTGCCGCGTTCGTTGCGGACAGTGAGCGTGTGTGCGCGGCCGGCCGTGACCTTGGCGCCATGTTGCACCAGATGCTTCGGCAGATAGTACCAAAGCTTGTGGCCGCGGGACTGCGCCTCCAGCGCCAGGGCGAACGTCGAGTCGCCGCCGATATCGATGCGATCGATCGGGTCCATCTGAATGGCGACGGTGAGCGGCATTGGTGCGTCCTTGGCGTGAGTGGGAAGATCGTGAGCAGATATCTAGGCCAGATTCAAGAACAAATTAGGAACTCAGAGCCGTTAGGAACGGGAGCACCGCTTGGGCAATCTTCTCCGGTTGTTCGGGCAGCATCGCGTGGCCCGCGCCTTCGATTTCGACGAGCGTGACGCGGGGGCCGAATTCAGCTTTGAGGGCGCGGCCGTTTTCGGGAAGGGTGATCGCGTCTTGTAGCGCTTGGACGACGAGTAACGGCACGGTGCCCGCACCCCACCATTCGGCAAGCGGTGTTGCTTGCGTTGCGGTGCTTTGCACCCGAGCTGTTTCGGCGTGCCAGCCGTCGCGCCAGACGGCAGCGTCGTTGCCGGCTGCGAAGAAGGCGTCGCGCACGTTTTCCAAGTGCTGCGCGGGCGTGAGCGTTCCGTCGAAGCATCCGAAGAGCGCTTGGCGGGCCTTCTCCGGGATCGGCACTTTGCCGCCGGCGGCGAGCAGGACGACGCGGCGCACGAGGTCCGGGCGTGCGGCGGCGAGCGCGCGTGCTTCGCGTTGGCCGAAGGCGTGGCCGATGACGATCGCCGGAGCGCCCATCGTTTCGATCACCAGTGCCGCGTCGGCAGCGAGATCGAACAGCGTTTGATCCTGCATCGGCCCCGTGCTTCGTCCGATTCCGCGGGGCTGCACGCGTGCCGCCGTGAAGCCTGTGGCGACGACACGACGCGCGAGATCGTCAAAATCTTCCGCCGGGCGGCCGAGTGACGGGATCATCACGACAAGCGGACCAGCACCATCGACGAGCGCTTCGACTGCGATGCCGGGTTTATTGAAGAGACGGCTGGGCATGGTGCTCTGTAGCACTTTGTACCGATACCGGGGAACGCTGCGCCGGTTTAGTTCACGCGCAGCTTCAGCGCCTGCAGCGCGAATGCGGCTTGGCGGCCCAAGGGGGCGGCTTGGCCTGCAAGGTTCAGGCAGTTTTGCGCGGCGCGGATGGCGGCGTTCATTTTGCCGATCGACTCGCTTGCCTTCGAGAGTTCGAGCCATAGGTCGGCGCGGCGCGGGGCGATGAGGACCATGCGTTCGGCGATCGTGAGGGCGCGGACCGCGTCTTTGCCGGCAAGTGCGCGGGAGTGGATGTTGTTCAAGAGGCGGAGCAACACGTTCCTGCGGCCGACGGGGCCGTACTTGCCTGGGTCGTCATCGGGAAGCTGAGGCCAAGGATTTAGCTCTTCCACATTCAAGACGACCCCACCGTTGAACGGATCGATCACGCGCGCGTGCTCGCCGTCGCCGAGCGTCATCAGGAAGTGACCCGGTGTATTCAAACCGTGGGCGGACACTTCCAATCGATGTGCAAGGTCGATGTAGAGGATGCCGAGCGATACAGGCAGACCGCGCCTGCGGTCGATCACGCGGATGAGATCGGCGTTTTGCGGATCGTCGAACGTGGCGTTGTCGCCTTGATAGCCGTGGCGCACGCCGATCGTCTCGGCCAGAGCGCGGGCGGCGGCCGGCACCTCCGCCATACCGCGGCGGACGGCGGCGTAACTTTCGCGCGCGTCGTCCGCCATTTGGCGCAGGTGATCGCGGTAGGGCTTTAGATCGAGGCCAAGATGATCGAGCGCCGCCAGATTGAGCGCGGTTTCGGCGAGAGGAATATCAGCATCTTCGCGCTGCCCCACGTCGTGGAGACGGGCTAAGATTTCCTGCGTCCTCTCGTCGGTCATTCCCTATTCGCCCGGTTGCAATTCCGGCGATACTGCGGCGACCTCGGCCTTGTCGCCGGGCCACGCGAAGCGTCGTGGGTCATCCTTCAGAAGCGCGTAGTTCACCACACGGCGCGCCTCGGGAATAGAGCGCGCGTGAGCGAGAACGCGGTCGAGTTCGGCCTGATCCTGCGCGATCCCCAGGATGTAGATCGTGCGGTTCTGGGTGTTGATGGTGTAGTTGATGTCCTTGATTGCGGCGTCGCTCAAGATCCGGGCACGGACTTGCGTGTTGATCCACCGGTCGCGAACGGTATCGAGCAAGTCGCCCTCGTTCGTTACCTCAATGTCGTTGACGACTTCTTTGATGTTCGGCGTTCCCCACGCGATGCGTGTTGCTGTCAAGCGATCTTCGTTCGTGGGCACCGTGCCAGAGAGATGCACGCGACCTTCGATAACGGAGGTGGCGACACTGGTGAACAGTTCGGGGCCTTGGGCCAGAAGGCGCGCGTTCAGATCCGTTCGCGCGTTGAAGTCGCCAACCGCGTTCGAGAACGAGCGTTCCTCCGTGTTCAGCGATACGCCGACGCAGCCGGTCAGGCCTGCGCTCAAGGCGGCCGCAAGCAGAATCCGAGTCATATTCATTCTTGCACCTCACAAACTTCAAACGCGCCAGGCGTCGACGATGTGGTGCGGCCAGCGGCCTGGCGCCAGCAACACCAGGTCGAATCGATGCGGTAGTTTGTTTAATTTTGGCTTTCGAGCGCGAAAGAGCGCGGCCGCCGTCTCGACGTGCTGACGCTTGGTTGCGCCCACGGATTCAACTGCGGCTTCAACCGTGCCGCGCGCGCGGACCTCAACAAAAACGAGCGTACGTTGCGTCCAGAAAGGCGTCAGGGCGACAATATCGAGTTCGCCGCCCTGAACCCGGAACTGACGGCTCAAAATTCTGTAACCTTTGGCCGCGAGATAGGCCGTCGCGACCCATTCGGCCGCCGTGCCGCGGGCGCGAGCCTTTTGGCGCTCGACGCTCACGCGTCCTGTTTCTTCAGTTCCAGCGCGCGGGCATAGACCTCGCGGCGCGGGAAGCCGAGCGCCGCCGCGACGATGGCGGCCGCATCTTTAACCGGGTGGCGCTTGAGAGCTTCGGTGAGCTGCGCGTCCAGCTTGTCGACGGCGACGGATTGAGCGGCGGCGGTGGGCGGCGCAACGACGATGACGATTTCGCCTTTCACATCTGGATGCTCTTCGTAATGGGCCGCGAGGTCGGCTAGCGGCGCACGGCGGATTTCTTCGTGCAGTTTCGTGAGTTCGCGCGCTACGGCGGCCGGGCGGTCGCCCAATAACGCGGCGAGATCGGCGAGCGAAGCGGCGAGGCGGCTCGGGGCCTCGAAGAAGATCAACGTTGCGGGTACGGTTTCGACTTCGCGAATAGCGCGGCGGCGTTCGGAGCCATGCGAGGGCAGAAAGCCCGCGAACAGGAACTTGTCGCTGGCCAGGCCCGAGGCGGTGAGCGCCGCAAGTGCAGCGGACGGGCCCGGAATCGGGACGACCGCATGGCCTTTGGCGGTGACGGATTCAACAAGACGCTGGCCGGGATCCGAGACCAGGGGCGTGCCCGCGTCGCTGACGAGAGCGACAGCGTGGCCTTCCTCCAGCTCACGAATGATTTCAGATTCGGCACGATCGGCGTTGTGCTCGCGATAGGAGTGCATCGGGCGGGAGAGCCCGTGCAACGCGAGCAACTTCGCCGTGACGCGGGTGTCTTCGGCGAAAATCGCGTCGGCGTGCTTCAGCACATGAAGCGCGCGTAATGTGATATCGCTTGCATGGCCGATGGGGGTCGCGACCAGGTAGAGGCCTGGGGATAAGGCCTCGTCCGATTGCCTTCGCTTGCCTCCGCCGTTAGTCTTGCCACCCATATTTTCCGCCGTTTCGAAGGATGCCCATCCCGTGACATCGCGTTTGTTTGAGTCCTACCCGGCCCGCCTGATGCGCGCATTGTGGACGATAGCCGTGCTGATGACGATGGGGGTGGGCCTCAGCGGGTGTGAGGGCTTCAGCATGTTCGGGGACGACAAGCCCCGGACGGTCACGACCGACGTGCCGCGACCGACCGCGGTGATGCCGCAGCCATCGGCTCCGCCGCCGGTGCCTGTGGCCGGGCAGGTCAGGATCGCGCTTCTGCTGCCGCTAAAGCATCCGTCCAAAGAAACCCGGGCAGTTGCGCAGGCGATGCAAGACGCCGCGCAAATGGCGATGTTCGACATGGGCGCGCGCTCCATGATGCTGATGCCGCGCGACACGGGGCCGACGCCTGAGACGGCCGCCGCGGCGGCGAGCGATGCGATCGCCAAGGGGGCCGAAATTATCCTGGGACCGCTGCTGGCGAACGACGTACGCGCGGTGGCGCCGATCGCGCGCGCGAAGAACGTCCCGGTCGTCGCCTTTTCGACCGATCGAACTGTCGCGGGGGATGGCGTCTTCCTGCTCTCGTTCCTGCCGGAGCAAGAAGTGAGTCGTGTGATCTCGTATGCGGTGTCAAAAGGCCACGGAAAATTCGTGGCGTTGGTCCCGGAGACGCCCTACGGCAAGCGCGTGGAAGAAGCGTTCCGCACGACCGTTGCGCAAAGCGGGCGCGAGGTCGTTGCGGTGCAAACCTATCAGCCCAACCCGCAAGCGTTGGAACCGGCGGTCAAGGCGGTCGCGAAGATGGGCTTCGACACGATTTTCTTGCCGGAAGGCGGGACGATGCTTCGGAGCTTGGGGCCGATCTTGGCGGTCAATCACGTCGAGTCGCGCAAGGTGAAGTTCATCGGCACGGGATTGTGGGACGACCCGGCCGTGGCCAGAGAACCGTCGCTGCACGGCGGCTGGTTTGCGGTGCCGCCGCAAGAGCAACGAACAAACTTCATCACCCGCTACCAGCAGCTTTACGGGTCGAAGCCACCGCGCATTGCATCGCTTGCTTATGATGCCATCGCTTTGTCAGCGACGCTGGCAAGCGGGCCGCCGGGCCGGCGCTACACACGCGCGACGATCGCAGACCCGAACGGGTTTGCCGGCATCGACGGCATCTTCCGCTTCCGCACCGACGGGATGACGGAGCGCGGACTTGCGGTAATGGAAGTTACAGATATGGGGCAGACGGTGATCAGTCCGGCGTCCAGCACATTCCAGAGCCAAGGCTTCTAAGCGACGAGCTGTTTCAAGACTGCATTGAGCACCAGGCGGCCTTTCGGCGTGGTGCGCAAGCGGTTTGTGCTGCGCGTGATGAAGCCCTGAGATTCCAGCGCGGCCACACGTGCCTCTGGGATCGTCCGTCCCAGCAGGCGCTCGATCCGCGCCGGCTCGACGCCTTCGGTCAGGCGCAATCCCATTAGCAGCGCTTCGGTGCCCTGCTCATGCGCGGCGACCCGCTCCCAGCGTTCAAGGCCGTGGCCGCGCGCGGCGACGCCTGTTAGCCAGGCTTCAGGTTGGCGCTCGGTCGCGGTTGCGAACTTCTCGCCGCCGATGGTGAGACGCCCATGCGCGCCAGGACCTACGCCCAGATAATCACCGTACCGCCAATAGATCAGATTGTGGCGCGACTCCTCACCCGGTTTGGCGTGGTTCGAGACCTCGTACGCGGGGAGGCCTGCAGCATTCATTCGCGCTTGAGTGCGTTCATAGAGAGAGGCCGCGGTGTCCGTGTCGAGTTCCTTCATCGTGCCGCGCGCGAGAGCGGCATGGAAGGGCGTGCCTTCTTCGAATGTCAATTGATAGAGCGAATAGTGCGTGCAGCCTTGGGCGAGCGCGCGGGCGAGCTCGTCGTCCCAAGCCTCCGCGGTTTGGCGGGGGCGCGCATAGATCAGATCGAACGACGCGCGCGGGAACGTCGCTTGCGCGAGGGCGACGGCGCGTAAGGCCTCGTCGACGGTGTGCAACCGGCCGAGCGCGCGCAGGTCCTCGTCGTTCAGCGCTTGCACGCCAAGCGAGACGCGGTTGACGCCGGCGGCGCGGTAGTCGCGAAAGCGCGTTGCGTCGACGCTGGTCGGGTTTGCTTCCAGCGTGATCTCGATGTTCGGGGCGAAACTGAACAAGCGTTCGGCGGTTTGCAGGACCTTGCCGACGGTTGCTCCGGGCATCAGCGACGGCGTGCCGCCGCCGAAGAAAATCGAGTCGAGCGGGCGGTGCACGTCTAGGCGGGCCGCAATCGTTTCAAGCTCGCGCGTCAGCGCGTCCGCCCAGGACGCGTCGTCGATCTTGGCACGCACATGGCTGTTGAAGTCGCAGTAGGGGCATTTGGACAGACAGAACGGCCAATGAACGTAGAGGCCGAACTCAGCCAAGGCAGGCCTCCACGAACTTCGCGAAGGCGCGTGCGCGATGCGACATCGCGTGTTTTTGCGCGGGGCGCATTTCGCCGAACGTGATGCTGTAGCCTTCCGGCACGAACATCGGATCGTAGCCGAAGCCAAGCGTGCCACGCGGCGGCCAAACGAGCGCGCCTGTCACGCGGCCTTCGAACGTCTCGGCGTGACCGTCAGGCCAGGCGAGACAAAGCGCGCAGACGAAATGGGCCGTGCGATCCTTCGCGCCATTTTCGCACAGGCGCTCGTGGACCTTTTGCATCGCCTCGCGGAAGTCTTTTCGCGGGCCCGCCCAGCGCGCCGAAAGAACGCCTGGTTCGCCGTCGAGCGCGTCGACGCAGAGGCCGCTGTCGTCCGACAATGCGGGGAGGCCGGCGGCACGTGCGGCGGCATGCGCTTTGATGAGCGCATTGCCGGCGAACGTCGGCTCGGCCGCATCGGGCTCGCCGAGCGCCAGGTCGGCTGCCGGAACCGCTTCAATCGCGAACGGGGCGATAAGGTCCGCGATCTCGCGCACCTTGCCGGGATTGTGGCTCGCAACAACGAGGCGCTTTTCGGTGAGGCGACGTGACATGGTCAGCGCGCGATCGCCGCGCGTTGTAGGTCGACGAGTTCGCCGATGCCTTTGCGGGCGAGCGCCATAAGCTCCATGAAGGCTGCTTCCGTGAATGGCTCGCCTTCTGCGGTCCCTTGCACTTCGACGAGGGCGCCGGCACCGGTCATCACGAAATTCGCGTCGGTGCCTGCACTCGAATCTTCGTCATAGTCGAGGTCAAGCACACTGGCACCACCATGGATGCCGCATGATATCGCGGCAACATGGTCCTTCAGCGGGATCGCTTTGATGAGTCCGTCGCGTTTCATCATCTGAAAGCATTTGTGGAGTGCGACGAAGGCGCCGGTAATTGCTGCTGTGCGCGTTCCGCCGTCGGCCTGGATGACGTCGCAGTCGATGACGATCTGGCGCTCACCAAAACCCTTTTGGTCGGTAACGGCACGCAGCGCGCGGCCGATCAAGCGCTGGATCTCGAGCGTGCGTCCGGATTGCTTGCCTTGGGCGGCCTCGCGGCGCATGCGTTCGCCGGTCGCCCGGGGCAGCATGCCGTACTCTGCCGTGACCCAGCCTTTGCCGGACCCTTTCAGAAACGGCGGGACGGTGTTTTCGAGCGACGCGGTGCAGAGCACGTGCGTGCGGCCGAACTTCACCATACAAGACCCCTCGGCGTGGGCGGAAACGCCAGGTTCAAGCGTGACTTCGCGCAACTGGTCCGCGCGGCGGCCGGAGGGTCGCATGGGAGGTTCCTTGCCTTGAAGTTTGGGGGCTTAGCCTTTACGTAGCCTGGCGCTTGCGGCCCTGCAACGGCCGCGGAATTCCTGGCTGAAACGAGCGGTATGAACGAACGGCCTAGCTCCAAAGTGCCCTCGCCAACACAAGTGGGCGAACTGTCGGAACGCTCGCGCGACATCTTCCGGACGATCGTCGAATCGTACCTGGAGACGGGTGAGCCGATCGGATCGCGCACCTTGGCGCAGCGCGGCAGCCTTACCTTGTCACCGGCGTCGATCCGCAATGTGATGTCGGACCTGGAGCATGCGGGCCTGCTTGAGGCGCCACATACGAGTGCCGGACGCGTGCCGACGCAGCTTGGGCTTCGCATGTTCGTCGACGGGTTGCTGGAGGTCGGCAACCTGGCGCCGGAGGAACGTAGAGGAATTGAAGGCCAGCTTGCGGCGAGCGGGCGCAAGCTCGACGACGTGTTGATGCAGGCGTCGGCGCTGCTTTCGGGTTTGAGCCAGTGTGCCGGGTTGGTCGTCACGCCGAAACGCGATCCCACACTGAAGCATGTCGAGTTCGTGCCGCTCGCTCCGCAGCGGACGCTCGTCATCATGGTCGGCGAAGACGGGTCGGTCGAGAACAGGATCGTCGAGACGCCACTTGGCCTCACGCCTTCGAATTTCATCGAGGCCGGGAACTATTTGAGTGCGCGGATGCGCGGACGAACGTTGGAAGAAGCGCGCAGCGAAATTCTGGGTGAAATCACGACGCAGAAAGCCGAACTCGACGGGCTTGCGGCGAAACTGGTTGCGGCGGGGCTTGCCGAATGGGGCGGGTTGCAGAGTACGACGCCCTCGCTCATCGTGCGCGGCCAGGCGCGGTTGCTGGAAGATGTCGGTGCAACCGGCGAGCTCGAGCGCATCCGTCAGCTGTTCGACGATATCGACCGCAAGAACGACTTGATCCAATTGCTCGAGCTTGCGAAACAAGGCGACGGCGTGCGGATTTTTATCGGCGCCGAAAACAAGCTCTATTCTCTGTCGGGTTCGTCGGTGATCGCAGCACCCTATTCGGATCAGTCACATCGCGTGGTCGGCGTGATCGGCGTAATTGGACCGACGCGCGTGAACTATGCGCGCATCGTGCCGATGGTCGATTACACGGCACGCGTGATCAGCCGCCTGATCAGTCAGCAGAAATGAACGGAAGTACGTAGAGACGATGAACAAGCCGCGAAACGGAAACGACCCTGTGCAGTCAGGCCCTGGCCCCACAGGCGACCCGGCCAACGACCAGGAGCTTGACCTTTCGAGCAACGATATCGTTCGGGAGGCGGCACAGATCGCGGGACTTCAGCAAGAGGTCGCAGAACTGAAAGACCGTTACCTTCGCGCGGTAGCCGAGGTCGAGAACGTGCGGAAGCGGGCGGAGCGCGAGAAGGTCGACGCCGCGCAGTTCGCGTTCGGGAAATTTGCTCGCGATCTCTTGAGCGTCGTCGACAATTTCTCGCGCGCGTTCGAGGCCTTGAAACCCGACGTACGCGCGTCGATGCCGAAAGAAGTTGCCTCCGTCGTGACCGGCATCGAGGCGACGCAGCGCGAGCTCTTTACGATCCTGGAGCGGCACGGGATCAAGCGTATCGAAGCGCAGGGGCTGCGCTTCAACCCCAACCTGCACCAGGCCGTGGCCGAAGTGCCGAGCCGCGAGCATCCGCCTGGGACGGTCCTTGCCGTTGCGCAGCAGGGTTACATGATCGGCGGGCGTTTGTTGCGCGAGGCGATCGTTGCGGTGTCGACCATGCCGCCCGCGACACCCGGTGAAGACAATACCGGCGCTTCGCCAGGCGGCGACTCCGTGCCGAAATAGTAATTCAGCTTCCGTCGCCACCGTTGCCGTGATGGCCGTGACCGTCGTCGTCATCGCTGTCTTGCGAGAAAACGCCGAACCAGCCGTTATCGTTACCTGAGCGCCGCCCTAGTCGTGCATCGCGGCGTTCGACATGCAGCGCGCCGGCAATCAGCATGTAGACCGTGCCAATGAACACACCCAGGATTCCGAGCGCGACCCATCCGTTGCCAGAGATCGTCGGCGTGCGCGCGATGATGTTGGCCGCACTCGGCCCCGCGGTGGCAGCGACCGAAGCGGCCGCAACACTCAACCTGTGAACGACAAAATTTGGCGTCATTGCCAGAACCCCGAAACTTCTTTTGCCATGCGCCCAATATGTGGGGTGGCTCAATGGCGAATGTGTGGCCGGGGTCAAGAATTGATCGGTCTGAAATATTTGGCGCCAGCCTCGGAAGGTGGCGCCAAATGGCCGGATTCGTGCCACTCAACCGTATTGGGCGGAGCGGGTGAAGGCCACGAAGTCTTGGTCAGCCTCCAGCGAGGTTACGGCCTTGCAGCGATTGCGCAGCGCCGCTTCCTCGCGTTTGTATTGGTCGACTTCAGCAAACAGGCGTGGTCCATCGTCGGCCACATAGATGATGACGACGGGGCTTGGGCTGTCCATGCCGATTCGGCTTCGAGCCCAATACGCGTTCCACCGGCGATCTAGGTCGTCGCCTTGCTTGTCCATACGTTCAAGCGCCGCGTAGCACTCGGAGAACGTTCGGCCCATCGCCAGCAGGCGGCCGGTTACGGGGAGGTAGCGCTCGAACCCGGGCGGGCCGCTTCCAATCCCAGGCGCAAAGCCTGCCGCCCAATCGGCGGCGTAGAGGTATGGCCGGGCACCCAGCGCCCGGAAACGCCAAAGAGCGCCGACGCGTTCGACGTCGCCTAGGCCTGTACCGGGTGCGAGCGCCAAGCATTCACCCGTCTCAAAACCGTAGCGCACGCTTGGCTCGTCCGCCCCCAATCGCCCGATGACGGCAGCGTTTTGCGGCGAGAAGCAGGCGTAGGTCGGACGCGCGGCATCTGCTTGAGCGCCCGCGAGTGTCAATAGCGATGTTACTGAGGCCAAGAACGCGGCCCAACCCACTGTACGTGACATGGTCGGCCTCCTCGTCATTTTGACGCGCAGAGCATACGCCTGACGGAAAGGGCTAGAAAATCACGAATTTTGGCGCCGACCGGCAGTTGCGGCCAGGGGGGGCGCCCCCTATATCTGCCCTCGAACCCGCAGAAATTTGCGGGATAATCGACAAGCGTTTCCAACTGATTTGCGTGGGGATGGCGGCGGGCGCCTCAGGTTCAGAGGGCCCCAGATCATCCGCCGAAGAAGAGAGGTTTTGACAGCATGGCTAAAGTTATCGGGATCGACCTTGGCACCACGAACTCGTGCGTTGCCATCATGGAAGGCGCGCAGCCAAAAGTGATCGAGAACGCCGAGGGTGCGCGCACGACCCCCTCGATCGTCGCCTTCACAAAGGACGGCGAGAGGCTGGTGGGACAGGCCGCCAAGCGCCAGGCCGTCACCAACCCCGAGTTCACCTATTTCGCGATCAAGCGCCTGATCGGGCGCAAGTTCGAAGACCCGATGACCCAAAAGGACATCGGCATGGTGCCCTACAAGATCATCAAAGCCGATAACGCCGACGCGTGGGTGCTGGGCCGCGACAACGAGAAGCTCTCGCCGAGCCAAGTGTCCGCCTACACGCTGCAGAAAATGAAGGAAACGGCGGAAGCCTATCTCGGCGAGAAGGTGACCCAGGCCGTCATCACGGTGCCGGCCTACTTCAACGATGCGCAGCGCCAGGCGACCAAGGACTCGGGCCGGATCGCCGGCCTTGAGGTTCTTCGCATCATCAACGAACCGACGGCAGCGGCGCTCGCCTACGGCCTCGACAAGAAGCAAGCGGGCACGATTGCGGTCTACGACCTTGGCGGCGGCACGTTCGACATTTCGATCCTGGAAATCGGCGACGGCGTCTTCGAGGTGAAGGCGACGAACGGCGATACGTTCTTGGGCGGCGAAGACTTCGACATGCGGCTTGTCGATTTCCTGGCGGACGAGTTCAAGAAGGATCAGGGCATCGATCTGCGCAAGGATCGGCTCGCGCTGCAGCGTCTGAAAGAAGCGGCGGAGAAGGCGAAGATCGAGCTCTCCTCGCAGCTGCAGACCGAAGTGAACCTGCCGTTCATCACGGCGGACGCTTCCGGTCCGAAGCATCTCACGACGAAGTTGACTCGGGCGAAGCTCGAGTCGCTGGTCGACGATCTGGTGCAGCGGACGCTGGCGCCGTTGAAGGCGTGCATGAAGGACGCCGGCGTGACGCCTGCGGACATCGACGAGGTCGTGCTTGTTGGCGGCATGACGCGCATGCCGAAGGTGCAGCAGATCGTCAAAGAGTTCTTCGGCAAAGAGCCGCATAAGGGCGTGAACCCGGATGAAGTCGTGGCGATCGGCGCCGCGATTCAGGCCGGCGTGCTGAAAGGCGAGGTCAAGGACGTTCTGTTGCTCGACGTGACGCCGCTGTCGCTCGGCATCGAAACGCTGGGCGGCGTGTTCACGCGTCTGATCGACCGCAACACGACAATCCCGACGAAGAAGAGCCAGGTGTTCTCGACGGCGGAAGACGGACAGACGGCGGTGACCATCCGTGTCTTCCAGGGCGAGCGCGAGATGGCCGCGGACAACAAATTCCTCGGCCAGTTCGATCTCGTCGGCATCCCCCCTGCCCCGCGCGGCATGCCGCAGGTCGAGGTCACGTTCGATATCGACGCGAACGGCATCGTGAACGTAGCGGCGAAGGACAAGGCCACGAACAAGGAGCAGGCGATCCGCATTCAGGCGTCCGGCGGTCTGTCGGAAGCCGACATCCAAAAGATGATGCGCGAGGCGCAGGAGCACGCGGGCGAAGACAAGAAGCGCCGCGAGCTGGTCGAAGCACGCAATCATGCGGACGCGGCCGTGCACCAGATCGAGAAGGCCATGAAGGAGCACGGCGAAAAGGTCGGTCAGACAGAACGCTCGGCTATCGAAGACGCGGTGACAGCGGTCAAAGACGCCGTCAAAGGCGAAGACGCCGAGTTGATCCGCTCGAAGACCGACGCGCTCCACCAGGCGTCGCTGAAGCTCGGCGAGGCCATGTACAAGGGTATGAACCCCGAAGGCGGCGGTGGTCCGGCCGGTGCCGCGGGTGACGCCGGCGGCGGCGCTTCGACCAGCGGCGACGGCAACGTGGTCGACGCCGACTACGAAGAGGTGGATGAAGAGAAGAAGAAGAAGGGCGGCGCGCGCTAACGGCGCGCGCTCCTTTGCCGATTGCGCAGCCTTCTTTGAGAGTGCCGGGCGGGACGAATGTCCAAGCGTGACTTCTATGAGATTTTGGGCGTTCAGCGGCGGGCAACCGCCGACGAATTGAAAGCCGCCTTTCGCAAGAAGGCGAAAGAGCTCCATCCCGACCGCAATCCCGGCGACAAGAGTTCCGAGCAGAAGTTCAAAGAGCTGAACGAAGCCTACGACATCCTGAAGGACGATCAGAAGCGGGCGGCTTACGATCAATACGGTCACCAGGCGTTCGAAGGGCCCGGTGGCGGCGCGCGCGGCGGGCCGCAAGGTTTCGACTTCTCGACATCGTTCACTGACGTGTTCGACGATCTATTCGGCGAGTTCATGGGCACGCGCCGTGGCGGCGGGGGCGCGAACCGCGCGTCGCGCGGGTCGGATCTGCGCTACAACATGGAAATCTCGCTCGATGATGCGTATGCGGGCAAGACTGCGACGATCCGCATTCCGGGCTCGGTCGCCTGCGAAGCGTGCAGCGGTTCGGGGGCGGAAGCCGGATCGAAGCCGCAGGCATGCCCGACCTGTTCCGGCGTCGGCAAAGTGCGCGCGCAGCAGGGTTTCTTCACGATCGAGCGGACGTGCCCGACCTGTCAGGGGCTTGGCCGCGTGGTCAAGAACCCGTGCCGCTCGTGCTCCGGCAGCGGGCGCGTGCAACGCGAGCGCACGCTCAACGTCAACATTCCGCAAGGTGTCGAAGACGGTACGCGCATACGTCTCGCCGGCGAGGGCGAAGCTGGCTTGCGCGGCGGGCCAAAGGGCGACCTCTACATTTTCCTTTCGATTGCGACGCATCCTCTCTTCAAGCGCGACAACGCGGATCTGCATTGCAGCGTGCCGGTGAGCTTTTCGACGGTCGCGCTCGGCGGGAACGTCGAGGTGCCGACGCTGGGCGGCGGGCGCGTGCGCGTCGCCATTCCGGAAGGCACGCAGTCGGGCAAAGAATTTCGTGTGCGCGGCAAGGGTATGCCGGGCTTGCGCGGCCAAGGCCCGCACGGCGACCTGATCGTCGAGATGCTGGTCGAGACGCCGGTGAACCTGACGAAGAAGCAACAAGATTTGCTGCGCGACTTCGAGAAAGCGGGCAGCGCCCAGAACTCGCCGAAGACCACGAACTTCTTTGCCAAGGTCAAAGAGTTCTTCGGCGAGCAGAAGGATTGAGCTGCCTCCAATTGTCGCCACGGGGTTCGGCACGATGGACAAAACGTTCCGCGCTTACCAAGAGATGCTCCACGCCAAGCTGGCACAGCAAGGCTATGATCTGTTCGCAGAGCTCTTCCCGTTCCGAAAGCTAACGGCCATAGACCGCGACCTACGGATTGTCCGTGCTCGCACTGGCAACGATCAGTTCCTTGTGACGAGCGGCTGCGCCCCCCATACGCGAAACACAGCGTTCAAGTACGAATTCATAGTCCACGCAGAAGAACCTCAGAAATACTTTCTCGATTTGATCAATTTCGCGGCGTACTTCCACCTTACGCACGCTGATATTCTTCCAGCCGACGTTCGCGAGATCGGGACCAAGTTCGAAGCGCGCGACTACTCTCATCTCTATGCTTCGGTACCTTACTTCCTGCCACGGGATATCAACTTTATCGAAATTGGTACGCTAACGTATTGCCTCACGTGGCTGATGCCCATCCGACAGTTCGAGGCCGAGTACGTCGCGAAACACGGCACTGAGGCGTTCGAAAACAAGCTTGAGCACTTTGGACTGAACTTCTTCGCTGACCGAAGCGACCCGAGCTATCTCGACTAAACTACCGGCACCACGGCCGCGTTGCCCTCCTCATCGCCGATCGCGAGATGCGTGCCATCGGGCGAGAACGCGAGGGACGTGATCTTCGCCGCGTTCAGCATCACGAAGTTCGTTCCAGGATCGCCGATTTCTTCGAACCACACAGCGCCGTCGCTGGTGCCGGCCGCGACGATGTCGGCTTCGGGGTGGGCGGCGACGGCTTGGATCATCGCGTCGCGTTCGGGACCGATTTGCACCGGGTCGCGACCCATCGGACCGCTTCGGCCCGTGAATGGCCAGCCGACGATGCGGTCGGCGCCCGCGGTGAACAGCGTCCGGCCGCGGCGGTCCCAGGCCATCGACTTGATCTTCGATGGGTAGCCCGACATGCGCATGTCGGCTGCGTCTTCGATGCGCCATCCGTGCAACGCGCTTTCCTGCATCGAGGTCAGCAAGAAGCGGCCGTCGGGGCTCCACGTGACTGCGATGTGAGAGCCTTTCCATTCGAGCAGCTTCGGCTGCTGGTCGGCGGACTTCGCCCACCAGAGCGAGGCGCCGTTGTAGTGCGCGACGGCAAGGCGGCGGCCCTTGGGGTCGAACGCGACGCCGGCCGCGGTCGAGGCGTGCGTGAAGATCGAAACCTGGCCGTCGTGCAGCAGGTGTACGTCTTTCCCCGCGGTGCAGGCGATGAGCCCGGTCTCAGCCGTTGCGGCGACATTTTCGATCCAACGGCTTTTCACCTTGAGCAGTTCGCGCGGCGCCTCGCCCGGGATCGAATGAACGAGGCGGCCGTCGTCGCCGCCGGACAGGAACCCGCTCTCGGGATGCGCGGTCAGTGAAAGTGTCGCGCCTTGGTGGACTTCGATCGCTTTCGGTTCGGTGTCGTCAGTCGCGAACGTACGCAGCGTGCCGTCGCCGAGAGCGAAGGCGCCCTGCCCCGCGGCGTCGAAAACGCACGCGATGATCGGCGCGTCGAAGCGCCATTGACGGCCGGCGGTGATCTTGGGTGTCGGCATTAGGCGATGCACGCCTTGAAGGCGCGGTCGAGTTCGGCTTCGTCGAGATTGCGGCCGATGAAGACGATGCGGCTGAAGCGCTTCTCGCCGTCTTTCCATTTCTTTCCGAAATCGCCGTCCATCACCATGTGAACGGCTTGGAAGACGAGGCGCTCTTCCTTGTCTTTGATATCGAGGATGCCTTTTGCGCGCAGAATGTCTTGGCCGCGGTCGGCCAACAGCGTGCGCAGCCAGTTCGTGACCTTGTCGCCGTCGAGCGGTGTCTTCGCGGTGAGCGAGACGCTGGCGATGTCACTTGAGTGTTCGTGATCGTCGTGGTCGGGGTTGAGCAATTCGGGCTCAAGGTCGAGCAAGCGCTGGAGGTCGAACGCGCCCTGCCCCATGACTTTGTCGAGCGCGATGGCGCAACGCTCGGTGCGGTGGATGGGCGCGAGGGGGTTCAATTCGCGGATGCGGCGCTCGACCCGCTTCAGGTCATCCTCCGTCACCAGATCGGTTTTGTTCAAGATGATCTGATCGGCGAAGGCGATTTGTTCGGCGGCCTCGTGCGTGTCCTTTAGGCGGTCGAGAACGTGCTTGGCGTCGACCACGGTCGTGATTGAATCGAGCTTTGTACTTTCCTTCACGTCGTCGTCGACGAAGAATGTCTGTACAACCGGGGACGGGTCGGCGAGGCCGGTGGTTTCGACCAGGATCGCGTCGAACTTGTCTTTGCGCTTCATCAGGCCGCCCAGGATGCGGATCAAGTCGCCGCGCACGGTGCAGCAGATGCAGCCGTTGTTCATCTCGAACACTTCTTCGTCCGTATCGACGACCAGGTCGTTGTCGATGCCGATCTCGCCGAATTCGTTGACGATGACGGCATATTTCTTGCCGTGCTGTTCGGTCAGAATGCGGTTCAACAAGGTGGTCTTGCCCGCGCCGAGATAGCCGGTCAACACGGTGACGGGGACTTGAGACATGAAAGGCTCCGGTGAGAAGGCGCTCAAAAACCGCGCGCCATCGCTCCCGTCAAGAGCTTTAGGTTGTGGCGCATCAGGCCCACGTAAGTTGGGGCAGGGCCATCCTTTGTCGAGAGGGCGTCGGCGTAGAGCGTGCCGCCCAGCGCGACGCCGGTTTCGCGGGCAACTTGACGCATCAGACGCGGGTCGGCTGCGTTTTCTAGGAACAAAGCTTTGATGCCGCCGCGGCGGATTGCGGTGATCAGCGCGGCGAGCGATTTGGCAGAGGCTTGTTCGTCCGTTGACGTGCCGAGCGGCGAGGTAAACGTGACACCGTAGGCCGTAGCGAAATAGGCGAAGGAGCCATGCGTGGTGACAGCGCTGCGCCGAGCTGGCGGGATCACGGCGAGCGACGCGCGTATCTCAGCGTCGAGTTTCTGCAATTCGGCGCGATAGCTGTCGGCATTTGCCCTGTAGTGCGCCGCGTGGGCCGGATCGGCTGCGGCGAGCACGCGCTCGATGTTCCCGGTGTAGGCGATGACGTTGCGTACATCCTGCCAAGCATGCGGGTCCGCATGATCATGCCCACCGGCGATGGGTGTCACCTCGAGCGACGCCACGGCGACGGCCGCTTTCGATCCCGATGCCGTGACAAGGCTACGCGCCCAGTCGTCGAAGGCGAGGCCGTTCACGATGACGATGCGGGCCTGGGCGACCGCTCGGGCGTCGGCCGCCGTTGCCTGATAGACGTGCGCGTCCCCGTCGGAGCCGACGAGGATTTTCAGCTCGATTGCGTCGCCGCCGACGCGGCTCGCGATGTCGCCGAGGATCGAGAAGGTAGCGACGACTTTGAGTTTCTCCGCGGCTGCGGCAGAGAAAGCAGCACAAAGGAGTGCAAGCGTGCTCGCTGCAATGCGCAGGTTCATCGCTTCGCCTCGTGCGGCTCGTGGAAGTGCGGGCGACGCAGCCATCGGACGAGGAGCCCGGAGCGGGATCCTGCAACGATCGATGCGAAATAGAGTGCCGCGGCCGTGAGCACGATCGCGGGACCTGAGGCGATTTCGAAGTGGTAGGAGATTAGGAGGCCCACGAAGCTCGACAGTACGGCAAGGCCGGTCGCGACGATCGCGATGTGCGAGACGTCTTCCGACCAGAAGCGGGCCGCGAGGGCCGGCAGCATCATGAGGCCGACCGCCATCAGCGTGCCCAAAGCTTGGAATGCGGCGACGAGGTTCAAGACCACTAGCCCCAAGAACACTGCGTGGGCCCAACTCCCACGCGCGCCAACGCTGCGCGCGAAGACGGGGTCGAAACATTCGACGACGAGCGGGCGGTAGATCAGGCTCATGATCAACGTGCTCGCACTTGCGACGCTCACCACGAACAGCAGGCCCTGATCGTCGACTGCGAGGATGGAGCCGAACAGGATGTGCAATAAGTCGATTGGCGAACCGCGCAGCGAGACGAGCATCACGCCGAGCGCGAGGCTGGTTAGGTAAAAGCCCGCGAGGCTTGCATCTTCTTTCATGCCGGTGGCGCGCGCCGTCAAGCCAGCGAGTAGCGCCACCGCCAAGCCCGCAACGACGCCACCAACCGTCATCGCGCCCAGCGAGAGGCCCGAAATCATGAAGCCGACGGCGACGCCGGGCAGCACTGCGTGGCCGATCGCGTCGCCCATCAGGCTCATGCGACGGAGCACCAAGAAGACGCCGAGCGGGCCCGCGCCGACGGCGAGCGCCAGGCAAGCGACAAGCGCGCGGCGCATAAACTCGTAGTCGGCAAAGGGCGCCATGAAGAGATCGTACATCTCAAGTGCTCGTGTAGTTGTGGGGGTGCGAGCACGGGTCGCTTGCCCAACGGTCGGTCATGGCGCGCGCACGGTCTGTGTTCTCGGGCGAGAGCGCCTCTTCTGTCGGGCCCCACGCGACCACTTCGCGGGCGAGTAGCAGCAGGCGCGGGAAGTAGCGCCGAATGAAGCTCATGTCGTGGAGGACCGCGATTACCGTGCGGCCTTCGTCGTGCCAGGTGCGCACGAGCGCCATCAAATCTTCGGTGGTGCGCTCGTCGACGGCGGCGAACGGTTCGTCGAGCAGGATGACGGGGGCATCTTGCATGATCAGTCGCGCGAACAAGGCGCGATGCCATTGGCCGATCGAGAGGCTGGCGATCGGGGCGTGCGCGTAGCCGGTGAGGCCGACCTTGGCGATTGCGGCTGCGGCGCGGGTTCGCTCGGCCCGGTCGAGCGCGCCGAAGGCGCCGGCGCGTGGCCAGGCGCCGAGCAGCACGGTTTGTTCGACGGAGACTGGGAAGCTACGGTCGATTTCGGGGAGTTGCGGTAGGTAGGCGATTTGGCGTGCGCTCAGACCGCCCAAATCGATGCGGCCGTCGCTGACCGGCAGGAGGCCCATGATTGCCTTCAGCAGCGTGCTCTTGCCGGCTCCGTTTGGTCCTGCCACGGCGGTGAGCGATCCGGCTTCGAACTTGCCGCTCACGTGGTGAACCGCGGGCACACGCCGGTAGGTCACGATCACATCGGTCAGAGAGATGGAGGGTCCGCGCATTACGCGATCGCCCACAACACGCCGAGCCACAGTAGCGCGATCACGCACACTGCGAGCGCGAAACGGGCGAGGACGCCTTGTGCCAAGAGGTCGTTCATGTGCGGCGATGTTGATCGGGATTGGCGCGCAAGTGTCAATGCAGGGCGGGCCCTTTGCCACAGGTGCCGTCTCACTGATAACTTTGTCGACGGCTGATTCCAGCCGCAAGTGAGTGACGATGAGTGAGCATCCGGTGGACCGGCTTTACGCCCAGGTCTTGGCGCGCAAGAGCGCGGACCCTTCCCTTTCCTACACGGCCAAGCTCTTGAAAGAAGGCGTCTCGAAGTGCGCGAAGAAAGTGGGCGAAGAGGGGGTTGAAGTGGGGATCGCTGCGCTCACGGGCACGGCGCACGAGCGGGTCGCCGAGTCCGCCGACTTGCTCTACCATCTATGCGTGCTGTGGGTCGCGGCGGATATCGATCCCAAAGCCGTGTTCGCCGAGTTGACGGCGCGCGAAGGCCGCTCGGGCCTTGACGATAAGGCCGCGCGCAAAGGGATCGTGCGTTAGACCAACCCCGCTGCAGCCGCGAGCGACTTCAGCGACGCGTTCGGGCGCGGGCCGATGTGCGAAATCACTTCGGCCGCAGCGATACCGCCGAGACGACCACAAATGTCGAGCGGAAGGCCGCGCGCATGGCCATACAAGAAACCGGCTGCGTATTGATCGCCGGCGCCCGTTGTGTCCGCCACGTGAGCGACGGGCTCGGCGTCCAGGACGTGGACATGCCAATCGTGCAGTACGACTGAACCGTGGGCGGAGCGGGTGATCGCGGCGGTCTTGCCCCATTTACGGACTGCTTGGAACGCTTCGTCGAAGCGTTCGGTTTCGTAGAGCGCCTTCGCTTCAACTTCGTTCGCAAACAGGATGTCGATGTCGTTTGCGAGCAGCGCTTTGAATTCGTCTCGCCAGCGGCCGACGCAGAACGGATCGGAGAGCGTAAAGGCGACTTTACGCTTCGTGGCCTTTGCGTGGGCGATTGCGGTTCGGATTGCAGCTTTGGCGCCGGGCGTATCCCACAGATACCCTTCGACGTAGAGCACTCTCGCGGCGGCGATTTTTTCAGCCACCACGTCCGCGTCGGTCAAAGCCGCGGCGCAACCCAGGTAGGTGTTCATGCTGCGCTGGCCGTCGGGCGTGATTAGGATGTGGCAGGACGCGGTTGCAACTTTGCCTTTTGCGGGGACGCTGTCGAACGCGACGCCCGCTTTGTGGATATCTTCGCCGAACGCTTGGCCAAGACGATCGTCGTTGACCTTGCCGATGAAGGCAGCCTTGCCGCCAAACGAGGCGACGCCCACCATCGTGTTGGCGGCCGAGCCACCCGAGGCTTCGATCGGGCTTTTCATAGCGTGACCCAGCGTTTCGGCGCGAAAGCCGTCCACCAGCGTCATCGTGCCCTTGGCGATACCGTGTTCGGTCAGGAACCCGTCGGTCGTCTGCGCCAAAACGTCGACAATGGCGTGGCCAATGCCCAATACGTCGTACTTCGCGTCCTGCATCTAACTTACCCTTTACCCTGAACGGCGGGGCAGTATAGGCAG